>Ga0179593_1494009_pt1 | contig 14487 bp, 19 predicted proteins | sample CZODoug2_1_08_16_FD_185931 | JGI IMG/M metagenome (GOLD analysis project Ga0179593, IMG submission 185931) | Vadose zone soil fungal communities from Angelo Coast Range Reserve, California, USA - CZODoug2_1_08_16fungal (PacBio error correction) | ecosystem: Environmental > Terrestrial > Soil >...
TCCGGCATCGCAACCCTTGTAAGAGGGATACACAACCGCTTCTCTCACAGCCCTAAAAATACAAAAATACAAGAAAAAGTCCATAGTATAATACCAGGAATCGGGCAGACCACACTCCAAAAGCTCAAAGAGAAGAAACAGAATAATGGCATTAAACTTTAATCTGGGTGAACGGGTGAGGGTCAACTTAAGCAATCTCTGGGTCCAAGGGGGCGCTCGTGAGGAAAGAAAAGGAAGTAAAAGGGACCACGCATTAACGGTCGGGACAGAATACATTCTACTATCAAGAACAGATTGAAGAAAACCTACGAAAGACCATAAGGAACATAAGATGAAAAAACTAATACCAGATATTCCACAGCCATGGAGGGAAACCCCAGGACGGAGAGAAAACTTGATGGAAAAAAAGGGAAACAAGACGAAACCTAAAAGTACGTCCCATTTGAACGACAAAACAAAGAACGAGCCCTTCGATCCTTCAACAAAACCATGTTGCGGGTGCGGACCTCCAACGGACACATAAAAAACCGGGACGGAGGCTAAAAAAAGTTGACGCATTAAATCAATAAATAATTTGGACCTCTCACTCAAGGGAAGTCTTCCATGAGGTTTTCGGTCTTCCAGAATGCTTAAGAAGGAACAAAAAAACAACAGAACCAAGAGATGGATATGGGCGGCTGCGAAGGGGGTGGGGGCAGAATCTAAGGGATACCAGAATCCCCCCAGAGTCCTACAGGAACGGGCGCGTTTGGAATTCAGGCGGGGTTCACTTGAGGAGTAAGACCCTCGCGGACCTTCAAGCTACAAGTAGAAACAAGCCATTGGCGGGAAGAACAAGTCCACGAGGCAGCGGGGCCTTCACGGCATCGACAGAAATGGTCCTTCATCAATAGAATCTCAGTGAGGACCGTGGACTTTCTGCTGCAGACGGGGGGGGTTGGGGTCAGGTGACAATATCCATCATTTCATCATTCCGAAAGGGGCTAACAAGGCTGTAACAAGCGGACAACATGAGGTGGGGGGGGATATTGTTTACCATATACTGGCGTTAAAACGAGCGACTGATTTTAGCCAAAAAATGGGGCCGTGTTCAAAAAAAAAAAGACAAAAACGGCAAAGGACTTACCTGCTTGGTGATGTTCCGCAGGAAAGAGCAGTCCAAACCTACTTTGCAGAGCATGAGAGTAGCGGATCGAGGGTGATTTAGGCCTCGAACTGATTGGTAGACGGACGCCGCAAGCCCCAAATTGCAATACTTGGGGGGCAAAAATACACGGGGCATAAGAATCCGCTCAGGGAAAAAAAGAAGTCTGTTTGAGGTTGAGTTTTGTGTTTTTTAGTGCTATTTCTGGGTTCAGGATGAGGAGTGTACGGCATGGAAGGTCATAGACACACTGTAGAGCGAAAACACAAAACGAAGGTAAAAGGCGAGCTAAAGACACGGCAAAGGCAATCGACCTCATGGTGTTGACGAGACTTGGATGTAGAAAGAAATCGAGATCAACACAAAAAAAGGGTCTAGGGGGAGGTCAAATACATAGGGAGTTCTCATGTCAGATCTTCAGAAACTGATCAAGGTAACTCCTGAGCTTCCCGGACCCTTACCTGCAAAGTCGTGGTGGGCGCGCGAAACTTTTCAAAAAGCTTGAAAGTCGGCAATACGAATCCGATAAAAAAAAAAAAACAACATTATGACCAGGAGGTCCCTCCCAAAACCAGCCCAAAGAGAAAAGGGCGGGGACAGAGCTTATTGTGGAGGCAGGGGTGTCTCCACCCAAAAGGATTCAGTGGGGGGGAGGGACAGGGGCAAGGCAATACCTTGGCTAGGCAGAATAACTCATAAGAGCCTATAGAGCCAAAAGAAAAAGGTACTCAGTTGGACAAAAGACGGCATGCAACACCAAGAGGAAGGAGACTGGACGGAAGGGGATGTGTTTGGCAAGAAACCGCTTACAACAAAACGCAGATAATTTCCCGAGGACGAGCTGGAAAGGGAAATAAAAGAAAAAGATCAAGGGGGTGGCGAGGGGAGGAAATAGTTGGAGCAGTTCGGACTCGAATGACAAAAAAGACCCCTCACTGCAGCAAAGACCAAGTTACTCAAGTGGAGTAATTGAACGAAAAGCTGGACGGGGGCGAGGGAAAGGAAGGCAGAAGGAGGAAGTGGGGAAAAAAAAAAAAAAGCTAAAATGGAGGGGGTGCGGGGGGGGACGAGGAAAAAGGAGGTCATTCATTAAGAAGGAAAACCCGTAAGAGGAGCAGGATAAAGGGAGGGAGGGGAAATTCTGAGTGGTAGACGTAATGCTGCACCAGGCCGCAAAAAATAGGTGAAGGAGGTGTGTGGTGTGGGGGGAGATGAAGAAGGGTGGAAGAAGCACAACGCAGGAAGATTACGGGAGAGGAGGGCAAAATGAGGGGGGGGAAATTCTAGTTGCGGAGTAGGGGGGGGGCGTGGGTACTTTGGGGGGGGGGGGAAACCAGCCGGGGTTCTGGGAAGGCTCGAGCGTTTCGATGGGGTATTGGTCTGGTTACACTGGGGAACTTAAAGGCGAAAGCGTAGGCAAAGGGTCGGAGTCAATTCGTACCGTAAGTGTTGTTCATCAGAAAAGCGAAAAAGTCGATGGAATGAAAGAAGAGGTGTAGTGGTCGTCAAGCAGGTGGTGGTATTGCAAAGGAAAAAAGCGGGTGTAGAAAAACGCGAGTTAAGACCGGAATGTTGGGGATAATAGAGGGGAGCACAGATAAAAGAACCCGCGTTGGGGTCAGAAAAGCCAAGCAGATGGAAGTGGTTAAAAATGCCGAATACGTGCTTGGCTGGTCGGAAAAAATAAGGGGGCAGTTTAAGGATTGTGTTTTCTGTGGGCAATGATGTTCGACAAGGGTTGTATGGGATAAAAGGGAAACTGGGTTGAACGAGGAGGAGGAGACTTTGCCTCGGCTGAACTCATCAGGGGGGAGAGCGAGAGGCAAAGTACCGAGGGGGCATGGGATTTGGGGGGGGGGCTGACCGAATGTTGCAGTCAGCGAGGAGGCTTAAGGGTCTGGGAAAACTACTGTCGAGTTGAGAAAACGGTCAGCTCCAAACAGGGGTCTCAACGTGTGTCGCATCTCAATCGGCATGAGGGGGGGAATTGGGGGGTTCCTTAGGAAGATCGTGCGGCCCCTCTTCCACTGATTACCTACGTTTGACACTCAGGAGTGACAAATCAGCGGGCAACAATAAAAATTGAAAAACAGGAGTTCAATTCCAATAAGAGTGGAGTCGCTTCAGCGTTAGGGGGGAAGCGCTTCGATGTGCGCGAGCAAAGGGGGAGGTGAAACTGGTCCGTTTGTCGGAAAAAAAAATCTACGTAAAAAAGGGGGGTCTCGGAAGCGGAAAAATAGAATATTAGTAAAAGTACAGGAAGGTAAAAGTGCGTCAGCTGACTAGGGACGTAAAGGGCTAAAGGGCGCAACGGGTACAGGGGGACAATAATTTTGGAGGGTTGGCACGGACACGTTTGCCGATTTCGAGCTAGACATATAGACGAAACTCTCGCCAATCATCCCATTCATAACGGCAAAGAAGGGAGCTCAAGAGCTCTCAAAAAGGAGGATTGCCAAGATGACCATTGTCCAAGGCGGCGGGGGAAGAAACTTGCAGCTCTCGCAAGATACCTCAAGACTGGGGGGGCTCCGCGGGATCAAACGATTCCAAACTCAAAGGGGGAAACCACGGGTATCTGTCATTAACTGCGCGATCCAAATCGCTCGCAGGAATAGAGATCAGGGATCTTATACAAATCATTCAAACCTCCTTTAAGGAGTGCATCGTCATGGTAGGGTGATGTTGTGAGAAATCGATAGGAAAAATGGTACAGCTTTTGAAACAGGGCAGCTAAAAGGAAGTGAAGCCCGGTGGTCAGGAAAAAAAGGGGATAGCTGAAGTCTGGGGATTGACTTCTCTAATGAAGGCGAGGAGTAGTGGCAAGGCACATCGAAAGACACTCCCGAAATCACATTAAACAAAAGAACAACTGGGGAAATACTTTCTCCTTACTTCCGAGCCCAGGGCAATTAAGTATCGATTGCTGAAAAACAAAATTCTGTAACGCATCCGCTGAAAGCGCATTTCAATCACCACACTTTGTTCAGATCCATCAGAACTTCGAGCAAGCTCGGGTCATGCGGGGGAAGGGACCAAAGTCCCCTTTGGTGACATCTAGTCCGAAAAAAAAACACGTAGGAAGGGGATGGGAACCGATATGAAACAAGTGCAAATGTCCGAACAGAAAGACCAAATAGACTCCGTGCGTTAGATTATCTCCAGAACATCTGGGAAAGCTCTTCCCGAAAGAAAGAGGAATTGGGCGCTGATGGGTCCGCCCATCCAAGGCCTGGGGAGCGGGCATTCCTGGGGATGGGCGAACAGGGGGGGGTTTTCTTAACGGGACGGATGTTGCCGATGGCTTGGCGATGATGCATCGGCCACACTTCCGCAAAAAGAGAAGCGAAGTCCCCGCCTTAGATCTCTTGGGGAAAGAAAAGCGAAAAACCCGCAAAGGAAGGGAGATCGTAAAAAAGCTTTGGCCCATGCAAAAGAGGAGCACAAAAATCAAGAAAAAAAGAAACGCGGAACCTCTTCATCGGCGTAAAGTAGTCGGGAGAAGGACAATATAGATAGTAATGCGGAGCGAGGGGCGATGCGAAGGCAATAGTAAAAAATTTCAAAGGTGAGGGGGGGGGGGAGGGGGGGGTGAATCAAGAGTCAAGCCGAGAAACCTCAAGGTAGAAGTCTATTGAGAGATCTTGACAAGGACGGCAAAAAAAAAAGGGAAACCTAAAAGCAATCTGAGAGGGTTAGAGATCGGACTTGCGCGAACTAGGAGGGCAGTCGACTGAATGGGAGATCGGGGTATGAGATAGCGCCCAGGAATTCAAAGTAAAGGGACCAAGGAGAGGGAAATGAGAAGGGGGGCCCAACGTCGGCCAAGCAGACGTCGAAGAAGGCAATGGACATACGAAACAACCAAAAAATATAGACTTATCCTGAGGAAGAGAAAAACGTGGGGCGACCCGGAGATAAGGCTGGAGAAAACTCCAAGTGGAAACATAAGTGGACTGCGCGAAAAAGAAGCAAGAAACGTAGAAAGACGGGCCGCGAAGACACAGCTTTATTTGGGGTAATGAAAAAGGTCGAGGGTGCCTTTAATATCGTTTTGGCATCGAACTGCGTAAAAAAAATGATAGCACATTAAAGGGGCCGAAAGTAAAGGTACCAGGAAGCTGGCCCTAGGAGAACCGTTGAAAGGATGTGGGGAGCTGACACCTGAGGGAACGGTCAAGGAGAGCCGCGAAGCACGATCGCGAGCAAGAAAAAGCGTCATCCCCTACCAAAAGAAAAAGCCATCTTAAAAAAGTAAAAGCCGGTCATGTTCCCTCTCTCTCTCCCACTCACCACACGGTTGGGAGAGTGAAAAGAGTAATGAACAAATTCTAAGAAGGCAGGCAGACGGAAAACATGGGAAAGGGAAGAAGCAACTCCGGAGAGAGAAAAATTCCATGCGGCGGCAAGAAGCATAAAAGGAAGAAAGGAGGACTCAAAAAAGAGGATGCAAACCGGGAGAAAAGATTCTTATCTCTACATAACCTGCAACGACAGATGATTCTGCATCAGGAACATCTGGGTAAGACGGGCGTGGGAGGGGGTTATGACGGACTGGTCAAAGAGGGGTTCAACCAGGAGAGAACTCAAAATCAAAGAGGATGGTCGACAAGTCCATAACAGTTCGGTCTTAATCCGGTTATATCACCAGCAGCCAAAAAATGTGAAATCAAAAACCGGGAAAAAAAAAAAAGGGGGGGGACCGATCAGGAAAAAAAGCGATACTCAATGCCAGATATCACATGTAGAAGATGACTCGCAATCACATGCTCGGAAAGACTGAAAAGGGCGACAGACCATGTAACAAAAAAAAAACCCACAAGTGAAAATAATGTTAAGACGGTCAAAAAGGGAAAAAACGACATAAACAAACCTAAAAAAGAATGGCGACCAGGAATAAAAAAAATCGAAATGGTTCTTTTTATGGAAGCGCAACGAGAAACTATACAACTGGAGAGGGAAGGGGCGACAAATGGCCAAGGGGGAAAGAACATAAAAAAGAAGGTGGGACCTCCTCCGTAATTAAGTCCTGAGTTTGTGGTTAAAAGAAAGGAAGGGAGTGACAATTAGGAGGCGCCAAAAAAAAATACCCATAGGAAAAAGGGGATAAATGTAAACAGGCTGCTGGAGGCCTGTTGGAAAAGGAAATAAAAAAGCACAAAATAATATAGAAAACCGCTAATCAAGGGAGAAGGTGTCGGCAATTGGTGCTTATCGGTGGAAGTTCGGGGGAGGAATAAAAACATCGAAAACCGGGGGGGGCTTCTCAAATCCCCAAAAAAGCAACTCGAAATACCTTGGAGGGCACTACCCCTATAAGACTACGTGAAAATTCACGTCAATTTCAGTATCAAAGATTCATAGGGGAAGAAAAAGAACTATCGGAGTGAGGACGTGTCGAGGAGTTTGGTAGCTTTTCGGGGGGGTGTGGGGGATTTTCAAGTGAAGGGTCTGCAGAAAGGGGAATAGTCAGGAAACGAGGGAGAAAAGAACGCGCAAACAGATGGAAAGGTCAGTTCGGCAGGCAGAAGGAAGCTCATTTTCCAACCTGTTAGCGAATGAAGGGGGAAGGCCGCAATGGGGTACAAGTGGGCAAAAAAAAAGACCACAGAAAGAAATATCCGTACAGGAGTTGTGGGGAAGCAGAAGGGTCAAAACTAGGATTTTCACACCTGGGGAAGAGATGAGATATCAGAGGAATTTGGAAGGGGCAAGCGTATGTGGAAAATACAAGGAACGCCTCGAAAATCTGCAGGAGTATGGTGTTATGACACTCAAAGGCATAAGAGAGAGGCGAAGGAAGGATGGGTCGTACGGACTTGGGGGGGAGGGGGGGGGCGGGGGAAGGAAAAACTGGGGGGGCAAAGAAAAGGGAGTACGGAGTAGGGGACAGGGGACTATAGTAAAGAAAAGACAGGGACGGCAGGGAAAAAAAAACCGGAATGGGGGTAATGGGATGGGGAGAAAGGAGAAAAATCTCCTGCATGGGAAAGAGACTCATTGTTGATGACTATTGTCTTGAAGTGGAGGAAAAGCGCTCATCTCAAACAGCTTAAAAAACGGAGGTCTGCGAAAAGGGAAAAGGGAGGGAAAGAAAAAAAAAAAAAAAAAAAAAAAAAAAAAAAAAAAAAAAAAAAAAAAAAAAAAAAAAAAAAAAAAAAAAAAAAAAAAAAGGAAGAAAAAAAAAAAAAAAAAAAAAAAAAAAAAAAAAGAAAAAAAAAAAAAAAAAAAAAAATAAAAAAAAAACTAAGAAAAAAAAAAAAAAAAAAAAAAAAAAAAAAAAAAAAAAAAAAAAAAAAAAGAAAGAAAAAAAAAAAAAAAAAAAAAAAAAAAAAAAAAAAAAAAAAAAAAAAAAAAAAAAAAGAAATAAAAAAAAAAAAAAAAAAAAAAAAAAAAAAAAAAAAAAAAAAAAAAAAAAAAAAAAAAAAGGAATCAAAAAAAAAAAAAAAAGAAACACCACCAGAAACAAAAAATTTTTCTCGGTCCTTTCGGGCATTAGAAGAGTCACCTCACCCTTCTCCCTAGGAGGGCTCCTGAAGCGTCATCGTCGCCCTTACGCCAACTGCTTGGGGGGGGTCGGCCCTTGGGCTCGTCGTCTTTTCCCGCTCCCTCTAGTAAAAGAAAAGCCTTTCTTGAAGAGGGACAGGAAAGTATAATCCCAAGAATGCTCGAACAAGGGTCAAGAAAGAAATCCAGGCTTTTTCTACTATATGGTATTATGATCCTGATTTTGGTCGCCACACGATCTCCCATCTGGTTTCTTGAACGGAGGCAAAGGTGCCGGAGTCGCGCTACACTCAATTCACAGAAAATCCTCCGAACTCCCTAGCTGAGCGATGCAAAGGCCTAGGAAAGAAGGACCCCAACAAGGAAGGGGGGAACTGAGGGCTATGGAAGGTGGAAGGTTTTGGGGGGGGCAAACTGCTTGAAAAATTGAGGGAATTAAACAGTAGAGGTAAGTGACAGGAAAGACGAGGGGAGGGAGGGGGGGGGGGGGGGGGGGGGGGGTCTTCAAGGGGAAATCCTTTCGAGCCCATACAAATTTTAGGGGGGAAAAAGTAATCTTTTACAGGGCTGGGGTGACAATGCACAAAGAACGAAGATTCAAAGGAAGAAAGCCAAGGGAAATTACACTTCTTAGGGAAAGGGGCTAAAGGGGAAAAAGGGGCTGTCAGGTTCGGGATGAAAAGGGGGAAATCTACGGAGGTAGAGGTTAATGGGGGTGGGGGTGGCTGCAATCCTTGGTGACGGGTATTGCGATCATGAGGATGAGGGGGGGTCATTTCCATAGGTGAACCTTAAGAAACGTGCGCATGAGCCATGTATCCTGGACGTCGTTCTTGTGAGCAGTAGATAAATTTACAAATGAATTGCAGCTATCTATCTGGAGAGGAGAGTGGGTATGGTTTTAGGGGATTACCACAGGTTGGCAAACGTTTCAACAAGGAGTATAACGCGCAAAAGGACGGTCAGGGCTTGGCACCAAAACTAGAGTCTGATGGAAAATCGAAAGGGTCCCGCCGCGGGGGGGGGGAACACAAAAAACCGCATTTTGCGAACAGCACGGGGGAGGGGGGGTGGGGGGGGAACGAGATAAGGGGGGAAGCGGAGGGGGACGTGAAGGCAGAGTGTGGGAAGGGGGAAGGAACGAAGGGGGGGGAAAAAAACAAGAGGGGGAGGGGAAAGGGAAAAATAGGGGGAGCGGAAAAGGAATGACAGGGGTATAAGACAGGCGGGAGGGGCGGAGGGGGGGGGAGGGGACCAAGGAAAAGAGAGAGGAAGGGGGATAGAGGGGTGAAAAAGAGGGGATTGAAGAGAGAGAAGGGAGGGGGAAGAGAAAGGGCGAGAAGACTAGTAAGGGTGGAGGGAGAAGAGTAAGTGGGGAAGACGGGTCGAAGCTAGATAAAAAGGGGGGGAAGCGAGAGGAAGATGAAGGGGTGGAAAAAAGAAGAAGGGATAGAGGGGTAGGGAGGGTGGGTGGGGCGATGTAGAGAGACATGACGGGGGAGATAGGGAGGGAGGGAGGTGTGTTGGGGAGAGATGGGAGCAGGCGGATCGAAATATAGGGAAAGAAACAGGGAGTAGGAAGGTGGGTAAGGTTCAGGAGTGGGGTTAGGAAGGGGTGGGGGCGGGGGGAAGGATGGGACAGGGGGGTAGGCGGGAAGGGGGTGGTCGGGAGAGGGGAGGGGAGGGGGCGGACTTCAGCCCCGAGTGCGTGGGTAGTGGCAGAAGAAGAAAAAATGAGGGGGAGGAAAGTTGAAAGGTGGGGGGGGTGACAGAGAAGGGAGGGAAGGTGCGGAGTGAGAAGGGGTTGGAAGGATGGGTGAAGAAAGAGAGATTGGAAAATAGAGGACGGAAGAAGGGCAGGGGGGGGGGGGTGGGCGAGGGGATAACAGAGTGAGGCAAAGCGGATTAATCAGAGCGGTAGGAGGGGGGAAGAATCGGGGGGGGGAGGGGTGGTAGTAGGAGAACGGAAACCGGGGGGGGGGGGAGTGCAAGGGGGGGGGAATACAGGGCAAAGGAGGGAGAAGAAAAAGGAATAGCGTGGAGTGAAGGAAGGGAAAGGTGAAGGATCGGGAAGGTGGAGAAGTGGGAAAGGCAGAGGGAGATGGGGAGGGGGGGGAAGGAGATGAAAGGGGGCGAGGAGAGCAAGATTGCAGGAGGGGGGTATGGAAGATATAGGGGGGGGCGGGGGCGAAGTCGGGGGATAGGAAAGATCAGCTGGTGGAGAACAGATAGGGATATGTAGAGAAAATGGCAGGAGCAAAAGTAGAGGGAGAAGGGGAGGGGGAGGTGCAACGAGGAATGTGGGGGAGAGGGTGGGGTAGTGTGCGGATAGGGTGAAGGAGGAGGGGGGGTGGGAGGGAAAATGGGAAGAAAGGGAGAGGATAGTGTGGGCAGCTGAGGGTAAAGACCCAGAGAGTGAGAGGGGATAAGGAGGGGGGGGGAAGAGGGGGAGAGAATGGATGATATTGCCCGGGAAAGAGGGGGGCTAGAATAGGTAGTGAGATCGGAGCAGTATGAAGTGGGGAAGACAAGATGGAAATGACGAGAAAAGAGGGGGGGAAGAGGGGAGGGAGAAGAGAGGGGAAAGAAACATAAAGGGTGGGAGCGAGTACAGGGGGGAGGGGGGAAGGGAGAGGTGTGAGAAAGTGGAAATAGGAGGGCAAAAAATGAGAGAGAGGGGGTCGGCGTGAGGAGTAAGTCAGGTGCGGAGAGAAGGGAAAAGGTACATGGATGTAGAGAAGAAGGAAGACGACGGGAGGGGGGGAATCAGAAATCGGGTGGGTGGGAGGAGGGGGTAGGTGCGGAAGGGAGACAGGAGCGGGTGCCCAGAGGGACGTTAGCGAGGGGTTGCTTCTGAGGGCAGAGCATACGAGAAGAAAGGGAGGATTGGAGTGGGGTGAGATGAAGAGAGAGTCCAAGGGGGGGGGGTGATTGATAGTGGGGAGAGAGGGGAACAAGAGGCGAGAGGGAGGTGGGAAAAACGGGCGGAAAGTTGGCGAAAAAGGAGGAGAAGGAAGTGGGAATGAGAAGGGGAAGGGATGGGGGTGATAGACAGGAAGGGAGACAGTAGGGGGGGGGTGGCGAGGAAGAAAAAATGGCGGGGAGAGAGAGAGGGAAAGAAAGGAAGCGGAAGGAGCAGAAAAAAGGTAGGTGGAGAAGAGCGGGGAAGGAAGGGGAATGGCAATGAGGGATGGGAAAAAGATGTCGGGAAACTATAAGGGGAGGAGAGGGGTAGGGGGGGATCGCACGCAAGGGCGTACCGAGAAAAGAGGGAGGGGGGGGGAACCAGAGATGAAGGCAGAGAAGGGGGGAAGATAAGAGGTGGAGGGGGTGTTTTAGGGGGGGGGGATATAAATGGGGAAAGAGGAGGTGTCACACATCCAAACAACTCAAAACAAAAAAAAAAAAAAAAACAAAGAAAAACACAAAAAAAAAAAGGTCAAATTTTTTCAGGTTTCAGGTGGAGGCAGCGCCCAAGGGACAAAGGGTTTTCGGGGAAGGCTGAAGGGAGGGGGGGTGTGTCTGGGTAAAAAAATGGGGTCCTGTCTTAAACTAAAAAGGGCTCGTAAAAAAAAAAGGTCACGCCAGAAGTTCTTTTGTAAAAGACAGGGTGGGAGTCAAAATAGAAGACTATCGAAAGAAAGGAGCAGTCGGGGGGATGATGCGGTCGGAACGTTTGTTGGTGACATGGACGGGAAAAGTTGATAAAGAAGGGGAAACAGAAAATTTTTGGTTAACAATAATTGAAGGGAGGACACGCCTGGGAACGCGAGAGGGGGGCAGTAAGTGCTATCACAAGCAAAAAGAAAGATGAAGTGTGCCGGAAATGCGATTCGGAAATAGGACGAGGCCAGGAATGGGGAGAAGCTAAAAAAAACGAGGGGGGGGGGGTAGCATTCAATGCAGGGCTGTCGGAAAAAAAAAAGGTTGTATATGTAAAGAAATTTAGAAGGGGTAGCGGAGATTTAGAAGGGAGACTGTGCACTGATAGAAAAAAAAAAGACTTAAAGAAAGACCGGGGGGGGAGTGTCAGGTGAAAAGTAGCGCGGCGCTAAGGATATCTTTGGTGGGGAAGGTGAGTCAGGGACAATTAGGGGCAGGAGACAGAGACGTGCTGGTCCGGCAATCGGCGTGAAGGGGGAAGGGAGATCACATGGTGTAGGCGCCAAACAGAAGTTAAAATTTGTCGAGCCTCCAAGGGGACCTGAATATTAATCGGGTCAAAAGCTCCGAACTTTGGCTGTAGGGTTATGGCAAAAAGTGGGGGACAAGCCATGTTCGTACAACAAAGAGATATTCCCCTGAAAAGTACAAAGCGAAGGTAAAAAAAAAAAAAAAAAAAAAAAATTTTCGAAGAGCTGTGGGACTGTGAGGTCGGCCCAGTATCGTGAAAGACGGTCTTCTGATGGTCGAGCAGGCAAGTAGGGTCAAACGTGGAGTTTTGGGGGGGGGGGGGGGGGGGGGGGTGGGGGGGGAGGGGGGGGGGGGGGGGGGGGGTGGGGGGGGGGGGTTGAGGCTTCAAAAGACGGGCAGAACCGAAAATGTCGATTCGACAAAACAGGTGATATTCGCGGTGTTGATGGGGAGGGCCTGAAGTAGCAGGGGAGTTCAGAGAGCGAAGTGCAGGGTTGGGCGACGAGAAGAAGAAAGGTGAGGAATGGGGGACGGCTAATCTATGGGTTCACGGTACGGGGGAAGAACGTTCTGCGTGAAAGATCTCACACCGACTAGAAACTAAGAAAAAAAAAAGCGGAAAATAATATGAGAGCAAGGCGTAACTCACATGCAGGTTGGAAAGACAGTTTCACCAGGGGAGTAGGGCGACTGGAAGCCACTCGCAATTAGAAAGGTCGAAAAAAAAAACGAGGGGAAAAAAATGAATACACTGGAGTTCAGCAAAAGAAACGGGCTTGAAAAGAGGGGAATGCGAGCATGAACTGAGGGGACTCCATAGAAGCAGGAAGTCTCCTGAAAAAAAGATTTGCCGCTGGCACCGGAGGAGGAAATCTGTTGGAAAGTACTGAAGTGATGTTGTTAGGAAAAAAGCGAGACTGCTGAGGGGGAAAGACGCTTTTGACCGGATAAAAGACACGCAGAACGCGTTCGCGGGCTGGAGAGGAAGATGGACGGTCGGGGCAGGACTGCTGCGTGGGGTGAAGTAGGTGAACTAATTTCGGCGACGGCAAGTCACCATCGGCAAATGAAGTCCAGTCCTTCCAGAAAAGAAATGGGAGACATTTGCTCGGGCGGAATGTACGAACCTGCCCTTAGTGGACGGGCGGGCGTAAAAAAAGGCAAGGCCTCTGTCAATACTGCGGCCTCAGGAAAGAGATGGTCAAAGAAGTGTAGGGGAGTCCAGCAGGTAAAAAAAAGGTTTTCGCAACAAAAACGTTTCTTGGTGAGGAAGGGCCACGTACCCTGGTTTTCAACTCTATGGGCAAAAATACAACAAAAGGAGCGGAAGTAGAGAGATGACAAAAACCAGGGCGGCGTGTAAGACAAAACGAAAAAAAAGAGAAAAAACGAAACAGAAATAAATTTGCGATGGACTGGCAGACAAAAATAAAAATGGACGTTATCGATGCAACGAACCCGCAGCAGTGAACGACTGAAGTACACGATGATGTTTGCGAAGACGTCATAAGGGAAGTGGGGATCGCATGCGGAGAAGGATCAGATACAGGGGTAAAGTACAAGGAGGGGGCGCGAGGCGTTATAAGGAACTCTATTCTAAAAGGCCTCGACGAAAAAGGGAGGAGGAAAGGCCGGTCTCGAGCAGACGTCCGAAAACAACTGGGTGGAAGAAAAGACGGGATTGCATCGCAAAAGGTCCCGGAAACATATCGAGGATCAAAACGATCCAAGAAACACCCGCGGAAGTAGGTCAGAAGCGGTCGGAAAGGATTTCGTAGAAGGGGAGGTCTCGGAAAAGTGTATTAATGCTGAGGGAGAATCAGGTCATGCAATACGTCGAGTGGACGAAAAAAATTGGATTTGGCGTGGAATGCAGGGAGCAAAGCAGAGAACGGAATCGAGTCGGGGAAGTCTCACATAGGCAGCTTGGAAAAAAAGTCGTCCGCAAGGGAAAGGCGGAACAGAACGCCTCGAGTGAAAGGAGTCAAGCCTTGCTAGGAAGCGGTCTGCGCGGGTAGAATGATGCGGATCGGGATAGATATGATAGAACAGCAAAAAAAAGGGCAAGTGACAGTGTAGCACTCAGGGGGGGAGAAATGGAAAAGGGGGAGCACCGTCTCCAAAAAGGAAGTGGAAGTGCGTGAAAAAGCTTAATTGAATCATGGAATCAATTATAGAGGGATGTGAAACAGAGTAGAACAAACAGTGGGGGGGGGGCCCGAGATGGGGCGGAAAAAAAAAAAAAAGGGGGGAAAAATCATTGTCTCTGCCCTTACAAACTCGAACGGATTCCTCTCCGCAGCGAGCAAAAAAAAAAACATACTTTATTGGAATTGGGGGGAATTCCGTTCGAAGTTCAGTAAGAGGTGAAGGTCAAGCCTGGTGTGTCAAGAGGAAATGTCATTAGAGCTAAATGGGGGGCCTAGGGGGCCGACCGATGTGGGTTAAAAAAAAAAAAGGATGACAAATTAGGGGGGAATGGGCATCAAGACGGCGGATGGGGGATAGCGCAAACCGTGGGCCGATCATGTGTTGGAGAGGGGACAAACAAATGTCGCAATTCAAACCACGGACAGCGAGAGGTGCAAGACGGGCACGATGCAGAGGTTCAGGGGCCAATATGGGCGGGGGTAGAACAACAGTCCAAAAAAGGGACAAAAAAAAACTAGTAAGAGCTTGGTTTCATTTGCCATAAAAAAAAC
>Ga0179593_1568316_pt1 | contig 14487 bp, 21 predicted proteins | sample CZODoug2_1_08_16_FD_185931 | JGI IMG/M metagenome (GOLD analysis project Ga0179593, IMG submission 185931) | Vadose zone soil fungal communities from Angelo Coast Range Reserve, California, USA - CZODoug2_1_08_16fungal (PacBio error correction) | ecosystem: Environmental > Terrestrial > Soil >...
ACACTAAGACTCGCCATTTTTATAGCGAGGAATATTACTTATTTCAAGGAAGGGTCCAGGCTTTGAATAGAAGGGGGGAGAATCGACATTGTGTCTTCAGCGGGGAGGGCCTGTGTTGGCCCCGATAGGGGAAGAGTCAAGGGATCGATGGGCGGAAGAAAAAAAAAAGGCGGAGCCTTTGTCTTGAGGCGGTTGAGAGAAGGCGATGACCGCTTCACTCTTTGGGGGAAGGGAAGGGAAAACCAGGTTGCGACTTGAGGGTAAGGGGCGGCCTCTATCTTTGGCAGAAAAAAGAACGCTAATCTGGTGAGGAAAGAGAAGGAAAAATTAGCCTGATCGTGGTAGGGATAAGGGGGACCTTCACTCTCTTTCTCTTTGGACCGGAGGGGAAGAAGAGGCTGGCTTTCCTGCCTAGCAGATTGAGGAAAAAGAGAATGAAGGGAAGAGCACAGTATTCAAAGTGTGAGGACAAAAAAGGGACAGCGAGCTTTCGCACGTTGAGTTGGAGAATTTTCCATTGCCGAGGAAGGAAAAAAAGGGATGTCGATCCCCGGATGAAAAAAGATGAGGCCCATGCCGTTGGTCAACGACTGAGAGGGACGGGCGGAGCGATCATGCGAAAGGGGACGATATGCGCCTCGAGTGCGAAAAAGGAATAGAGGAAACATTACCACCTGCTCGAGCCAGGAAAAGGAGGCCTTTGGGGGGGGGGGGGAAACCGGCGAACCTCGCAACAGAAAGAAAGGAAGAGCTGCTTCCGAGCAACTAGTTGAGCAGTGGCATGAAGGACTTATTTTTTTGAAAGAAATGATGGCAAAGTTTTTACAAAAAAAGAGAAAGGGGTTGAAGGAAGGCGCGCTCCTCACGGTTTGTCTGACCAGAAGGCAGCGAGCAACGGAAAGAAAAAAGGGTGTGTTTTGGGGGAGAACGGGGTCGATGAAGCCCGAGCGCGCCAGAGGGGGTCAGGCTTCATTAATGGGGAAGGGGGGGGGGGGGGGGGGGGGAAAAAGCCATGAAATATCCGCTTCACTCTATCCAAGGAAGAGTTAAAAAAAGGAAAGGGGCCGAAGGGAAGAGGGAGGCGTGACATTTGAACCCGCTTCAATAGAAAAAACCCCTAACACCAGCAAAGAAAAACAAAAGGGAAAAGGGATAAAAATTGCTTCTACGTCTTTCGAATAGCGAAAAAGGGGGAGGGGGTCGACTGGGGGTTATATAGCGATTAATTATATGAAGAAAAGAAAACTTCTCTTCACCTCTACCGGGAGTATTGGGGGATGAGGAGATTCGGGTTCCTCGTTTCCGGGGGGGGGTCGCTTTTGTCGTTCGCAGGGAGGGGTTTCGATGGCCCACGCAGAGGAGAGGGAATCGACGGACGCTTCGATTGTGGGCAGCAGGCCCGAACCATCGGCTATTTTTTGGCAAAAGGAAAAAAAAAAGAGAGTTGGGGAGGGTTTCTTATCCCTGAAAGGGAAGAAGCAATCTGTGTCAATGGATTGGGCTCGGAGTATCGAAAGGCGCCGCGGGCTGAAGGGGGGAGGGAGAGAAGGGTCAGACGACATCCTTGGCGACAAAAGGAAAAGGGGGGAAGCCATTCCATCGGGCCCCTCTTGCGGGGGGGCCGTTCATCATGGAAGAGGGAATAAAGCGTAGAGAAAAAGGCCAGTTTTTTGGGAAGCGCCCATTTGGGGGGAGGGCCTACAGAGAAAAAGAAGGAAGTGATCGTGAATCGAATGTGTGAACATTTAGAGCGCAGGGAGATGGTGGGTGCAAAAGTCGCAGGAAAAGAAAAACCGCAGCGCGACTTGTGCGCCCCCTACCCATAAAAGAAGGGGGGAGGTGGGCGACAAGAAGTCGGACAGCTTGGGGAAAAAAGTGCCAAACCTCCGAGAGAAAGGGGAAGACTTTGTGAAGAAAGGGGGCGCTTATACGGGCTTTTCCACATCGCCCAAGGGGAAAAAAAAACGCCTTCTGGGGAAAAAAGAAAAGGATCCAGGAATTGATAGGAAAAGAAAAAAAGGGGGCTGAGGTGTCTTTAAAACCTCGTTTGTAAACGGCACGGGAGGGGGGCCCAAAAAAGGAAAGGAAAAGAGCATAAGCGCCACGTAGCTTGAAAAAAAAAAAAGAAAACCCAGAACCGTTTGTGTCTTTTCGATCAATAGAGAAAGGACGGATCTCGAAGTTTGGAACGTAAAAGGGAGGGGAAAAATGGGAGCAGCTGACCGTGGGGGGGACGAGGGAAGGGGGAAGGGAGGTGGACAACCGCAATTTAAATCTTGCGCGACTTGTAGATTTACGCAGGGGGAGGAAAAGCCGTCAGCGCTGATCGACATCTCTCTCAAACAAAAAGGGAAAAGGAAGAGGTGAGGAGAAGCGCTGCCGGCTCATGTACATTCGAGAGAAAAATCAGCACCCGAGGACATGCGGTGTCACGAGGGGGGGAAATCCCGTTCATCGTCCACCACGGGCCAAGGGAGGAAAAAAAAAAAAGGATGAATCAGCACGACGTTGCAAACTTCTATAAGGTGACGTTCATTACTGTAGAGAGGGAAGGAAGAAAAGGGTGCGGTTCTCAGATCATTGTGGGGGGTTAAGCTACGTTGGGGGGCGCTGATGCAAAAGGGTATGCGTCGGCCCCAACATCTGACGGGGGGGGAGGAGACCGTGCCTTTTACAAAAGATGGGGGCCCATCGATCGAATCGGTTCCGATCAATTCCGAAGGAAAATCACCATTCAGGAGGAGGAAAGGGGGACAGCGGCCCTTTTGCGATGTGGAAAATTGTTTGGCCAAAGGGCGCAATCTCTTCAAGAAAGAACGGCTTTTCTCCCTTTTAAACAAAAGGGAAGAAGGAAGGAAAAAGAAGAAAAAGAAAAAGCATGCGGGGAGGTAGGGGGGGAGACGATTGGGCTCCACATTTTACGTAGCTGCGGCTCGAAAGAGGGGATAATAGTCGCCTAAATGTTTCAACCCAAGGAGAGGAAAAAAAAAAGAAGGACGCCCTAGATCCGAAGAATCGAACTATCAGGACCAACCAAAACCTGGGCGATTGCGGTGCCACAAAGGGAGGCCTATGCTGCTCGCAAGGGGGAGGGGGAGGGAAAATGAAAATGAAAAGGCAAATGCCGCCGAAAGCCTGCCACGGCGTGGTGCGTGGGGGAGAAAGGATTACTATATTGAACATGAATGTTAGAAAAAAAAAAAGAAGAGGGAAGAGGCTACCGGCCCAATCCTCCGAGATACTCCAAAAGGACGTTGCAAAAAAACACATAGCCGACGATCTTGGCCCTTCAGGATCAAGAAAAAGGGACGTCCTTCAACCTGTGAAAAAAAGGGAACAGAGATGATGATAAAACCTCAAGCCCACACGCCGCCTTCACGGCCGGATGGGAAAACCGATCTCGTAGTCCAATAGGGGGGAAAAAAGGGGGGGAAAGGAAGGAAAGAACGCCAATCGACCGTGCATATGGAAAACCATCCTAGACCTCAATTGAAGAAAGGTCGTCTTTTGCCCGAGAAAAGGAAGAAACCGGTGCTCAGATATTTCATCTCTTCTAAAAGGACCGCCCTCAATCGCAGAAGAAAAAAGGAGGCGAAAAAGGGAAAGAATTTAGCCCCGCCAAACTAATTGAGGGGTTGCGGGGGCACGGGAGGGGAGATTGAACGCGGGTTCAAAGGGGCCAGCCGCCCGGCGAACTCGAAAGGAGAAAAAGGGAGAGAAGAAGGGGAAGAAAGGACTTGGAATAAGGGGGGATGCTAGACGCGTCTCGTACATGATGCAATCCTGACGCCTGCCATGATAGACGTCGGCTTAACTAGGAAAAAAGAAGGAAGCAGGCGTAAATGCCGTGGGGCAAATACTTGCATTAAAAGCGTTCTGCCGACAAACCGGGAAGATCGTCAACACGGGCAGGAAAAAAGGGACCCTTTGCCAGCAATGAAAAAATCGTCATTCATCGAAAGAGGATCGTCAAATCGTGGAAAAAAAAAAAAAAGGAAGCAGTCCTGCGGCGCTGGGGCTAGGTTCGAGAGTAACAACAACAAGGCACCAAGGGAGCGGAAAAGGTTCTCCTGTGGGTCATGTGCCTCAATCGGAGAGGAGGGGGGAGGGGAAAATCGGCCAGCCAACTTCGCCATCGCATGAAGGATCAGGTCAGGCTTTGACAAAGGGAGGGAAACTGCTATACGGACCGGGCTCGCACGGCGATAACTATCCACGGGCTTCTCATCACCTGGGGAAAGGCTACACCTCCACAAAAAAAGGGAAGTGACCGACATTCGGAACTTTGGGGGAACCTGTGGCGAACTTTTCTGCCTTCCTTGGGAGAGGGGAAAGCAATAGCAGGTGGCCTCAGGAGCGGCAAAGAAGGAAAAGGAAAGGGAAGGTCAGGCGGCGGTCGACCTCAAAAAACGAAAAGAAATCACTGACTTTCAGCACGTCTCTCCGTTAGGATGCAAGAGCGTAGAGGAAAGAGAGGGCCGCCGGAACCTCAGATCAACCGTTGGAAAAGCTCACCTCAAAGGAAAAAGGGGACTCTGTCAAAGAGGGGGGGGGGGAAATCTATGCCTGCGATAAAACGGAAAATTGTCGAAAGACCCGTCGTCGGCTACGGAGAGATCCTTTAAGAAAAAAAAAGAGAGATCTACTCGTTGCAACCCAGCAATTCCCTTCCGGACGCTGAAGTTCGGATGACAGATGTCTGGGAAGAATAAGTCCATCTGACTCTGACAGAGCCACCAAACTGGCTAGGCGGAATATCTAAAACCAAGGATTCCGGTCAGAAAAGATATATCTATTCGAGGTGATAGCTCTGGTATTAGGGGAAAAATAAAAAGAGGAAAAACCGGATGTCAAGATCATATGACTGAAGTCTCCGACATCTTGTCATCAGGGATTTCATCTCGGGAAAAAAAGGGAAAACGGGGGGGGGGCCCCGAGATCTGCTGAGCGGTGGGTCGGCTCAGAAGTCTCCTACGCCGGGGAGGGGAAGGTCGGTTAGGAAGGGACGGGGAAGGAAGCGCTGGTGGCGATGACCAGAGCTGATGCGTTGCGTTATCTGGAAAGAAGTGGTCGATCTGATTAAGGAGGGAAGGGGGGGGGGGGAAGCGCCGCTAGAGCAAGAACATGGTTATTCCCTTAGCGACTTTCGAAAGGGGAAGGAAAGATCGTGTGAAGGGGGGAGGAGGCCGAAGACTGAGGACCTATGGGCATGCTCCTTATCCACCGAGAGAAGGACGAGCCAGATAAAAAAGGGGAAAGAAAGGAACATTAGGCCCAGTTTGGAAAATGAAAGGGTCGCTCGGTTCGCGGTTCTCCGGTAGAACCTTCGTGGGAAATGGGGGGAAACGCCCCTCCGTTTCAGGGGATCCATAAGCTTCTTACCCTTTAAGGGGAGGAAGAGAAAAATTTTTGGCACAACGCAGGATCCTACCGCTCCTTCTTCGAGGGGAGGGTTTATTCTGAAGGGAGAAGAGGGGACCGCAGGATTGCCGAGAGGAGTCCTCATGTCCACCGAGGCCCCTAACAGCGAACTTTCCTGGGGGGACGGAGAGAACCTGCAACAGCCCTCCGCACTTATATGGGACTGCCTATGCAACGATGTGGAAAAAAGCCTTTCGATTAAGGAGAGAGGGGGGAAAGCCAATCATGCTGGAAAAGGGACCGAATTCTGAGTGACCGTGTTGACGAGCAAGCTCCTCCTTTTTTGACAGGGGAAAAAAAAAGAGGAAGCGAGCACGCCGGAAACGGGGGCGCATCGGTTCCGATTAAGCCCGAGGCGCGAAAAAGATCCATGTCGGCTTCAGTAATTGAGGAGGGAGAAGAGGGGGGAGACCCATCTGCAATCTCCGGCTGGCCTGACGCTAGAGTGGAAACGCTCGTTCCGAAGGCGTCGAGCGCATTTAACCCGCTGAAAAGAAAAAGAAAAAGAACAAAGAAGCTCTGCAAATAATAAGGGTGGGGAGGGAAAGTTGCTACTCGCGCTATGTTGCTTCCTGAGGGGGTTTGTGTATATACTAGATAAAAAAGAGGGAGGAAAAAGGGGAACTGAGAGGGGCACCGCTACGCTGAAATGCAAAGGCTCAATTGCTGTCTTATTATTAGTTGGAATCTGCGTCGAGGGGGGAGGAGGGGGAAGGGAGGGGGTCCTACGGATAGAGGTCGGCTGTCATATCATCCGGCAAGGGGTGGCAGCAGGCCTAAGAAGGAAAAGGAGGATTCCATCGTCATATGTTTGGCATCAGGTCTGCGGCGGTTTTTCTTTGTCTGAAGAAGTACGACTGCTATTATTTGTCAGTCACACGGGAGGGGGAGGAGGGGAGAGAGAGAGGGTAATCGAATCTTTTTCCCTTTCTCTCTCTCGCGGGGAAGAATTCCTTTTCCCGGGAGCGTCATCCTTGGCGAAAAACAGCGGTGGCATTCCTTTGAAATCGGTGCCTCACTCGGGAAGAGGTGACTTCCATCCGTCAAAGCAAAGGAGAAGGAGAAGGGGTGGGTGGGTTCACCGCCCTCGACCAGGGGAATGAGTCTTCTTTAGGGGAGTGAAGGAGAAGTTGTTGAAAACTGGAGTTTAGAAAGCTTCTCCGTATTTTTTTTCAAAATTCGCCAGGAAAAAAAATTGTCTCACCAGAGGGAAAAAGGAAGGAAAAAGAAAAAAGCATGCGGGGGAGGGGTAGGGGGAAAACTTTGAATGCGCAACTGGGACCGTTCCAACAACTCCCGAGAGAAAATTTGCCCCCCTACATTTCGGGAGAGGAAAGAAGAAAAAGAGGGGGCCCCAATTTCGCTGTAAATTGGGAAATGTGTTAACTCTCCATGGGGTGTGATCTTCCTCCGATGAGAGAAGGGGAGGATGGGAGTTACCTCGGTGTAAACGGAAGTAGGTTGTGGCCGAAGACATACATTTCCTTTTCCGAGACAGGAAGTGTGCGAGCTATACCCCAACCGGGGGGGGGGGGGGGGGAGGATCAATAGTATCCGTCATGTCCGTCAAGAAGGGAACGGAGTTCTTGAGAAATGGCCTACATGTTGCAAATCGGGCGCAGCGGGGAAGGGGATGACGGTCGTGCTAGTGGCTTTGGACAAAAGGGGGAAAGGGGGGAAAGAAGAAGGGGAAGGAGACATGGATGTACGCTTCGAGGTAACATGAGGCATCTAAAAAGCAACAACAACAACGGTTATTCGTAAAAGAGATAGATGTCGAGAGAAAGGGAGGAGAGCTACATCCATTCTAAATCGAAGGAAAAAAGGGGGGGCGGGGGGCACAGACAAGCGACAAAACGTGAGTCACCAAAGGTCATCTGCGCCCGATTTTGCCAAAAGAAAAGAACGTTCAAACTTCGAGAGCAAAGGGGGGTTTTGTGACGGCATGACGGAGAAAACCCTAAGAAACCCTTTGTCTTGTCTCTGCTCGAAGGGAAAAAACGGATGCTCTTACAGAAAAGGGGAGGGAAAAAAAAAAGAATGAAGAGTTCTACAGTGCGTTTACAGAACTGATGCCCAGCGAGCGCCATCTGCGGGCCGATCAATTAAAAGGGAGAGTTAATAATCCACCAGAAAGCGGGGGGAAAGGGAAAGCTCCTTGGGCGATGTGGAAAGAAGGGGAAAATGTCCCTCGCGTCTATAGTTGGAAAAAAGCGGAAGCTTTACCAAAGGAAGAAAAATCAAAAACCCCCTCCCCCCAGCATGCGGGGAGGGTAAGGGGGGGGGCGACGAAGGTGCGCACATTCTTCCAGCGGAGGGGAGGAAGAAAAAACTAAGGCGCTTCGAGATAACAGCTCGCAAATAGCCAGACTGCCGCCAATCCTCCGAAGGAGGGAAGGGGGGGCGTTGCCACCCACAAAAACGGCGGGGAAGGAGAAGAAAGGGGGAGGGGGGTCCCATTCACCCCTGATTAAAACAATAATTGAGCACGATTTTCAATGAGGGTTTCCTTTTTTCACTGGTAAGGAGGGAGAAAAGGAAAGGTTGCGACGAACTCCGTCAAAAGGGGGCACAAAGCCTCGATATACGACTTCCTCGCCCCATCCCCAGGGGACAAAATCATAGCCGGCGATCTTCCCTTCAGGGAAAGCAAAAAAAACGAAAGACTATCCACATGTGCCACCACATAAGTTCGCCTGCTTCCCACAGCAGTCCCGGCGGATTGATATGAAAAAAAAGGAAAAGGACGATCGCGTGGCCATCGCCATCAAAAGAAGACATCAGAATTTCCAAACTGAAACTTGCGGAACCGAGAAAAAGACCGAGGGGGGAGGGAAAAAAAAACCAGAATCAAGGGTCGCACAACCTCTTTTTCAAAGGTATCTCCCCAGAAGGAAGAAAAGAAAAAGGAAGGAGAAACTAGCGCTATCCCACGACGTAGAATGGGGGGCGGTTGGCCGCGTCTGGGATGGTTTTCGTGGGGCAAAAAAAGGGGGGGGGTCCCTTCGCTCTGCCGAAAGGAGGAAGGGAGGGAGAGGAAGCCGAGCTTCGTTGATTTGCGAGATGAGGAAGAAGGAGATTTCCGTATGGCTACCAATCTAGGAGACTGACGCCTGACAGGAGAGGGGGAAAGAAGGGGGAGCCGGCATCAGGGCTTAAAAGGAGCAGATTAAATATGATTGTTTTCCGGAGGAGCTGCATTCCGCGGGCTGGCCGAAAAAAAAAGGGAAGAAGGGAAAGAAAAGAGGTCAACACGTCAAGCAAGCAGGGGGCCAAGATTTGGGCGGAAACAACCTAGCGTCCTTCATCGAAAAAAAGGGAAACACACTCGGAACATATCCCTGCGCTGACCGGGCTGTAGAGGACGGTCCCGGACAAAACAAGGGAAGGGAGAGAAAGGAGGAGAGCCGTTTGTACAATGGGCCTAAGAACAGCGGCGTCGATATCGGAAGAAAGAAGCGCAAGGAGCATGTTCAGAAGGAAAGTTGCCCAACGGCATGGGGCAAACTCTCTAAAGGGGGGGGGGGACTCTCATCGGGAGAGAGGAGAACCGAGAAAGAAAGGGGACAATTCACGCGTAAAGGATAACCACCTCCCAGATAACGCGAACGTCCCGGAAAGGGGGAAAAAGATGTCTTCATTCCAAACTGGGCGAAGCCAATGGGCGCTTGGCGGCCTCCTTTGGTATACGGAGGAAGAAAAGCACGAGCATTTTGCTCATTATCAAGGGAAAAGAAGGTAAAAGAAGAAGCCATAGCGTGACTGTCGGAAAATCGACCGATCGTCTACATCCTCACTGAAGGATCTCTTCAGGGGGGAGGAGGAGGGAAAGAGCGGCGCTGGCCAAAGCCGAGGAATAACAAAGTCAGCCAAAATGGTTTTCCAGCTAACGAAGCAAAAAGTCGTTTCCGGGGGTAATCGCCCCCCGAGGAAACTCACCGACAAAAGTGCTCGAATAAGGAGGAGGCGACGTGCTGAAGGGAAAAACAATCCGATCCCGTGAGGGCTAGGTCCTATCTTAGTTTTCACCCCAGAAAAAAAAAGGACGCTGAAGAAGGGAGGGGGAGGTGACTATGTCGGAGATCACAGGGGGGATCGAGGAAGATTTACATCCGTCATCAGGTGAGAATACCATCTCTATCACCAGGCCTGTCTATATCTAAAAAAAAAAAACGGAGTATTATTAAAGATATAGAAGGAGAAAAAAGCTCCATTGTGATAGGCGCTGGGGGGATGAAGATCAGATTATGTTAATCCATTTGGGGGGGAGGTCTCCTAAATCTGAAAAGGAAAATGACAGAGTCCGGAAAAGACTATGAGGCTATCGGTTCTTCACGAGGGGGAAAGCTGCCGACGCCGGTGGGGGGGGGTTGCAGGAGGGTTGATCGTCAGGCGAAAAAGGGCAACGACTTTTGCGACGAAGAGGGGGAGGCCAAACAGGTTCTGAGGGCAGGCTTGAGTTCCGGCGCCCTCGAGCTTTGGAAGAGGCATATCTGACATCGGTGAATTAAGGAAAAAGGAAGTGATTCTGCCCGATCCAGTGGGGGGGCCTCTACGCTTCACTCTCGAGGAGGCAGCTCCCTATTCAAAGGGAGGAGGAAAAGGGAAGAAAAAGATACCAAAGGATGCCTCCAATCTCCATCATTGGGGGGAAGAAAAGGAGGGGGGAAATGGCCTAATGTCGTGTCAAGGGAAGTCAGGTTTTATGGGGGTTTCTAACCTGAGGGGGAAAAGAATGGATAAAGGTTCTCGATTAAGTCCCCGGGCCTTTCTTATCAGTGGGAAAGGCCGTTGGGGGAAAAAAGAATTATGCGACCTCTTACTGGGAAGGCTTGGGAAGATATCTACTGCCGAGAGGAAAAAGAATGCATATTAGGCCCGAAAGGAGCTTCCTAACATTCTAAATGTCAAGGGACTGACCTTAGAAACGAGAAAAAAAGGGGAGGGAGAAGGACTGATCATGGCGAAAAAAGAGTTTAGCAGTGGAGTATCTCTTTCGATTAGGAGGAAGGAAATAAGGCTGGCAAATGGTGGTGCATTGACCTGTGAACGAAAGGGAGCCCTCCCGTTTGCGCAGGGGAACGAAAGGGAAGGGGGGATCGAGCAACGCCGGAGAAGGCCGTTGCAAAGGCATCGTTCCTATTAAGAGAAAGGGAGGGATCCTCCCGATCATGTCCTGAGTCGGAAAGGGGGAAAGAGGGAAAGGGGACATCGTCAATCTCCGCCTTGATACAAGGCCGGTGATCCGCGAGAGTGAAACTCTCTTTCGCGGTCAAGGCGCTGGCGGAGAAGAAGAAAAAGAAAAAAGAATCCCCTGTTGCCCCCGAAAAAATAAATACGTTTCGGGCTAATTGAGCTCGTCGTGCGACCTCGCTAGGGGAAAAGGGGGACGTCTGGGAGAGAACGAGATTAATGAGAGGGGAAAAGAAAAAAGAGGGAGGGGGGGGTTTCTGTGATCTGTTTGGGAGGGGGGAGCGTTCTGAGTCTCGGGTGAAGGGGGAAAAGGGGGGAATTCTGCCGGTCGCGGGGACAGGTCTTTATGGCGATGGCCTACGCGATCGTTTCTTTCTCGGGAAAAAGAAGGGGGAACGGCGGCGATGTGGGCAGCAGCAGAAAAAGGAAGAGAGAGGTTGTGGCACAGTTGATGAATGGACTTGCTGCCGAGGGGCAAGATCTCCGGCTTATGAATTTGGGGGGTTGATGGGGCGCGGAGGAGAAAGGGGCCTGTCGCCGCGGCGCTGACACTTCCCGTCACTCTCTTCATCCTTGGAAGGAAACACACGCTTTGGCCGCCTGGAAATAGGGGAGAAAGAAAAAGGGAAAGGAAGGTGTCCGTTCATCAATGGTGACTGAGCGGAAGCAGCCTCGGACCGCCTTTTTTGTGTGGGGGAAAAAGGTGGTGGTTGTTTTCCTGATGGTAAAGGGAAGAGGGAAAGGGGAGGCGGATGGCTCGTGAGTCGAAGAGCGATATGAGCGCAGGAAGGGTGGGCACAGTCGCCTGCCGAGAAAGAGGCGCGACTTTGCGCCCCTCCCCGAAAAAAAAACCGAAAAAAGGGAAGGGGGGAGGGGCGACGAAGTCCGGAAAACGGAAAAGTCAGGGCCAACACTCCCCTCTCTACTCGATAAAGAGGGGCCCACCCTAAAAAGGGGAAAAAGGAGAAGGGGTTTCTCACATCGCCAAGGGGGATCGCCTCGCGGGGAAAAAGTCCTGCTCCATAAATTGAAGCGAAAGAAGGGGGGGAAGGGGGAATGAATCTGCGTTAACCCGGTGTAAAAAAAAAGGATGATTTTGTGTCAATACTCTACATTGCCTGTGGAAGAGAGAAAGAGGTAAACCCAAATGCTAGCGATACACCCGAACGGGGGGGGGGAAAGGGGGAGGAGCAATATATCATAAAGGGGCTCTAATTGGAAGCGTTCTGCTAACTCCTACCATTTGACAAAGGGGGGGGGACGCTGAACGGGATGACTTTCAGGGAGTGAGGGGGGGAGAAAAGAAATTTACATCGGGGCGCGACTTGGGGGCACTCAATGTACATGAGGCAGGCTCGCTGATCGACATCTCTCTAAAAAAAAAAAAGAGAGATTTCGTCAGCGGGGGGCCGGGGGAGAGGGAAAGAGAAAGAAAGGGAGAAAGATCCAATTCGCGCCCGATGTCAAGCGTGGGATAAAAAGTCAGCGTCGGACTTTCAGCTGGCCCTATTTTCCACATGAAGAGGCAGAAAGAGGAAACAGAAAAAGGAGAGAGGGGATCCGTCAACGAAAAAGGGATCAAGACCCTCGCACGGTGGGTTTAAGCGACGTGGCGAGCAGGGACACGGCATGTCTGCGGGAGGAAAAAAAGGAGGAGGAAAGTGCCGTTTACCCGAGGTGGGGGGAAGGCCCATGCGATGAGCCATCGTCGGCCGATCCATTTCAAAGGGGAAAAGTGCGAGTTAATCACCAGCCGGCGGGAGAAAAAACTAGGGGGGAGATGTGGAAAAGCCGTATCACGCAAAAAAAAGCACAAGGCCGCAAATCTCTTCTATCGTTATTTGGGAGCATTTACCCCAATCTGTCAAGAAGGAGGGGGGAAAAAAGAAAAGAAAAAGCATTCTGGGGAGGGTAGGGAGGAGAGGGTGCTCCATTGTCGTCATCTGCTTCAGCGAAAAAAGAGGACATTCGATAATAAGGGAGAGAGAGGAAAGGAGAAAGGAGAGAAAAATCCTCCCGCATGGGATGAGAAGAGAAGGGGGGTAAAAAATGAGGGAGACAAGTAGTGAGGGGGGAGGGGGTAGGGGGGAGAGGCAGAGGGTGAGGGATAGGCGTTATCGGAGGGAGATCGGGCCTCCTGTATATTCGGGGAATATCAGAAGTGGGGGTCGCACACAAACGGCGGGGGGGCCGATTCTTCGCAAGAAAGTCAACACCATGATTAAACGGAAAAAGGAAGAAAAAGATTTAGCCCGATGGCAAGCCTGGAAAAATGTGTGCCTTTTTGAACTGGTGTGCTCAAGGGAGGTTGCGACTAACCCTTCATCGCCGAGGAAGAAAAAAATAAGGGAAGCCTCGCCCCATCCATGGCCCCCACTAATAGCCGTTCTATCTTTCCGCGTTCCAGGAGAAAATCGCAGGACAGGAAGAAAAAGAAAGGGGTGTCCTCCTCGAGTGATGAAGGGCCTTTCTGCCCACATCGAAGGGACCGGATTGATATGAACATCCAGAAAGAACAGATAGAGGAAAAAAAAGACATCCCCAGCAGGCCCAGAACGCAAAGCGACCTTCATAATTAAGAAAAAAGGAACCGAATCCTCCGACCAAAAGGAAAAAAGCAGCCCAACAGAATCAAGGTCGCGTGCCGATAAGCCTCATTGTTTGCGCAGAAGAAGGGTTATCCAAAAGACCTCCATAAAGGCTACTCAACATGCGCTAGTCGAAAGAGTGAAGCCCCGAAAAAAGGGGGGGGAAAGAAACGGGGGATGGGTTTCGGGGAAAGGTACCTGCCTCCGAAGAAAGAAAGAAGATCGTACCGCGAACGCGGGAATAGGTAGAAATACTTGGGTTATTAATCTTATATTGCCGGAAAGGGGACGCACGTACATGATGCAATTAAGGGAAAAAGGAGACGTTCTTATCGGCTGGGCTTATCGGAAAATATTCTCAAAAAGGGAGTAAAAATCCTGTGGGGGAAGAATTCGTTGGAAAAGACGTCACCGACAAACCTGTACGGAGCGCATAGCCTCTTCAACACTGGAAGGAAATCCGGTTTTAGGGAGAAAAACGGGGGGGGGGTTTCCGGAAAAGGCCGTCATCGAAAGGATCGTCCACTGCTCAAAACCATGGTCGTCCTGACCGAGAAGGGGGGAGAGTTTCGCAAAACAGCCATTTCTCTTTTTATGCATGAGAAGGGGTGGGTCATGGCCTCATCTCCGGAAGGAAACAAAAAGAGGGAGCTATATCGGCAGCCTCACCAGAGGGGCTCAGGTTAATCAGGCTTTGCCCAACGGAGGGAAGGAACCGGGCTCATCAGCGGGCGAGAAATAGGAGGGGGAAAAAAGCACGTCTGCGGCCACCTGGAAAAAGACACCTCCCCCCTCGAAGCGAACCTCTCCTACCGTGAAAAAAATGGGGGGACCTACTGGCGCTTCCCCTATCACATGATGGAGAGGGAAAGCAAGGGGATGCTCTTCAAGTCCCTACAGCACGAGTCAGGGGCATAGACATATCGTGACGGAGGCGGCTTCTACCTCACTAACACTAGAGGATTGCGCACTTCGCTTCATTAATAAACCAGGGAAGGGGAAAGGAGGAAAGAAAAACTTCCTCTGCCAAGCTCGAAGAGAAAGTCAGTCAACCCCTTGTTTTCCATCTAACGCCCGAGAAAGCGGTCATCCCCCGAGAGGAAAGAGACCGCATCAACGGGGGTCCCCGGCGTCCGGCTACTTTCTTATGCCAAGGAAAGCTCGCCGTCTCTCCGGGGAAAAAAAAAGGGAAGAAGAGGAGAATACAATGTCAATTTCGATGACAGGGAATGTCCCAGTCATCTTTCTCTTACATCCTTCCACTCTGGGGAGGAAAAACCCTGGC
>Ga0179593_1262450_pt1 | contig 14486 bp, 12 predicted proteins | sample CZODoug2_1_08_16_FD_185931 | JGI IMG/M metagenome (GOLD analysis project Ga0179593, IMG submission 185931) | Vadose zone soil fungal communities from Angelo Coast Range Reserve, California, USA - CZODoug2_1_08_16fungal (PacBio error correction) | ecosystem: Environmental > Terrestrial > Soil >...
GACCAATGCCCTTCGGGCCCACCAAACAGAAAAGAAATAGAAATAGAAAACCGACTGGGCAAGAAGAAACAGTTTATCGAGTTACATTGCAAAACAAGCCGGAGAGCGAGAGGAGGGCCGAAGAAAAGTTCGCCGCCTGGTGAAGTCCGCTCGCAGAAAGGGGGAGATAATCAAAAAAGAAAGAATGAAAAAGAACACACGCGAGGGGATTCAGCTCGGGTTGCACAACCGTCCTAAGGACAGGGGAAGAAAAAAGAAAAGCAAAGAATGTAAGATGGCCTCTGGATTGGGGCTCGCCGGTCCCCCGTTAACAGCGGAAGGGAGGCGACGGGAACAAGTATGAGCCTACAATGTGCATTATGTTCGAGAAACGTGGCGGCGATACTTGAAAGATCATGGAAAAAAGCCCCCTCCAGCGACCTTTTTACTAAAGAAAACCATCACCGTTCCCACCAAAACACTCCTCGTATGGGCCACAGGTGGCTGCTGGAAGGAAGGAAGAAGTGAGGGCAAACGGCTGCGCGGAAGGGAGAGAAGACGACCTATCACGAAATACGATCAAAAAGTAGAACCCAGTCGCCGAAAAATCTAAGAACAGACTACCAAATAGCGGGGTAGAACCATCAACGCTTCTCGAACAACGGGGATTCTCCTGACATCTGCCGATCAGGGGCGAGTGTTAAATCCAATCTAGGTGACAATAACTGACCCTTCGAATCATGTGGGGGCTAGTCGGAAAATCAGGGAAAAAGGACGAGTCCAGAGCCTGAAGAATTCTACATCCCGCAGAGAATATAACGTCGGCGCTGAGAGAAGTAATGACTCGCCGACACGAGAAATACCACGTCCAGAATCACATACGGGCCTAGGAGTAGTAGTATCACAACGAAAAACGCGCAACATAAAGGTCCTGACCAGCAAGGCTCGCAGAACAAAATCGGAATTTCAGACATCAAAAACCCGTCCAGCCACGAATCCGAAGACTCTGAAAGTCAGTTTCCTGGACAGCAGACGAGACTGGATGTCTCGAAAGGGGCAAAAATACCCATAGTCGGAAAAAAATATCCAGGGGTGGGACAATGGGGCTGTCAAACGAGGGAATACTAAAATGGGGGACTGGGCAGATTACAATGAAAGCGAGAAAGCACAATCACATCCGATGTCATTTCGTTGCAAAAGTAAAAACCGGAGACACAAAGGCAGAGGTTGTTTTCTTTCAAAAGATGATTATCAGAGTTCTCCATAGCCAGGATCGAATAAAACGTAGAAATCAAGAAGGCCTTCAGGGGTCAGAAAAAAACGGATTAAGTCCGTATGTGAATGGGTACAGCAACTAACCAGATGCCCCCGTAACAATCTTTACGGACGAGTGTTCATTAGAAAGGGGGTTCGACAAAAGGGGAGGAACAAGGCGGCCACGTCCAGAGGACGAGAACGCGAACTTACCCTAGTCTCAAAAAAGGAATCGCCGGATCGGATCATGCCCTAATCTGGATACAGGAGAAACGGTACACACTGGCAACCATGGGGTATAGGGGACTGGCACTGCCGAAGAACGGGAACATTGTACTGCTAACCCTCCTGAGTAAGCAAAGAAACGGGTTTCTCAGGAGTAGGGAAGAGGACCGCAGTAGATTCGACGTGGGGTCACCCTGGGGAAAAATCAAGATCAACCTACCACTGGTGGTTGACAAACGAGAGTCAAAGGAAGGAACGAAGACTGGCGGTGCCCAAAAGTGCCACGCGACTATGATAAAGAAGCTTACGAAGGTGTTCGCAGACAAATATTCGTGCTTCCTTGAACCCCTGGGAGAGGTGATTCCTTCATCAGAAAAGCAGGGGAAAAAACCCGCAAAGAGGAGGCTGGCTTCCTAATTGTGTGACAGTCGGGAAGTAGAAGTTTTCCCCAAGGGGGGAAGATTGTAGGATACACTACATCGCACCCAAGGCTAGATCACCACAGGACTTGCCTGCAGCACCAAATAGCTCGGGAGGCTGGGAGACAAGTAACCGCGCACCTCAAGATTGATGTCACGCTTAGGGGGGTGGAGACCCGGAAAAGACTAGTGGGTCGCCGCACGAAACCGACGAGCTGACAGAGGGAAGACCGTTTAAAGGAAAACCGAGCCTGTTTGAACAGCGTTTGAGGGCGAGGAGTCAAGAATGCGCGATAGAGAGCTCGCGTTTATGTCTTTCATTGGAAAAGCCCCAGCGTGAAGCGGGACGAGAGTACACCGATAAGTGTTACGGTCGGGGAAGGGTGGTGAGGGAACCGAGGTAGGTGGCCCCTAGCGGAATCTCAATCCAACACAACGTCGACTAGAGAGACTCTATGGCCTCATACGCAAAATCGGTCTTAGAAAACGGACCTCGACCGGTACCACGCGGGGGGATCGTAAAACAGCGAAAAGGACGGATCCTGCACGGACCTTGACCAGAGCCTCGTCAGAATGATTCAGCGCCGTCCCTTGCGCGTTTAAAAACAAGAGGAAAAAAAGACTAAACGACAGTCACGGGCTCTTTTAAGGCGCGTCCATAAATGGTACACAATAGTACTAGAACACAGTCAAAACGGGACCTCCCTATGGCGCGGGGAGGGGGCGACTGGCGCTACTGCCTTCGGAAAGCTGATTAAGGGGAGGGGTGTCCCCGCCTGAAAGGTTATCTAAACCTTTGTGGGATGGTCCTTGAGTGTTATAAAGCAAAGGCCGGGACGAAATCGGGTATTTTAGACTCAAGGGTAGATTGAACGAAACCTTAGCGACAAGCCGCAAACGCAGTCCTGGGTGAGCCTTAGAGACGAACCTTCAGAAAACTACTTAAGAAAAGTACAGGGTACAAAAATCGGAGAAAACGGCGTCAGAACACGTGTATCATAGGTTCCACATTTTGCCGACGACAGATAGGTTGGAAAGCATTGCACTGTGACAAAGTCGACGGTTGAGCGGAGAGGGGCCAGGGGTACACCATCGGCGATACTTACGCAAGAGAACGAGCCGAGAACGAGAAGAGAAGTGTTTTTCGGAGCGGCTCACTGAGAAGTCGTCCGGTCGGGTGAGCTATGACAGGTCCACTGAGCGTATCTGGGGGAAGAGGTAATTCGAGGAGGAAGGAGGCATTGTGGGCGGGTGAAGAAAAGAAAGGGGTCGGATCCGAAAAAGTTCGGCGCATGGGCCACGGTCGCCCGGAAGGAAACCCCGGAGAAGGCTGGAACAAGAGTTCAAAATTGTTTGCCGATCGAGCTAAAACCGACCCTGAAAATGAATGTAGGTGGCAATAACAAGAAGCCTCCCTTCTTAAAAAAAATTATCGATGGCGGGTTCAGAACAATCGACGCGTTTGGTGGGAAGAAGAGGCAGGGGAAACCAACGACAGTTCTGCAACTGGCTCTTATCAATAAGGGACAGTCGGGGAAGAACTTCGGAAAACATACGGCGAAAGCCGTCGTTAGGGAGAAAATTGTCCAATGAGACATAGGAGAGGGGGGCGCGCAGGATCGAGCTGTAGACGGGAAGCACCTTACAATTCTTCGTATCGGCAGGGGGACGGGGGAGGATAAAAGACGACGTTCTGAGACGATTCGGAAAGCGGTGAGGGTGGGACGCCGGCACCGGGCGTAGAAGATGGCCGTCGACTAAAAGGAGGTCTATTGACAGATTACACTGACCTCCGGCAATTAGCCATCGCGGTAGAAAAAAAGGAAGGGGGCAGTAAGATTGGAAAAAAAGAACGGAAAGAGCAGGTGGTAAATACTCGAACCATGCAGTATATGAGTAAAGGAGGGTCAAACGGCGCTGCGGATACTGGAAAGGAAAACGGGCGCGCATACAGTTGTCGCCGACAGGGGTGTGATGGTGATCTAGGGGGGGAAAAACAGTAGGTGGATCATAAGGCGCTGGTCCTTCGTGGAGAGAAGAATTCATGGTCGCCGTGAGGCACGACCCCTTGAAAGCTGCCCGTCAGGTTTCACATGCTTCACCTGCGGGGAAAAACGGACGGGGTCCGGAAATTTGAGGGGAAAAAAGTGAATGGTGGTGAATTCAAAAAGGAATGAGGGGCGGTGGCCCTGCGTGAATGGACGTGGACAGCGGGGGAAGAAAAAGGGGGTCACGGACCACACGAAAGGAAGGACATGCCTGTCTGACCAGACTATAAGGGAGGAAAACGCACTGAGCGCAAAACTAAACAAGGGACCTTGCCCAAACGAGAAAATAGGACAAGGGTGGAGGAAGTCATTCTACTGAGATGGGGAGAGTCTAAGTCAAAAGGTGTCCTGGACTTCTCGTGGGTGTAAAGTAAGGGACGAAAAAGAAGGAAGATATTTCAAGCCGGGCCTTGAGCCGAGAACAGCCACAGGGAGAGGAACTAGCAACTTTGTCGAGAGAGGAGTCGCTTCGCAGGGGGGACCCTTGATCCGGGGGAAAAAGGCAAGGTCGTGCCACGTAAAGGTATGAGTAGACGCCGCTAACACCCCACCAAGAACCCCACAAGCGCAAAACCAAAACACCCCCACCCAACCAAAACAAAAAAAAAAAAACAAAGAGGGGGTGGCGAGGTAAATTGCAGAGCTCAGAACCACAAGGGAAAATAGAGATGGCCAATCCTCGCAAAATGAGAAAACGCGGCGTCTATCGCAAGAAAGAGGAAGAAACACTTGAATCGCTTCTACTGAGAGAGAATAAAACCCAACATCGACTCGGAGCATCAAATCAAAAAGGCTCAGGCCGGTGAAGGCGCAGGAATGGCAAGAGCAATCCCTTTAGCTGAAAGCACTGCTGGACCAGCCCGTGAGAAAGTACACGAAAGAGCGAAAAAAAAAGGAGGACACCGTCATCTCAGGTTTTAAATATAAAACGTCGTAGACAAAGGGCAAATCTCTCCAAATGGGACTACCGAGGGGGATGAGGGGTGGAAGGGCTTCGAAGCATTCGGGACGAGAAGGGTGCGGGAAAAACCATCTAAAGAACGAATGATCAGAGAACAAAGGGAGGAAGTAAGCAGCTAAATAGGATTGAGGAGACGGGTCAAACCGGTAAATGAGCATAAAAGGAAGAAAGAGGGAGTTTGTTGACTCCAACAAGCAAAAAGTTTAAGAAAACCAGTGATGCAAAATAAGGGAACTATGATGACCGGAAGGTGACCAGGAACTGAGGGGAAAAGAAGTGACGGCTAAAGAAATTACTGCTAAGGGGTCCGAGAGCGGGAGCCATAACTAACAGCTGGATACGAAAGGCTAAGGAAAAAAAAAGCGCAAGATGAGGACTCCAACAATAGGCTTCTATATCAACAGATATGAGGAGAAAAATTGGTGCCAGCAGCTGGGGAAAAGGCTCTCAGTTTCATCGAAGATCTACAGGCAGTGCCCATAAAGGGATCCAAGGGTTGAGGAAGACTCGCACGAAAATCGTTCGCTACACGCAAGCCTGACAGGTGAGCACATCCCCGCTAAAGGAGTAGGGAAATCGTCGGCGTTCTTTCTGTCAAACCCCTAAGTCAGGAAAAAGAAGCGACAGGAAAGAGTGTCTAGCCCGCCGTGCGATCAATAAAAATTTACACGAAGATATGACGAAGTTAAGATCCGATCCCTGACAGAATAGCCACTAACAGAATAACGTGGAAGTTTCGGTAGCAGTGGACAACGCAGGCGTACACCAAAAAACGGGAAGAAAACAGCTAAAATTGTGTACAATGCTATCGGGGAACGACGAGGTGTATTATTGACAGAGTAGAGCTGATGAGACGAGGAGACACAGCACCAAGGAAAAAAAAATTTGTCGCATTTTCAACCATCACCTTAGAAAAAACGGCTGTGAGGTGGGAACTTGGAAAAAATCGAACAAAGAATCCAAGACTAAGCGCCAAGCATAGTCCTGCTATGGGCTAAACCAGGATCGGGGAGGTCTTTAGACTCGAACTAAGGCAAACATTTAACCGTGACAATTGGGGGTGGGGGGGCTAGTGCCTCCTGGGTGTAAACGGGATTTACAACGAGGGGTCCTACATAATTGCCTCGACCAATGGACGGAACCAAGACAATAATAAATACTAAACCTAGGAAAACCGATGGGACAAATATCGTGAAAAGAAAAACCCGAAATCTTCCAAAGCACTGCAACTCAATACCGACAAATCTTTACGTCAAAAATCAGGGGGGATGTAGAAATGGCTAGCGAAAGTCTGCTGTCCCGAAAAAAGGGAGGTCTGTGTAGGATGGCTAAACACAGAGGGGCCCGATAGAGCATAACGAGTTGGTCACCTTCGAGTCAGCGCAAGCGCACCTGAAAAGTGGGAGCAAGAGCTCAAGGTACAATATAGGGGTCGTCGGCAGGCCCGCGATAATCGGGAGCAACCTACTGAAGCGAAAAACCCGTGGAAGCGAGGGGGAGGGTAGGTCCTCTCAGCGCGAGTCGGGAAGCCTTAAATAGAGAGAACACCGAAGAACGCCGGCGAGGAAGGGGTAGTAAGAAGTGTAAAAGAATAAGGTCAATTGCGTGAAAGGAAATCGACCCTGGGAGCGAACTACTGGTTCCACTACACTGGAGGGCAAGAACCAAGAGAGGTAAACCGGTGAGGTAAATCACAATAGTCAACTCAGTCGACAAGTATAAGCTCGAGAAGACGATGATAGATCTAGGACCGGGATGGGAGCGTAGGCACGACTCCGACTGAAGAAAATGACAGACGCAGCCATTTTACTGAAAGAGACTGGGGGGGGGGGCAACTCGTAGGGGTAGGGGAAATCAAAGATCCCACAAGGACGACGGGCAGAGGAAGGCTGCGCGTGCTTAGTTGGATGCGGGGAAGGACATTAATTAGAAAAATCAGTGGAGCCGGGGACGGAAAGGGAAACGAAGGGTGACGTTGCCGGGGGCATTACTCAAAAAGGTTAAGGCAGAACCGGTATCTATCGAAACCAAGAAACAACGGAGGATAGAAATGGATCCTCTTATCGAGACTCAAAGTTAACGTCACATAACCGTAAAAAACGTAGCGTGCGTCCCGGCGTTCACAGGGTGACGTAAGGGCAAACCCCTGAATAGAAAACCTGACCCTCGAGGAGGGCTCATCATGCAAGGGTAACGTGGCCAAGGGGTCCAAACTAATTCAAAACAGAGGAAATAAACAGAATTTAGGGGAGCGGAGGAAGTAGAGACAAATAGTCCTAAGACAGGCAAATAGGAAACCTAACATCTTCCGGCGCGGGGGCTGCAATCACTGCTCCAGGACCGAGAACTTCTTGACGGAACAAAGTAAGGGGGATACTCTCCAGGGTGCTTGTGAGTGTAACGCGTCGCTCAAAAACTAGAGATGGTGAGAAGCCCTGGGAGTGCTTGGTACTCAAAGTCCTGAACCCAGCGCGTCGGAGGGGGAGGCAATTACTAATCCTCGCGAGATCAAAAGAAAAGACACGACTAGAGAAACGGCAGTCAATAGGAAGGAGCTAAATGACGACGGCCTGGCCTCGGAAGGTCTGTTGTCCTTCACGGATCCGTTTACAAGAAAAGGAGTCGGTTATAACTTGAAGAAGGCCGCCCCGGGGAAAATGGAGGGCGGGGTAGCGAATCGCAACGAAAAAAAACAGCATAACTTAGTTGCAAGAGGAAAGGAAGCAATGGACAGCAAGGAGGCATCGGGGCAAAAACATCAAAGGAGATTTCAAGTCAAGGGAATGGGGAAAACACAAAAGTATAGAGGATTACTGATCAGCTTAGGGCGATATGGGGGGGCCGACTGTTATAGGGGCGTCGATTGATAGCATAAAGTCCTAACGAGAATTTCAAGCAAAGAAGGAGTCACGAGGGTAGAAAGACGTGTTTAAGGCTTAGAGCTGAGAAACGAGAACAGGGAAGTAATCGAAAGACAAAAGAACCCTTCATTGAGACGTCGGAGCGGAGAAATTGATAAAAAAATCTAACGCCGGTGGTTGGGGTATCCTGTGGATGGGAAAGCTAAGAAAAGGGGGAGCTTGGCTAGTGCGTACGATCAGTCTACAGGTTGGGGGGGGCTCTGCCGCCAAGGAGTAGCGCACCGAGAGTTCTAGGAACAAAAGGTTGAAAACCTCGTGTAAATCGTGATGCAAGAAAGCAAAAGGTCGCGCTGTCCCACGGGGGAGGGGAAGCAGAGTTCTCGATGTTGAAAGGGGTTAGATACCCGAGTTCTTTAAGGGGCCGGGCTGCGTGGGGGTCTGGGGGGGATGAGTCACGCCTGGGTAGACCTGCTTAAGAAAGCAATCGCGCGTGTCGGTCGAGGAACAGAAAAGATTCATCACCGTCCCGGAGACTGGGGAAAGAACAGGAGCTCGTTTGACTCCCAGCAATCTGGGGAGCTGACCGCGGAGTGATGGGGGAACTCATCGAACGCATTAGCGATGGGGGGACGGTATTGTACCTATACAAAGTAAAGGGGCAAAAGAGCAGAGCCGCAACAGTGTGAGGACGCCGGAGGTGGTCGACGTAGGAAGGAGGGGAGTCTATCATAAAAAAATGTGGGACCCGTCGGGACAATGTCTGTGTGGGGGTCAACGTGAAGCACCTGAAACGAAGAAAGTCATGCCACGAATAAGATTGGGAAAAAAGGGAACATGCGGCAGAAAGAGGGTCCGGAGGTGGGGGAAACGGTATGTGGGGGATAAAAAAAGCAAAAATGGGGTCGTATGCCCGGCTGGATTGGGAGGGGCTCCAACCGAAAGAACTACACGCGAGCTTCGGAGAACGGCTGCCTAATCATGGAAAACCTCCATCAAAGAAGAGGAAAGCAATGGCAAAGCCTTGACAAAAAACAGCTGGAAAGCCCGTTTGGGGGGGCTCGCAGGGGATGACCTTCACGGAAGACAAGAGGAGGCTGGTAACGCAATGACTCCATTGTCCCCAGGCCGCGTAGGTGGTAACAGGAAGATGAGTCACATCCATGAGGCAGCGTCCCAGTTAAAAAAAAAAGGAAAGGGGGAAAAACAGGCCAAGGAACGCAAAGGACTGTTTGGAAGACTTCGAGGTAGGCCGGTGTAGTGGGAAGCAAAACTAAGCGTGCCTTCTTGGAACTCCTGGCGGTATTTCGGGAAGCAGAGTTCCAGCGTGGAAGAAGGCATTGCCATAGAAAGAAAACAAAAAAACAACGGGAGGAGAAATGTATACTTTGTCTAATAGCAACGAAAGGAGAGCGCAGCTATACCTACCTACTGGGCTGAAAGCTGGAAAGGACAGCTTCAATGATAAAAAATACAATGCGCCACGCGGGCGGAGATCTAGACAACGACAAGTCGTCCTTTTCTAAAAACCTTTTGAAAATTCCTAATACCATGGGGGGGATCTGAGGAATCGGGAAAGGAAGATTAAATCAAAGCTACAGGGAGGGGAGACACCTTGATTAAAGAGTCTTTTTGAACTGATCCTCTCAGAAGAAGTGGAAAGCAAGAGAGCCAATGGACGAAGGGAGCTGTAATTGAGGAGACTCCGTGACAAGCTCCTTCGGACGGAGTCGAGGAGAAAACATGATCGAGGGACGAAAGGAAGGCAATTTTGAGAAGCCGAAGCGAATGGAGGGCGTCTATAACGGTGTATCACGGTAAATCAGATGGTCCCATACCCACGGCCAGTGGGGGGGGAGAAAAGTAACACACCTAACCGTTCGCAAGAAAAAATACCTACTCCGAGAGGAAAATTTCCAGAGCTGGTAAAAGCCATTGAACGACGGAGGAGACCGTTTAAACCTGGACGTAAAGGGCAATAAGAACGTGAGGACCATCACGAAGACTATCTACCCTAGAAAACATGGCACAGGATAGCTAACGCTTAAGATGGACAGTCGATGAGACGGAGAAACTCGTAACACGTGGGACAGACCCGATGCGGAGCGAAAGTTTTATAATAGGAAGTTACAAAACTTAAATAGAAACACCAGAGAATGGTTAGATAAAACAGAGTGAGAAAGGCCGCGGAAGAGCCCAGCCCTGACGGAGGATCACAATCGAGAAGGATGAAGAGGCGGGGAAGCTGTAAAATGTTCCCAGCCGACCCTAGAGAAAATACATCTGATAAACGGCGAGCGAGTTACTGGGGTATTCAGCACCCAAACGAATGGACCGACCATCATCCCGAGGACTTAATGGGACAACCTATCCACTGAAGAAACATAAAAAAAAATAAGGCCAGCCAAGGGAAGTGTTCTCTGACGTGGCACGACTAACTGAGCAGCCGCACGATCAGAAAATGGATCTATCATGGGGGGAACCCAAGAGTGCGGTTCACAATCGACGGAATGAAGATACGGGGCGGCAGATTACCAAGGGAGAAAAAGAGCGACAGAAAGAGAAGAACCTTGGTATGGCGGGGGGCCCATCCCGAGGACAAGGACGGCCGTCGAGATCTGCAATATGATCTTCGGGCAAAAAGTAGCTAAATCTCCGCTCAATAAGGGAATGAGATTGTAAGGGGCTAACCGATTAACGAGAAAGGGAAGGGTCGCGCAGACCTGGACTGCAAACAAGGAAAACGATGCTGCCAGCAGGGTAAGAGGAAAGATGTTCACCCTGGTGACGAGCCATCGCAAACGCAAAGGGTAGAAGACTGGGATAAAGGACCACAATTACCCCCACAAAAATAACAGCGCAAGTCGTCTCCCAAAAGCTAAAGATCCAAGCCTAGAAAAGATCAGAAGTCCAGTCTTCCAGACGAACAGGAACAGGAAAGACCGGGAGAGATGAAGGCAAGACGGGGAAGAAGAAGACTGGATAAAACAGGCTCCGATGACCGACCGGAAAATAAGGGATGGGCAGTGGAAAAGGCTCGGATCATAATAATTACTCTATCGGTAAACGATTGTTTTACCATGTAAGACGCTGAAAACAGAAAAGGCTCAAGACTGGGGGATGTCAACTAGCTCAAGGGTTACAAACGATCTTCTTCGGAAACAGTGGGGGGCTGCGGATGTCAGACGGAACGGGACTCTAAATAGAAATTTCACGAACGTTTGATAGAGACTGGACGTATTAGGCGCTCCGGTAGCGGCAAGATAGGAAATCAGAGGGAAGGAAACGAACAAGATACGCGGAGACTTTCTAGGAAAGGTGGAGGACACCTAAACGGGGAGGCTTCCGAAGGCCCAGAGGAAGAAAACGGATAGTTCTATCATACCTCAATAAAAAAGGGAGGAGAATGCAACAGGAACTTCACATCACCGGAAGGAAAGCGCGAAGGCAGTGAGGCAAGGAGAGAACGTACTCCTCCGAATAGGAGACAGATAGGGAATGGGGTAACCAGGGCAAAGGGGCGCCTAAGTCCGACGAAAACCTAGACAGAAACGCAAAAGACCGTGTAGAAAAATTTGGGGCTATAAGGGGGTGGGGACAGCGGTTAGTGGCTATTTACAGCTCGCTGCGCACTAGCGGTGGGGCGGCGGACGAATCGATATGAGACAGGTCTCTTGGTTGATCGATTCACGGGGGACATGGCTCATAATGCCCGCGAATCTGAAAGTACATACAGGCTTCCGTTTAAACGTATATGTCCTTGCAGGTAAGCAAAAGCTGGAGGGTTTATTGAAAGAAATCGAACCGGGATCTCTAGAAAAACAAACTTATTGGGTCGAGAGGGAATCATCTCTGGCCTAAAACAGACTGTTTTACGGCAACCCCGGAAAGAGACGTCAAACCAGGCGTGGGGGGAGAACGGCTAAAAGAACGGACCTACCGGTGCAAAATTGCCCGAATCAAGCCGGGACCAGCGAAGGGACGGAGCTCACTAGCTAGAAAAAGGTAAAAAGGTCAAAAACCCTCTACCGCAGGATAGGAAGCTTTGTAAAGAGTCAGACGGACCCGTCAACTGACGAAACAGTGGACCCTAGATTACAAAGAAATCTTCTAGTCGACTGGCTGAGCCTTTCGCGGACATCCTGATAGTCTTTCAGTTCTTCCAAAGGAAGAAAGGTGGCGAAGCCCTTGGGCTTGGGAATGGGGGTATAGAAAAGCGTAGCTCCCTCGGAGATTTTCCGGAGATTTAAAGGTGCGGGGGGGACAGAAGTCGACAAAGGACCCAAAAGAGTCGCCGGGTTCGGCGGTCGGAAAGAACCTCCAATATTAAAGAACAGACGGCCCTCGGAACGAGGAGTCAATCGTCATAGCCAAGAGACAGCGACACGGGGCCGAAGCAAGACTGGTGTGCCGGACAGGTAGGAGGACTCACAAATAGGAAGTGAACGGGGGGTAATAAGGACAGGTGAAAAATGGTGACTATCGATAGGAAGACTACTCGGACCGAGAAAAAAATGGGGGGGGGGCACTTTGGAGAGGGATTCGCAGCAAAACCCAAGGCGGACAATACAAGTAAAGCTGCAGAGGTGCCGAAAAAATAGTCAGATGTCTGCACCTGTGGTGCTTACTTCGGGGGAGATGTAAGGGCTGCTGATCGAAAAACCTCGTCTAGGTGGGTGGGGGAAACTAGGTAGAGGGAAGCGGCTTAGATGCGATAAAACAAGGGTCTGAATACGGAAAGAAGATACCAATCCGGAAAACCCCGGACGGGAGGCAAAGAGGCAACCAATTGTGTTTTACTTAATAAGGAGACCCAAATTCCTGATACGGCAGGGACCCAGAGCAGACCTGGTGAAGCGGAGTTCGTGTCTAATATTGAAAGGAAACTACGCCTGCCGGGTTTGGACAAAGGGGGGATTTGACAAGAAAAAAGGGACACAGTTGTGAGCTGTGACTCCGTAGGTAGGTAAGTAAAAAGCGGGATAATCTGCCAAACGACGCCCTCGTCGGAACGATGAACAAAGGGTGAAAAGGGGATATAGAAGGCTGGGAGAGGGGGCGGGCAGAATCAGGATAGGCGAGGCAAAACTGGCAGGAGAATAAGTCAAGTTCTTCGGAGTGAAAAACAAGGACTTGTTTAGGGAGAGAAAAGGACTAAGGGGGACGGAACGACTACAAGCTGAGGGAGGAAACGTGGCGGGGTGATGACAACTCCTGAAGAGAAGGCGTAGACGGAATTAATCTCTTGAGGGGAGGGACAAAATACCTTAGTGTCCACGAACCGACTGAGAAGGAGAAAATGGGAGGAAGAATCCATATCTTAGTTGGGACGGACCGCGGCCGGGGAAGAGTGAAGGAATCGAACAAGAGCAGAGGACTTTATTGTCAAAGTCCGATGAGGAAGAAAAAGAAGAAGGCAGATGAGCACATAAAAGTTGTCAAAGAACGGTGGGGAGACTAAAGACGAATTATTGGTATTCGATCATGAACAAGTGACCGTCGGGGAAGAATGCCAATTGACTTGATGAGGTCTCCGGGAAATAAAGGACCATTTTACCGCAGAAGTTAGTGCAGGAAGAAAATTCTTGGAAATCAGAACCTGCGGGCATAAGGAGGAGGGGCAGGGGTGGGGTGAAAAGGTTAGGTTATCAAACCTCTGCTGGCCCTGCGTAATTAAGGGGGGCATACAACGTAATCACGAAACGGCGTCGCTGAAGACCGACCCGCCCGGGTCTGTCCTCGAGACAGGGCGTAAGACGCGCAAAAAGTTCCAAAGGGAAGACGGCGACGCAGAAAGGGAAAAAATGGGCCCCGGAGCCAGGTGGCGCGCTTATACACTTTCCCTTAAACTGAGGATTAGGGAAAACATCTTAATCCAGTGTCGCCGAAAGGTCGGAAGGGGGGCAGGCAGATGACAGGGGGGTGGACCCACAGAGGATCATCTCACAGGGGATGCTCCATGGGGCGAAGGGAAAAAACCGGGGGCTAAAAATTAAGCGGAGGCGTAAGTTTGGAGGGAGAGAGGAGGGAAGTAAGCTGAGAAGGTGGTCTTGATAATTTAAGATAACAAGATTCCATTTGGTATGAAGGAAGATGGAGGTGAAGGGAAGAAGAGTGTCATCATGGGGGGAGAGCAGGACATTAAACGAACGGAAACAAAAACCACTGAGGGGAAAAGAGAGATCGGGCAATCATTCGCCCCCAAAGATCAAAGAAAGTCTATAAGAAGAAAACAGGATGGCGTCAAGAACGGAAAAAAAGCGCTGTTCTCGGGGAAGAGAAAGAAACAAAAAAAGGAAAACCCAAGCCAGGGAAGGGCGACTCTAGAAAAGAGCCGCCCGAGAGAGGGGAGGCCGAATTGCATCCTCTCCGGGACAAGACCTGGAGGAAACTTCGCCACCATCAGGGAAAGGGCAAAAATAACCTCGAACTTGGCGCGGGAAAACCCTGGAGTGAGCTTGAAAGAGAGCACTCGTCAGAATGACAGGCCGAAGCTCTTCAAAGGAGGGACCAAGGGTCAGATGGGGAAAAAAAGGGACTTGGCGGACCGGAATCAGGTAGACGGGTAGGGCGATGCCAAAAGTAGAGAAAGCAGGGGGGGAGGAATGTGGAAAAGGCAACGGATTGCGGATAAGGGAAAAGGTTTGGCAACGAAGAAGGAACCGGAAGACGAAACGCCTTTGTAATGAGCCAAAGAACTTAACCCACCAATAAGGGTAAGAATAAGGTCTTGCAAAAGAGT
>Ga0179593_1399661_pt1 | contig 14484 bp, 10 predicted proteins | sample CZODoug2_1_08_16_FD_185931 | JGI IMG/M metagenome (GOLD analysis project Ga0179593, IMG submission 185931) | Vadose zone soil fungal communities from Angelo Coast Range Reserve, California, USA - CZODoug2_1_08_16fungal (PacBio error correction) | ecosystem: Environmental > Terrestrial > Soil >...
TGCCGTCGAGGGGGAACCCAGCGCAAGTTAAGGGGCTGGTCGCCAAGGGAGAACCGAATGAAAAGCGATATCTAAATTCGCGCGGACAGAATTACAGGATCGGGTCTTTGGTAGGAAAGTAGAGGTGAGAAGAGAGTATAAAAGCAACCGTACTATCGGCTATGGACGCTGCAACTAGGGCGCCCGCTGTCAAAAAAGTCTAAAGATACAAGAGGAGGGCATGGTAAAAGCATGTTAGGAGGTATGCTTAAATGAAAGAATGGCTTGGACAGGCGTGGCGTCTGATGACAGCGCTTAAGAGTATGGGAAAAAAGAGAGTCGCTCTGGCTAGAAAAAAATTACAAGGTGAAGATGAAGTTAAAACAAAACCGGAAAGCGGCTCGAACATTAATCGAGAACGATACAGAAAAACTGCAACTTACATTTCTCTAACAGCGGAGGGTAGAAGGAACGGAAGGGCCTGCGGGCAGGAGGGGAAAAACCAACGGGGAATCTTAATCATCGAGAGAAAGGAGGAAAAGTGGCGCCTAGAACTTCGAAAAACTGTACCAGGTAAACGGGAAAACGGGCGGGAATCTGCATGGTCTTTAAGAATTGGAAAAAGGGGTTGACGAACTTGAGGTTGGTATCATAAACACTAGGGGAACTGGGAAGGGAAACTGCACAACTGCTAACTGGCTTGATACTATACAGGGGGAAGGACACAGGAAAAACTAACTACCAGTGGGGAATTAAAAAGAAAGGTAACTATGAAAGGAAGAAAGGCAGACTACACTTTTGAACATACTCCGAAGAGGGGGCTCAAAGAAGAAAACAGCCTTCTAACTCGAAAAAACATACACAACATTGAGGAGAGGGCTAGCCCAAACAACCAACCGGTCACATCACAGCCAAAAAGACAGAAAAGTAGGCGCAGACGGTACAGATTCGTTCGGAAGGGAATCAGAACGCGGCGAAAAAATAGAGCGGGAAGAACAGGAGCCTTCAGTAAATTGGGCAAAAAACGAGGCGGGAATGGAGAAAACTCGCTTTCTAAGACACAAAGGCCGTCCAAGACAGCCAGACAACAAAAAGGGAACCCGCGTACCATGAGCGAATAGCAAAGACACTTTGAAGGTACCAGAAATGGCGCGCACGGCATAGAGTACATGCGCCGACAATATAAGGCAAAGGGGGAAGAGGGAAAGAAAAGCTCATAAATTAGGCGGGGAGACGAAAAGAGAAAAACGAAGAAGAAAGCGTGGGGGACGTGGAAAGAGTTAAGAACGCAGGACCGGGCAGTAGGAACGGGGGGTTCGCAAACGAAGTGTGCAAACCTAACGAGTGGACTGTCAACCTACATAGAAAAAAGGAAGGTCAATATGGAGAAACATCAGAACAGTAGATATACGACTGTCACAGAGGTATAAAAGCGCTTTAGAATCCGCAAAAAAAAAATAAACGACAATCGAGAAAGAAACAGGGTCTGCAGTGACGAACATTAGGGAATAGTTCCGTATCTCTACAATTAAACCAACCCTCACTCGCAGCGGGAAAAAAAACCCCGCGGCTGAAAGGAGTGACGACCTTCGTAGGAACTGCGGAAGGATAAAAGCGCAGCGGTCGTAGCCAAACCGCATCTACTTTTCGCCGAGTTCGACGAGAAAAAAGGGGGGAGGGGACCAACCATAAAAAGAGAAAACGAAAAAACAAAAAAAAAGTCTTCAACCGTGTTCTCCTGAGTGACGAGAGGGGACGACGCTTCAAAGCTTCAAAAGGGGGGTGCCGGAAAAACAAAATCCGTCACCCGGAGGGGAGAGAGGAGGGAAGAGGACGGACTACGGTCCGATTAGAAGGTCAGACTGCCTGGCGCGCATCCGCGGCGGGGAGTATAGAAGCAGAAGGCAAAATAGACCTGACAGAAAGAGAGATCTGTCACAGCAGAGAGGTTAGGACCAACCGCAGAGGACAGAAAGGAGCCGAAACTGGGGCAAGGCTACCCATTCAAGCAAAACTGAAGAATAAGGGGTACACGCGAGCAAGGGAGAAGGATGAGGACAAAAAAGAAGGGGGCAGAGAGAGAGAGGAGGGGGACGAAAACACACCAAGTCCAGAACAAGCGTACAGTAATGGGAGAACGACAAGGGAAAAGAAGAAGCATCCCACATCGGCTATCCTTGGGAAGCTTGGGGTAAAAGGAAAAGAGACCAGGATGGGGGAAGGGGCGGGGGAGGTCAATCTCACCGAGAAAGACTACTACCAGGACTTCCTGAGGGGTGACGGCGGGAGAAGACGTGGGATACTAAAAAGACAGACGCCGAAGAACCCTTAAAAATCATCTACGCGAAGAGGAAGAAAAAAAGGGAGACAAGCAGCGGCCAAAGCGATCGTCAGTGACCAGACGAGCCAGGAGGAGAAAGAGACGGACAATAATTCCCAATGAAAGCACAGGAAGAAGGACATCGCAGTTGAAAAAGGAGGAAAGAGTAATGTCAAAAGAGAAAAAGGATGAGTAGGACCACTAATTCATACTACGGCCCTGGGCATCAACACTCAAGCTCAAGGGAAAGAATTAACCCGATTCCTTGGAGAAAGAATACCCTCTGACGGGATCGAGAAGGCTAGTAAAAGGCTGGGTTGGGCTGCAAGAGGGGAGACTGATACAGAGACCATTTTACATTCCTCAACAACTTAGATTCAGGGGAACATATATAGATCAAGTAAAAAGTGGGAGGGGGGAACGGAATCAAGAGAGCAAAAAAAGGAAACATCACTCCAAAGAAACAAAGGAAGAAAAGAAAAAAGACGGGACGTTTCCGAACAATTCTAATCTTTAACTGAAGGCTAAGGTTTCCGAGAACTTAACAAAGAGGAAGAAACGTAAAGAGGGAAGGGACCCTGGTCCAGAAAGTGAAGAAAGGGCGATCTCCCTCCTTTACTAATGTTGAACTGGCAAAAAAGGAGAGAAAGATGGGGCAGGGACAGATCCGGATAAAGAATCAGGGACAGCGGAAAACGAAAAGCTAGGTACGCTACAAGGGACTTAAAATGGCAAAGAATCTAAGGGCCCGACGTCTATAAACTCAGGGAAAGGCAGGGGGAGGAGGCCGACGGACACCTTCAAGGAGAGACCAAGGTGTGGACAAACTGATCACAGAGAACCCAGGAAGAACGGACCAGCGTGGGAGGAATTAATCAAAAAAGTCAGAGAGAAGAAGAGCGCATATGCATGGCACAGAACTAACGATGGGGGGAATTGCAAAAAAGGAAACATTGCGGAACCTATATTACGACGAAGGAGGAATTGTGAAGTTGAGCTTCCCTCGGCAAAGTCAGGCCCTCCGAAGAGAGACCGAGCGGGATGACAAATTATCCGCTAAGAGGGGCAAAGGGGGCTCGATGTGGTGGATCTCCTCAATGTGTTCCATCTTAAAAAGCCCTATAAAAATACAGGCGCAACAGGGAGATGCTGTAAAATGGAAAGAGGAGCTTGAGAGCAAGCTGATGGGAACAGGGAGACCCGGGGGGGTCTAAAAGTCTCTTAAATGTAGTTTGAAGGAGGTGGTATGAGGCTACATGCACCAGTGATGTAAGAAGAGATGAAGAGCGAAACAGTCTACTGGGATCTTACTTCCGGAAAGGGTCAAAAAACACGAGGTACGCATCCGGAGCAGGAGAAGACACAAAAGAGAACAAAGCGCCGCTTATGTCGGCGAAAGCGTCGGGGTTCTCCTATGAAGGGGAGTGGGGACAACAAATCGCTAACAGGGTATATCGTACCGAGATCGGGCAGGAAGATATGAAAAGAGGTAAACTTTGTCGACGAAAGGTCAACATTAAAAATCAACCTAAGTGATGCCGGAAATATTGTGACATATTTTCACCCTCCGCGCAACCCGAGGTTCCCGCATAAGGGGTGATGGGGAGGAAAAAAAAAGGTAGGCTGGAGGATAGGAAGCCGGGAAGGAATAGGGGGGGAGTTCCCCCTACAAGGTCTCTGGCGGCGAAAAGGAAGGGAAGGGGTGACGAGACAAACTCAAAGAGAGGACCATCTTGGACCAGGAGATACAGAAAGGGAAATTACTACCCGGAAATTTGAACTGGACCCCAAGGAAAACGAGAAAGAAAAAGGAGCTAAACTTAACCGAAAAGGAGGGGAAGTCGAAGAAAAGGATGGGGCACGGAAACCAGGCAAAAAGTTCGTCAGATAAGAGGCAAATGAAATCGACTTCTGACGCTACGTTCCTCCTGTGAAAGTAGAAAGAGTCAGAGCCAGAAAATGGAAGAAAACGGGAGTTTTTGCTGGATAAGGGTGTCACAAGGTGTTGTTGCTTCGAATGGAGATGTGTGTCAGAGGAAAGACTGTCCCCTATTCGGAGAACTAAAAAAAGGAACGTAAAAACTCCCTAGCAATCAGCATTCGAAGAGCCAGAAAGAAATCGAAGATCAGAACTCACCATGATTCAGGAATCAAGGACAGGGGTTCAGTACCTTCCGGAGATCATAAAGACAGATTGGAAGAGCTCAAAACAAAACAACACGAGAGGCGAAAAGAGCTGGCGCGGGTTAGGGCCCACGAGGGTCAGACAGCTGTTGCGGACAGGCTCCTGAAAAAGTCAGGGGCGAGGAAGCGGACGTAGATTCGAGTTTCAGGGAACTGGAAAAAAAATGATTCGACCAAAGGCATTGGAGGCGTTGAAGGGGGGAAAACGAGGACCAGTCAAAACTCGAGACGGATTAAGTCGAAGGGGAGACAAGCAGGAGACAAACCACCAACAGGCACAAAACGGGAAAACTCATCCGAGCACTGTTCGGTGAAAGGGGGTGCGAAGGGGAAGCTTCGGTGATGGGACCGACAGAATGGCACTGACAGCCGAGAAGCGAGAAATTGAAGCTCAGGCATAGAGGCAAAGTGTATGGGGGGAGGGCCAAAGAGTAGGGAGGGCAGTCCGGCAGGATAAAAGGAGTGGACTCCTTTGCGGGTCGTGGTCCCCGGAAGGGGCACGGTTGAACTATAGGGTGAAAGGGGAAAGGACTTAAAGGGGAAGAAGCAAAAACAAAAGTTTATCAACAAAGCCGACCGCAATGCAACACCTGTCCACAGGCCATTGAAACCGGTCAATCAGGCAAAGACTCTGACCCCTTACACGCCTCGAAAAAAAAAACTACGGGGTCATTTGCGGTACATAGGATTCTGCGCTACTTGAAGATCCAAGATAGCAGAACAACAATATCGTGCGTTAAAATCTCCGAAGATCGGGGAGAAGATGGTAGAAAGGGACACCCAATGAAAAAGGAGAGCGGTGGGGAGTCAACCCGGAGGAAATGAGAAAACACGAGGTGGACGCACGGCGGGATGAAAGCGGAAATCCGAAGGTGGGGGCCGTAACAACATTACAGTAGAAAGCTCTTCCGATAAGGGTTTCCATTGCTCTACTAAACAAGGTGACATCCTTTGGAAACTTTCATCCAGACCGAGACTGTGATACTCAGAGGGGATAAGCGTAACTGTAATGACACCTTGGTAGCCCACTCCTCTCTTTCCGTCACAGGGGTGATGTTTTCATCCACTCTCCCATCAACTCCCCGTCAGGTGGATCAGTCTTTGTATACACAGAGGGCCCCTTGCTTGACCCTTCTCGCATCCAGAACCCGACCCTCCCAGAAGAGCGCCGCTAAGGAACAGAGGGAATCGGAATGAAGAAACAGCTGGGCCGGATGACCGAAAAACGGAAGAATTAGGAGGGAATTAATCCACAAGCACTTAGGCAAAATCAATCAAGAGTTAGGAGGCGAAACATGATCACACAAGGCGATCCGGCGGCGAATTGAGGGAAACACGGAACGGGAAGGAATGGGAGGATCGAGCAGTACCTGTCGACTAACAAAGGACTCTACCCCTGAGGCCTTCACATCCAAGTGACCGGTGGACATCAAGTCTCCTGAGAGGGGAAGCATCTGACGAATGTGGTTCGATGCAGGCAAGGAGGAAGACGGGAAGATTCACGCTAAAAGAACTTGCAAATCTTCAATTGTGAACGCGGACCAGTAAATGAACTAGGCGGAACAGTGTCTGGGAATGCGGTCTCACAGTGTACGCCTGTTGGCGGGGAACCAAGGAGCAGACGGGAGATACCAAAAATTTCCAAGTGTCAAGGGACAACACAGGAGGGGGGAGACGCGGGTTCTAAAGGCAGGATTAATGTGAGGGAAGGGGACTGTTGTGGCGTTCGTCGGTGCAAGCAAAATACCAGTGTAATCGGAAGTCTCTCAAACAACAACTTAAAGAAAAGAAGAAAAACATGAACCAATGGGGAGGGTGTTCCTGGGGAGTGCCTTCCCACGATAGCATCACCGACCATCATCAAAACTGCTGTAGGACTAGCCTGAACGGACCCACGACTGGGAGCGGACATGGAATTGGATGGGACGGGATGGATAACTGACGCCAATCTGGAACCCTTCACATCAACGGGACTAAAATCGGCCGACACGGGAAGGGCAAGTCTTCAGACGTCAATTTGACTCTGAAGTGGGAGGAAAAGGCTGGGCAAAGGCAGTAGGAAAGAAGCAGCGATTACTACTCTGGCAAGTCAATTCCGGGGATCTTACAGAGCACGATGAATCAGGCAACGCTGGAAAAATGAGGAGGGCAAAGTCGAGGGGGGGGGGGAGCAGCTGGCGAAAATTTTTTGCTTAAACTCTCTGAGCACTACATTGAGTCCCGTTCCAGCCAGTCTGAGAAAAAAGTACGAAATGATGCTGACAGGAAGGGTACTAATGGATTACCGGGACTTGCTGCTTCGTGATAGGTGGTGAGCAAAGAGGGACCAAAAATAACATGTAGAAGTCGCAGAAGGGAGACTTTGTTATTGGTGCGCTGGTCAGATGCGGGTATGATTTCAGCGGGGCATATCACTTCACTCGACACCGAGAGGCGTGCAGCAAGAAGGGGCTGGTCTTGAGTTAAAAAAAGGCATGGTGGAGATGTCAAATAGGAAATCGGCCAATCTGGCCAACCGAACAATCGTCGTAAAATACAAAAAGGTCAGGATGGGGGAAAACATCGAGAGGTGACTAGGGATCAGAAGGGGGGGCAACAGGAGGAGCAACCACGGGGTTTCAAACTCAAAAGGGGACGTCTTGCCGCAGAGTACTTAGACGCCAGGAAAGATCCATAAAGGGAGAAAAGAAAAGAAACACGGAAAAGAGAAACGCTCGAGCACCGACTGAGAAGGGGCCGAGTGCGTAGTTTGGTCACCCACAACCAGAATAGAAAAACAGAAAAGGCTCCATAAAACTGAGCAACAAGACAGCCAAAAGGCGGCAGGGAAACAGAAACCTTGGTGGGAAACATCACGCGCTCGAGGGCCGATTTTATTGTTCCAAAACGCGAAAGTCAAATAGCTAAAACGCTGATCTAACTACGCTCGCATCGAGACGGATCGGGGGCAAGGGCAGGAGCAGGACAGAGGATATTTCGAAAAAACGCAATGGCGCGCCGCAGCGTTCTGCAGGGGGCAAAAGGGAACGAGATAAAATGGTGGAAGAAACATTGAAGTAGACCTATTATCTTTTGAGGGCCAAACGGTTAGATCACCAAGGGTCTCAACGCACGTCGTTGAAGGAAAGGAGACAACGGAGCAAGGAAACGTGAATGAGGGAATGGGACAATATGACACCTTTTCAGCAAAAGTGGGTCGGTAAAATGGCAGGAAAGGCTGATGCAACGCGCTAATATACCTTCACAATAGTTTAAGATGGCCCAAATAAACTAAAGCAAACGGGCGAAACAGCCCCTTATGAACTTGCATTTAGATAGGGGGAACAAAAGACGCAAAACGGGAAGAAACTGAGAAAGAATAACATACGAGGTCGATGAAAGAGAAACGCCACAACCTCATAGTTCTATCCCGATCGAACTTCAAGGGAACCCTAATACTTTGAGCAGTCCATAAACCGGGGCGTTTGTCAAAACGGGCTTGTTGCGGACCGAAGCGCTTCATTTCGTGAGGAGCTGTATCCACCGAGAGGCCTAGAGAGTCATATAAAAAGAGTCCTAAGAATTCGCACTGTCAGGGGAAACTGGATGTTAAAAGGGGTAGTCTGTCGATCACGATTTAACAACCTGGTGTTGACGTCATTGGGGAGGAAGCTCGCTTGGAAAGGCGAAAGAAAACGGGAGCTCAAAAAGGGGGGACTTGGAAGCACGGGAAAGGAGGTGTCAACATGCAACGTAAGGATCCCAAAGCCCGGGTAGAAGAAGATGTACAGCTGCTCGGGCAGCCAGAACCCCCGAAGCGATACCGAGGCAACGCCAAAAAGGATTTAAGCAGAGGAGAGTAAAAAGACAAAAAGACGGGAAGGGAACAGAGAGGAGAAAACGAGCTCTCCGTATGAGAAAAAAAACGGTATCTGATCGAGTGAGAAAACCGAGGGACAGGGTTCTGAGGGAGAGAAAGGATTCGGAAAAAGGCGAATTCCCTCTCGAATGGGGGGCTAGATTCTTAAAAAAAAAGGATAATCATCGAACGTGTGAACTCGCCTAGGACAAAAAAAAAAAGATGATAAAAGAAGACGCACGCAAAAGAAGAAATAAAGAGTTATATGGGGAGTGAACACAGTGAATCGATCACATCATGACGTTTGGGAAAGGAGCTGGGAGACAGCCCCTAGTGAAAAAAGCGCAGTCGAGATAGAGGGAGGTACTCAGGCGGCCAGCAACAATTAGACGGGGGAAGAAAGCGTATATGGAGAGACTTCAAATTTCGGTGAAAGGGTGCGCTCTAGGAGGTTTGAGGAAAAACTCAAAAGGCCCTGGAATGCAAGAAGAGGAAAGATTGGGACCGTGCATAAAAAATGTATCGTCGCGGCCAGGGTACGAGCCATACGAGGTGGAAGAAAGGACTTCAAGGGAGTAAAGGGGGGAAGGAAGGTAGCAAGGGAGGAGTGGGTCGGGTTCACCGAAAAGAGGCAATACTAGGGGGATTGAAGGAAAACAAGGAAGGGAAAAGAGAACGGACACTACGGAAAGAGAGGGGGGAGCTCTACGGGATCGGAGAATGAAAACGCACGCCAAAAAGCCACGGCTGCAGATCAAAATCAGAAACAGGGGTCCTCAGAAACCGCAAGGGGGCGGGCCATTAACAGCAGGCCATCGCAGGGCACAGACTTTGTCGTCATGGTCATGCGCTACCTCGTAGGAGGTCGTGCGGCAAGGAGAGGGGCGCCAGGATTTCTTCCTACAACCGTATGAATCCTGTCTGAATTGAAAAAGGACTCATACGAGGACGGGAAGTCGAGGGCGACCAATAAAACAACTTCGGTTTTGTTCCCCAGTAGAAGGAAAATTACATCGAGCGCAGGGAAGGAACGCGAGACAATCGGGGCTGTGGTTAAATTCACACACGCAGTCGTAAAAGGAAACAAGCAGGGGTGACTAAAGCACCGGAAGAGCGGTAGTCGGACGGGGGCCATGCATAACTAACAGGATGGGATCCTGTTCCTGGCATAAATAGACAAGAAGGCCGTTACTACTATCAGGACGGGGACAAAAGTTCTCCTGTTCATAGCACCTGGTCTCGCGATCCTGCGGAAACAGGAGAAATATTGATAAATAAAAATCCAGTCGTCCGTTGGCTGTGTTGCAGGATGCACAACGCAGAAGTGAAAAAAAAAGCACTGAGGCAGAGAGTCATAGGGGAGAGAGCTTAATCGAGGGCAAATACCATCGTTCCGATAGAAGAAAAAGCAAAGGGGGGAAAAACGAAGGAAGTCGTTCTAAGAGGAAGATCGGACCGAAAGGGCTCTCTGCAAAGCCCATACTCCTACATCATTCTGGACGGACTCTAGAAAAAAAAACAGAGGACGGGGAACGCGAAAAAAGCGGAAATAAAAGAAGAATTACGGCTGAGGCACCGCGCGGAGGGGAAGCTGGGGGCTTTTGGAAATGGGAGTGCTCGCGGCGCAACATGTCGAGAACCGGCCGCGACCCCTCAGACTTGGAAATAAAATGAAATCCACACCAGAACAAGCTAGTACGTGTCTACAAAAGGAGGGTAGACGGTGGAGACGGATTAAGTCAGGAAGGGAACTCAACTTCTCTTGACTACAACAAGTACGATTAAGGGAATACGGCAGGCAAAATAAGGACGAAAAGGCATCTCAGATCTATTCTAAACGAGGGATAGGGCGCCTAAACACACAAACTCGGGCGAGAGGAGCCTAAAAGGGTCTTAAAAAAATTGGGTGGGGGGGGGATAGAAGCGATAGGTAAGCGATAGCTGCTAACTAGCTGCCCAACGTAGGGAAGGCGCTATGCGGCCAGACGAGGACCGTGCACTGCTCTTCAAGGCGAGAAGGAACACTACACAAACTCAACTACTGAATGGCTTGGGGTCCCCGAGCCAAACAAACCACGAAAAAAACAAACAACCCCTATACAGTACAGAGAGGTCTTGGGTAATGTCTCATAGGGGGAGTAATACGACGGGGAGGAAAAAGCGGAAATCGTCTGTATACTAGATGGAAATGGTGGGAAAGGAGCTGGGCCTCCAACACAAGCCCATAGGTAGGTGTCAGGCGAGTGTGTGGTATGAAGGAACTGGAAAGACCGTAGACATCGTACGGTGCTGGGTACTGTGGCTTCATTGGATAGGAACCGCGTCAATGGCCAAAATGAAAGGAAAGGGTTACCACGCGGCGCCTGGCGAGTCTCCGAGAACTCGGTCGAAAAAAACAAAAGGGCGGGGAGGATCTTGCACAGGAAAACAAGTCGAGGGCAGAGCAAAGAATAAGTGGTCAAGGGAGCGTAAAGCGAACGCCTGTCATGTTCCAAATCGCAGTCACTGGAACCGAACAAGTGAACACGGGAGCGCCGAACGCGAGAAGCGAAGACGACAGCAATGTGCTTCGTCCTCTGAGAAAAGCTGAAGAAGAAGAAAAACGTATGCCCATTTCTAGCAACAAAGAAGACGGTAAAAAAAACAGGGAGAAAAACAGGACCGGGGCACGGGCACAGCGGAGGTTGGATTTATCCTATTCGACACAGGGGGGAAGGCGGCGATACTAGAACGAGTCATGGTCTACTGAAATTCTCACCTCTGACCCAAAAGGGGCGGGGGTATAGCAATGGAGACGGAAAGTAAAACAAAGTTGCAAACCGGAGCTTAACGAATAAGTCTATGTGTGTGCAAAGAGAAGTGAAGGGGAAGGCAGGTCAAGCCAGCGGGGCTTTGAAGAGCGGCTAACTCGCGGGTAATGGGGACGAAGGCTTTTTTCATTACGCGTGTGAGTAACTAAAGTCTTAGCGAAAAAGAACACACTAAAAGGGAAGATCTCCAACTACAACAGCCTCACAGGAAAACACGCATATACGGACGCGCATGAAAGCTAAAGTGGAGCCCAGTTATTCACCACGGGTCTGTTGTGGTGAGCTGAAAAATTCTCCCAGAGCGAGACTCCAACAAAAACTGTAGAAAAAACAAGAAAACGGGAGGCGCGAGGCCCTCGGACGAAAAAAGTCGACGAGAGAGAAGCCCCAGGGGTCAAAAACGGCACTGGCTCACAGGCCAGCGTGGGGGCAGCGAGGCGTTGGTCGGAGTCTCATATCTGAATGACACCGCGGATACGGAACCACAAACGGGCTGCTAAGGGGCCTTGACACCTCAGGGTCGGGGGGCCCGGCGCTCGTCAGTCAAATGAAATCTACGTTAAAGCCAACATAGCCCGAAGGAGACAGGGGTCCGAATGCGAACGACGTCTTTGTTAAGGGAGGGTGCCCGCCGGGGGACGTTGACGCTCGCGTAACTGAGTCGCTCGGGGCATGAAGTAATGTTGCTCATTTGGACAGGTAGCGAGCACGACGGACAGCAGACCATCAAGTCAGCTGCGACCAGTACAGCAAAGGGAAAGTCAATTGGAAAAGAGGTAAGAGCATGGAACGGGGAATCTCAGTTAGGAATCAAAAAGCGAGCGACACCAGAGGGGAATTATCCACGCTCCCATTCGAAAGCGGAAGTGGTCTAAAGGGATAAGACATGAGAAGAATCTACAACAAGGAGAGGGGGGGGGGTCAATGAGAGGAGTAAAACACCGATTTGGAGCTCGATCGATCTAACCATCCGTCCCTAACCTGCCATTCGTCCCAAAATGTAAAAAGACAAGGCGAAAGAAGACAGCGCGAAAGAGAAAATAATAGGAAGCGTAAAATGAAGGACATAGGGATAGTGATGCCAGAAGGTCGGCACAAGAAGTGCCTGCTAGGTCCAGCAGGTCGCTAAATACAAGGAGTGGTCTCGTACTCACTGTGACAATAACATAAGGATGGATCGAGCCAAGACACTGCGCTCGGCTATCACATTTCTGCGGGGGCAGACGTTGATAATTCCTGCCGTGGTGGTCTACTGGAAAGGGATCGCTTCATCTAGACCCCATCCATATGCCGAAAAGAGGCACTCTGAAGACTCGCCGCTGGTCGCTGGAGGAAGGATACACTGTGGAGGGGAATGGATTGTTCCTGTAAGAGTTGTGGGAGGCAGGCCGAAAAAAAAAAAAAAATAACACAAGAAAAAGAGAGCCGCGGGGCAGGAATTCGTCAACGGTTGGTGGGGGGGGGGGGGGGAGAGATGGGGGAGGGAGGTCGGTGCTGAGTAGGAGGGAAATGGGGTGGGGAGCCAGGACAGGGCCGCGCGCCCGGATAGGAAAGGGAAGGAGAAGGGAGGGAGGGTCCGGAAAAACACAGGAGGCGATAGCCGTCGTAGGTCCTCAATAATCCCTCAGAGCAGGAGAACCTGGAAAAAGGGGGAATCACCTGAAGAAAGGGAATAGGGGGACTGGTAAAAAAAAAAATGAATAAAGGACGCGATGGGCGGCTCAAAGACAGATTGATCTGTTCTCGCACACAGCCAGAGAAGCCGGGAAGGGAAAACAACAAGACAAAAAGGTCCATGAAAAAGAACTGTCGAACGAGACTCATGCTCTAATGGGGGGAAAGGAGCGGGGAGGAAATGCGAGGAGGATTCGCATGGAACCGTTGCTGGAGGGGAGTTTCCGCTAGAGCGCTAAAACTCTGTGGAGGCCGGGGAGCCCTAAAAGCCGGTGGGAGCTAAAAACCACGGGCGCTTAGTTTGCCTGGGGGAATGTCTAAGGAAATTCTGGAGGGCGCGGAGCAAAGGAGGAGAAAGAAACAGAAGGAAGCCACGTCTCTACAGGAAGAAGATACGCCAAGCTCGGGTCATAACCAACGGCAATTGCAGCGTCTCGGCGGTAACCGAAAGCCCGTGTGGGGGGGGCGGGCAAGAAGCAACCGGAACAGGCAAACCGAAACGGGCGTGGAGTAGTTCAGTGGACGGGAAAGAATTGGACGGTGCGCTACCAAAAGAGAAAGGGGAGGCGTCTGGGAAAACACGCACGAGGGAGTCGCCAAGGGGATCAAGTCATCACGAACTAAAAAGACCCAGAGACAGTATGGATCATTCGGGCGCCGAGACCTATGAGCTCTAGAGAGACACAAGGCAACCGTCCATTTTCAGGGAGAGAAAGGAGGGGGGGAAGACGTGTCGTGGAAGTATCTCGAGTAGGACTCTTTGGGCCATTATCTAAGAAAAACAAGTACACGGAAAGGAAGAAAAGGAATAGGTGAGGACATCACTAAGGTCAAAAGGTCGTGCAGAGAGGGCGGGGTTATATAATCGTGTCGGTAATGTCCGGAAAGAGAGCTATGTTGGTCAAGGGGGGCGGCCGAAGGGGATGTAAGACCAAGCGTTAGTGTTTGTTCAGGAAGAAGAGGACAGTGGCAACGAAAAAACTCGTGGAACGTGATGGGCTTTTAGACGGAATGCCACAAAGCCTCCACTAACGCAGCACCTTGGAAAAAGTAAACATGGAAAACGAGACGTAAATGGAAAAAGCGAGAGGGTGGGGGCGCAAGGCTCAAGGGACGGACCTTTCTGTGCAGTGGCGCGGGGCAAAAGGCTCGATAGTCAGGAAGTTGGCCATAAGAGGTTAGTGAACACGTGAAAAGTCAGAAGGGGGGAGGGTCACGACCAAGTAGGAGCGCCGGCGAGGCCAAACATTTGAATAGCGACGGACGGCGAATAGTGAAGGACATAAACTGGTAAGGGGGTATAGATGCGTTAGTGGATATAAGGCGCCCCATTCACGCTCTGGGGCCCAGCTGAAGGAAGAAGAAGAGAAGGAAAAAGATCCTCAAAAAACTCCTTGACGCACAAGGGACATCGCGAAACGGAACGCACGCGTGTCGCAGTTGACGAACAGTCGTGGCTGAGGGTGATGGACACAAGCTTAAAGAGCTAGGAGGACGCGAACGAAAAAGCAGAGGCAATGGTCAATACAGGGGGGCAGGTCCGGCTACATAAATCGCGAGGGGCAGTGGGGGGCAGGGTACAAGGACCATGAAAAGGAGCAGGGAAAATTTCATTCAAAAAGAGCAAGAGCCAGGGGGGGAAAAGGCGCGGGGCGGGAAACGCTGATAAAAAAACAACA
>Ga0179593_1413754_pt1 | contig 14484 bp, 14 predicted proteins | sample CZODoug2_1_08_16_FD_185931 | JGI IMG/M metagenome (GOLD analysis project Ga0179593, IMG submission 185931) | Vadose zone soil fungal communities from Angelo Coast Range Reserve, California, USA - CZODoug2_1_08_16fungal (PacBio error correction) | ecosystem: Environmental > Terrestrial > Soil >...
TTTGAGCTGGATCCCCTAACTGGACGAACTGTCAAAAAGGGGAAATAGGGAGCTAAACTGCGGTACGGCTTTGAAAGACAAAAGTCTGACAAGGGCAGCTGGACGGGGACATGTAGAGCGAGACTCATCAATTGTGTTGTGGCGGGGGGACAGGAGCATGCGGAAGTCTTTCCGCTCCTTTCACATTGAGAAAGCGGGAATGACAACAGAACTTACCGAACCGTGGAAGAAAAGGAAGATCCTATGAGTGGGACTGTTGGGGGAACAATCCGCTAGGCAATTCCCAAGGTTCACGATCTAGTGCCATGAATCCGGGTCAATGGAAGAAGGTTCCAAGCCACAAAAGCAACACGTGCATAAAAAGGAGATGGCTTCGTGGGGGGGGGATTCAAGAAGTCGATTTCGAAGACCCCATAGAAGGGGGGAGGAGGAGGGAGAAAATGGGCATTCACAGGGTTCCTTATGGACGGGAGAGAAAAATCGATCCTAATTCAACAACTATCTATACTAGTTCATTCTAATGCGCTAAAAAGAAAACTCATGAAACGCATCCTGAAGGGGGAGGGAATTAAAGATACTTCCAGCCTCCTATTGGTGTTGGGGGGGGGGGGGGGGGGGGGGGGGGGGGGGGGGGGGGGGGGGGCGTGCAAACGCATTGTTGTGAGGCAACCAAAAACTTTACTTACAACGAAAGTTGACTGTTGGAACGAAGTGCAAAAGAACAGGGGGGGGGGGTTTTTTTGTGTGGGGGTTTTTTTGGGGGTGGGGGGGTTGGGGGGGGGGGGGTCATTGTTCTTAAAGAAAAAATCGTACGTACTTCTAAAGCGACAGTTCTTGGAAAAAAGGTTAACTAAAGAAAAGGTGGTCATTGGAAAGAGTTACACCCTGGCACGAGTGGAAAAAAGGAAGACTGGGATCTTCGGCGATCAATATGTCACAAGGTTTCTAGAGGGGGGGGAAAAACAGGGTCGGTTTTAGGCTGCGACTTATAACATGAGGGGGAACGACAGCCGGGTGTGAGGGAGGGACTGGGAAGTGAGAAAGGGCCCCCGCGGTGAGGGGTCTTCCGCTACATCAACGGGGCAGGGGGCTAATGGAAAATGTACCAGTTCACATCGCAAGAGCTGAACCAGCGGAGTCATCTTAAGGCGGAAGCTGGAAACCCCAGACCAGTAACACGGGAAGGAGGAGGGAGGGGTGACTCGTTGCACGACACGCATAGATTCCTTCCTCGGGCTACTCAAAAAGAAAAACGGCCCCAAACAAAACAAGCATTGAGATCACAGGCACGCAGGATGGCAAGTCGTCAAGGGCGCGGGAGGGCAAGGTACCATCGGGGAGGAAGGGGGGGAGGGGAATACAGCCAGAAAGGGAACCGAACTCAAAATATCTTTCGTAATCAAAAAGCGATAAGAGGGAAGGCAACATAAGTCAGGCCTTACTACAAGGTTGTGGAAGGAGCTGAAGGGGTAAGGGGGGAAGGAAAGGAGGGAAACTGAAAGAAAACAATTACACAAACGGGAAAAGATAAGTAGGGATCTGGATATACCATCGTCTGTTACCTGAAATAAGGACGAAGCCTTGCGGGGCTTTGTGAGGGTTGTAGGGTGTTCTTCGGCACAGCACCTGGGTAAGACAGAGTAGGGAATCTAATCTGAGGAAAAAGGGAGCTCGCGAAGGCCGAAGCTCCGCGTAACTCTATTGGCAGGAAAGGGGAGGGGTGAGCGTGCAAATAATCTTATGCTTATGGCAACCAACGAGGTTGCGGCAGTCATAAACGTCATTAAACAATTCGAGGAGCGTCGTGAAACAACGGAAAACACGGAGGAACGGGGGGGAGGGAGATCAAACGAGCGGTGTACTCGATGTCCATTCACCATCTCCTTATCGCAAGGAAGGGGGGGGATTTCAGAGGGACTTGGGACTGGATCTCAGCGCAGGAAGGTGAACAAAGTACGCCAAAGTTGGAGGGGGCAAGGGTTTTGGGGCGGGGGGCCAAAAACATGCCCGCGTCTGCCTCGTAGAAAAAAAACTCGTCGCACAAAGGCAAAAGGCAGCGTAAACACCCCCAGATTGACAAGGGAAAGAGAGCAGAACAACAACGGAGGAAGGGTATGAGAGGTGGGGAAAGTTCACGCGGTTGACGACTCCAGGGCTACACAGATCCGGGCGCAGAGTGAAATAAAAAGGCATAAAGAAAGGTGCAGGAACCAGCACCCTCAACACCTTTTACAACAGCAAACAAAGTGGAGTAACTGCACTCAGGCTAGGAATAAGCCCATACGAAGAAAGGTGAAGAAAGGAAGGGTGCCGATACAGGTACAGGTTAGGGTTACATCTTTACCCCGTCAGAACAGGAAGAGAAGGCAAAAAGAACCGTTGACTTTGACTGTGGGGTGTAAGAATAGGAAGAGAATTTGGTCTTGGAAAAGGGGAGGAGAACGGGAAAAACAGAGGTGGGCGACATCCTCGATACATTTGACTCATCAACCAAGCTGGAAAGAAGGAGGGACTTGCCTGATATGCGGCCCGCCGGGAGGCTGAGACCTTGGAGAAAGGAAGGAACTGCCTAAGAGCGGACGTGTGAGGAGAGAGAAAAAACCGACAACCATACACGAAAGAACGCCCAAACGATAAGAAGTTATACTCCTACTCCTGAGTATGAGAAAGAAATCTCTAAGCTAAAGATGTTGCCCGTTAACGTGAAGGGGGGCTGGGGTGGAGAAAATAAGAACCCTCCACTACTAGAACACCGACTTAACTGATACGAAAGAGGGGGTAATTGCTGCTTGAAGCGCGGGGATCTCTCCAGGAGAGGGGTTGCCAGGGGAGGGGTGGTCTTGACCGAGAAGTCCCTACACCCTCATAATCCCTCCCTCACCGTGGCTGGGGGGACACTACGTACCGCTCAAGAAGGAGTGACTGGGAGAAGGTGGATGGGGGAAGGGACTTGGGTTCACCTCGAAATGTCGCTAGGAGAGAAAGGATAGACTTGGTCACGGGGAAAAACGAATTAGTAGACCAAAAACGGCCGCCATCTGGATTTTAGAGGAGGGGGTCAAGCGTTCTATTTACATCGACTCCGAGGGAAAAGAGGGGAAGTTTTAACGCAGTCAATGATAACGCGGTGATTGCGAGGGGATATAAAGAAAAACGGATTGGGAAAAAAGGAGAAGAACATCTGAGACGAGACATCGGCTGCGTCCTACATGGCTTTCTGCACGGTAATGAAGTCAAATGCACAAGGTGCTTTACCACCAAGGTCTGCACTGGTGGGGGGGGGGAAAGATGCTACGCAGGCAAAAGTAAAGAAACTTCAACGATTCGTATCATTTGTTAAAGTCACGAAACCACGAAACTTTCCTGCTGGCGTAATCCTGGGTGCCCAAGAAAACGCGCCTTAGGAAGGAGTAAGGTAGACGGGGGGTTGGAACCAAGATCAACAGAAGGGAAAGCCACTCGGCAACCTCTGCTGTACTTAACAGTGTGCCGGAACAAGGACTGCCGTTTTCGCGGGGAAAGGGGGTAGGGAGGGGGAAGATACCACAAAAAGAAAAGGTTCAAAAGTTACGGCCGTACGTATTCCTGAAGGGGCGAGGGGAAGATAGAACGAAATAGTTGGTTAAACTATGGCTCTAAGGTGAGAAGGAAAAGAAATAAGGGCAAAAGGAAAGGACCTCGTTCCTCCACTAACCCAAAAGCTGGTGTATCGTCGAAATAGGGGGTGAGGAAAAACCAAGAAAAAAAGAGTTGGCAAAACGCGTGCGTGGCGGAAAATGGAGGCACAGGAAATACGAAAATTAAAAATGGACTAGCTGGTAGCCGGGGCCCTGATAGAGGAAAAAAAGAAAGCACCTCATCGGAATGGAGGGAAAAATAGGGCTTCCGTAGGAACTTGTTCCGCAAAAAGGGGAGGAAAAAAAGGGGAAGATCAAGAAAAAACACTTTCCCGCATCCCCCGACATGGGGACCACGCAAAAGGGAAGAAAACAATGGGTTGGCGCTCGAAGACCTGAAAGAATCACCCGGAACAGACTGTTACGTTACCATTCCACGCCGAAAGCACGCACAAATTCGAGATTCCGAATCACCTTTGGAAGTTAGTCCAAGGAGTGGAGAGTCAGGAGACCAATCGCTATAAAAAAAAAAAACAGAAAGGGAGGAAAAAAAAGAGGAAGGTTGGAGCTTGATCTCCACCCGGAACTAAACTTCCATGGGGGGGGGAGAAGGGCTTGCGTTCGGGCGGTTGACCTAGCAACGGTCTGGAACGTTAAGAAGAAGGAGAGAAAAGAGTTCGAAAAAGTTTGTTCTTTGGGGTTAAGGAGGGGGGAAAAGGAATTGGAAAGTCTTTTCTCCCTGGGAGTTATCAATCGTAATTAAAAGGAGAAGGGGAAGAAAGAAAGCCATATGAGAATTATGTTTTCTTTGAAAGGGCAAGATCAGAGAGGACAGTCGGAAAAGATAGCCAGGGAGCCGCTGTGGGACTGGACAAGGGGGACAGGGACAAGGGGCAGAGTGCGTCCAACGCGAATGGGCAGGAGGGGTTTGTGCATTCCATAAACTGCTATTTAGAGTAAAAAAGGACGGTGGGTGAAAAAAGTAGGAACGTAGACTTGTGACAAGGCTCCATGTGACCGTATTGAGGGATGGAACAAAAACCCACACGCGCGAAACAGAAAAAAAATCACAAGAGACAGAAAGAGGGGACAGTGATCAGGATCGAGCAAACGAAGGAATACGCGCTCCCGGTGGAAAGGGGGGGTATTCCCTACGATACGGCCCCGACGAAGAACTGCAAAGTCGTTTGGTGCGGAAACAAGGTAAAGGTAAACCGGAATATTTGCAAGGGAGGAAGAGCCCCCTCGGATCTTGGCACCCACTAATCTACTACTTCTAAGCAGGGGGGGACGGGGAAAATGAAACCCCTTTACGGCAGCAGAAGGTGGTACTGGGGAAGTCTGACCAACATTACGAAATAGTTGACGTAAGGGAGGGGAAGTGAAAGGATGAAGAGAAAAGAGGCGAAAAACGTGGTGGTTCCATCAAACGGGACATGAATTCAGTTGGTAGGCGGAGACCAAAAAGGAGTCGCAGAAAGGGGGGTGGAGGAGGACTCTTGGCACTGAGGTATAGACCCCCGAGGGGAAGGAGGGAATCTAAGACAAATCAAACGAATTAAAGGGACAATGGGGGAAAGTGGACCACAGCGCCCTCTATAACAATGGAGTCTGGATGAAGGGGAGCGCTTGGGACCAGCCCCTTTCGAAACAATGGCCAGATTATTTAGGGGGGTCTTAACTGAGGGGAACCCATCTAAAAAAAGCTCTAAGGGTCGGAAGAGTGCAGAGAAATCTCGGGGAAATCATAGGTTAACCCCACCAAATTTCAGAAAACAGGGGAAAACCAGTAAGAAAGGGGTAGAAGCTGAACGTGGAACTGTCCAATATTCAAAGTGCTCGGTGGGAGGGGATGTTGAGGGGACGAGGCGAAACACAGGGAAGCACCGGCACCATAATAGGATTATAGATCCCGCTCTACAAGGCAGGGAAGACGTAGTAGGAAAATCTTGTGGGCATAGGGGGTTTCGTGATTATTGACGCACAAAAAAACTTGCCCAGCACGGGCAAAGATGACTCAGTAAGAGATCTGGAGGTGGGGATCCAGCGGAGGGAAGGGGAAAGATACGGTCCAGTAGGCGTTTTTGTGGTCGGATTGGGTATGTTTTCTTGGGGTGGGGGCGGAAAAAAAAAGCCGCGGCGTAGGAAAATGGAAAGGACAGACAGGGTCGCTCGCGCTGGGAGATCTACTTCTTACCCTAGTGTAGAAAAAAAAGCAAAAGGTAGTGGGGGAGTTCAAAGGCGGGATTGACTCTGGAACAAAATAGGGTTTGACCTAAGAGACACAATGGGAAAGTCGAAACGGGGAAAAAAGTCAGGTGAAAAAAAAAGAAAAGGGCAGTAGTCTTCACTGTTTTAAAGTTGAGCCTACCCCGGAAGAAGTACGTAGGGGTTCCAGCAACATGATAATGTATCGGCAATCAAGACTGGGTACAAAGGGGAGCCTGGGGAGGAACTGAACGCGCCTGACTTTTCAGAGTACTCCAAGGGGGGCACAGGGGGGGGAACTGGGTGGGTGGGTGTCTTGGCCGCTCCCAGAACAAGCTTTGCGATTTAAGCAAGAGAAGAGAAAAATAATAGTGCTCCGGGAGGGCTCACCAAATAATCGTGAACGGAAAAGAGAGCTCAAACAACAACAACTGAGTGAGTATTAAATGTATAGATTTTACAGACACACGGGGGGAAAAAACGCCGGGGAGAATCTTTACCAAGAGTTGCTAACCGGAGGACATACGAACAGTGTAAGTGAGGGAAAGGAACCCACCCAAGTTGGATCACCGGAAAAACAAATTGGCTTCCTTTCTCAATGCTACGCGGGGATCACGCCCCAGAAACGACCGACCCCCGGATCTTGGTAAGAGAAGCTTCGTTCGGTAAGAGGGGGGATGCCCCCGAGAACGGGGAACGATAAGTACAAAAAAAAAGTGCAGGAAACACCGGTGCTTACTTTTTTTTCATAAGCGACCTCACTTGTTAATGGAAAAGAGGCAGGCGGAAAAAAAAATATGCGTGGGGGCCGACACATCAGATACAGGGGAAAAGCGAAAACAACAAACAGGGAAAAGCAGGGGGGAACGACCGACGGACGGGAAGAGTAAGGAGCCTACCCTAGTTTTCTCCTCCCGCGCGACGTTGTGAAGGGGGGAGAAAGAACACACGAACACCCTCAAAACCATCAGCCAAAACACGACTACTTTACGAGGCGCAAGAAGGGGACGACGAATGGTCTGCAGAAGAATATCTACGAGAGTACTGGGCCCGTTCTTAACTTTTGAGTTGGCCTTCACTCTAAGAAAAACCCAACTACTGAGAAAAAAAGGGAGGTAAGGACGGAAGGGGGGAGGAGGACCCAGGTGGAGAACGCGGGATCTTACTCAAGGTCTGTTCCTTTTCTTGAAAGTGTGGAACATGGCGCCAGACAAACCTAACAAAAAAATCACACACAGAAGAAACTTGGCATTTTGAAAGGAACATTCAACTGAAAGAAAGTGAGGTTAATGGGGTGCGGGGGAAATGGGGGGATGGGTCTAACCGCTGATGTCGCGTAGTATAAGACTGGACGGGATAGAGGGGAGCTGTGGGAAAAGAGTCAGTAACCCTGGGAAATAACTGCAAAGGGGGACAAGTTGATGGGGTAATGAGAGGGAAGAGAATAGGGTCAGTCTTTTATCGCTTGGTGGCTGGAGGGGGTAAGTTAACAGACAGGAAAGAAAGGGGGGGAATAGCGAAACTAGAAGGGGCTGGGGCGATGCCTCATACATGTCTCCTCCTCCAAATAATATAATGGGAGTATCGCCGAGAACCAAGTGCATCAGGAAGGGGGGAGTTGACCAAAAAACGTTGCTTCAAATGGGGAAGAAAGAGTTGATCGTCAGCAAAAGCTTCCGAAACATTGAAACTCTTCTGAAATGGGGGGGGAAAAATACACGGCAATTTCCTTCTGGCTCATACCGGGGAAAAACTGAAACGCTCTTCGACAGAAGGCGAAGAGGGGGGGGGGAAAAAAAAGAAGAAATTAAAATCGTTTTCAAAGAGGAACCTCTTGGGAAAGTGGGGGGTGCCGCACCGACAAATTGCCTTTGACAGGAAGGAGACTGGGGAAGTATGGGAAGGAAAAAGACCCAAAGAAAACAAGTCCCGGGAAGGCGGAGAAAAACTTAGTGGCTCGCATCCTGAGACTTAAATCTTCTAAGAGAGGGGGACAGGGAGGCACCGCCACTTCATCAAAGAAGAAGTGAACAAAGATCGGGAAGGCCTCAAAAAAAGGATCCGAAAGAGGGGGTATAGGAGAAAGGAAGTTGGAATCCCCCCACTAGCCCCTCGGAGGTGGACCAAAGAGGGAGGGGGGAGAGTCTGCAGAAACTCGGTTCACCTCTTTCAGAGGGGTCGGCCCCGAATTGGAAAAACTTGAATAAGGGAAAAAGAAAGAACAAAGCAAGAGGGGAGAGAAGGGGGAAAGTCGGTCGGTCCTTTCTTCGGACGTGAGTAGGGAAAAAACGTCTAAAACGACTTGGCCAGCAGGAAGACCACTGCCAAATCATTAAAAGAAAAATGTTTGTTGGGGGGGGGGTGGAACGCCTCGAGTGCCCTGCCGTCAAATTCCCTTTCGCAGACCGGGTTATCAGGGGGAAAAAAAGCCGACGCAGCAAATTAGAGGGGACCTAAGAAAAAACGGGTCAGGGGAAAGGAAATGGAAGGGCGAGAAAAAAAAAAATAGGCACACACAACGGAGGAGAGGGAAATATTGGGAGCTTGATCTCAAAGAACTGTACGACACTGCAGGGGGGGGATAAGTCGCGTGAGGTTGCGTGAGGGTCTTTGGTAAGAGCAAAAGGAGGGACCGGGAAGAGAGAAACTGAATAGAAGAAAATGTGGGAGGGGGAAATGATGTCCAGGGATCGTAGTAACTTCTTTTGACTCCGAAGGCTTGAGAGAAGGAAACGAGAACAAGACCGAACCGAAGCCCTAGGTAGACAACGAAGAAAGGATGGGGGGTGCTGTAAGGGGCGAAGGGAAACTAGGCACCAGTCGGGCCGACCTCTATGCCAGTGAATCAAAGGACCTGTCCTAAATTTGGAAGCAAAGAAAAAGAGACGGCCAAAAGATGAAGGAGAGGGGGGGGGGGGGTGGGGAAGAACATAAAAGGGTCCAGTAGAACCAGGAGATGGGGGAAAGGAGGGAAGAGGTTACAAGGACTCGTGCCGTATGTGCTGGAACTTTCCCACTCTACGAGCAAAGGTTAAAAAGAAAAGAAATTTCAGAGATGCTGCCGAATACCTTGGGGGGGGGGGAAAGGGGGGGGAGTAGCAGGGGGGGAAAGGTTAGGGGGGGTTATTCCCTACTACTTCCAAGCCTGACTACTGGCAAAGAAAGGGTGTAGGCCAAAATACTTAAAGAGGTCAGATTTTGCACCAGTGGAAATATTTGGAAAAACTCGGGAGAGGCAAAACCACGCGAGAGGAAGACGAAGCGATTAGGGACACAGGTAAGGGAAAAACAGAAAAGTTTCGTTTTATGAGGTCACCAACATTGGACGAAGAGGGTGAGTGTATGAGGAGGAAGCTGTCTCGAAACGCTTTGAAACAAAGCAGAAATGGGGTGGTCAAAAAAGCAATTGCATGTGAAGTTGTGTAGCGCTACATCACAGAGAACATTTGGGGAGGGAAAGCTTTTCTGCGGCATCGCCCCCCCGGGGGAATGAGAAAAGAGCCAATCGGAAAACAACCCGGGAAATGAGGGGGCCAGGGACACCAGAAAAACCAGGAAGGAGAAACAGCAGGCTTCGGCTTAAATCGAAACTCTTTACAAACAGAACCCGAGGAAAAAGAGGAAGAATTCGTGGTCTCTTACTGTCGGGTTGGGAAAATAGAAACTATATGGAGCTTGGAGCTCCGAACACAAGGGGTAAACCCCGTAAAAAAATTGGGATCCCAGTCCACTCATTGTCTTGCAGCGGGAACTGTACGGTACCAATGAAAAGGTGAGGGCGTGTGAAGGGTGTCGGGATTCGCGTAGAAAGGGAAAAATTCCCTGAAGAACAGATCGAGGTAGAGATCCCTCTGCTGCAAAAGCTAGGAAAAAAAGGAGGGGAAATAGACAGGTTGGGGGGCAGATTAGTGAGGGTTGGTTAGGGAATTCTTTACTGGCCCAGAAAAAAAGTCAAGAGAAAAGAGGATAGAGGATAGTGGGAGAGCAAGAGGCGGGTAAAGGCGTATACAAGTTCCATGTAGGCCCACATTTGGTGGAAATGGTGGGTCGGGGGGGGAGGCAGTCAAACCAGCAACCGCTTCTCTAGGAAGCAAAGCTGAGTAAACAGTTAGCGCGGAAGAGTCCAGTCTCCGGCGGAAGAGGGGAAGGGAAATAGGGGGGAAGAGGTAAAATTAATCTTTATTCCAGGCACAGCAAACAGGGGGGTGTGCAAGAGGCAGACACTTCAATAAAAAGTCTGAGGGAAAGAAATCGGGGGAAAAAAAAGGACGCCGGTTCATTACGTGTCATGGGGGGGAGTGGGAAAAAGGATCGGGGTACCCGTCTCGGGGTTTTAGCTAGATTTCCAGCAACAGGAAAGGTATCGGCACTCAAAAAAAAAAAGTAAAGAAGATGTAAAGGGAGAGAATGGGCGGAGCTCCGCTCCTTCAAGGGTTTCCAGGAGACAGGTGGTGGTGGCAACGTGGGGGAAACTGGGGTTTGTTGTGTTCTTTCTCAAGAACCAGAGTTCTTCCTACTTTAGAAAAGGACGAAAAACAAAAGATCGTGCTCCCTGGTCCGGAGGAACCAGAGGGGCCCGGTTCCAAGCTCAGAGGAAACAACAATCAATTCTTGAGTGGATTGGAATATATATGATTGGGGGACACGGGGCACGCGGGTGAAGGTCAGACCGGCTGGAAAATATCCAGGGGCGAAGGTTATAAAGATTGCATACTCTGTTTCTGGTGGAGAACAACCCCAAAAAAGGGGGACCACCCTTAAAGAAGTCTGGGGAAAATGCGGACGGCTGGAAGACGCCAACAGGAAAGGTACCAGGAAGCCTTATTCAAGAGGAAGTAGATGGGCTTTACAATGGGGGATTACCCAGCGAAGGAGTCCGCCCACAACGTGTCACGTACAGGCACCAGGGGCCGGGGAACGTGTTGTCAAACGAAAGAAGGACGAACGTGTGGAACATTGGGCGTGCTGCACTCTGTCAACAACTAACTTGGGGAAAAGAGCACAGATGACATGGGGGAACCTCACTCAACTACTGTCCCTATACGGACGGGTACGGCAAAAGGGGAAGGATGAACCGGATAAAGGGGGAGGGGGGCTGCCTACTCTCTTAAAAGGGGGGAGGGAAGAAACAAAAGAAAAACCCCCGAAAACAACCTCCACAACAAAGACTACTTGGAAGGGAGGAAGGGCAGTCGCTTGGGAGAAGGAAATAAAGATAGGTTTGCAGTGCAGGAACTTGTTGCTGGTCTCACTCAACAAAGACACAAAAAACCCTCAGACGAAAAAAATGAGTAACTTAAACGAGGCCCTGGGCATGCTGAGGGGACGCGGAGAGTAAAGAAAATATCTTTGGAAGGGGGAAATGAACGGTGAGGGGTTAACCGCGCATACCTCACATCCAAGCACACAAGCAGCAAAGGGCAATAGGGGTGAAAAAACAGGCCTCTGGGAAAAAAAAGAATATTTACTGTGGAATATTGAGGGGGGGTTACCAATTTGCTTTGGGGGAAAGCTGGGTAACAGAGAAGCGAAAGAAAAACTCATGCCGAATATAACGGGGGCTCTTTTCCAAGAAGGAGAAAAAGGAAAGCAGCGCCAGGGTCTAAATTTTGATGGGGGAAAGCGTTCGTCGTAAGAGGAAAGCTGAACGCGGAGAGGGGGAAATGACGATTCAATTATAAGACGAGGGGGGGTGCCTCAAAATGAAACCGCGGGGGATATGGCCGTCATAAAAGAGGCTAATCAAAATCGGAGGCTTCCTCGTTGAGGAAGAAACCGAACTTGAAGAAAATCATGCACGGTGCTGGACACCACGGTCTGCAAATTTTTCCCGCTTGAAAAAGCAGAATGCAGTCCCACCAGCAACGCAGGTATGACATTGTTGGGAGGCCAAAAAAAAAAAAGGGAAGGACTGGGGTAATCCGGGGGGGGGAAAACGAAAACAAATTTCGACGGCGTACGAAACGGGGGGGGGCAAGAAAGGACAGGGGAAAAAAAAGCTGCAACCTCTCAGGAGAGTGAAAGTGGGTGACCTGGCAAAAATGAAAAATTGAGGGGAGAAAATGAAGTATGTCTTTGAATACCAAAAAAAAAAACAGAAGCGTCGTTGCCAATGGAAGTTTTCTAGTCAAGAACTTAAATAAGGAGAATCGGGGAGTGAGGGGCGTTGAAACGGGAGAGATTGGGTCAAGGAAAGCAATACGTACCCCTAGAAGCAAGAATTTCCAATAAACGACTACCCCCGACCTAGGTTTGGGAAGAGGGACTGAAAAGGAAAAGTTAGGGAAATAAAAAAAAAAGCAACATCGAGGGGGAAGGAAAAGAGCGGTGGAGAAACTTGAACAGAACTCGGATTCACGCTTACGGGGAGTCATTAACAAATTTGAATAAAGAATGACACATACATAATAACAGAACATCGGTATGAGTAGAACAGAAAGGTCTGACCATGACTGGAAGGTCTCGGAATGAGGAATTGGAATCAGCCAGAAAAAGAAGAAAACGACGTCCGCAGCCGACCCTGGAAAAGCATTACAAACAGACACATGGGGGAAAAAAGCGAAACGTGCCTCAGCTGCCCCGGAAGAAAGGTTGAAAAAGACTTTCCAAAACGGGACGAAGCACAAACAGTCAGAGAGCACAGATCACCCTGCAGTTTCGGGACATTTATGTATTACAAACGCCCAGAAATCGCAAAAACAAAAAAAGGAGGCGGAAAATATATATATGGGGGGGAGGGATCCAGCCAGCACATGGAAAAAATGCCATGGGGATCGGGCAGAAAGGGGGAGTACGTGTCGGAGGGAAAACGCACAATTTCATTACCGGGGAAAGCGCGCTAAGGAAAAAAAAATTGGTGTTCTTTGTAGCTTAGTGGGGGGGGAAAGGGAGGATGACTGAAGGAGTTTGTCAGTCCAAAAGGGCAATCAGGAAAGGAAAAAGGACAGGAGAAAAACCTGGGGGGGGTAGAATCCCGATGAGGGAGTGGCGGTATTCATAGCCAAAAGAAAAAAACGGGCCAAAAAAAGGCAGTTGGACGGGGGAAAACGAACGTTTCCGCCACCAGCAAAGCGTGCACCAACAGGAATGGGCTTCGTGGGGATGCAAGAACGAGATTTCAAAAAACGAAAAATAAAAAAAGGAGGGGGGTATGGAAAGATCTTGGTACAAGGAGCCGGGTGCCGTGGGGGAAAGGGAAAAAAATCATCAACAACGCGTTCACAAATACTCTATACGAATGTCAGTCTCAGGGGATAGCGAGCACACGACGGACTAAAGCCGTCAGAGTGGCGTGGGATAAAAAAAAAAAAGATTCCAACCGACTACGGCACGGCAGGTGTAGACCACTTTATCTTACCGAGAGGGGGAGGGAAAAGGAAAATCGTTGACTTGCAACCCAACTCTCGAAAAGGAAAGGGCGAAGCGCGTTTGAAAAAGGGTTGACAACAGGAGGACGAACAGCAGAAATGTGAAGGGGGGAGTTAACAACAGGTACGACTCGTTGAATTATTCGGGAACGAGGATGATGAGAAAAAGGGGGAACAATAAAAGTGTTTCCATCAAAGCAAGGATTAAGTGTGTATGGAGAGAAAGCAGGTGGGATGGAACCGGATGGGGAGGAGGAGAATGGGGGCAAGCATCCCCCCCGCGGTGGATTGCGATCAGACTCATCAACCGTCAAAAAAGATGCATGGTGGAAAAGAAAGTGTCAACAACAGCGCCAAAACGCTAACCTCAGGAGTAGGCTTAAAAATCGAAACGCTTGGAAAAGAAAACGTAAAAAGGGAAGGTGGGAAGGGAAGGAGTTGGAACAGCGACACGCTCTATTCTCAGACGTTCTACTCTCGCAGAAAAAACCAAGAAGAAACAAGCAAAGGGGATCCAGTCACTGCATTTCTTGAAGGCGGCAATGGGACAGTTCAAATGATGCCATGCGGCGGGGTCTTAGGGGGTAGTCAGGACAAAAGAAAAGGAAAAAAAATAGGGAAACAGATCGCGTATAGGATCAACGAGCTCCACGGCAGCAAAGAATAAGGCAAGGAACCATTTTTTGGGAGAGTAGGTGATGGTGCTTAGTTGAGGGAAAGGGAAAAGCCACTGTCACAGAACGGCACGATGTAAGATAGGGAGAATACGTGAAAGGGGGAGAAAAAAAAAGGAGCGTGGTTGTGCGATGTGAGGGGTCGGGGGGAGGAGACCAAACACGGAGCGCGTAGGTCATCAAATCGTCGTAAGGTCTCGCGGATGACCTCATAGGCGAAGGGGCGAAAGAGTACGGCCCAGGTAGTGGTTACTGGCAAAGTTATCTTGGAGCCAAAAAAAAAAAGGAGGGGTACAGCCGCAGCACGTCAATGACACGTTCGGAGATGAGGGGACCAAAAAAGGAAGAAAGGATAGCACTTTGGGAAGGAGGGGGAAAAAAAGGGAGGGGAATCCGGGAAAAAAGCACAAGCTCCTGTAATCGGCTCAGATAATGGGGTACAAGTCGCGACTGGGAAAAGGGAGGAAAAGAGCGGGCAGCCGGTGCCAGAATAACAAGGTTTCAGTGGTACACTTGTTTGGGGGGTGCTGGGGACCCAGAAAAAGGGAGAAAAGAGTAGCACTCGGCGCACAGATGCGTGCTGACCGGGGAACCGACACAAAAAGTTGCAATGTAACA
>Ga0179593_1292398_pt1 | contig 14483 bp, 32 predicted proteins | sample CZODoug2_1_08_16_FD_185931 | JGI IMG/M metagenome (GOLD analysis project Ga0179593, IMG submission 185931) | Vadose zone soil fungal communities from Angelo Coast Range Reserve, California, USA - CZODoug2_1_08_16fungal (PacBio error correction) | ecosystem: Environmental > Terrestrial > Soil >...
GGTTGGAAGGGTTGGGTGACCTTTCTTTCAAGAATCGAATTCACTTTTTGGGAGCTATACAACACACACCACAAAAAAACAACCTTGGTCAGATGGTCCACCGAAGGGTGCAAGACAAACACAACGCCGTTGAAAAACAACAAAAGAGGGAGCCAGGACTCAACAACCGGGAGAAGGGTACCGTTGGATAAAAAGTTGAAAATGCGGGAGATTGGAGTTTTGTGACGCTTCACTCCCCCCGGCCCCAAAACACACAGGGGTTGATTTTTTGAAAAAGAGGAACTGGGGCAGAGAAAGTGCATGAAGATCAGGACAAGCTAATGTGAAAAGGGGGAGAGCACACCAAACCGCATACAGGATAGTAAAAAGGATTAAGGTGGGGTTAGGGGTTGCGAGGGGGGGGGAAGTGTCCCGACTTGGGGTAGGGAGGGGGACGCAAAGGGCACGAAGATATGTTTCTGCTGTGGTTAGCCGTTTGGGGCCGATTATGCAGGTTGGTATGTAAAGAGATATGGGGGAAGTTGGAAAAAAGGTATTTTTCGGAGTATGAAAGGGGTAGTGGGGTTCTGTAAAATGGAAAATAGTGTGCAGATGGTGAGGCGGGGGTTGAGAAAGGTTGTAACTTAGAGTAGTGCGGATAAAAAAGGAGGCAGGAGCTAAGATTTACATTCCCCCGAACGTTGATTGTGGGAAATACGTATGGAAGGGAATAATAAATGAAGGGAAAATCATTAGAGAAAGTCAAATGATACCACAGGAGGGGGGGGGTCAAATCGGAAAAGATTCCTGTGGGGGTACACGAGAAGAATAAGATGGGGGGCCTGAACCTTGAGGTGTTCAGAAAGCCGCCCGGTGTAATCTGTATCGAAAAATCCCCGACGTGAAATCTGTACACCGGCGTTTACGTTAAGGGCGGCCACCGGGGAAGGGAAAAAAGAGGTAGAGATGAAGGGGAAAGGGAAAAACGGGGGAAGGAAAGGAAGCAACTGTAAATCTTTTGGGAGGTACAGACACACAAGTAATCCCGCTGCCTAGCCACCCAAGACGCTAAAAGAGATTGGTTCCGGGGGTGGAGGAGAAGGAAGAGGAGTGGGGCCAATTCAAGATAAAAGCGAAAAAATGGGGGAAGACACCTCTAAGAGACAAAAGCCGACTCTAGTAAGGAAGGGGGGGGGGGATGATAGCACAGTGGATAAGAGGAGGGAGTGCCAAAGTTGGGGTGAGAAAAGAGTTGAAAATTTGCAAAATGTGAAAGAGACGAAAAGCTGAGGGGACAAAAGGGGGTGACAGAAGAGCGAGGAAAAGGATAGAGTGGGCTGAGGAAACGCCGTATTGAAAGAGGAAAAGGGGAGTATTTGAAGAAGGGGAGTCATAGCAGAAAAATGTCTTGAATCTAACGGGTGGGGGGGGTGAGACAAGGAAAACTGTGGGTCAGGGTTTCTGAAATGGAAACGGGAAAAGGGAGCCAAAAGGGGTAAGAAAAAAATACAGGTGGAACTTTGGTTGCCAATGGGGGAGAAGAGAAATTGAAGAAGAAAATGTTGGGGTGGGTAAATACGGAAAATTGGTGGAAAAAAGAAGGGAAAGCGAAAAGTTATGAGACAAACGGGGACTTTGGGAAAATTGAAAACAAATAAATGGGGATAAGGTATCTAAAGGGTGTTTGAGCAAACCAACCCGGAAAAAAGAAAAGTAAAAATTAGTGAGAAGACCACGTTCTAAAAGAATAAGCATTCGGGTTATGACATCAGGGAGAGACAGGAAGAGAAGGGAAGAATGAGAAAGGTAGCATATAAGCTAAAAATAGAGGGACTCTCAAAAAAAAAAGGAAAAGGAAGGCAGAAAATGATTCATGGTCAAAGGACAGGACAAAGTCTGAGGGGTTCTTCGAGGTCAACAGCAATTGAAGAATTAAGGGCATTCTTTAGGTGATGTCTGAGAGTGAACAAAAGTACAAATAAAAATGGTGGATAGGGTTTGTTGTCAAAAAAACAAAACTTACTTTGAAAAAAATTTCATTAGAATAAAAAAGGAAGAGTGCAATTTACAAGGAATTGGACTAATAGTCCTAGGGGATTTTTTTTTGGAAGGACAAACCAAGATTATCAACCCGGAAAAAGATGAAAATGGTTTCAGTTTTGTAATGGAGGGCTCTTAAAAACGGAAAAAATTCAGTTTTACGTGGAAGGGGTCACTTTAAGCCAAAGGTGTGGGGGAAAAGAAGAGCCCACCCAACAAAATAATCACGAATAAAAAGCATACCAAAGGGGGCAATCCAAAAATTGGGCACCCAGGGAAAAATAAAAAGAAGCAAAGCACACGGCCAAGATTAGAGAATATGAAAAAGGGGGGGGTAGACACGAAAGGAAACAAGGGGGGAGGGGGGAAAAAAATGTTCCCAGACATGCTACCGAGAACATAAATTAGCTTAACATTTTGGAAAAAAGATCTACAAACTTTGGGGAAAGGGAAGCAAATGAGGAAAACTGGGCATAGAGGTAATCCAAACAAAACAAGGATGAGATTCCAAAAGTAGGAAAAGCTAAAAAGAAGAAAGCCAAAAAGAGAAAAAGGATAAAATGGACGGGGAACCTTAGTTGTGGGTCAAAACATGAAAAAGGGGGGGAAATAAACAACCCAGAAAGGTTGGGATTTTGTTTTGAAAATGACTCCTCAAAAAACACCTCAAAAATGTGCCACCTTTCTCTATATTTATCAAAGGAAACTCAAAATTAAAAATTCGAAAAAAAGGAAAGCAAAGTCAAGCATTACAAAAATCAACCTGGTCTCAAAAAAGCCCCTATACTGGACAAAAAGGAAAGTCAAAGAAAAACAGTTCAAACTTGGCAAAACACAACTTTGAGGGGGGGGCAGAAAAATCACCCAAACTTAAAAGATCAAAATTGGATAAGTGAGACAACCAGTAATACAAATAAAAAAAAGAGAATAAAAAGGAACGGGGAAAAGTGCGAAACGTGCTCGTCCTCGAGAAAACGAAATGGGGGGGACAAAAGGATATCTATATTGCAAATCCAAGCGAAAAATAGCAACTCGAGAAAAACTAAAAGGGGGAAGTAAACAACACAAGAATGGGTTACCAATGGAAATAAAAGAGTAATGGGCGATAAAAAAAAAAGGATCAAATAAAGGGTGGGAAAAGGACTAACACCTGAACCAAATGATAAAGTGGGGGGGGGGGCAATCCCCCCCCCACACACCACACAAGAACCACAAAAAGATTCAAAATAAATAAAACACCACCAACCAAAAAAACCAAAAAGCAAAAAAAAGATAAGAACCACAAAATTTGGTATCTCGAATCCTCAAAATGACTAACGCGGCACAAAAAAAAGAGAAATGTGAGAAGAAAGGGCATGTGGTGAACGACATAAAATCACGAGGCCGACGAGCCGGGGGTGACCATAGTGGAGGGGGGAAGGGGGACAGGAAAGAAGTAAAAAAAAAAAAAATTTCTAAGTTAGGTACTAGGGGGTGGGATAAATCGTTCCGGGGGGATGAAGATTAAGAATAACAAGACGTCCGGGATGAAGGCCTCTGAGGGGAGAGGAATTGGGGGGGCAGGGTCGCAAGGGAAAGAAGTGGGTGGCTTTAGAGGCCCTGGTGAGACACACCCTTCGAGAAAAAAAAAGGAGGGAACATCGAATGACAAAAAGAAAGAGGAAACTAAAGTACCGGGGTAAAAAGGATAAAGAAGGTTACGATAGGGCCAGAATAAACTATATATCCCCAAAAATGGTAACCAAAAAGGGAACGAGCATACGCTCCAACAAACAAGGAGGAATAAAGTCCCCTTAAATGTAAACGTCAAACAGTACCTATAACCCAGACAACAGTAGTTTGAAGGGGGGTTCTAGAGAAAAGGGGGTGAGAGCTCAGTGTCCAGGGGAACAAACCACTTGAGGAAGGAAGGGAAGTCAAACCCCGCAATATTTATAAAAACCTCGAAAGGCAAGTCAAAAAAGTTATGTGGCCAAGTAAAGCAGAACCCTTTTGGGGTAAAAATTAAAAAAAGGGGGGCACATAGTTGGAAAAATTTAATTCGAGGGGGTGTTCAAGGGTGATAACTGAAGGTAGTTTGCACTTAAAAGGGTGGGGTCTAACTTGGGGAGGGATAGTTCTGGGAAAGGGGGTGGGTGGGGGGGGGGGGTGGGGGGGGTTTGATAGGTTTTTTTTGATCTGTACTAGAAAAAACTGGAAATAAAGTTTAGACCTCAATATCCTCAAGTCTACTGTGTAAGGAATGTCCTATTGGAGTGGGGCAAATATTTGATTGTGGAAAGGTGGCATGGGTGTGAAGTGACGAAAAAAAGTGGTATGGGGGCTTATTCTCGGGGGGGGAAGGGTAAAAAACCACAACCAAGGAGGGAAGTGTAATCTGGTCAACAGGGATGGTTTAGTTCACCTACATAAAAGGGCCGATATAAAGAAGGTGGGATTGGAAAGAGAGGTTGAATTTTCATGAAATTTTAGGATGTATGAATAATCAGAGATAAAGATTTGGGGGAGTAAAAATATGAGAAGGCATGGATATCACGTGGGGAGATGTAATTTGGGAAAGTGGCTACATAGGCTTAGGGAAGAAAACAACGGTTTGCAAGAAGAAAAATATAGGCAGAGCATCCGGGAGTAAACTTGGGCAACACTTGGGGTTTGTGGCAGCCAAAATTCTGCCTCTCCTAACGAACGGTGCAGTTTAACCAGGGTTTGGGGGGGATGTATTAAGCTCTCGCGATAAGCATTCAGAAGGAGAAACATGTTGGAGGGGCTACCCAGAAAGACTTTCTTATTTTTTTCCAATGTTTTCACAAAATCTGAGAGGAGTTGCCATGAGCCAAGTTAAATTGACTGGAGTGAAAAAATGGAAGGAAAAAGTGAGAAACTACCGAAATAATGCCCGGTGGGGGGGGGGGGGGTATAAGGTCAGAAGGGGGAGAAAAATAAAAAAAACAAGTAAGCGGTCAAAACATTTAACGGGACAAAAGAGGAAGGAGACTGGGAAAAATGTGGGGGGACAGTCGTTGACTGTGGGTGTGGGGGGAGCATTAGTCTTGGATTAACAACCATAGGTGTCGGAACGTATAACTTGGGTTGAAGGGGGGAATAGTGGTACACCCAAACCCCTTGCTATAGTGTCTGGTCGGAAAAAGATGTGACGGGGAAATATTTGGTTCCGGCTCCCTGGCGTGGCGACACAACCGGACTGATGTGCTGGAAATAAATTGTTTTAGCCAAACAAAAGGGGGGTGACTTTAAATTCCTAAGGTCCAATAATGAATTACTGTCAAGGGTCCACAGAGGACCCAGGGGGAGGGGTGCAAAAAAACCTAGACAACACAAAATCGTGTGTATGAAGAAGGACTCACTCGAAGAGAAAGGTGCATTGGTGAAAGTTTATATGAAAGGGGTTTGTAAAAACTGTTTGTGGAAAGGGGAAAAAGGAAAGGTGGGGGAAAATAGAGATAAGGGGCAAAATGCCGGGTAAACTCAGTTGGTAAATGTTTAGCTTCAAACAGAGAGGGGGTCAAAATGTCCCCCCCTGAACAACGGAGAAATTGTTGAGTGAGCAAAGAGTAATAGAGAGAAAAACAAAGAGGAGAGAATAGTAAGTTCAATACTGTGTGACCATTTGGTACCTGGAATATTGTTGCGACAGTTTACAAATTAGTTGTCAACAGTTTTTGTCAAAAAGTGTTTAAGCGGGTTAACCAAAAGGGCCCTAAAATGTGAAAAGAAAAAGGGGTGGGAAAGGAAAAAAAATTTAGACCGCAGGTAAAAGTCGGTGGGGGGGTGGGGGGGAGAGTTCTGCGACACACGAGACGTTTTTTTGTTGTTGGCGTGTGCATTTGGTCTTTTTTAATAACGAAGCGTGAATAAGGAGGTCATGAGGAAGTGAGAAAGTGGGGGTGACTACAACCTCACTAAAGGGGTGCTTCAAAACACGAAAAGTTCCAAGTTAAAAAGGGAAAAATGTCGTCAAATCGGGGGGGAAGACAAGACAGCAGGAGGAAATTGCCATTTTTGTTGAAGATCTTAACCAAGCATGGGGTATCCGTCAGGTCAGGAAAGTCCGTGGGGTCTTTCGGGGGGGGGGGAAAACTCAAATTATAATATTGGAATACTAATGGGGAGAACTTACCCCAAGGTTTTGCTAGGAACAAAAGGATTGGTGGCATGCGTGAAAAAAGGACATGGGGGGGGCAGTCACTCCAAGTAATTTGTCGCATTATTGGATATCTCAGATGGGATTTGAGGGGGGTGAGTTGAAAAAAAAAGCTTTTGGGGATGGGACAATAGAAGTGTTGGGAAAGATGCTTACTCTCTAGTATCGAAAAGTAAAATCCCACCAACAGAAAAATCTGGCGATGGAAAAGTTGTGCACCACAAATTGGATCACAAAAAACACCCAAATGCTTTGACGGTAGATCAAACCAAACAGGTGACAAAAAAGGGGTGGGGGGAACAAAATTAAGGGGAGGGGGTGGGGAAAACGAAATATAATAGCATCGCACACATACACACTCGAAAAATGCGGGGAAAATATAATATGTTTAACTTCCAAACTGGGACTCATGATTATCCTATGGAAAAAATTTATAGATGTACAAGTAAATCTCAAAGGGAGCCCCATTAGTACCGCAGGAATGGGGGGGATAAAGAAAATGTAATAAAAAAAATCATTTTGTTAAAATTAACACACCTACAAAACAGGGTTGGCTGTTAAAGAAATAAACCTAACCCTTAATGAGATCCAAATCACGGAAACAACAGGAGGCGGGGGGGACACGGAAAAGCTGGTTGCAAAAACATTTCATAGGCAACAGTATAGAACACGTTCGGGAAAGGGTCCCAAATGGTAGAGGATAAGGAGAAAATTTGGAGGTTTTAAACAAAATGACCCCTTGTCTAGCACCAGGGAAAGAAAATAAGGAAAAAAACAAGTTCCATAGAATATCAAGGGTCAACATAAGTGGATGAAAACAGGGGTTCGATTTACAAATATATGGAAAAAAACCGGTGCCACTGGAAAAGAGAGGTGTGTGGGGGGGGATGATAAGAGGCGGCTACTGGCGTGGAAAGGAAATGACTGCGGACGAAGTTGGGAGGGAACGGGCACAGAGACAACAACAGAGAGGGTTTAAGGGATGGGGGTTAAGTGTTAGAACCCCAAAAAACAACCAAAACGAACAAAAAATAAACACGAACTGATAAGGGGGGGGTTGGGGAGCGGGGGGGGACTCGTTGACGATCCTCACACAAAGAAAAAAGGCCTGGGCGACAACCAAAAGGCGTGAGTATAGAATACACATTTGATGGTCTGGAAAAAACTAAGAATATTTTTATGTAACTTATTCAAAACAGTGTGGGGGGATTAGTTGGCAGAGGATAGTTGCGGTGGTAGAAGATGGGGGGGTGGGGACGGATCAAAAGGTGCTTGGTTAACGGGGGAAGAGAGGGGAATCGGACAGGAACATTGATCGAGCCGTGGAAAGGAATGAAACCGGAGAATACGTCAGCAAAGAAACAAAGAGTGGAAGAAGGAGGTTGGGGGGAATCAAATGAAAAAGAACGGTGGTACAAACACGCCGGAGCGGTGGGAGCTTATGGTGGATGAGAATTGGGTTTGGGGAAGTTGAAAAGATTAAAGTAGCGAAAACACGGCTTTACTTGGGGGCATTTGATGGCGTGGGCAGACGGGGGAGATAAAAGTTTGTGGGGGGATAAAAATAAAGGCAACACCGTTGGGAAAAATTGGAAGTCCATTTTGGTAGGACAGAAAGAAGTGAAAATTGGCTGGGGGTGGAAACTGCGAAGATTGCATTATAGAGAATTGGGAAAAAGGAACACCATAAGAAAGGGGGGGGGAAAGGAATCAAGTTGGGGAAGCGAAAAAAAGGGTTGGGGGAATTGTGTGGGGGGGTGGGGTGTGAGAGGCAATGCACCGAAGGGGGAAAATTCAAAAAGTGGGACAACGGCAAAGGAGTGGCATTTTTCAGACATTGAGGGTGGACACTTTGGGGTAGAAGAGAAGAGCTGGGGCAGGAATAACCACTCTAAAGGGCGCAGGAAAAGCCCACTTGTTTAGGGGTTGCAAAGAGCCAACAAGAGGCAATGGGAAGGTATGGGGTGGCCAAGGTTGGTAGAAAAGGAACCATAAAGGGTTGTGGGATGAATGGCAAGGGGAAAAAAGGCAACCACGAGCGCAAGTTTGCACAAGGGGGGAAAAGAAAAGAGAGGGAATATTTCAATGGGAGAAGTTAAAAAAGACAATTGGGGAGGGGTACCGGGGGGGGGGGTGGGGGCGTGTGAATACGTGAATGGGGGTGGTGAAAAAAGCCAGGGAAAAAAGGAAATTTGAGAAAGAAAAGAGATTAAGGAGTTGGTTAAAAAGGGATCCCCAAGGGAGTCAAAACTTAGTCAAAGAAAAAGAGGAAAAACTTCCTTTGGGGGGGCGTGATTACATGGAAGGAACGCTGTAAAGAAAAACAAAAAGTAAGGAGGGGGGAGGGACGCGTTAAATCGCACAACAGCGAGTGAGGAAGGAGAGAGAGGTAAAAAAGAAGTTACTTCTTTTTTTCTACAAGTAACAGCGGGTCAGAAAAGAAAAAAGTAAAGAGGAGGGGGAAAGAAAGCGGAATGAAACCCTTTGATACAAGGATTTCGCAACATTAAATTGTTCAGGGAAAAGTCAAGATCTTGTGATCACTGGGGCGGTTTCCGGGGGGAGGACAATGGTACAGGGGGACCCTGAGGGACCAAAATTGGTCAATGAATGGGTTCCCTTTGGCAAAAGGGAAGTGAAGCTTTTAGTGTCGAAAAGCAAAAGGGCAGTCATATTTCTAAAAAAAACACAACAACGCTCAGACAACTCAGAACATAGCTACCCTCGGCGCAAAACACAACGCCGGGGGGGCAAAAAAGAACGAGCACATCTTCTTGGGCGGTTACAACAAGGGTCACAATTGTTAGGCGTAAAACGGCATTAGAAACAACTGCCAGAATTTTGCAAAACTCTAGGGGGAAAAAAAGAGCTGATGTCCTCGTCTACCAAAATGTGGTCAACGGATGGGGAAGAACAAAATATGCACGAAAAAGGAAGGGGGCTTATAAAAAAAAAAAACAAAACTTGGGACACATGACAACATCTGGATCCTGAAAAAGATAAAAAAAAAAAGAAAATTGGGGAAAACTTCGGCGGCTGTCACGAAGCTGCATGGGGGAGTGAGCTATAGCATCTCAGCTGAGGCCTCGGAGAAAAACATAGGTTTCCTTGTTACCAAATTCAGAAAAAAAAGTCAATGGGTAATGTTCCAAATTCTAGGTCCCCGCAATATTGGGAAAAATCAGCAAAGATGACGAAAGGAAAAGCCGAACCATGACAAAAATAAAGGGGGACAAGTGGGAAGAAAGATGTGAGACTATAGACACACAAAAAAAAAAAAAGAAAGAAGGGAAGGCAAGGGAAGTGCGGATTTAAAAAAACAAAGGATGGAAAAAGGGGACCGTTTCACCGGGGTCCAGAAAGTCGGGGACTATACGCAGCCTATGTCGTCATTGAAGCCTGAAGGGCCTGAAAAAAAGGGGAAAGCCCATAAAGGCGGGGGACACGGGGCGAAGAGACGATAGTGGTCGTCTGGGTGGGGGTATCCGACAAACTAAGGAAGGGCCGCGGGCGATAAGAAGGGGAGACTGGCAGCCGGGGGATAAAGAAAAAGAGAAAAAATAACTGATAATAAAGAACACTGAAAACGAGAAAAAAAGAAATTGGGGAAGATAGTTAAAATATGGCGAGTAGCCACAAATGATAAAAACATAACAAGAAAGGGGTGAAAGGAGAATACTAGGTCCCACATTGAAATGACCACGGAAAAAGGACAAGCACCCCATTCTTTGCAACAGCGACACTTTGGGGGGGCCTCAGAGGGAATATTAGGCTACAGGTAGGCCACGAAACACTGCGGTAGCAGGGGAAACTTGATGTTTGTCGGTTATAGTGAGTGAGCCAGTTGAAATGGTCAAATGAATTTTCGGGACAATTTTATCAGTGAGGGAGAAAGGGGGATACGGTCTTTCGTGGGGATTCAAGTTGGGGTGCAACTACTTGTAAACTTGCAACTTAAGGGGGAAGCACAAAAAATTTTTAATTAGAAGCTCGGAAAAAGGTAACAAGAGAACGGTTGGGGGATTAGGTTGTCATCGATTGATTTCAATATGACAGACTTGGGGTTTCCAGGGGGTAATTGGTTACAAGGACATTAGGGGTGATGGGGGGAAGGTTAGGGAAGTGGTACCCACAAAGGAAAAAAAAGGCCGTGGGCAAGGGTCGTTTCGATAGGAGTGGTTTAAGCTAAAATGTCCTAACTAGAGGAAAGGGGATGAATCGGGAAGTTTTGAATGGTCGTAATAACAGAGGAATAAAGGGGGGAAAAAACTATACCTAAGGGAGGATAGGTGTCCACGCCATTGGGGGGCTCAATTTTTGCCCCTTGTGGAAAGGCAATCCTAAAGGGGAGGAACAACACAACGAGTATAAAAGATAAAACAATAATGGAAAGATCAACATTGTAGTAAAAGGGGGGAAAAAAAAGCTTAGGGCAATTGTGGGCAATACGACGAAAACAATAGAAGGTAAGGGGTGGGGGGACTTTTTTTCTCTCGAAGAGAAAGTAGAAGGAGAGAACTTTTCCACAGATTCATAAGGGAGGAGAAAAAGAACTCAACATTTCATGATAGGTGCACCGAGGTTTATAGAAGGTGGAAAAAAGGAAAACCTCCCTCGAGATTAAAAAATGGTTTGTTGATAACAACCGCCTGGATTAAAGTGTCAACACTTTTGAATGCAAACACCAAACGGGACCCTGTTTACAATTAGGAGCTACGAAGAAAAAGCCCGGTGGGGTTTTTTTTGGGCGGTGGTGGTCGCGAGAGGAAAGACCCTAGCATTGCCCACAAGTACATGGGGGGGTCGTAACCATATAAAGAATTCAATGTGGAAAAAGGTGGGGAAAAAAATACTTGGGGCCAAAAATAATTTCTTAAAAAAATGGGTGTGGCGGGGGAGAAAGAAGGGAAAACGGGATGGAAGACAAAAAGAGATATTTTTTCGCAACCAACTAGATAAAAAAGACGGGTCGACCACAGGAGAAGAATGGAAGAAATGGGAGGGAAGTTGTCAACCAAAGAGGGGACTCAGTGGCTGAACTAAAGTCATGGAAAATAAGTTTCTTTAACAAGGTGAGAACCAACGTTCACAACAAACTAAACAAAAAGAAACGATTGGGTGTAGGCAAGTGGCCATACACACAACTCTAAAGAAGAAAAAAGGGGTTCATTGGGGACATGGAGGGGAATATAAGGTGGCAGGAAAAAAAAACTGGGTTTTTTACAGGGTGAGGGAAAGGTGCGCGATTACCCCGAACATATAAAGGGAAAAAATGACGATGGGGGAGGGAGGAAAAAAAACAGAGTGCAAGTTCCCCTCATGGACAAGAATGTACCTAAAGGGAGCCATAGAAGAAGGGACAAACAAAACAACAACGTGAAGGGAGAAAATATTTAAACGGAACATAGGGGAAAGGGAGGGGGGGGGACAGGGGGGGGAAATTTCAACTTACCTGTTTTTGTTGAGGGGGAAATTATTTTGGACAAGGCATTTGGAAAAAAAAGTGTTTGGAAAAAATAGGGTTGAAAAAATGCCCTTAAGAAATAAAAACGGGGGGGGGGGAATACAACTGAGAGTACAACTTCAAAGAATGGGAACGGGGAGCTTTCGGGGGGGGACAATTTGAATGGCCTTTACTCCAGAATCCTTGTTGTTGCTAGTGGTTGGGGGGGGATGGTGTCAATCATTTTTAAGAACGAGTATGAAGGTATGAGGAAATGGAATTGTATTGATACAAAAGAAAAAAAAGTTGGGTGTGTATGGGAACTTGGTATGGAATGGTGAAAGGGGGGGGGGGAAGGATGAAAAATATATCCGTAGTTGCAACTCACATCAAAGCAATGACACGGGGAAAAAAACATTTTTAACAGGCTGTTGAAAGGGGTCGTTTTTGGTGAAATGTCAAGAAGAGGGGGGAAAACTCAAATTCATTTACCACTGAAAAATGGAAATTAGTGACGGGGGTACCCGGAAATGTGTACAGGGGGGAAAAAAGGCTACATGGTTGGTAGGGGGGTCAAAGTCAATTATGGGAAAAGAAAAAAGGAATTAGGGGTCTCAGGTAAAGTGGGGGGGGGGGACAGAGAATTTTGTGCAAAACAACCAGATTTAATGGGAGAATAAGGATTTGAGGAGAAACTCCAAAGTGGAGGGGGGAAAAATTCGATAAAGGTGCAAAAAAATGACCAGAATGGGCTTATTTCGTGGGGGGGGGAGGGCCGCAGAAGATTAATAAAAAACATCCTTATCGTTATTATTGCAGCGAGAAAGGAAAACCAGTAAGGGTAACAAAGGTAATGTGTAGGTTTCGGCAAGTGTACTTCTTCCAGGGGTGGGAAACAAAGGAGGACAAAAGTTTGAACGTGGGTGTTAATTTGGGATAGGGGAAAAAAAAGGTAGTGCATAAACCCCGAACGTAAATTAAAGAGTGGGGACACGTGCAAAGGGCGCTACAATCACAGTCTAAGAAATGGGGAGGGAGAAAAATATTTTTGTAAGAATAACGTGGGCCGGGGATACGAGGGTGGGAAACAGAAATTATATAAATTAAAGGATGAAATGGGTAACTCCACTGATTTTGTGGGGACAGTTTTAGACCTGGGGATAAAGGAAGAATGGGAAAAAGGGTGTTGGGGGAAAGACCGAAGCTGTGGTTGAAATAAATAAAATAATATAAAGGATAGGGTTCTGGGTAAGATTAAATCACCAGGCAAGAAAAAATTTTTGGGAAATTAAAATATTTGAAAATCTATATGACATATTACAACCGTTGGCTCTGTCGAGGGGAAACCGTCCTCTTCACTGGTAAGTTTTTATTGAAAAAAAAAAAACTTGTCAAATGATAAAAAGAAATACACAACGCCAGTAGAAAACCAGGGAAGTAGACAAAATAGCAGTGCAGGGAAACTTGGGATGGTGACAATCAGGAACAAAACGGGGGTTTGGGGTGGAGGAGGGACAGAGAGGTGCTGACAAACTGTCACTTAATTTCGTGGAAAGGGGGGAAAAGGTTTAAAGAAAAGGCTCCAACGTCTTTACAGAGTAAAAGGGAAAAAAAGTTAAAAGGAATGTTACTTAAGGGGAGGTTCATGGGGGGGGACAGGAAGGGTTAACTTAACGGGGCGGGGGAAGTTTTTTGCCCAACATTTTGGGCAAACAACGCTCGAGCGGGGGGAAGGGACTTTTGCCTAAGCACCTTTCTTTTCCTCGGGAAGGGGGGGACGTTGTAGGTAGGGCTGATGTTTTGGAATTAGGAAAAGGGGGGCGTGGGGAACGGAAGGGGGTGGGGCGTATAAAAGGTGTCGGCCCAAGATCGTTCATTCGTAACGTTCCCCCCTAGCATTGGCAGACGGAAGAAAAGGGGGACGACGATAGATAAGTCATACGATAAAAAAAGGCACGCACCGGTTTGGGGGGTTGGCCTCCGCCTGTCAAAGAAGGAACTTGGGCTTTTTTGGGGATGGGGAGGGACACGAAATTCTAAACGCTTTACTTGGAGCAAAAGGTAAGGGTATGTGAGAGAAAAGGAGTGTGGAGGAACTGACTGAATTGGGTAAGAGGGGCACGAATGGAGGGAGTAAAGGGGGGTATGACAACAAGAAAAGAAAAAATTGTTCATCATAGGGGGTGGAGGAAAAGCCCGGGGAGGGGGGTCTAGGAAAAGGGTACAAGTTAATGAAAGGAAAAGGACCGAAGGGGAAATACCTAGGGGGGTGGTTTAAATATTCAGGAAAGAGGATGGTAGTGGGAAAGTTGGGAAAGGTGGGGGGGACGAAAGGTTTAAGTTGAAGAAAATGGTGGTGGGCAAGAAAGGTGAAAGGTGGGTAAGGGGAGGATTGCAAGGAACAAAGAAAGATTCGAAGGAGACGTATTGTGGAAAACTGAGGGAATATTGTTTTTTAGAAGTAAGGAAGGAGGGAGTGAAATTTTGGTTCCTTGTTATACAAGAAGGAGGGGAAGGTTTGGGTGGTGATGGAATGACTTAGGGGGGAAGAAGTGGGAAAAAAAAAAGGAGAAGGAGGGCCGTGAATTTTGGAATTGGGAATAGCGGTGGGAAAAAAAACGTGGATTTGTGGGGTTGGGGTAAATCAGGAAAAAACTGGAGTGTGGGGGGAAAGAAATGGAAAGCTGAAAGTGTAGGGAAAGTCGAGGGAAAAAGAACGTGTTTGTGTAAAGGGGGGGGTTGTCAACAAAATAAAAGGAAAGGGGGAAAAGACAATTTAGGGGGGAAAGAACCTGGGTCCAAGGTCTTCGGAGAACAGGCGGAGGATCTGTAAGAAGAAAGAGGGGGGCTCGAAAGGAG
>Ga0179593_1331813_pt1 | contig 14483 bp, 11 predicted proteins | sample CZODoug2_1_08_16_FD_185931 | JGI IMG/M metagenome (GOLD analysis project Ga0179593, IMG submission 185931) | Vadose zone soil fungal communities from Angelo Coast Range Reserve, California, USA - CZODoug2_1_08_16fungal (PacBio error correction) | ecosystem: Environmental > Terrestrial > Soil >...
GTTTGACAAGTGGTGAAAATAATTCAACTTTTAATGGAAGCCCCGAGGAACGTTTCCATCACTTCTGAGGCGCAAAACCCGGTGGCAGTACGACCGTTCAATGAAAAGGCAAAAAAACTGCGGAGTCGGATATGTGCACAGGGGACAAGACTTGAAAGTTTTAACAAGGGGCTGGAGGGGGCATTGTGGAAAGGGGGGGGGGCGCGGACTTCAGATAAACAAAGGAAGAACGCTTGGGCCTGGAGATGGGGACAAAACACGTCTTGGGAAGGGAAAGTGTAAGAATTGAAGTCAGCGTATACGGATGTTAAAAAAAAAAGGTACAGGCGCATACAAAAATCGGGTGGGGGTCTAGAGGCAAAAGGCACTTCATCAGGGTGAACGAAAAAATGGCGTGTGTCGAGTGTCCGGCAAAGCCTGGGGGGATAGAAGAAGCAAGGAAATTTGTGGCGTGGGGGGGGACGGAAACTCTCCTCTTGCCATTTACCGATAAAACATAAGGAGCACCAGATGTCAGCTGCTTGACACTGGGGAATTGTATCGATGGGGGAGGGAACGAAATGGCGACCGACTGTTACGTGAATCCTTGCATGGAGCAGTAAGTTCTTAACCCAGGGTTTCTTAACCAGGAGAGAAAAAAGTAAAGCGTTGGTTGTCTCTTGTCATATGATTGATGTCATCGGAAAGAGGGCGCGGCCCTTTGTTTTCAATCAGCTTGCAGTCCTTGTCGTATCACTTATCAGGGTTTAGATACTGGGGGTGAAAACATCAGAGACGGGGAATGAATCTTCGCATCACAAACGGAAGTAAATCTGTCGTAAGGCCCGACATGCCTATTGTTGAGGAAGAATCTCGCCATATGCGGGAGGGGTCTCGCTAACGATGGTGCCGGAGAATCTTCGGAGCTTGGTACCTCGATACAGAATCTGGGTCGGGCTTGGTAATTTCCATGGGGTGGCCTTGCGGGTCTTATGTTCTCGGGGTGCAGAGCAAATCCTATCGATGCTGCAGGGAAGGCACTGCCGGCAACCCTGGTCACGGTTATGGCCTCAATGATTTCGTGTAACAATCAAATCATCATCGGTCCCATCTAGGTGGGAACCAACGAGTTTTTGGTACTGCCGAAGGGGGAGAATCGGTCGAAGAGGGATCCGGTCAATGGGTGTGGTGTCTGGAATAATGAGGACGATAAGTAACGAATTGGTTTTGGCTTATCAAACTACCGGTTAGGAGCCGATACTTAAGGATGGGAAAAATAACAAGTCTGAGATCTGTGCAACTCTTCGAAACGGAAGTATATTGGTCTGAGGGGGATCTTGCTGGCCTCCCATAGGTCTCCAGACTCAAGGTCTTCACCACAAGTACCCTACCTTGATGCAGGCTCTCCTCATCGGAAAACCTTTGGCGATCATCGCTCATCAAAAGGAGAAGAACCCCCCATTCTGGGCTGGTACCCGCTCTGAGAGTACTCGGGTCTCAATCAAATTTAGCATAAGCTATAGGAATCATCGCGTTGCCTCTTTCGTGACGGAGGATACTATTTAGGACGCTTGCTAAGGGCTCCTCCAGACCTCTCAAACGGCCTTCTCTAGGAAGGGTGACCTCTGATGGCCGACTTTTGAAAAGCCTATAATTAAGAGAGTCCATTTTGTAAACGTGAAAACCAACGTTCGAAACGAGGGACCTGCATCTCTGTTCCAGACATCCGTGGCACGGACAATCGCGAACGCGACCAGTCCAAAGGAAGGCACTACGGCTTCTTCTGCTTGCAAGTGGGGTCCGGTGAGGGGGTCATGAGTGAGAAGGGAAAAGGGTCAAAACAAACAGAAAGTCGCCTCAAAAATTTCCGGCTCCTTGGTCAACCGAACGGCACATAGACTGGTGGCTTGCTCCTTTCCCCCGGGTAAGCTCGAGCTAAAGATCAACCCTTGTGAGAAAAGCGGGATCACAAAAAAGTGCTTGCTCTCACTCCAAGCTCTAACGCGAGACCAACCTGGCGGGTCAATGGTATATAGCAGCCAACAGAAATACGGGAATCTAATGTGAAAACTTCAGGAAAAACAATTTGCGGGAGGGGGTAATTAAAACGTAAATGGCATCTTTATGGATTAGAGGCTCAATATTTGCTCTGATAAATACTCGAGTTGTTATAACAGTACTGCAGCACAGGAAGAGCTCAGTCGCCGTTTGGAGGGGGACGGGCAAAGAGTCCAACAAAACTTCTCTCGTGCCGCCGCTCAAAAGCCATATACTCCCGAACCACCATTCGTGATAGAGAGGACTGGAATGAAGGAATGTTTAGGGGACATCCTAACCGAGAATGGGATGAAAAGAAGTTGGCGCCATGATGTCCCGCCGTCAGCGAGCCTTGCCCGCGTGGGGCACTGCGCCTTGGAATCTGGGGCTCAGGGTGGGGTTGCGGAATGTCACGGGGGCGTCGGCTCGCTTTCGACAACAAGGCTCTCGTTTAGGCATACCAGGTCGGCCAAAAAACTTACGGGTCTGAGAAAGAGGTCCCTCCGCGGCTATGTCTGGCTGTGCCTCAGAGGTCCAATAAGTGTTCCTTTAGAAAAAACGGGGAAGCAGGAACAATGACTCACTCAGATGCCGCAAGCCAGCGAGTTGGGGTCCTCTGGGCTAAGGAAAAAAAATAGCGACAAGGGAGGTTGGCCTTTTGAGGTCCATCAACGCCGGGGGGGAACCTTATCCACCTAACAAGTCCCCCTAAAAAAAAAAGAAGGATGGAAGGTCATTGCATCAGTTTCCTCCCTTTCCGCAGGGGTGGCACAAGGGTCCAAGGAAAAACGTTGATCGAAGAGGAGAGAAGTTGGGGAGGAAGTACTGACTTTCCCGCCCCGTAGTAGACAACGAAAAACTGTCGTAAAACTCGAAAGAAATTCTACGTAGAGGGCAAAGCGGATCGAGAAGGGGAATGTATTACTCACCCTTGGGCAAGAGCGCACTTACAGCACGGAAAAGTCACTATCTTGCCCTTGCACCTGGAGAGGGAAGTTTGAAAAAAAAAGAAGGTCCAAATTTGGCTCTAGTAACCTGAGTCGGAACTTATCGGAGAAAACATCGGAACAGATCAAATCGTCTGCTGGGTCCATGAACACATTAAGAAAACAGAGGTGCCTTCTGTCAACCAGTTTGGGGCAACTTCTGACGAACATGCCTCGACAGACTTCAAGAGAGCTTTGATGCCAACGGTAGGGGAACTTGCCGACCATTTCGCCCGCAAAAAGCGCTTGGGGCTGAAAACTCCCTGGTCCCCCCTACCCCCTTTAACGGGGAGTTCGCCAGAGGGATCTGAACTGGAAAGTTGAATTATTCGGCGCAATAACACCCGTCAGAAAGAGATGGCCGGCCGGTTTTGGGTGGGGGTTTTTTCTAACACGTACCTTCTCATGAGGGTGGGGGAAGGGGGGAAGTCTTCTTAGCACATCTGTTGCGCTAAGGCGGGCAAGTCCCGCGGAATAATCCTCACCATGCAGAGATGACGGGGGAGTTGATCCACTTACTGGATGAAGTCTGGGGGGACTATCAAGAAAAAAACGCATGATACCAAGACATCTTCCTCATACTCGGAACACCTAAATTGATGCACAGCATCAATAAATAGGTCGAGATTTGCCATTTCTGGGTTTAATAGACGGGGGAGCCTTCCCTATTAAACTAGAAATTTGGGGCAGTTCTAACGCACCAAAGAATCGCTCACAGCTAGAATCACTCCTCTCAGGGGGAGAAAGGATGATCTTTCGGACCAGACGCGAGGGCCTATAAACGGGCCAAGACGGAAAGGAGTTCCAAAAGTATTGATCCAATTTCTCGTTGCGACCATTGAGAACTTCAGATATTGCATAAGAGTAAAGGGGGCGCCTGTGTGCTTGGCTGTACCTCTTCGCGTAGCCGAAAAGGCCATACCGAAGAAAAGAGCAAACCACTCCGAGGTTGCAGCTTTGGCCGCCCCGAACTCTCGACCTCTTTGACGAACAGTCGAATCAAAGAAGAAACGGAAATCTTGTTCTCCGCCAACAACGAGGAGAAGAGCCAGGATGGAGACACCCTTTACGGGGGGGGACATCGATTAGGATATGGGGCAACCAGCCCGCGGGAATGAAGATGGGCTTAAATTTGCGGAGGTACGGACTGGCCCATGAGTTGTGCATGCGGGATACGATAGAAAAAAAACCTTGACTATCCAGGCCTCACATACCAAAGGAACCTCGGTGTCCGGCTCTTATTAAGCTATGTATGCCTCAATTCTAGAAGAAGTCGGGGGGATTGTAGAATCAATTTTTAAGCGTGATGTAATCAGTGGGGGTTTACATTGAAGAAGAGACGGTGTGATCCCTGGTCGCAGTCACTACAATCTCTAGGGGGGAACCTTGCAGGGGTGTCGTGGGAAGCTGTTAAACCTTAGGAAACAATGTAGGAGTTAAACCATCACACATGTGTGAAATTACTCCACTATATTTTAGAAATGCGAAAAGGACAAGAGGGGATATTGCCCTATGAGGGCCAAAGTGTTCTAGTCAAACCATGCGAAAGATGGACGGCTGACTTGTGGTATCTGTGAAAAAGATCTCTCTATGAAACTTTTTCTTCTACAACCACTCGCCGCATAAACGATTGTGGTCTAGCATAACGCAAATTTCCCGCAAACGTGGAAAAACCAAAGTTTTTGTAACGAAAGTCCCAAACGCAAGGTGCAACATTTCCCTTCCGCAGCAAACGTAAAAACCACCGGCAAAGGAATTCGAGTGATGATGAATGGCGGAACGCCCGATACAGAAGGGGAACGGGTTTCAGATCACAGCTTGCTAAACAGAAATACTCAGCCAGGACGGAGGTGTAAGAAGTTGCAAAACAGGAACCAAAAAACGGTGACGAAAAAGACCCCCGGGCGGAAAGTCGTTGTGGCATTCCGGGGCCACAAACTGTTTTGCGCGGGCAAAGGGAAAAGTGTGGCGTGGATGGCGATCCTCAAATGATTGTGATCTTAGGAAGGGGTGACGAGTAAAAATAAAGTCTCAGGTTACAATTGAAGATTGAAACCGAACAAACCGCATGTTCTCATGGAAAAATCGTTTGCTTATCCGAATTTTCTTTCCAGTGGCGCTCTCATGCGGGCCATAAAAAAATGAGCTTCAAGGCCAGCGCGCAGAGGCCATTTTTCCGCATCCGGGACCTTCTCCGATTTACTGTTGACAAGAAGGACGAGGTAACGGGGCGCAACCCTTTGTTGGCCGATAGACCGTTCCGAAACTTCTTCCGGTCGAAGAACAAAAGTGTGCGCTCCGGCAGTGCAAATGGGCTGAAGGAGGCGATTTAACTCGACCTATAGTAAGAAGTTTCCTGGAGGATTGGCGGGTGGGAGGTTTATTCTTGGATCTTGTAACGCTCAAACTCGACAAGGGGGGCAGCCTAAAAAATGGTGTCCTCGAACGATGGTTACCTCCACGACAACGATCTTAGGAAAGGACCTGGGGGAGCTTCCTGGAAAAAATGAAAGTCCGGGTGTAAAAAAAAAAGACAAGTCAAAATCTTCGCTCGCATCAGTGGCGTGATCTCTTGGAAGACCCGGAGTGTAGGGGGTTCCTTGTCTGCACAAGGGGTTACGATTCAAGTGGGTCTCGCTAGACCGATTGCCATGAGAGGCATTCAGCAAACCAAGATTGATAGCGCTTGCAAGTGCAATGTAGCGTGTTCTTCTATGGCTACTGTGTCTTGGGCACCTTTCTCTCTGCAAGCAGGGGAACTCCGGTAGAAAGACGCGAGGGAAGAATTGTGTATCTGGAAGTCAAGTGGATGCGTGGAGCTTAGAGTGACGCCATACCTGTTAAGGAGTTGCTGAAAAGAATTGGCAGAGTCGCCCTACATCAGTGCGCCTGAAAGTGGAACATCAGCGCAGTGCTGAACATATTAGAGAAAGATCCAGAAAGGCCCTTGCGTACTGGGAGCCCGGAACTTTGATTGGGGAAAGGCGATCCAGTTGGCGATGTTGCGCGCTATCGCCAGAAGAGACTGGGTTACTGGAGGTTTAAGGGACCTTTTGGCTTATGGACAGGGCGGGGGGGCAAGTTTGGGGATTTAAGCTTCGGCTTGCGGCTGTGGTCAGAGCCTAAGTGTTTGCGTTAATTAAAAGGGGAATTCGAGATTGACGGGGTCTGCCTCAATGTGGCCAGATTGCCAATAGCAACACGGAACACTGAATAGACCGCCGCCCACGAACAGGCGTTACTCCGGCTATGGTCCCGGACAAACATGGGTCCAAAGTGGGTGTCGGAAAATCCGGCTCGACAAATGTTGCGATACAGACCGTCGGGGACTAAAGCAAAAACCCTTAGACGAAAGGGTTGTGCATTACTTTGATGCGCCTGACTTTAGGGAAAAAAGCGCTGTGCCCTTCGCCTGCTGGCAAATGGGGTAAAATTTCAAGCCTGAGGGGGGTTCAAAATGGGGGGTGCGATCGTAGGAATATCTCTCACCAGAAATACCGGATTGATGAGGAAACTAATTCGATATCGCCCGGATGATCATCTAGTGAGATTAAGCGTGGGGTACCTTAATGGGGGGCGGTATATGGATTGTTATTCTTCATAGGGGCGCCGCACGACCAATGTCGCGCTCCCTTTAAAGAAGGAAGGGTTAAATAAGGGTCTCATATGAAAAGCAAACAAGTGCGGGCTCGGCCTGCTCGATGGAACATACAGACATTGGCCACGGGACCATGCGACTCAGGACTTGGCAAAGAAAAGTACCGTTAGCTATGACACGCTCATGTAAGGGTTGAGGATTTGAAAAGTCGGAAAGTGGGCTAACAACGTCCGCCTGATGCTGAAAAGTTGAATTCAAACTGCACATATAATGCTCGATGAAACCAAAAAACCTACGGAGAAGCTAAACGTAACAAAGTGGGAGACACGCTGGGACCTTGCGGAACAAGACTTCTCCACACCAAAACTCGAATTTTCTATAGCGGCGCCATCGGAAACTGTAAACGAACTGACGTGACAAAAAATCAAAGTTACGTTGCAATTAAAACTTCACTTTAATCGGGGCGTGTCTGACCTTCAATATGTGGAATGAGATCGCGATGTGAAACCGGAATGAGACATGATCTTAGCGAAAAGAGCCCCTTTCTCGTCTGTCTGAACAGCTTGAACAATTTCAAAAACTGGGAACAGCTCAAGACTCAATCACTGATCACCAAATCCTACGGGGCCTGTAAGATCGCGGGAGGGCTGCCACTTTAAGATTGACCTCGCTTGAAACGAAAGGATGGGGTCAACAATGGGGTTTCCACAATCCATAGTAAGAAAAGGGTATCCCGGGGACCGCATTGTGGAAGACGATGATTGGGCACTGTGATGATGGGGGGGGTTGCACTATTTCAAAAAAGGTTCGTTCGGCGAGAACTTCAGGGAATGCAAGCGGCTGTCGGCATCTGCCGGTAAAGATACAGGAAAAAAAACTTCAAAGTGTATCTAAGATGCGATGAAACGTGGTCGGTATATACAGAGTGTGGCTGTGATCTGACCTCTTCACATGGTGCCCCTCGTCAAGGAGCTCAAAGTGTTCCTTCCTAAAGAGACTTGGTACGGTGACACCGGACGACAAGGTAGGGATGTTTTGGCTTCACTCACGAACACCTGAGCACGAACGCAGGAAAAAAAGTTAAATGGTATGGGCCTCAGTTATCGTCCGAATTCCAGTGGTGCACGGACGGAAAGGAGAAAAAGCTCGAAGGATTCTAGTTGTGGGGGAACTGAAATCGGGACAGAAAAAGGGAAAAAAGGGTCACGAAGAAACGAAATTCAACCAGTGTCCGCCTCGTAAACAATATCGCCTAAATTGCAGGGAATGGTCTGAAGCTCACGGGGCAGCTATACTCCTACGATGTGGAAGGGGGGAAGCAGAGAGCAAATGTACAACAAAAAAACTAGGATAGACGTATCTCTTGGCGTTAAGGATTCAACCTCCAACATAAAAAGTGGCCGTCAGAACCCTGAGAACCGATCGTGCATACTGACATCAATAGAAAAAGCAGTATCGCTAATGCGAAAAGTTGCCTAGACCAAAAGGGGTGCGATCGCGAATGGAAAACGGCATGAAATAGGGTTCCGCTTGAAAAAAAAGGACACGTTCTTTGCTTCAAAAAAGCACGGGGGGTCCTCCGGCAAAAGGACTTTGCACCCTCCCATTTACACCCTACAAAAAAATCTTGGGTGCGCCAGCTGTGGGGGCGAGTGGGCACTTCTGGGGACTATGGTGGCTCAATACTGTGAAAAAAAAACGTCATCAGAGACAGGGGGGAACCCGCTTTTTGTGGTGTTAGTTCTCCTACGGGACTACCAAGGGCGTTTGGACCCGGGGTACAATCTATATGAGATCAGATTTGACTCCTGAGGCCCGGCGTTCCTCTGCTCCAGAGCCAAAAAAAACTAGCTGCTGGGGAGATTCAGGGTTGATAAAGTTTCTATGGTGAGAACCTCCTCATCTCAAGCCTCGGCCATGTGAGTATAGACTAAAACCTTGATTCCGATGCTTCAAATCAAAATAGAAAAAAAAATCTATGAGTTCTTTGATAGAGGGTTAGGTCCTTAGCAAGAATCAACGTAAGAGATTGGTCCTTCTACCTCAGGGGAAACTCAGCAAAGAAAAGACCAATCACCGGTCACTAGCTAATTAGGGGGTAGTGATATGGAGGATCGTCCAAAAGGGGAAGCGAGCATAAGCCCTTCGACCCCACGCCCGAGCAGGAAAAGAAGCGGGTACGCAATTTATTCAATCCACGGTATTCAGGGACAGTGCGGGAAATAATTTCATCGTTCATCAGACGTTTCAACGATTGGGGTTCTGCTTGTCTTGAGGGGAGGGAATGCTTTCGGTACCAGTTGCGAAGAAGGACAGGACCACCTACCGGGCATTTTTCCGCAAACATGACTCGAAGCGGGAGGGTGCAATGATATCGAGAAAGAGATGAATCGTGCCTCTGCTCAACAACAAAAAAAAGGGAGGGAAAACAAGGGGATGGATACACAAAACGGGTTGCATCTCTTCTTGGAAGAAGAAAAGTTTTCACTCCCAAGAGTCAGAAGTGTGAGGAAAATGCACACCTTTGTGGAAAGTTGCCTCTGGGTCATTCAGAAATGGCGATTCAAAAGAAGAAAAAATGAGTTAATAAAGAAGTTGACAAGCAGAAAACCGCAGGGGTAAGAGAGTATTAATCATGATTGCAAGTAGGGAATTCATTGGTCTGAAAAGAAAAGCTTACAAAGGGGGGGGATCATCCGAAGAAGGGGGTTCTTCTTTCTTAGTCGTTACACTGAAGCGGGACGAGAGGAGGGGGGTCCGAACTATCTTCCGAAAAGAAAAGAGAGCTAGGGGGGTCGTGTATGGGGGTGGTAGTCATGCGGTCCGACATCTTCCAACTTGGCTTCTTATTTAAGGTTGAAATACAAAAAGGAGATGCACCTCCCCAAGGGGTGAGGAGATTTGATTATGCTTTCCTGAATTTTATTTTGCGCTTCATGACCCGCCAAGTCTAGGGCGGTTTGGAATGATTGGAGAAGAGAGTCCTATCTCATCAAATGGTATGGAAGGCCATTCCGGAAGCGGGGGTGGGGGGGGTGGTTCGGAAATGGGGGGGATCCGTCATTGAAAGATGCAAGGAAAAAAGACCCCATCGCCGGGAACAAAGCATCGTTCGGGCGTGACGCAAAACCTAACAAAAATCAACAGGCCGAAGGGGGTCTATCAGGATGGGGGTAAGGCGAAGAGAAAACGCGCAATTTGTGAAACTGGCAACTCTGAAAACCAATGAAAACTCCCAACTTTCTCTGGTTACAAAGGGGAGGTGTCAGGAAATGGGAAGGCGTACCAATGTTTTAAAAACCGCAGGGATTAATTTACAGCTGGGAAATTTGGCGCGTCATTCGAGAAGAAAATGGGAAAAAAAATTTTCCCTCGGATTGCTGAAGGTGGAGATCCTTTCGAGATCTAGTTAAAAGATTTTAGTGACGAAGGGTTTCATACTTCTAACAGAATCGGTCTTTCATTTTATAGAATAGAAAAAATTTTAGACGGCGGTACAAATCCGGGCACGGGAGGATGTTCTGAGAAGGGACGTGGAAAGGGGCTTAAGTCGAGAAATCAGAAAACCAGGGGAAAAAATTAAAGGGACGATCAATGACCAGTCTACGAGACCCTGTGTGAGGGAGGGCGGAATCATAGGGACGATGGTACATTTTTAAAGTTTGAAAAGACGTGAGAAAGGGGGGGGGGGGGGGGGGGGGGGGGTGGGGTTGGTGGCGGGGGGGGTGGGGGGGGGGGGGGGGGCTGGTTTGGGGGGGGGGGGGGGTGTGGGTGGGGGGAGGGGAGGTGGGGTTTGGGTTGGTTGGGGGGGGGGTGGTGGGGGGGTTTTGGGGGGTGTGTAGTTTGAGGTGTTGGGGGTTTTTGTGGGGGCAGGGGGGGGAGGGGGGGTCGGTGTGTGTAGGGTTGGTCTTTTGGTTTTCGCCCCTGGTCTCCTGCCTTCCAAGACACAATCAGAAAAAGTAAGTCGAAGATCTTTGCTGAACGGCAGTTAACAGGAGTAATTCTCGGACGGGAACTCTTAGATCAATCCTTCGGTTCCGGAGTGTCGGGGTCTTTTTCAGATTGGTTCGGGTGGAGTTGCTTTGAACTACCATGATTCCCTGTAAGGTTTGGGGCGAGAGTTGAACTACTAGTTCCTTCTGTTAAAGTGAGGGCACTTTGGGAGAAGGGGAAAAGTTCTGCTGTCCTGTGTTACGGCGCCAACGTGGAGTTCTATTAAAAGGGGGAAAATAGAGGGAGTTTTCGTATTTTAAGGGGGACGAACCGGGAGGAGGAGGCTTGCATTGATTCAGGAAAGCACCGTCGTTCCTTTACAGTCAAGGGCGCCACCAGAGCCCAAGGGAAAAGGAGTTTCACAGAAAGGAGAAGGAGGGGGATGGTACTAATTCTAACGATTGTCGTTTTTTACACCTGTTAGGAGGAAGCGGCCAGAAACTCCTTAGTAAAAAAAAGAGCGAAGAAGGATGAAGGGAATGGGGGGGGGGTATCATCCTTTATGATGGTGATCTGGCAGAGTGGGGTTCGACTTTTTCATCTTTGTGCCTGACGAAAAGACGGGGGAGATCCGCCCGAAAATTATCCTTACTTTGGGAAAAGAAAGGTAGAGACGGAAACATATAGACTTCGAAGACGTATCCAGGCCTGGGTGGAGAGGGAAATCCCTACCTGGGGATTTATTGTGGGGGGGTTGAAAAAAATTGGCCGATAAAACAAAGGGGAGAAGGGGGCTCGTCGTCAAAATAAAAGAGGAAGGGGGGTTGTGGTCTTTCTTAGGTCTGGTAGAGCACTGGTGGAGATATACGTGTCTGACAAATAAAGGGTGAGTTAATTCGTACGGGTTTTAGTAGTTTCAACGGCACAGACGTATAGGTTCTTTCATTCGGCCGGAGGCTAGGACAATGGGGGGGCGCCTGCTTCGTGGGACTCAAATTTAAAAATCCTCACAGGCCCCCAAAGAAGGTTGGTGAATAAGGGAAGACCCTGCTTGGGGGGGGGATTTACTTTTATTAATTTGGGGGTCTCCTGATTGATCCTGGAAAAGTTTTGAACGTTCTACTCTAGAGATATGGAACGCAATGGGGGGGGGTCTGATGGCTACCTTAAGGTACGTAGGGATGTTCCTACTCAAGATACTATTACAAGGGAGGCGGAAGGAGGGGGAGCTTAGTAGGTTAGGACTCCTCCTAGTGGGAACTGTATAACTTGACAAAAATCTTTCCAACTCCTTTAATGAATGAATACTAGTCAGCTTATTCACCTGGCGCGAGATCGTAATAGTAGCGCCAAACTACAATTAAGGTTCGCGAAGAGAGGGAATTCTCGAGAGGGACCATTATGTCGCAGAGAGAAAAGAACTGCATATTCCTTTTGAGATCCTCCCTGTATGAAGGGTATAAAGTCAGCTCCAAATCAGCCTATCCACTTAACGGACAGACGGGAAGCTCTACGTTACTTGTTGAAATTACTCTGAAGAATTAAAAAGGTACTCAACAGTGGGCGGAATAGCTTCGGAAGGGTTTCACCACAAAATGAATAACATCTCGAAGAAGGACCGTGTTAAAGACAAAAGGAAGCGAAGGCTTGGGAATTGTCGCTGAAAAAGAAATAAAATGGCCGGTTGGAGGAATGTGGTTTCCTTAAGGAAAAAAGAAGTTAGTCGAACAGGGAAACAGTCATCCACTGACCTGGAGGGCACTACCAAGTAGGGATATGCAGTCTGAGGTATCCAAACGGACTCCAGATAAAACACAATTGTCCTCGCCTGAGGGAAGAAGGTAAACATTTGACATAGGCCACTACTCTCCTTAAAACAAAGTCGTCATGCGCAGATCGAAAAGCAACTTTTATCTCCATGGGACGAACAATAAAGGCTGTCGGTCTTCACTTGCACGGTGCCCGGGTATGGCTGAGAATTCCAGTAGTTCGGGCTTGATAAGGAAGCCTGGGGATTGCCACCGACAGGCAGAAAAAAGTAAAATAGGTGCTTACTCGACAGTTTGTCTTGAAAGAATCGGGAACAATGCCGTTTAAAACTAAAAATGTCACAGCACAAATTCAAGGGGAGATACGCCCGCTTCAGGTCATGGAGTAATGCGTCTGACGGAGGTTAGAGGACTTCTAGCACTAGGTGAAACCGACAACGAAGTTTCGCCGTCGACAAGTCTCTTCAACTGGGGACAAAAGCTTTTGCAGGGAGATACTTCATGGTCTGGGGGGATCGGTGTTTTCTAAGGTCAAACAGGGTGATGTTTCTTGCGAAACTTGGAAGACTCTCCGATCGTGGAGGCATGAAAGAAGAGCCGCCCACTATTCACACAGGATAAACTCGAAATGAACTTGATTTAGTCGGAAAGTAAGGTAGAGGTGGGAGACGGTATTTACAACGGAAGATTTTTGAGCAAGGGCGCTCAAAGGTACCTCCCTCCGTTTTAGAGGTCGGAGGAAAAGGCGGAGAAAAGGCTTTCTTTTGGAGGCAAGAGAAGACCAACCTAGTAAATAAAAAATAAAGGAAAAATAATACAGCCCTGTGAACTAGAGGGAAAGTACGACTTCCTTCCTCCTGGTTCCCTTCCGGGGATGCGCAACGCTAAGTTAGGAAGCGTATCAGGGGGGGTGGGATTCGGAACAGGTACTTAGCGGTTCATAACAAAGGAAAAGTAATAGACCACGGAAAAGACCTGCGAATACGAGGAAAGAAATTCTCCAAGAAACGTCAAGCAGGAGAGACTGTTGAATTGATAGAAGGACCCACGGTTTGGATTGTGCAAGCTTTCAAGAAAGATAAACGTGCCCAGGGACGCCAGTCTCTGGTGGGGTATTCACGGGTAAGGCAATTTGTCCTAGGGGTAACCTGGATAGAACTGAGGAAACATCTTCCAGGATCGAGTCTCAGACAGGAGGAGAAAGTGCAACGCAATGGTTGGGCCGCGTTGCCAACTAAAGTTTGGTCAAGACGCAAAAGGCAGGGTCGAGAATGCTAGAGTACCCAGGGGGAGGCTTCCCTCTCAAGGGTTAGGAGAAGGAAAGTTGGGGTGGGAAAAATCCTGGGGGAAAACCAGCAGACCTGGGCGGAAGTTTTTCTCCAATCGTTTCTAGTATTTACAATGGGGGGGAAGGGGTCCTAAAAGGGGGGAGAAAGAAATTGTCCACAACTTCATCTCTAAGTAAAAGGGAAGGTGTTTTTTGGGGGGGTGGGGCGACGACTTTAAAGACAGCCACTTTCTGGGTTGAAACTGTTCCCTTTAGGAGGAATCTTGTGCCATACTGAGGCACTGATTGTCTAGGATCTCAATACCAGTAGCGGTGACGGCGAATTTCTGAAATCAACTTTGTGAAGGATCGGAATCGAAGGCTCCCGCCGCTATCCTTTGGGTCCATACCGAAAAAAAATGACCTCATCCACGGCATCTTGTGCCTGGGAAGGTGAATGGCGTTGAAGCCTTCCAATAGCCCACCTACCATTTGGGGGAATCGTGTCTAAGCATTAGCACAAGAGAAAAAACTTCAAGACGACACACGGACTCTACGGAAGGTTGACCAGAGCGAGGGAGAAGTTGACTGGGCCACCGGGAAATCTCGGAATAGACAGTCTTACAAACAACGCAAAGTCTGTGTTGATGAATAAAGAGAATTCCCACTGTATTAACGAAACAAAAATGTTAATCGGAGAGCCATTGCGGGGGTCCCCTCGGGTTGGAAATAAGAGATTTACACTTTTCGGCTTACTTGGGAAGGGCTAGGAAGCGAAAGTTGGGTCATCGCCCATTGCTAAAGGGACAGGAGCAAAAGGAACCATAAGATAGTCGGGTATCTGGGAAAGCGCTCGAAAATCCGGAGGGGTTTATCGAAGAAGAAGGAAACACGGACAAACTGGGAGAGCTAAA
>Ga0179593_1420358_pt1 | contig 14483 bp, 16 predicted proteins | sample CZODoug2_1_08_16_FD_185931 | JGI IMG/M metagenome (GOLD analysis project Ga0179593, IMG submission 185931) | Vadose zone soil fungal communities from Angelo Coast Range Reserve, California, USA - CZODoug2_1_08_16fungal (PacBio error correction) | ecosystem: Environmental > Terrestrial > Soil >...
ACCACCCGGACCAAAGAGCCCAAGTGGGCATTGAAGAGATCGAGATCTGTCGGTGGGTTGCTCTCGGATTCTCCCACTGATATGGGGGGAGTGCCTCCTCTCTGGGAATGTTACGGTGCTGCTTGCCGGTTTCCAAGAGGGGGATGACGAGCTCACAGGCAATCGGGAAGCGGTGTCAAGAATGGTTTGCTGTATGTTGCAGCTCGACGACGCATAAAGAAAATTAGGTCCCGGAAAAGTATTTGGGTCGGCGCCAAGACACAACTGGGAACAGGGACTCCGAACTATAAGAAATGGATCCGGTCCCCGCGTATTGTCCGAACCAGGTGGCGCCAAGAGTAAATTTCGATTGAATGTAGCATGGTGCAAGCCTGGGGACATAGCTAAGTGGGTCACTGCTGGCATCCCAGACAAAAGGGGGAAAAGACTTAAAGTCAGTGTGATGGTTTAGGCCGAGGAGACTGACGCTTAACCCCAGGCCCTTTAGCGGGGGAGAGAACCTGTCCTCCCGGGAAAGGGATCTGATGCTGGCATAGCCAGAAAAGTGGGGGCGCAATCACACCGGTGTATAGAAATAAGCGAGGCCGGCATGTCGAACCACCTGGCGTGTCCAGTACATGGTGTACCGGATATGAAGGAAGGAGTACAGAAGGGTCGGGGGAAGGCCGGGGGGAGATCCGGGATCTAATCTTACCCATGGGGGGCTCGGGTAATCGGCCCCCTGGGGCAGGGGAAAGGTCTAACACGTGTGCTCGGAAAAACCGTCGGATGGGGGTCGGGTTGACGTTCAGGGAAAAACGGGGGGAATCAAGGAAAGTGGTACTGGCCCCATGAACTTATCAAGTAAGGGGGTTCCAAGGAAAGGGAATTAAACGGGAAAGGGGACACGGCCAACTCTAAAACGAATTTGCGGCGAGATGGATAGACTAAGGAAACAGTCGCCAGAAACACGGGAAGATGGGATCGAAATGTGTGAAAACCAAAAAACTTGGGACAAAAGTGAACTGCTGGGGGCGGGCGCACTGATTTGCGGGTCTCATAGGGGAAGGGAGGCCCAAGGAGTTGACTGATGCAGAGGGAGGGAAAAAGGGATTAATCGGGCCACGATGATGAGGGAGGAAGGGGACGCAAGGCCATCAAGCGCTCGCAAACCTCCCTTTGGCTCAAAAAGCTGCCCGATCTGAAAAACAATTCTGGATTCAGGGGGTTAGTCAGGGGAAAAGACGGTCTGGGAAACTGCAGCTGGTCCGGCAGGGAATTGAAAAGCATGCACAACCAAGGACCAGGAAAGAACAAAAATGCGAGATGTAATGTCGACTATGAGTATTTTCGTGGCACTCGGCAGGAAAAAGTGGTCAGCCGCGTCATCGCGAAAATAGATTGCCATTCCTTCGGCATCAGCGTGCCAGACTCCGGGCGGTTGGTTTGCAAAAAAAAAAGAGAGGAACCCAAGACGGTGCCGTTTGGTGGTCGGTATAATCGGATTAAAGGTTGGGGACGTTTCAGCGCTGGGGAAGTGGTACATGACCGGGGGGAGGGATGGCTCGGGGGGGTGAACCTTTGTAGTTGTGGGTGGGGCAAACCAAAGCACTAACTGGGGGGTTGCTGGGCATGGTGCAGTTTTAGCTGTCGTTCGGGTCAAAAAAAAATAGTAAGTATTTCCCAGGGTGAGGAAGGGGGAAGGGAAAAAGTGCTGCATGGTGGTAACGCCGTGAGAGAAAAAAAGTGCAACCAATCAGCACAACCAGCTGAGTAATTGTTTTTTTCAACCCGGGTGAGCTGGTTGTGGGAATAGGGGTTCCGTTCTTGAACCGTTGGAGAGGAAGGTTGGAACTCCTGAGGAAAAAAGCGTATGGATCACAAAGGGTCACGGGAGCCTGTCGAGGCGTTAACTCACCCTTGGCCGCAAGGGGGTTCATCACCTTGAGAAGGGGTCGCGGTGGAAAGCTTGAGAACTCGGGGCTCGGCAATATCAGCCCTGAAGCAAGGAGGTCGGAAAACAAGGGAAAATGAAAGGCATGTCGATGTTTTTCGGGCCTTCTGGGGCTCGAAAGGGAATCTCGAGGCCGTTACAGGGAAGGGAAGGGGGAAGAGCACTTCGCGGCCGGGTAACCGGGGGTTGGGGTGGAGGGAAATGTCCGAAATGCGGAGTTGTTCAAAAAAAGGGGTTCAAGAAAGCGGCTGAGCACAAAGGGAGTTAGGACAACCATCAGGAAAGGGGGTGCCATGTCCACGGCCCCGCGGCGGCATAACAAAGTTACGCCAGGCATCTTGTACCTGTCTCCTTTCTGGGGAGGGAAATATTTCCTTTACTAAACCAAACACAAGGGTGTGGTTGTGTTTCAACACCAAACACGACTGGTAAACTGGGGTAAAGTCCTTTTTACGGATCTTCCCCAGTGGGGAGGAAGGGTTAGGAGGCGTAAGGAGAAAAAAAGTTACAAGAGACGGACGGAAAAAGGGTCTATTAACTCCTAAAAAAAAATGGATCGGCAAAAAAAAGATGGGGGCCTAATCACCTGAAGGGAGAGAGATTGCAGGGACTGTGCGAACAACCTGCAAGATCGCAGTGAACCTAACCAACCCTCCGGGTATCACGGCAGCGTTTTATTTGGCTCAAGGACGTAAACTTCAGGTAGGGGGGGAATGGCCAGAGCGCATCGCCGCCAAACCATCACGACAGAGATTGGGTTTGGGGTCCCCCCTGGGTTACGACCTAGTAGGTGCATGAAGTTATGGAGGAGAGTCTTTTCAGCGGTAGTCGCGAAATGGAGGGAAACTTGTTGAAACGAGGCATCAAGGTTGTGGGGAAAACCCTCGACCAATGCCGTTCGAGACTCCCGCGTGGGGCGGCCATACGGGGGGTGACGCCGGTTTGCTCGATCAAATCGGAAGGGGAAGAAGGTAACAGCCTCAGCTGGGCACCACCAGACAATCCCAACAAAACACAAAGCCAACCACCCCCCAAAAAAAACCCAAAAAAACAAACAAACAACCCCAATCAGAGTGGAGGAAGTGGCCAGGGCTTCCGCCTCGAACGGAGGGGACAAACATGTAATTGACCGTCAGGTTACCAGGAAAGGGAAACTCTGACCGTACTTGGGCCTGGAAGGATCAACAGTTACAGATGGAAAACTACGAAGAAACAACTAGGGTTCTAGTGAATGAAACTTAAAAAGGGGGGTTACCACCGAGACATAAAGGAATGTACAAATTCCCCAGCGTTGAGTGACAAAACCACCGGCAAGCCCGATCATACGACCACAAAGTTCATTAGGGACGAGGTTAATTTGGAAAAAAAACAATCCTACCAGGGCAACGATGGAATATAGTAAGAAAAAAGAGGGGGGGGAGGGGTCGTGGAACAAGGAAAGAGACGAACTGGTGAAGGGAAAAACCTCAATCAGGCTACATTCATCTAGCCTTTCAAGAAAAAAAAAACTTCTTTTCGCATTTAGGCTGGACAAGGAAAGTGAACTCAATGGGAAGAAAAATAAACCCTGAAGCCAACGCAGAATTGTGGTTGGAGCGACGCCAATTCATTAGGAGACAAAGGAAGTGTCAGGACTCTTAAAGGAAAAAATCGACGCAAAACCGAGAGTCACATTACATCAGCAATTGAAAAAAAAGTACTCTGCGAAGGGAAACCTTCATGGGTTCCTCCCTCAACAAAGGGAAAGAAAGTAAGATGGAAAGGTGTAAAAGAGGGAGGGGGGGAATAGGAGGGTGATGAGGGTATGAATTCTTCAGAGGGAGCGTCAGGGCGTGGTAAAGGGTGAGCGGTGGGGTCGGAAAGTGGAGAGAGATATGGACGGCTTGCGGGAGAGGAGACAGAGCCAGTGGGTAGGGGGAGGGATGAGAGGGAGGAGCAGAGGGAAGGATGCGGAGGAGGTGTGAGAGCGAAGCGACAGAAGGCTGGAGCGAACTCCAGAAGTTCACCAGATTACACAAGGGCAACTCGAGTCTGGGTTGGAAGAGGGGAAAAAAATCGCGGGACCACGTAAAGGTTCCATGAGGGGAGAAAGTCTGCAGGTCTTCCCTTCAATCGCCGCATTCGTGTGGGGGGACTGGGTGAACAAATCCTGTCAACAAGATTTAGGGGCCCACGAAGGAAGGAAAGCACCGAGGGGGGGAGGGAACAGTGGGGCAAGTAGCAAACGGGGGGAGTAAAGCAGAGTTGGAAGTCCAAAACCTACCAATCAGAAAGGTTTACGAAGAAGAGGGTGGGCCTCCTTAAAAAGTTCGATTCCCGCAACAACTGTTAAGAAGAGTGGTCTATAATGTTATACCCCGGCCTACAGCAAGTCGAAGATATAAAATTGGAGTCGGAAAGGACTCAAGTACCATACCAGGGTTGTTCCTGGGAAGGGAGGGCCTCGGCATAACAAGGTGGATGGTCAACACTCAATGCTACTCACTGCGAAGAGGGGATAAAATGAAAACACCGAACGCGACAAAGTTTTGGCCTTGAAGAGAAATCAGGAAAGAGGAACGTCTACTGCGCAGCAAAAATAAAAAAAAAAAGGAAAAATCACGCGTTTTTACACCAGCAAGGCCTAACCAGACAGAACGAGAAAAATCACACCACGTGGGGACTCAAACTGGGGGGTTGTTGTTGGTTTTTTTCATCGAAAGAAGACGACGGCTGCTCCCTATTTTCTGGACAAGAACGTTGGGGAACCGTCAGTGATGATCCAAGGGAGGGCGTAATGCCCCAAGTTGTGGAAGGGCGAAAACCAAATCGTGGTAAGTGGGACTAATCTGACGTCAGCGAAGTCGGATCTTTCACCAACAGAAAGGAGGAAAAACGCGGACACTAATGTCGGTGGCTCCGGAAGAACCTACGGAAAGCAGCAGACAAAAATGTAACCGTCCACATCGGCGGACCAAACATACAAAATAGTCAGGGGGGGGGGATCCACGCAAAGCAGAGCGATACTATAATGCCAACACGCGATCTCATGCATCGGATACCACAAGCACTAGAAAAAAAGTATTGGAAGGGGATGTACAAGGAAAAAATGATGAGATCAACGCCCGGGGGTGCATTATAGAGAGGCATCTGGAGGGGAGTTGATCTCGGGAAAAGAAGACCCTGATATGTTGTAGGTTCCAGGCAACCCAAAGAAGCGTTACAGTGGCTAGATGGAGTTCCGTGCCACGCGGTGACAGGATAAAAGAATAGGGAACCGGTTGTCGCCGTGGGGTTGAGTGATGTGTGAAGGATAACTAAAGGAATAGGTAGGCAAACAGTACCACTATTTGGGGGCTTGTCTCCAATAAAAAAAACGGGGGAAAGGAGAAAATGAATATCAACTAAACTCGTAGGGGGGGGAAGAAACCAAAAAGTGGCGAGAGAGGATTTCTGATTGAATGTGGGCAGTGGTCTCCTGTGGGAATAGTAGGCACGGGTTAGAACAATTGAGTGAAAAAAAACAAAGGGTGAGATTCCTCGTTGTTAGGGGGGTTCGGGGACATCAAGGAAACGGTTAGAGGACCCCAGGGCCCCTGGTATCCTCGAACCGGCAAAGGAATTTGCTCTTGTGCCGGATAAAAGGCGGGCGAATCTGGGAGGACAGGGTGAGTGCGAAAGCCACCTGGTTAACCTACTCGAAGGACGATCGGGGAAAAAAATGTGGGACTTTCTTGCTTTCCCTGATCGTAAGATCGTACAGAATGCTTCTGGAAGGTTGTAAATAAATTATACGACATCGTCAGGATTGTGGGGGAAAAGGGGGAAGGAGGGAATCGACAAATGGGGCGTTCATGCAAGGGGGTAACCAGCAAGACGTGGGGGGAGAAGGACCAGAGGTTGACGGGGGTGACTTCCCAAGTAAGAGTAATGTCAAATATCGAACCCAAAGGGACTAGAGTTGTCTCATACTTTACTGGAATAAATAAGGGTGGACCCCGTGCAGGTGTGGCACGCAAAAGTCAGCAAAAAGTCATTTTGCGCGAAATGGATCGAACTCAATGGGAAAATGGGAAGGTCAAAGAATTGACCCGGGTTTGGTCCATGTTTTCAAGCTAACAGAACTTGTAAGGACAGATCTGGTTACAAAGGAGGGGAAACTGATGGGACGGTCTCAGAGGGGAAGGGAGGCACCACCAAAAAGAATTTATCGGCATTAGTTACCGTGATTAAAGCGGGCACAAATCATGCATGAGCCGGACTCAAGGAAAGATGAGCCGGCAGAACACAAAAAGGTGTCTCCAATCGTGCAATCTTCGGGACCCAAAATTCCTTTTGGAGGAGGGTTATTCAACGTTAACATGCTTTACTGTCAGAGTTCCTTCAGGATGAAAAAGGGTGAAACCCCTTTCACCTGAGTGAAAAGGGACCAGAGAATGGGGGGTAATTGTCGCCTATGAGATGTTCAGTGTCCTCTTATTAAAAAAGGTTTAAAATGGGACACGAGAATCTAGGAACTACTTACGTGTCCGGCAGTTCATCAAAAGAAGACCGGCTTATGGGGGGGGGGGAACAAACAAGAGAACCGTAGCATTTTTAGACCCGTAAGTGGAGTGTGTGGTAAGGGAGATCAAACCTGGTTTGGCGGTGGAAGTAACGATGGGGAAGTTTTATTCTGTCGTATGAGGGGGGTGGGAACTGGGGGGTAATTTGGCACAACAAGGAAGAGGAAGGAAAGGGGATGTGATTGTCATCGTAGGGGAAAGTAGTGAGAAAGACGCATTGAGGCCAGGAACATAAACAGGGCAGAATGGGTCACCGGTGAGTAAACTGCCCGGTGCAATTCATTGGGGACGAAAAGTGGGAATGCAAACCCTGGGACAATAAGAAAGAGGAGGTGTAGGGGGTGTGGGTTTCACACCTCTGAGGATTGGGGGGGACAACCGACTAAATTGATACAGGTGATTTAACAGGTTGATCGGAGTAAAACTCTTATGATCAGCAACGCGGCAGGAGGAACGGCCGTGTCGAGGTTAGGTATGAACAGAAACTGTGATTACCATTTCCAAACACCGTTTAGGTACTTTGCCGAATTACGTGAACGCGCGCCGGGGAGGGAATTAAATCCCGGAGCCCTCGGTCGGAAAAGGGGGAGTCAATTGAGGGGCCTGGATGGTTTGGGGGGGGAGGAGCCGGGGCTGAGAGACAGCAAGAAAGAGAAGGAAACCTTGGCATCCGAAATTGGCCCGCAATACAGTCTCTGGTACCCTGAGGTGGGGGGCGTGATGCGGTTGAGGCCAAGTTAAAAATCGTCGGAAAGGAAGGAAGAGGGTAGCCGCAGGCGTTGTGACCAAAGAAACGGAACTGAAATACAATAACCACGTGTACTATGGCAAGTGGTCCCGGGGGGGAATCCGCGGCGAGTACCGGAACAAAATATTCCAATTTCAACAAAGATCTGAACGGTTGTCAGCCGGGTGTGGACGAAAGAGGGGGGGCCCAGGGGGGGAGTACGTAAAGACGGAGAAAAAAAGGTATCATAAGTCTTACAAGTTGGGGATACTCCTTCTACGGTGGAATGCAAAAAGGAAGGAGGGGGGGTTGATAGAGAGGGTTTTTAAAGACCATATCGTACCTATTTCCTTGGAATTTTACGACACCTGGTTCAAGATCAAACCAACAATCCGTTTCAACGAGAGGTGGGATGAGGGGAAGGGAGGAATAAGCGGGGGGGGAAGGAATAGTGACTGGCGAAGTAAGCAGGAAGGCCATCGACGGCCTGAAGTTAAAAATCCCCATGGGTGAAGAAAAGATTCTTCAAAAATGTAGAAGGCTATAGGGAGGGACCGACTTCTTAGAGAACTTAGAAAAGGGGGGGGGGAAAAAAACGGAGGAGAAAAAGTGGGAAGGGTAATCTCGCCTCTAAAGGAACTGAGAAGGACAAAGGAGTGGCTTAGAAAGACAGTTGTACTGTATTTTCGCAAAAACAAAACTGAGAGAAGAAAGGGAGGAATAACACAAAGAAGCTCTGGGTAAACCCACCAAGAACAGAGGTGATGAGGGGGGCAACAGGGGGGAGGAAGAGAAAAAATGAATTTGTCCAAGGCCAGTGGAAAGGAACATTAAAGGGCTGACTTGACTTATGTTAACGTTGGGAGGGGGAGCACGAGGTTACGACAAGCATGGAAAGAAGGCCCATAAAAAGAAAGGGTTAGTGCTAAAAGGACTGTTGGGAAAAAGGAACACAGTGAAACCGTCCATACGGAAGCATGTAACAATGCACAAAGCGTTTGTGCACCAAACGAAGATAGAAGAATACCACAAAGAAAGGAATGACGGGGGTCCTACACTGAGACCGGAATAGGGGGGGTTTGGGAAACCAAATCCGAACGTAGTATGGAAGCTGATGGCGCAAGGGGAGAAAGAGGTATTCGGATGAATAAACCGCAGGAGACTAGGGGAAAGGGAATAGGTACAAAAAATCACCCGCGCTAATAAAAAGCGGGCGCACGGAACTAAATTCTGCGGTTGGGGGGGGAAGCAGGTTCAGTCATGCACGACACCAGACTGCGAACATCCATTCCAACCTAGCCCTGAATCCAAAGAAGAAAGGGGGGAGCTCTAACCCCATTCACGTTAGACCAGTAGTAGAAGAGATCTTTCTAATAAGCGGAAGACAAGGCAGGGCCTATAGGAAAGCAGCGGGCCCTACGAGACAAGAAGTTTTTCGGGGGCCAGCACGTCCCCGAGAAAGCAGGGGAAAAAAAAAAAAGTGACCCAAGAGGTACCCAAAGGGACACTAGGGACCAAGTGTCTGGGGTCAGACTAACAAGCTTAACAATGAACTGGTAATTCTTATTCTGCCGAGTCGACAAGGAAAGCGGAATAAATGGGAAAGAAGGTTCAGGGGGACAACCTTCAAAATTGCCATCAAGGATTTGTGAGGAAAAACGAAACGTGCTAAGGCAAGTTGTGACATAAAACTTGAGGGGGAGAAACTCCTGAGCAAAAGGAAAGAAGACGGGGGGGCGCCACTATTATTGTTCCAGGCATGAACGAACCGGGGAGAAGTAAGGAAAAGCACACTTGTCATAACTAATTATCGATTCCGTAAGACAACCCTTACTACCGCCTTCGGCTACTGAGGATTAGGGCCGGAATGAAACAAGAAGGTGGGGAAGACTGCGGCCTCAGACGGAAGGGAGAGAAAAGTGATGCGCAACCGAAAAAAAAATTCTACTCCGTCAGATCTCCAGCTTGAGGCAACTCGAAAAAGAGGGGTTAACGTCCGGATCTGGGGGCCATGGGTAACAGGCAACCGGTCTACTTATGGCAAAAACAATCACAAGTGAAAATGTCTTTGGGCACCAGGAAGGGAAGAAAAAAAATGAAGGACTGGAAGGCGACCACTGAGAAAGAAAGTAATCGAGAGAAAGAGGGTTTCGGAAAAAGAAGATTTGACTGATCCGGGATGAGAGGAGAGGAAATGGTCCACCAGGGTTTCTGAGGAGAACCCAATGCTTGGGTAGGGGATAATCTTAGGCGATTCCTGAGGGCTACAGGGAGAAAAACCCACGCGAGCAGAACACGAGGAGTTGATCAGGAGGCAAAAGCTGGAAGAGCAAAAGTAAAAATCGGGGACTTTAAAAGGCAAAGACGGGGGGACAAGGGCCGCTCCAACTAAGCAGGGATAAGACCTATAAAAAAAGCGAGAGAGAGAGGTAAGGAAAAAAAGGATATCTAATCACGTTGAAGAGCTAAAGCTGAGAGAAAAAAAAGAAACAAAGAGTATTAAAATAGCGAGATTTTAGGGAAAAAGGAAAAAAACGGGGAGGGGGAGAAAATCTCCCCTTGTGGTCAATTAGCTAGAGGAGAGAGGGGTTGATTTGCCTCTAGCTCAAAGGGGATATATGTTTGGGGGGTGCAGAAGAGAGGGGACGGTTACAAGTCGCTGCTTTCAGGTGCAAAGAGGGGATGGAGCATCAAAGCTGCGCTGTTGGGTCGCCGGGTGGTTAGGGGGTGCAGGCAGACCACGCATAGGATGCAAAAATAAAAAGGGGATTGGAGGAAAAAGAAACGGGGGGGGGAAGGGACAGAAGAAAGCATACAACTGGAGGATCGGTAAAATCTTAGGGGGAACAAGTGCGCCGAAGGGAAAAAATGGGATGATTAATTGGGTCGGCAAGTGGGAAGAGGAGGAGCTCTGGAGTGAAATGGCAGTTCACAAAGAAGGGGAGGAAGAGGGGTGATGGGGATGCAGATAGACTGGCCAAAAAACAATACAAACGATCTCGCCCTTTAGCATCGAACACCGGCAACGCGGCTGTGGTCGAGGACGTGAAGGAGCTGGCATAAATAGCCTCGGGGTAGGAAAAAAAGAAAAGGGGGATCATGCAGGAGGGGGACATCAGAGGCGACAAAAAGGATTTGGTGTGGGAAAATGGGAGAACGGGAGAGTAAGATAGCGTAAGAAAAAATTGTCATTATGCCGGGGGTGTAATGTAGAGAAAATGTATACCAGGGCTCTTACTCCAAAGGGTAGTTTCAGTGTCAGTGTAAAAATCATCAGGGGAGAGGGAACCCGAGAAAAGGGGACTACAAATCAATTGACAATCCGTTGTGATACCTTCACGAGCTATATGGGGGAGAAGGAGTTCTGGCAAGGGAAAAAGAAGGGAGAAAGGGAGGTGGGGCAGGCAAAAGGGGCGAAACGGAAGTAGGCGAGGAGTGGAAATGTTCTTCCAAAATGAAAACCCGGTTATTTTAGTTGGGGCGGGGCTTGGGAAAACACATAAATTCAAAAGGAAAATGGTGGAACATAGAGGGTAAGTAGGGGGAGGTCGTATGTTTACTGGACCAAAGAGGAAAGGGGGAAGGAGGGGAATAATGGAACATTAACTGATGGACAGGGGCAAAGAGGAGGAGTTCGCCTATTCAAAAAAGAGAAGAACACTCAAGGGGCGAAAGAGTAGTGGGAAAAGTAACAAAGGAGGAAAATTGATGACAGCAGGGGTGATTCAGGGTGGAAAGGGCGTGAATTCAGCCTTGTTACCATGAATTAAAAGGATGGAAAAAATCCGAATTCTGGACTTTACCGTGACATGTGGTAAGGGGCCCGATGTCTTATGGTCTTGTCCTCAAATTAGCAAGAGCAGGGGGGGGGAAAGAGAAAAGATCAGAAAGAAGGTACTGGGAAGGCCTCATAACACAGAAGAAATCGGGGAAATCCTGTCGGATTGGTTTGCAAAAAAGCGAAACTGAGACAGGGACAGCATACTTGTGCCGTAGTGGAAGGAAGAGGGCCGGTGGGAAAAAAGTAACGAGGGGGAAAAAGGGGGGGGGGGGAAGGGGCCGGAGGATACGCTGGTCTGTAAGGGGTGGAGTTGGGTGCAACAGAAGAAATTATTGGGGGAAAGGTTCTTTGTCAGATAAGGGCAAGGAGGGAACCGAGGGTTTAGAAAAGGGTAACATGAGAAGGGGGGTCCCGGAAGGTAACTTGGAAAGGGATACAGGGGTCAACGACAGGGGGGGGGAGCGGAAGCCCGGGCAAAATCATCCAGCGTTTATTTGGGGGGGGTGGTCAAACAGCATGGAAGGCTTTTGGGAACATCAGGCCAAGGGCCTTTCATTGCAGGGGAGCGTAAACTTGGGCAATCCGAGGGAAAAAGAGGGGGGAGGGGGGGGAAGTAGGCAGGGGGGGGGGGGGAAAAGAGGGAAAGACTCTAGGCGTATTGAAAGAAAAGTGAAGGGGCGAAACTTTTGTCAGGAAGGCGCGTTTGGGGGGGGGGGAAAGACGTGAATGACGAGCCGAAAAAAGAAGCCAAGCCCGCAAAGGAAACCAAAGGGGGGGATCAAGGAGGCCGGGGTCGAGGGGGTGGGGGTGCAGGGAGCTGGTGAAAGTAAATTGAAAGCCGGGGAAAGAGGGCCGAGACAAAATGGAGAGTCGGCCGGAAACAGGAGGGGGGGAAATAGAAATCTCAGGGAGGTGTGCAGCACGGGGGGGTAAATGAGCTTCGATATTTGCTCGTAGCAAACGCGTGGGGGGAAACAAGAACCGCGGGAGGGTCATGAAAAAAACGTTAACTGACCTTAGGAGGGGGAAATTTCCCTTCGAGAACGAAAAAACCGATTCAAGTGGCAATGGGGCTGAAGGTTTCGAAAGGGGGGGGGGAAAGAAAGGAAAAGGGGGGGGGGGAAGTAACGAAGGAGACACAATGGGTTACCCACATAAGGGGTTGGATATACTGGTACCAAAATCCTTGCTCAAAACTCGAAAAATCCAGGAGAGGAACGGTGAAGGGGAAAGGGCTAAAAAACCGAAGAGACATTGTCAAGAGTCAAAAATACGGGGAACGGACGAGGGGATTGCGGCAAAATGGGCTTACAACAGATTTTCTACTATTGGGGACCTAGCAAGACGGGGGAAAGGAAAAAAGAGACATTCAAGGGAAGGGAAAAAAAAGGGGTGGAAAAAAAAGGGGAGGGATGTGTAAAGGGGATGTATATGCTCGAAGGGAGTGAATCGAATTCGGCCAAAGGGGGAGAAAGGAAAGGTGAAAACGAGGAAATCAATGTTTATTTAATCTACAGCCTCGGGCAATTACCCGGGGGGGGGGGGGCGGGGAATACCAGACGGGGTGGACTAAGGAAGGTGGACCAAAAAAGTAACTCACCCGTCTCACTAGAGGGAAACGGGCGGACAATTTACAAAACACAGGGGGTGGAAAAACACCACCAATTCAGAGCTATGAGGTTGTGGAAATAGTCCAGAAACTCTCCCAAAGAAGTGAAACGGGTAGAAAGGGGACATTCACAGGGACCCATTCGGAAAGGAGATGGATTTCTGTACGTCAAGAAGTTTCTCAAGCGCACTAACTAGCAAAAACGAAAAGGGTAGTGGGATAGGAAGGGGTAACAAAATTCAACCAGGTAAACCATCTCAAGAAGCGGGGAAGGACAAAGGAAAACAGCGTTAAAATGGGGGCAAAAAGGAAACAACATAAATCCTAGCATAACTAACACAAACTTCAATTATGACGTTCAACTAAAAATGCGAGTATAGTTTTGCCGAGGGAAAAGGGGGAAAGTTGGAAAAGAAAAGGGATGCAGGCAGGAAGTAACGTATCGAGATGAGATTGAAGACAGGGCATAAAGAAATGATTAAATAGTACAAGTAAAAAACAGCGGGAGGTACAACCGTGACAAAGACACGAAAATGAAAGGAGGGATTGTTGGGAAGAATTTTCAGACCGAAGGAAAAGAGAAGGGGGGAAACAAATTGTAACCTCTAGAAAAAAAGGATAAACTCAGAAAAAAAGGTGGTAGACTAAAAAGGAAATATTTATACACCGGTATTTCATCTGAGGGGGCCTTTGAAGGGAAGCATAATAGGTGTCAACTATTAAGGGGGAGTACTTCACAAGGGAAGGGGAATGGAGCTTGGGGGAATCACTGAACATCTGCCGACGGGATAATGGTTACCCTCTAAAACGAATAGGGTGAATCGAGGTCCAAGGTGTCAGCCACAAAAGAGATGACCACTTCAAGGGGGGGAATTGAGGGAAGAAGGGAATGTCCAGGAGTTACGTCCAGGCTCAGGAAAAAAACACCCAAAAAAAAAAAAAACAAATAAAAAAAAAAAAAAAAAGAAAATAGGAGAAGTGTGGGTGGGAGCTGGGGCCAAAAGAAAGCTTTATTCCAGGGCGGAGATTGGTGGGCCAATACCGGCCCGTCTTCAAGAAAATGAGGAACCCTAGTCGTCAACATTAGAAGGGTTGAGCAGAATTTTGGCAAAAAAAAATCAAAAAAGGGGGAGAGACCAAAGGAATGTTTACCTTCATGACAAACGGTTCAGGGGACAAGAGACCCACCCGTTTACATACGAGGAAAAATCGATCTTTGCAAAAAACCTACAGAAAGTAGGATACGAGGAAAAATATTAGGAAAAACTAAAGGACCGAAGGGTGGGAAGACTGAGGGACCTTGGAGGGTTGGGGAGAACTTTGATTGCTGGGGCCTAAAAACCCAGATTAGCTCAATCCGTCTAGGAAGAGGTTGAAGGGAAAAGGGGAAAGGAGACAAATTCTGTTGCCGTTAGGAAGTCTGGAAGGGGGCCAGTGGGAAGACCGGAATACTGGGATTTAAATAAACAGATCACTAGGGGGGCTACCAAAAGGGCCTAACCGGCGCCGGTCAAACATCTAAACTCAAAGGAGAAATGAATAAAAAGAATCGCGCTCCACGAAAGAGGGGTGCTGCAAGACGCTTGAACTAGAAGTGATTAACGAGGTCGTACAGGGGAAAAAGTTGGCTTTGAGCGGAATCACAATTTAAGGGGAGAGAGAAAATGGCGGCGGGAGAAGGAAGACACAGAAAAAGGAGGGAACAAAAGGAACGATGCTGGGAAAGATAGGCCATAAACCGATGGGCAAAGGGAAAGCAATCAGAGACAAAAACCTATGATTCAAAATAAAACATATATCATTGGGTAAGAATTCTATCGCACAAAAATATACGGAAGGAATCGTGAAGCCCAAAACCCGAGAGAGCAAGAAAGTTGGTAAGGAACTGA
>Ga0179593_1379629_pt1 | contig 14482 bp, 20 predicted proteins | sample CZODoug2_1_08_16_FD_185931 | JGI IMG/M metagenome (GOLD analysis project Ga0179593, IMG submission 185931) | Vadose zone soil fungal communities from Angelo Coast Range Reserve, California, USA - CZODoug2_1_08_16fungal (PacBio error correction) | ecosystem: Environmental > Terrestrial > Soil >...
TTTCAATCTTCCAAAGGGATGGTCCGCTTGCCGCAACCGGCCCCGACGAAGGATCCAGGGGTTCTCACAATGAAATGTAAAGGCGTTGGAAAAAAATGGCTCATGGAGAGCACAGGAACAAAGGCTAGAATTAAACGACGCAAAAGAGAGGCTGGAAATAAGTAATGACGCCCATGGACGCACGTCCTGCTTAGAAAAGGGGAAGCCCAAAAAAAAAGTTCCGCGAAGGGGGGCCGGTAAAGGGAGGTCGGAGAGGAAAGAGTTTTCGCTGCAACATGGCGGTCGAGAAGCGCTGTAGATTAAAACTAGGAGGGCCAGGCCCGGACTGCAGGAAAAAACATCTCATTTCAACAGTTAGGGGGACTGAGAAAAAAAGCCAAGAACGGAAAGGGTAAACGGGGGGGCGGACGGCCGGGTCGTTCAATAAGGGGAGGGGAAAGATTGCCTCAAAAAAAAGAGTGAACCAGCAAGGGAGAAGAGTGCTTTACAAAAACGCCCCGACCATACTGCATCCGTAGAAGACGTCCAAAGAGTGAAGGCGCGAAAAACCCTGTCCAAAAGAACGAAAAAAGAGGAAAAAACGGAACATCTTCGTCTACGAGACCCATGGAACAAAAATTTGTCCCAGTAAGCGATAAAAGAACAGAATGGAAGGTCAAGAATATGCGAGTAAAACCTCTCGCAAAAAAAACAGCCAGCCTGACGATGCAAAAAAGTGGGTCAGACCTACATCTCTAGAGGGATGGCAAACCTCTTGAGAAAGGACACGGTTTCAATCAGACACGGTATGGGGGGCTCGGCGTCAACTGGGCTGAGCGCCCGGAGCAGAGGAAAGCGCGAGAAGCTTCTGCTGGCTGCCTTATATGCGCTGGAGTAAAGAAGGCGAGAAACGTTCGCTTTGACGGGCCGGGGGAGGAGGGGGATTAAGAATTGGAAAACAAGGCGCAACGAGGGGGTTCACAAACGCAAGAAGTAGAAGGAAGCTGGGTGGCTGCAGGGCCAGGGGGACCAGGCGAATTGGGGGACACGGCAGTCGCCCTTCCTCAAGGCGAAAATTGATTAAAAGAGAGGGGGATGTAAAACTAGACGCGAGGCCAGGAACAGAGAGTGAATTCGGAAAAAGAATACTTGAAAGAAGGGGACGGAGAAGAGTCGAGACCGTGTGTGGGGTTTGGAGGGAAAAAGGAGGGGGGGGAGGAAAAAAAGGGTCTAAAAGTTCGGAGAGAAGGGGGATCGTTTGACGGAAGACTGTATTTAAGGAACTGTGGTGACCGCACGTCGCATGGCTAGGGCAAGAAAGGGGTGGAAAAACGCAGACAGACCGGACTTAAAACTCATCGCGGATGGGTCTGCGACTCCAATGTTAGAAGAACGGGCATGATGGTCGTATCCAATGACTCGACCAGGCACAAGACGAAAGGGGACCAGATGAGAGCTTAAGAAAGCGGGAATTGTCGAGGAAAAAGAGGATGGGAAAGGAGGGGCCCTGTCAAGGTGGATTTGGGAAGTGGTAAGCGCGCCGTGGTTTCACGGCCGAATCCGTACAGCGAAGGGGGTGGTTAAGCGTGAAAAGAAAAATGTATGGAAGAAGGGGAGAAATGCTTGGTGGGAGAGATGTTAAACAGGTGGAGAAACGGATAGGGTGCAAGGGAGAAAGGCAGAGGGGGATACGATGGGGACAGCGATGGGTTTCCAGGATATAGCTCAAAAAAATTGTTTAAATTATCAAAAAGGGGGAAGTGTTAACAAAGAGGGGGAGGTTCAAGAAACGGGGGCAATCCCCGGCGAAGAGATGCGGGACGGAAGTAATAGGAATGCACCTAGACTTTCGGAAAAAAAAACACCGCAAAAAGGAAAAAAACGAAAGCGTCTGAGGGGGGAAATTGTGCTTGTGAAATGTGAAGCCCGCCTCCCCCTGGGGGGCGCTGAAGAGAGCTTGCTCAGTAAATTTGAGAGAAGCGAGGGGCAGGGGGGAAGGAAGGGCGAGTCATCGATCGAAAAAAAATAAATCTTGGAAAGGCCCAACTAGAACGAAGAGAAGAGTGTTGAGTTGAAAAAGGGAAACCCTTGGACTGGAAGGGAACATCTCAAAGGTTGGCTAATGAAGTTCAGGGGAAAAAGGGGAACATGGTAAAACCGAAACGGCTGAGCCCGCCGAAGCCGCCCTTCTGGGGCGCAAAGCTGGCGGAGGGGGAGGAAGAAGCAGGAAGAAGAGGGTGCAGCGAGGTTCAAACTTTTTAAACAAAAAGAAGGACGCACCGAAGCAAAGGGGTCTTCCAGGATACCACCGAAACTCTGACATAAATTAAACAGACTGGCACAAAACGGCAGTCAAGCCCAGAAAGCGGGACCTCGAGGGAAAGAAAAATGAAACCTCGATGTGTCGTGACCCTGAACAGATGTCAGGGGGAAAGGGAGGAAAAAGTGAAAGGCAAGGAAGAGACTCCAAAAACAAGAGGAGGAAAGGGAGAAAGATGACAAAAGCATGGGAAAGGTTCAGACTCAACCTCGAAGGGAACCAATAAGGGAATGTCAAAAAAATCCGAGTGAACATCAGACCTACGAGTGAGGGAAGCAGGAAAAAAAAAAAAAGAGGGGGTGCCGAGTTGGAATCTTTGGCCCTGGGTAATCAAGGAAAAGAAACCATTGCCGTAGTTTGCACGTCCGCATGGGGGGGCAAAAGCTGTGGGGGAAAAAAAACAAAAATCCCCTGCAACAAAGCCAGTTCCTGGTCCCGCACAACTAGAAAGAACCATCGACAGGCAGGACACGCGTAAAAAGTCCTGTGAAAAAATCTCCACATTGAACTGCCGCATAAATACGAGTAAAAACCAAAATCAACCGAAGAAAAAACTAAAAACCAGATATACTTCGACGAGAGACGACGGATCCGAAAGAACCATCCAGACGCTATGGCCACAGGGATTGGGGGGTGGGAAACTCAGAATAGAAAAACACCCAACTTCCATAAAAAAAGCCTCAAAGAAAAGGAAATTCCTTCCAAGACCCCAGGAAGTCAATGAGGGCAACACATCATAACCCGAAACAAGCATAGAGGGTGCTTTGGCGATCAGTGCGGGTGGGAGGAAGAACTCTAGGACCCTCATAAGCGGGGGGGGCCAAAACAAACCAACAAATCTTCAAAGCACTCTGAGGCGCCGCGCGGAAGTGACAACCCGGGAAAAAAGGAATCACCTGGGCAGAAGTAAAACAACGGGAAAAAAAAGAAACTGCCCAGTCTTAGTGAGAGAACAGGTAAAAAAGCGAGGACAATCAGATAACAACGAGGGACCCTATCGGCAAAAATCATGGACGAAAAGGGTTTTAAACTCCGCAAAGACAAAAGAACCGGGGGAAGGAAAAAAACCAACGAAACTTTCACGCTATACTAAAAAAACGGGGAGCCGTCCATTCTACTTGAGAAGGTCTCTTACACAAAAAAAACCTGCGGAACGATCGCGCCGGTAAGAAAACAAGGGGAGAAAGGACAAGTTGAGAAAAGCCTCTAGGGATCTGGACAACGATAGGAGAGAATTTGAAAATGGAAACAGGAATTGGGCCTACGAAATAATAACCCTTTCCGGACAGACCGACAGTTGAGCGCAAAGAAAAGGAAAACTATGAAAACGAAAAGGGACATAAACTTCGTTACCCCGCAGGGGGGAACTTAAGACAGTCGACTAAAAGCAGGCATCAGAATAGAAAGAGCGAAAACTACGAAAGAATAGAAGAAATCAGGACCATGAAAACGACGGACGCTCAAAAAATCCCACACTAAAGAACAGGACCATAGAGAGCGAGCTAATAACAAAGAAGCCTCTATTTTTCAGTAATCAAAAGGTACACGGAGCCATGCGTAAAGGGAAAAGCTAGAGGCAAGTACTCGAAGGGAGTCTACACGGGAAAGCTCCCCAAAATCCTAATTTCAGGGAGATCCCTACAAAGGGAGCCACTCTACCCGTCGACTTTCGGGAAAGGTAGGGGGACACCAAATAAGAAAAAAAAAACCGTACGATGTGGGGGGGGGGACTATCTCGGGAAAAGAAAAAAGGAGAAAACAAGCCAGAAAGTTCCGCTCCGTCGCTACGCGAAGAGGAGCAACATGAGACATCAGCCAGAAGAGCACTTACGCTTCGACAAACGGTAAAGGGAATAAGGAGGGCGAACGCAGGAGGCAGGGCGACAAAAAAAGGAAGTGGCTCGACTCAGAACGTGGGATAGAAAGAGACAAGACAGAGAGCGGGACAGTATTAAACCCGGTCAAAAAGGAAGGCCGGAGGACCTGAAAAAAAGGGGTACCGGGAAAGCTTATTAATCTAAGGGGGATCGATACTTTGACATGTTTGACCCGCACGGAGGAAAAAAGAGAAGAAGAAAAGACGGGGACGGAGTCAAGACACAAGAGAGGGAATACGAAAGGGGTAAAGGGGGCACCATCCTTAATCAAAGTTGAGAGTAAGGAGAGGAAAAAGGATATTTAAATAGGACAACACATTACTTGGAAGGGAAACAATCCAGTCTCATTTGGGAAGGGCAATAAACAAAGCCGCAAAAGAAAAAGACAGGTCCTCCCACCGAGGGGAAAGAAAGGTTCTGAAGTCCTATCATCAAATAAGGAAAGGGTGCCTGTGGAGAGACGTTAATGGAGACAGAATGGCGAAAGGAAGCGCGCTCAGAAAAAAAATCAGACGAGAAGGAAAGAAAACCAGTTGCCACGGGAGAAACCCTGAGAAGTGGGGAGATCCTCATCTACCGCAAGGGGAAAAAAACGAACAAGACGAAAAGGAAAGTCGTTGAGTTGCTGGAACAACGGGAGCCAAAAACCGCTGGAGCCTTAAGCGGACATGGACGGACCTGGGCGCCAGGGGGGAGATCTTGGGGGAGAGAAAAGAAGGCGCACGAAGTCCGTGAGAACACCTGGGAAAAAAAAGCAAACTGGAAATTGGGCTCACCCACTCGAAAGAGGCGGAGGTGGGAAAGCGAAAGAAGGGTCGAAACATGATGCGGAGGGGACGAGTCCTGGCTTAACGATCGAAAAAAGAGGCCTCCTTCAACCTTCCTGACGGCTGCCTAGGATACCCTCGGAAAGGCCAACGGATACATAAGAGTAACAACGAAGGAGATCTCAAAAAGAAAAAACAACAAAAAAGTAGTATAAAAAAAGAAAGGAGATAACCGCAGGGGGACAGGTAAGTAGTCAAATTGGGGGGGCCAAAACTTCATCGAGTTCGGCAGAAGAAGACAGGTTTCTGGAGGAAGGGAAGGGGAGACGGCCTTGGAAATAAGTCTATTTTACGCTGCCAGAATTTCCTCTTAAGGGGGCCGACGACCTCCGCAGGATCGGGGGAGAAAAATAAAAAGTGGTTTCCCATTGCTAGGATAGAAAAGGCCCCAAAGCGATGTGAGGAGCAGAGACGACATTGGGGGGCCAAGGCGGTCATGACGATAGTCGCAAATGTGCACTGAAGGGAAAAACTCAAAATCCGCGCCGGAGGGGGGCTCTGCGGTTGGATTGGGGGAAGAAGATACTAAGAGGGAAGTTGGATCTGGCAAGGGGGGAGTCGAGAGAGGCCGAGGGGAGAGTTCGGACAGGGGACAAAGAAACACGGAGCGAATGGAAAGAGAACCAGTAAGTTTGCTTATCAAAACAAAAAAAGCGAGTCCCACGGGTTTCATTAGAAAAATGAAGGGAATTTCAACGGGAGGGAGTGTAGGGGGGCCAGAATTGCCTCAAAACGGCGCCCTGGATTGGGAAAAAATTATTGGCTGGAAAAAACAGCCAAAAGAAAATCCTCCTCTAATGCGCGTCCAATCTCGAGAGCTAAAATAAGTAAAAAGGGGGATGCAGCAGGGCCTGATCTGGGACTACGACGCCGCGGGGAAGATCGCGTAGAAAAAAAAATGCGGAAAAAAGTGTCCCAGTACGCGAAATATCCGAAGGGGGGGGAAAAAATAAAAGAGAGAAAAAACGGCGATTCAGAGACAGAGGCTTAAGGACAACAGGGGGGCGCCTGGACAAGATGAGGCTCCTTGAAAGGGACAAAGTTGTTCTTCTCAGAAGAGAGCATCTGGGGGAAGCGCCGCCAGGTCGTTCGGTCGAAGAAGACGGAAGAGAGGGGAGGAGCAAAGGCTCTTCTGAGCTTGTCCTGGAGGATCTTGCACGGACAAAAAAAGGACGAAAAAGAAAAAAGTTGCGGGAGGGGGACTATATGAACACCGCGTAAGGGGGGCCTAGTCTTGTAAGGGTGTTCAGACCAGGGCTGGGAAAAGGAGAAGTTCGCGAAAGTGAGCGGGGACCGAGACTAAGGGAGTTTGTGGTTGCCGGCTAAGCCCAGAAAAGAGCAAGTCAATTGATGGTACAAAAGCAGCTGTGAAAATGTCCGGTGACGCTATTGAGGCAAGGACAGCTGCTAGTAGCGAAAAAGAGGCATCAGAGTGGAGGAGGGAAAAGAGCTCTGGTTTATTGGGGTTCGATGAGGGAGAACTGAAAGGAGGGCAGAGAGGGAAACTTGAGAGAGATACTCGTCGGTCGGGGTGAATCGGGTAAAAAACTTTTTAAGAAAGGGAGCACTTGTCATGGAGAGAAACAGAAGAGGGGCAACCGAAGGGAAAAAAAATGCGGGACAGCAAAAGCACGGAATGGTCTGCATAAAGATGTCAGAGACAAAGATCTGATGATAGTCCAATGAACTGCCACCTGAAAAGCCGAAAGTCGGAAGACAAAATTCCATGTGAGAACATTTCTGGGCAGTGGGCGATGACGCTACTGAAATGAAGGAGGGCCATTCAGTTTGAGTTGGTGAAGTATGAAAAGACGGTTGAAGGGTACAGGCTTCCATTATCTTTGGTTGGGGGGGGAAAAGGCGTGAGAGAATTTGAATTCGGGACTGCAAATAGAGGGGGGTTGGCGGCGAGGAAAAAAAAGGAGCGGGGGAGAGAAGAATTTGGAGAGGGGACCTAGAGGCAAGGTAAAGCTAATCCTACCTGGTAAAGCGGCCAGAATGGGGGGGCAGACTATTAAGGGAGCGGAAAGGGGGAACCTCCGCGCCGAGAAGAGAGGATATTACGCTAAACCGAAAAGATTAAATCGGAGCGGAAGCCACAAAAAAAAGGAGGCGCAAAAATCAACTTCTTTGAGGGGGATGGGGGGTTTGGAAAGTTGAAAGAAAGAACGACGGTGCAATTCAAGATCTGCTTGCGCAAAAGGGTAGCGGAGCGACAAGGAAATGAAATTTGCGTAGGGCAAAAAGTCGAAGGACCTGAATGAGGAGAGAGGATCAGTTGAGCAGCGCAAGAAGAGGGTTGCTTAGTTTGCGGCACGGGGAGGGGCATGAAACCTAGAGTTTTGGCGACGAGGATGGAGAGGGCGGTAGTCAAACAAAAAAATGACTGCAACTCTTACGCAAGAAGAGTTCTGAAAAGGGACATCTTATGAGCTTTATAAATGAGGGGGAAAAAAAAAAGAAGGGGAAAAAAAATGGGAAAAGAGAAAAGAAACCAAGAAAAAAAAAAAAAAGAAAAAAAACATTCCAAACCGGAGGGGAGCTTGCATTGGGATCGGTTGTAACCCAAAGCCGAGTGCAACCTCCGGCCATGTTGGACTTTCAAAGGATAAACACACTGGATCACCGGAGAAGAATGCAACTAGTCAAAAAGGGCTGTTACTCGCACTCCTCCCAGAAGAAAAAAATCGAGGATGAGCCACGTCAGAAAGAAGGAAACTGGACTAACGGGGGTGGGGGCCAAAGCGCATTGAGTCGGAAAAAAAGGAAAAGAAGCATGGAAGCGAGAGAAAAAACAAAAAGGGAGGAAAAGAGAAAAGCAGGAGAAGAAGGAACTTTTGAATCACCTCGGGAAAACGATTTCAGAAGAAGAAGGAGGGCCTCTGGGTGGGGAACTAACTGGTTCGCGACGCTTGGTGTGACTGGAAACGAAACCGGCTTGGGTCCAGGTCATCATGCTGGGGGAGAAAGGGTGGGCAAAAAGATTTAGTGTGTGAAAATGAATTTTGGGGGAAACAGTCACAAGGAAAAGAAAAGAGACCCGACACCTGCAGGTCCTCCAATATCACCAAAAAAGAAAGAAAGGGAAGAGGGCGGCAAACAAAAAATGGTTCCTACGTACCGTATCCCATTGAACGTCATTAAAAACCTTTGAAGAGGGAAAGGACCACCCGGGGAAGGAAAGCAAACTGCAAAACGCGACCCATCACAACCTAGGAGAAGGAGCAAAAAAAAGACATGCAGGAAGAGAGTCAGATTGGTTGCCGAAAAGAGAGAAAATCGCAAGCAAGTCAAAGACACTAACCCAGATGAATCAGAGAGAAGCGAACAGCAGTAGGAGAGAAACTTCGTCAACAACCAGAAAAACCATAAAACATATAGGATGTGGCGATCAGGGGTGCTCCCGCATCCTCCCATCATGAGAGAGCAGAGGAAGCAGCACTGATAACTGAACCGTTAAAACCTTTTGCCCTTCTCAAAGAAGAGGGCAACAAAGGTAAAACAAAGTTCCAAGTAGAGTGAAAAGAAGAGGATAGGGGGAACAGAGCAGGTAAAAAAACAGTACTTCCTCGAACACGAACTGAATGGTGAAAAGAAAAGGGAAAAGACCGAGCAGAAAAAATGGGCAAGTCAAGAAAGAAAGATGCTACAGGGAAGGGTAAAAAAAGAAAAGTCAGAAAGGCGCCAGCCAGCAACGGATCTCTTCAACAAAAATAGAAAAAAAAAAGAAGGGTGGCACAGACTCAACCCTTTGACATCAAGCATGAGGCAACCAGGGGAAAGACATTGAAGAGAAAGGAGGATAGGGCCGCCATTTATCATTATGTAAAGTGGAAAGTCTTGGGAAAACGCAAATAGAAAAGTAATAACTACAAGGGGGATGCAGAAAAAGGAAAGGAGTTCACGAAGAAAGAGATCAAAAAGAAGAGGAACGAGAAGCGACGACTGACAAAGGAGCCGTCTTCATAACGAGAAAACTCAACACCAGAAACGAAGAAAAAGTCTAATCTAAGAAACCCCTGTCAAAAGGCGAGCCGTCAACAGGTCCGACCCAACTGTCGAAAAGGAAACATCGGAAGAAAGATAATAACGGCACGAAAGTAAAAGCGGTTTGGAGGGGAATCACCGATGGAAGAAAAAAACGTAAGGAGAAAACACGAAGAACGACAAGATCTGCGAAACTTAGGAAACTGACCCAAACCCAAACAAAAATCATAAAAGGATCAGGCCAAAACGAAGGAGAACAAACTCCCCGTAATCAAACTTTTAGTGAAACCCTGAAAAGAAGGAGAACGCGATGTTTCCTAAAATCGTAAATCAAACACCACTAGCCACCTTTCTGAAAAATGAATAGGGTCAGAGAAGTATCGAGTAAGGAAAAGTATCGCCCAGGAGCACAATAAATCGACTAGAGTCGGGGGATCGCTATAGAGAGTCTCAAAAGGGAAAAGAGGCAATCCTCTTGGAGGGAAACGGATCAAAAAGTTGAACTCGCGAAAAAAAAACAAAAAGTGGGAGATAGAAAAAAGAAGGAGCAGAGGAACGGCATTTACCCCCTTTTTGCAAACTGGATTCGGGAGGGGAATAAGTTTTTGAAAAGCGCAGAAAGGAGTATGAAAAGACAAGGCGTAGGGACGGGAGGGAATTGGATAAAAAACTTTTTACTCGCAAAGGAAGGAAATCGATAGAGATCAATAAATCGGAGGAAAAAGAGCCTTAGGAGTGAGACCCTCAGGGGTAAAGAATTTTGCACAAAACTGCATCCTGAAGAGGCCCTTGGTGGGACAGTCGAGGAAAGGAAGGCAGGATGGAAAAATTTTGTACCATCAATATACTTGGAAGTGCCCTCCATGAGACATGGAGTCAATGATGTCACAGCCCTCAGCAGCGAAAAGAAATACGTAAGAAAAAAAGGGGGAAAAAAACGTCCCAGATTCAGACATTATGAAACACAAGAGAAAGGGATAAATTGAAAGACTACTCCGCATGTTACCGGCACGCACACAAAAAATCAAAGATAAGTGGAAGATACCGCGGATCAAAAAACTCGATGCAAAAGAATCGACCGAAAAACACCGCGCGACCACCCTCCGGCGCGTCGAGGTAGTGGGAGGGGAGAAAAGACATGCTAAAAAATAAATGCAGGAGGTGTAATCTCATGACGGAAAAAAAACGCGTTCTTGGACGAAATCACGGCAGAAGGGGGGGGGCACAAAACAACCAAAAAACAAAAACCCCAGGGACTCGAACTTGGGGGTTTTTGGGGGGGGAAAAGCCTAGGAAAAAGCATCAGGGAAGGGGTACGAAGAGAAATTCGGCGGCAGTGCAGAGAAAAAGCTTAAGCAGTTAAAAAGAACTGAGAACCGAAAGGCCGCCGAAATTATCGACAAGGGGAGAACTCCCTGCAACAGTCCTTAGGGAGGGTCTCATAAAACCCGAGAGACAAAAGAAAAGACCTATCAAAGGAACTCTCTAGAAAAACACAACAAGGAAGGAAAAAAAAGAAAGGAAGATCAACGTTCAGGGGACGAATGAGACGGGGGAATCCGCTGGGGAAAGAAAAAACGGCCGCAGCTCAAAGGAAAGTTTGCAAAAATGGAAGGTGGGAATCAGGAAACTTCAGAGACAGGCTAGTGGGTACAGGGGAGTACACAGAGTTCACGGGAAGCTACGAAGAGAGGAAGGACTGTGGCGCACAATGTAAAATTAGTTCTGTCGGGAGTAAATTAGAAAAGCAAAAAGGGAGGCAACCTGGCAGAGAAAACCTACATTGGAAAAAAAGGGAAAGGAATGAAGAAGAGAAAGAGCTGTCGGAATAGACAGCAACTCCATAATCCTCGGCCGGAGTTTTAACAAGCGGGAAGAGGAGGAGAGCAGAGAGGGGGAGGGGTCTCTGGAAACGCGGAAGAGCAAGGAGCGTGAGGAGGGACCTCAACGTAAAAATAGCCTGCTTCTGTCGTAAGCTAGAACCATATATGGATTCTAATCAAGAAAAAAAAGGAAAAGAAAAAAACCTGGCATCCCATTGTGAACGGCGTTTCGCCTGATGGAGGAGTGTGAAAAAAATCAACTTGCCCGTTAGAAACCGTAGGTAGAGGGTAAAAAACACAAAGGAAAAAAGCGAAGGTGCAGAGACAAGTAAAAGGGTCTTCAGATCGGAAACAAGAAGTGACAACCTGAGGGGAGGAAGACAGTAAGGCGGCGAGGCGAAAAGAAACAGGTCTTTCTCTCTATCAAGAACTGAGGCTCCAACGTAAAGAGGGGGGGGAGGAAGAAATGACGAAGGCCTTTTCATAAAGATCTGCGCGGAAAAAAAAAGCGAGGACGACAAAAAATCGCAACGTTTGTCAGAAAGCGCAGGAAAAAATGGGCCGGGCCTCATTTCTAGATATGTGTGCTGGCGCGAGGGGCCGTGCTGGGGAAGACCGTCCCCGCGGATTGGAGGACCGCAACGAGAGACGAAATGCGGGAAAGCAGTTGAAGATAGTCTCTATTCTGAGGCACCTGAAGGTTCGAGGAGACGCGAGAAAGAGAGGAAAAAAAGGAGTTGGGAAAAACTAGAAGGTTGCGGAGGGTGAAAGAAAGAATTGCCCGAGAAAGGGGTCCAAGGGGAGGGTGGGGTCAGAACATTCTTAGCGTCGAAAAAGGAAGGTCAGTGGAAAAACAAAGGAAATTAGTATTTGGTGCAGAAGGGAGTGACTTCCGCCGAGTAGAAGGAGAAAGGAGTAAAAGGACAATAAGAGAGAGGGGAAAAGGCCGGAAGAGAGAAAACCGCGGCCTTTATGACGAAAAAGTCAGTAGTCAGGGGATGATTAAGGCCCAAACAAAAAACGGGCTGTCAACGGTATGGTGGGGAGATGAGTGGGGAGAGGAAAAAGGGCAAGACAGTTATGAAAAAAGGGAGGTTCGGTAATAGAATGAGGGGAGGGGAGAATGAGGGGGATGGTAGAAAGACGTGTGACTCAGAGAGGGAAGGGTGCGATGTGAAGGAAACGGGAGGGCAACGATTTTCGGAGGGGAAAGCCTGCATGAAGGGAGGTTCGACAGCGAAAAAGGGGAGGGTATTCAGAACATGGTCGGTTTCGTAGTACCAATAAATGTGATTCAAAACAGAAGCATGATAGGGGGGAAAGACAATTAACAATAAGAGAGCTAAAGGTCGGGAACACGAGATGCTGCTGCTGGGAAGAGTGGCTTTGAACAAGTTGAGTTGGAAAAGTGGGAAAGGAAAGAACGGTGCCTGGCAGCCCGAATCAGAAGGAGCGTTTGGGGAGAAAGACTGAAGGAAAGAGGGAAAAGTCTATGAATTCGATACGCTGTGTGGAGAGCCCCTTGAGTCAAACCTGGTGCCGAAGAAAGTCCTTGTGGGGGTACTGAGGAAGGAAGATGTTTTGGTTAAAGATAGAGCTCGCAAAGACCTTGAAGGGCGGCTACGGGGTGAAGGGGGAAATATGCAAGAATTTATCAGGAACACAAGGGCTGCTCGCAGAGAAAAATTGATTAAACGATGACAAGAAGGGCAAACACTGTTGACAATCTAGGCGGCGGAGCCAACACAAAAGTAAAAATCTGCGGGGCAGGGGCTGGTGGGGACCGGTTTTGACAAAAGAAAGAAAGAGGGGGGAGATCTATCTGCTCCTCTGAGGAAGGTAAGGAGGAGAGCGATCATATAGATGGCTAGAAGCGATACGACGTCTGCAGTTAAAGAGGAGACGTGAGAGAGAACTAGGTACTAAGAGGCAATGCGATTGTTTGCAACAGTTGGATAGAGGGACTGTTCATTTATCCGAGAAGGTTTATAAGGAGAAGGAAAGGGGAGATACTGGGAAAACCAAAAATTCCCAGAACGCCGGTGCGAATTAGGTGAAGGTAAAGGAGGAGGTGCAGGAGACAGGGGCAGAAAGGTGATGGGATTGAGGGAATAAGTGTTGAAAGAGGTTTCAACACAAAACTTCCTCTCAAAGAACAAGGGTTTGGGCAATGACCAAAAGGACCTCTAATGCCTGAAAAAGACACCAATGAGGGTGGATGTATCACGCAACCTAAGAAGTCAGGAGAAATAGGGAGGTTCAAGTAAACTATGCATTAAAAGAGGAGTGCCCAGAAGGGTGTATCGTTGAGTTATGAAAAAAAGGGAAAAGGAGATAAGGGAGAGCTCTGCCCCCACAAACGGGGGGGGAAAAAAAAAATCAAGTCGGACGTTTGAAGAACATCACCTCAAACCCATCGTATTCTAAGAAGGGAATAACGTAAGTTTACAGAATCCTCTATTTTCAATGGGGGGTGGGGTTTGGGGGGGGGGGGGGGTGTGGGGGGGGGGGGGTGTTTGGGGGGGGGGGGTGTGGGGGGGTTTGCCTGATGGAAGGGGCAGAAATAAAAACCCAGGCCTTTGGGGAATTTGGGATGAACTGTTGAGAAAACAGGTGGTAACCTTTAACAGAGGGGGGGCCGGAGGGGAAAATCAGGGGAAGGGTTTGTGGTAAACAAAATTTGCAAAAAAGACAATACAAAAGGAACAAAACCACATAAAAGAAATGATTGCCAGTAAAGGAAAACCTCCGACGCATACCGACGGCAACATGAAGAAGAAGATGGACGGACTGAGCAGGACTGTTGCAATAAATTTGAACAAAGTGAAAACCCCATAAAGAACGAAACACCTTGCGTAGGTACGGAACCCGCCTTCAAGGGGGGGGGCAACTAAGACCGGCAAAAAAAGAGGATCAAAGACTAGCTCTATACCCATCGGGGAGCGAAACTGGGTCAGAAGAGAGAAAAATCAAAAAAAAATCATATCGATTGGAAAGAGCAGCTAGCAGATCACAAGAGTAGAAATAAACTTTAGCCCTCTCGAGTCCATCGGCCTGCAAAAGGCTGGGGACGGAAGGAGGAACAAACGACTCACAAAAATAAAACAAGAAAACCAAACAACGTGTGAAAATAACTGGGTGTCTTTTGGTGGCAGAATCCTAAAAGTGGAATTGAAAATAAATCGCGTATCCAAAAAGGGGTAGATACTACCATTCGCCTGGGAAAGCGGAACGTTAAGAGCACCGCCAAGGTGAATTATCGGTTGCAAGTGTGACCGCTGAGGTGACCGAATTAACGTGGGCAATTTATGTGAAACACAAGGGTCCCAGGATACCGACCAAAAGTAAGGAGAGTAGAGAAGGGGCACAAGAGAGGGGAAAAAGAAGGCCAACAAAGACTGGCGCCCAAAGAAATGCATTTGCTGACAGGGGGGGAAATGTCCGCTAAATAAGACAAAAATTTTGCGAAGTGGAAGGAACCGAGAAAATGACTGAGGGGGAAAAAATTACAAGGAATTCAAGCAACAGCTAGCACAGACCCGAAAAAAAAAGCAGAAACTGTCTCACGAATTCGAATTGCCAGAAAAGAGAGACTTCAGGAAAACATCGCAAAAAATGGCAAAGAAAAGGAGAGAATATAGCCTTGGCATCAGCAGAATAGGGGGAAAC
>Ga0179593_1433708_pt1 | contig 14482 bp, 15 predicted proteins | sample CZODoug2_1_08_16_FD_185931 | JGI IMG/M metagenome (GOLD analysis project Ga0179593, IMG submission 185931) | Vadose zone soil fungal communities from Angelo Coast Range Reserve, California, USA - CZODoug2_1_08_16fungal (PacBio error correction) | ecosystem: Environmental > Terrestrial > Soil >...
AGCGCGTCGGTCGTGAACAGCTCCGGCAACTCCGGTTTAGGGAACGCACGTGGGCGCAGAAGAAAGGTGATGAAAAAGGGCGCGATCTGGACTGACCGGGGGGTGGTCGGGGCCTTAACAACGGGGGGGGGATAGGGTAAAAGAAAGTATTAAAACAGCCCGGGAAAGGGAAAGCCAAGAGTGGCAGAAAATAAAGACAAACGCTGCGACGAAAATTACAGCTCATAAACAAAAACCGATCGCCACGATACTCGGAAGAAGAGGGATCAGCAGGTCTCTCGCGGCGGATTCAATGAAACGTGCTGATTTTAGCTTGACACTCGTGGGGGGAGAAGGAAAGGCCAGCGCGCTGGGGGGACACAAGGGGTGGGGCACACGCAACGCTGAAAAAGGCGTCCAAAAACCCAGGAAAGGTTACAATGGTTTAGGAATTGGGATGGGAGGAAAGGGTAAAGGGAAATCTCCTCTCCTGAAGCAGGAAAGTAATATGCCAAAGATGAATCGGCGCGTAGGTCTTACTAGGAAGGAGTCCTGGGGGAAAAGAAAGTGGGGCGGAGTGGTTCGCCCAAACGGCTAATCTCTTCTTTTATTGGGACGGGAAGTTGAACAAATACTGAAAGAAAAGGGCGTGGAGCGCGTCGTGTAGAAAACCCGCTTGAAAATCGGCGTGAGTAAGGAGAGAATGGGGGTGTCAAGGCGAACCTAGGGGGGCCGGAAGGGGAGACGCAAAAGATGTTTTGGAACAGGGAAGGGATGCTGAAAATGGCTTGATTCATTGGGTGTGAGAAAAAGGAGATCCGGGAGAACAGCCAAGTGTAGTCGGGATGTCCCCTCTGGGGAGGGACGAAGGCCCGCAGAAAGGGACCGTGCTACAAAAGGACGACGCGTTGGCGTCATCGCCGTTTGCCGTTCTCGGAGAACAGATGCTTCCGACGGAGTAGAGCAGGGCAGGGGGACGCGTCGTGCGCGAGCGGATCGGATCCTCCGAAGCCGGCGTATCATCCCCCAAGACCGAAACAAACTGCTGAGGTCGTATCTTCGGTGTAGGCGGGTCGGAGGGGGGAAATCGACACTTGCCCCTTTGTGGGGGGGGGAAATAAAAGGTAGGGACTTTGGGGTGGGGGTACGACAGGAAGGCGGACTCGTCGCTCCGAATGGGGAGCCTGAGGGAAGGATGATTTCGTGGAGAAAAAAGAGAACCGGGAACTCTGAGTGAGTGGGGGGGCGGAGCCAGGTTCCGTTTTGTCAGACGGGAGGGGGGGTGTGTCAATTGCGTCGAATACTCGGCGGGGCTCGGCAAGGAGATTCTATCACAAAAGAAGGAACCAAAAGTTGCGGAAGAGCGAATAGGATCTCAGTAAGAAGCTTCTGGCCATCGATGCGGCGAAATTTACTCTAGCAGGCACAGGCCGGAAAATACGATCCGTCGAAGGACAACACTTGTGGCGAGGAAAAAAAAAGACGCAGTGAAACGCTTGGCGACGGTTGGAAGGAAAACTGGAAAACGGGGAGATATGGCGTAGCCGAAAGGGTATTTGACTCTACAGAGGACAAAGAAAGATGGGGGGTCATGGCCCAAAACTGGGAAAAAGGATGAGGAAGGTTTCCACCATATTGGGGGGGAGTGAGGAAGAGGGGCTAAAGAGGGAGCGGAGAAAATGAACGCTAATCAGGAACTTTTCTTGTGGAACGGGGGGACCGAGCCGAAATGGGTAAGGAGTGGGGGTAGGGTTTGAAACAGCCCAGACAAGGGAGAAAACAACGAAGAATGCGGACAAGGACCCACATTCTCGGGGGCTCAGTCGAACACCATTGATGGAACCCTATCTTGAGGCCAAGGGGGGGGCAAGGCATTCAGTATGTTCTTGGGGGGGGGAGGGTAGGTCGTAGGTCTGATCAATAGATCTGAAGGGGGGCTGGGGGAGTAGGGAAAAAAAGAAAAGTGCCACATTTCGAGGGTACGTCGGCGAGTGATCGCCTAATGAAGGAAGAAACATGGTGCCTAGCAAACCATGAAATCAAACAAAGCTTCTGGAAGTGGGGGAATGATCTTGTGTACTAAAGGCCGGTCACCTATCTCCTTATTGAGTCGTCGATAGTCGATTGTGCGGGGTTTGGTGAGCACGGCACAGCGGTTCCGACCGAAAGAAAGTGGGCCGCAGTACCGAGTCACGAATGAAAAACGGCCATCAGAAGCAGTTCACCGTCAGGAAATCATATCTTGAGGGGCCGCGTCAAAAAGCCATCAAGGAGCGTGGGCAACCATGTAAAAAAATTATGCGAGCGAAGCTAAACATAGACTAGAGAAAAAAAAAACACTTGAGTCTTCTTCAAAAGAAGAGATCAAAGCTTAGTCTAATTGTGAGAAAAAACGCAAGGCTCCTTGGCCTGTGAGGTGGGGAAACTGGGGGCCTGCAAGCGAGGAAGGAGCTTCCGGACAGCCGAGCTTTTGCAGATTAAGGCAATGGTCTACAGGAATAGCGGGTAACGAGTGGTCGTTGCTCAAAAGAAAGGAAAAAAACCCATCGCGATATAACGCGAATCTCAAATAAAGGAGATAAGGTGAAGTAAGTGCCGTACCACAGATAAGGGGGAACCACTCTCAAGAGGATGGGGGGAGGCAGGTGCTAAGACCGTTTCTCCCCTGACTTGAGGTGAATGGCAAAAAAACTCAACGGACTAGATCATGGGGAGAAATGGGGGGAATTTTGACCGAGCAAGACAACGTAACTCGATTTAAGCACGAGAGACCCCGAAACACAAAAACAAGACCTTTACTGGCGGCAGCCCGGATCGGGCCTCGTCTTTTTAGCAGCCTAAAAATCGACTTGGGGGAAATTTGCCGGGGAAGGGGAGGACGGTCTGCTTGCCCGAGGCTGTGGGCCACCCATAACAATAATAAAAGGGCTCTAAGGTGACAAAAGCCCCGGAAACCCCCAATTGAAACATTCTTCTCGTAGGGGAATCAGAGGATCTGGGCTCCCGTGAAATCCCTCCACTATGGTTGAAACGGACTCAGTGAAAAAACCAGAAGGGGTTGGGGGGGCCATGAAAGCTATTTCTTGGGGGACTCTGTCTTTCAAAAAGACCGTTCCTACAAAGGCGCTTTGCGAAGGGGGGGGGGGGGGGGATGGGGGGGTGTTGGGGGGTATTTTGTCCTAAAGAAAAAAAAACAAAAAAAAGCCACCAAGAAAAAGAGGGGCAATTGGCGCATAGGAAATCGTCCCAAATTGTGAGAGGCTAAGGGAGGCGATTAAGAATTCTTTATCGGAAAGGGGACATCGTGAGGGACCAGAGAGAGATATCCCTGATTGCGGGAGATTCCTGACGGGGACCGACAGGGTTGGAGGGGGTCATAAGAGAGGGTGCGAGAAGGAACGGTACTGACGCAAATACACGAAAAAAGATATAAAAACGGAAAGGGAAACGCCGAATCTTATCCAAGGTGGCGAGTAAAAAGCAAAACTACAATACAGAGAAAAAAAAAAGAAGGCAGCAAAGTAAAAAAATCATACGCAGAGGGGAAGTAGGGAGATAGGGGCATTTGAGAGAGGAACTGGGGGTGGTGAGGGAGACCGGGAAATTGAGAAAAGAGGGGCAGGAAAAGGTTAGTAAGGAAATTAGAAAATATAAAGTTAATTAAGAGAAGACAGAGGGGAAGGGGGGTAAAATGTAGAAGAGTGGAAAGATAGAGACAGGCGGAGGGGGTAAAAAGAGCAGAGTGAAAGGACAGGGAAGGTAGAAACGGAGAAAAAAGAAATAAAAAACAAAAAAAAAAACAACACCACCCGAAAAGAGTGAAGGAGAGATAGGAAGTAGAAAGGTAAAAGCGGACGCGGGTATTATATGTAAGAGTATAGGAGGTAGGGAGAAAGGAAACAGGAGGGGGGTGGGGGCTAGTGGTAGGAAAGGAGTGGAGCGGAGGGGGGAAGAAATGGGGGGTTAGCAAAGGGTCTCAACGTCCCTTTGAACAAACAGAATCTTGGAAAACCAACCAAACACCCGTTTTCAAGGGGGAGTAGGGGAGCCCTTTAAAACGACTCAGAGCAATACGCTAAAGCGCTCATAAGGAGAGGAGGAGCGGGAAGGAAAAACTACCCGGCCGTCGCGGAGCTCGATCCGCTCGCTCACGGAAAGAAGGAGTCACAAAGAAATAAGGGGTCAGTAAGCCCCTGTCTCCTAAGTACAGGCGATTACTCCAACGAAAGGAACGCAAAAAATCGCGTTAATGAATGAGGAAAGGCCGACCTCGGTACGGGGTGGGCCCGCACCGAAGGACAACTGCTCTGCTCCTTCGAGGGAGAAGAGGAAAAACTAAAACAATGACAAAATCCAATCATACGTGACAAAAGAGGAAAAACCTCCAGTTTCTTCTCCCAGAGGGGGAGTCACCGAAGTCGCCAAATTGGGTAAGGAGGGCGAACACGCTAGAACGTTGTCTCAGGAGAAACGCAAACTCCCTCACGAACGGGGGGGGTTCCCAGAAAGCAGAAAAAGAGATTAGGTAACGGGCTTGCGGTCGAAAACCTCACCACCCAGTGGAGGGACAAACCTGTGGTCCGAAACTTCCGAAGAAGCGGGTCCGGCTGAAGATGTGGACAGATGCCAGCCGTCTTCTTAACTTCGGGCTCGGGGGCCTTCATGAGAAAACATACAGGAAACATTGGGGACCAGGTGGGGGTGGGGGGAGATCGGCCCGTCTGCCGAAAAAAAAGGGACATTGTTTTCACAAGAGCGATGGCCTGGAACCAACGGGATCCCCCTAAGGCATCGGTACAAGCCCGCAATAGTCCGTCCAGGGTAATCTCCGGTTCTGTCATACCGAACTGAGCGAGATCTTGCTATAATCGTTGCGAGCGGACGATGCTGTTTCCTGATCGGGTAGGGGAGAGGAGAGACGGGAAATCTTTTCGTTTCCTCCAGTTCTGTTGAAAGAAGCCGAGGCCGAGAAAACGGGTCCGTCACGCCAAATAGAGTTCTAGAGAAAATCGTCTCAAGGAGATCAACCCGCAGGGGGCGCAAAGGGCCGGGTGCAACACAAAAAAAAGAGCTCTGCTCTGTTCCTCAGGGAAGGAGGGATAGAGAGAAAAAAAAAAAAACAGGGAGGGAAAATAGATAAGCTCGCGTCGACGGGAACAGCCCCTACGGTTGGAGAAAGAAAGGGGGGGGGGCAGAATCAAAACTAGCCGCCAAGGGGCGAAATGTAATCGACCCTCATGGCGTGCCTTAATAACTTGGGATCGACCTGCGCGGGATACTACACAGAAATGGATGAACCGCCAAGATGCGACCGTAAAGGGGTCGGGAAGTCAGGGAAAAATCCGCAACTAAAAAATATGAAGAAGGAAGACTCAGCAGGTCAAAACGCTACTGGGACGGAATCCATTTGAAGGTCGATTGCGGGGGCTTGTGGATGAAGTTTCTCATTCAAAATTACCAGCTGCTGGGGGGTACACCAATGGAACAGAGGAAGACAGGCTGCCTATCTTCCAAAAACAAAGAAAGGAAAAAGGTCTGCGTTGAATTGAGCAGGAAATTCTCCTCTAAACTGAAGGAAGAAAATGTCTTCAGAGGGAACAAGAAGGAAATTAACTCGTCTTCGGACGGGGAAAGGAAAAAGGGGGGGGGGGGTTGACACCTTGGTTAGGAGTGTTCTCCCCGAAGGCATTCGTAACTCTTGATGGAGGGGCGGCAAACGACAATATGGCTGGGGGCGGGAGAGCTTCGTGCACAAAAGATGAAGGGGGAAGTGCTCATCTCTTGGCAGAATGAGTGGGGAAAAAAATTTCACTCGACCATGCTTTTAAAAAAAGCGAGGATAAGAAAGGGAGAGGTGGGGTGCCATCAGGCGGCTGAGGGGGGAGGATGTCAGGGGGGGGGGGATGTGAAGATAGAATGCGCCTTCTCAGGACAAGGGGGGGTGGGGCGTTCTGGACCCCGTAGGTCGCGAACGGACCTCGTAAAAGACCGGTCTACAGGGAATACTGGCGGTTGTCGTCATCGCCTGGGGGAAAGTTAAGGAAACCAAGGGGTCTTACAAAAAAAACTTATTCGGAGGGAAGGACGTAAGGCAAGCGGATCGAGAATCAAAAAAGAGCAGAGGGAGCATACCAAACGAAGGAACGATAAGGATGGATCGAGGGACGTATTGATCGAATTCGGGGGCAGTCGCAATGAGACCTTCCCCGGGGGGGGGGGGGGAATCGGATTGGGTGGGGGGGGTTTAACCCTTGAACTCGGAAAGGTCGAGGAAGTAATGGCTGCCTGCTTCTCTTATTGGAGGGTGGAGAAGCCACAAGGGGGTACCGGGCGGAAAATCCCGGCACGGTTTGCTCATAATCGGGTATGGGTCAGGGGAGGTCGAGAAGAAGACGGGAAAGGCTCTCAAGAGATGACTAGAAGCAAGTACCGTGCTAAAGGTCGGAAGAGAGAAAATAGGAAAGAAGGGAATATCAGGGGCGCATAGATGCTGCTCCCATGGAAGACCCACCCGGCATACAATCAAGAAGCCGTTCGACTTAAAAACAATCGTGGGGCGGTACTGCGACAAAAATTTGAAAACCGGCATGGGGGGGGGGGGAGGCGGGGGACGGAAAAATTTCGAACACGCGAGTAGTAGGAGGAAAGAAAGGCGTTGGGGGAAACCGACCGGAGTGAAAAGAATATCTTTGTCATTTCAAAAAATTCTTGAGTAAAACTTAATGAAGGGTTTAAAAAAGAGGGGAAGGGGGGCTTCTTACGAACTAAGTCGAGAGATAAAAGGAACGCTAAGCAGGGTGGAAAGGACGGGTTTCCGGGGGTGGGGATGGGAACCGGAGCAAACTCCCTGTGTTAAGGATTGGGGGAGGTTGGGACCAGCCAAGCCAAGGGCAAAGCAAAAAGACCTTCGGGAAAGGTCAACAGTCTCGGGCATTCCGTGAGAAAAAGATAGGGGAAAGATCGGGGAAGAACGGACAAATCAATGCAGGTAGGGCTTGGGCTTGTCTTAGGGTAGGAAAGGGAAGAAAGACTGAGCTGGAAGTGGGTGGCGAGAAGGACCACCTGGTCAAAAAAGTCGAGGGATATTAGCTGATGATGCATTCCACTAAGGGGAAGCGCGTACAGAGGCTGGATCACAATGACTCACACTCGGTGAGAGAATTGGGGAACTGATCTTTGTGTCATGCAGGCAAAAGGCGAAGAAACTTTTGAAAAGCTGGTCGAGATGGGAGGAGAGGTGCTGGGTTTGGTGGGGGGCAAAAGAAACGCACACACACGTGGTCCAAAAAGAGCAGAATGCGGAAAGGGAAGGTTGAGGGGGGGAAAAGTAGAGGGCACAGGTCTCGTCATCGACATAAACGATCGGAGGGAAGAAGTCAACACAACAGGCCAAGGCCCGGGAGGCAAGAATGGATCTTAGATCGACGCTGGGGGGCATCTCAGGAAAAGGAAAACCAACGGATGACGAGGAAAAGAGGGGGAAGGACCGCGGCATCGGAATTGATCAAGGGCGGGAAATATCCGGGGGTGGCCGGGGCGGGGTATACCTGCCGCCAAAGGAATGAAGGGAAAGAGTTGGGCGAAAAAAGGGGGGGCAGGGACGAGCTAGCGGGTGGACGGAGGGTGCGTGCGCAAAAACACGAACCATCTACATAAAAAAAAATCGCGAGCTCATAGTAGAAAAGTGCAAGAACTGGACCGAACAAGACAGTGAAAATCTACGAAAAGGGGAAAGGGGATCTGCAAGGGCGGGACAAAAAAAACTGACGTCTTGAAGACTAGAGCCTAATACCTTAAATTGGCGGGGTTGGGAACTCCCGAAACGTCAGAAAAGCCGATGATCTATCGAAAAGGGGGGGGGAAAAAAAAAACAAAAGCCGGTGCTGGCGGCCCCGGAGGGGCCTCACTTATTGTGGAGGGGCATAAAAAAGAGAACTGAAAACGGAAGTAAAGTCTTAAAAAAAAAAAAGCGTTCTTCCGGCGGTCGGTAGGGGGAAAAAAAAAAAAAAAAAAAAAAAAAAAAAAAAAAAAAAAAAAAAAAAAAAAAAAAAAAAAAAAAAAAAAAAAAAAAAAAAAAATCCTTAACCTGGAGGGAGACGGTACACGCCCCGTAACACACCTGCCAAGGGGCCACATGAGACGGGTAAGTTGAAGAGGAGGAATAGGCTAAAACGTAGATCCCCTCCCCTATTGTTGGCCACGGAGGAAAGGGAGAAGAAGAGTGGGGAACACAAGCTATTTCGTGCTGGAGGCGTCAGGGGAAAGCCGGGAGGAAGCGACTGCGCGGTCAAATTGTGTCCGAACCAGAGACCCCATCTTTGGAAAAAGGGGGGGGGAGAACGTCATCAAAGAAAAGAGTGGGTGGAAGACGGACTTCTCGGGGCAGGGGACTGGCATGGCCGGGGAAAAAAAGGGTGAGCAAGAGAGCTGGATGGAAAAGAAGAGGGTCGAGTATCCCGATTCGGAGGAATGAAGGAGGGTAAGTGCCAGGGTGGATGCTATCAATCGAGGTTAGAAAAGCCTATCTACGAAAGAAAACGAACCAAAGAGCTCAACAGGAAACCAAGATCCGCAGGAACGGGATCACGGTGAGATTCGCGAAAACGACCCTCCTAGAAGGGGAAAGAAGGAAGAAAGGGACTGCGAACAGCGTAACGACTGGTCCAGGGGGGGTAAAAAAAAAAAAAATAGAAAAAAAAAAGTATGGAAAACACATTTTGCAAGGGTCAAGGAAAAGAATAAAACTGAACGATCACTACTCTCCTCGAGAAAGAAGGGGGAAGCGAGGGCTGGATTATCACTATAAATCGGATCACCTACTCTCTAGAACAGAACGCGAACTCTAAAGAGAAAAAGGACGCAAGGGAGTAACTTCTAGAAAAGACCAACGCCAGTCGTCAGGAGGAGGTAAAAGCGGGAAGATCCGGGGGATCCCCCTCGGAGGGCCCGAACCGGGGTGACATAAACGGGGGGAGAAGTCTCCAAGCGGAGATAGGGGACACATCAACAATAATCAATCAAAAGAAAGTCGAGCTTGCACCGTCAGGGGATCTCAAAAACCTCTGCGGAAACTCAAGGTGTCTAGGGGGCAAATTGTTTCCGCCGAGGGAAAAAGAGGGGGGGAGACAGGGGTGTCTCACTAAGACACACGCCCAACGCCTATTGTGGGTGCCCGTACGAAAAAAAAGAAAAAAAAAACGCAGCTGCGCCGGCTGGGTTAGGAAAAAAGAAAACCAGGCGGTAAAACCCTTAAACGTGGAAACTTCCAGCGTCACGCCTCCAGGAGGTGAACGTCAAATCTGGACGATGCAGGGAAGCGGCGTACCTTCGGAAGCGAGGATCCTTCCATGCTCAAAGGAAAAAAAAGAAAAAAGGCACTGCTTGGTTGGGGAACGAGAGCAGCGTCTGCCGCGTTTACAGGGGGGGATAAAACGCTGGCCAAGTGAACTGAGCCAAGAAATGCGAAAACCCCGCAATTTCGGGGTTCCCAGGGTAAAGGGGTCGCAGTCCGCTATAACCCGGCGAGCAGCTCCTCGGTCCTATCTTGGCTCTCTTAGGGGGGAAAAGGAGTGTCACTAAGTCGCCGGATGACGCGTCCACGAGTGGCGGTGACCTCCCGTGAGTGGATAACGTGCCTATCCTAGGACAAAGGGAAGGAAAACCAAAAGCGAGCAAAAAGGAACAATAGTAGGATCAACTGGCGGATCACACCTCCGGATTCTCCACGGAGGGGGTCGCAAAACCGAGTAAGCGAAGGTTCCAGAAAAAAGACGAAGGTATCTCTACAAAAAAAAAAAAAAATAGGATTAGGAAACTCTAAAAAAAAGAGGAGGACAAAACAGACGCCTCTCCGTGTTAAAAGACAGTGGAGCGCCTGAGGGGTGATCCGCATCGCTAATCAGGTAAAGCAGAAAGCTTGGCAGGAAAAAAACCCGTGGTGAAATACGGCGGCCGGGAGGCGAAAAAAGCACGATTCACTCCAAGGGGAGAAGAAGACAACTCGGAGGAACGAAAACAGTCACCCAGCATCCAAACCGAAGCGCCACGATAAGACTAGATACTCTCAGAAGGTAGACGCGACGGCGATTCACAATGGGGGAAAGGGGGCGTTGGGGAAAGGACTTTGCTCAATGCTCGTCTCATGCAAGGAACGAGGGCGATTGAAAAAAAAATTTCCCAGGAACAAAAGGAATAAGGTCAAAACATAGGTACACATGGGGTAGGACTGGGAAAGTGGAGAACATTAAGTCTTCAGCCGACGCTCCTCCTCTGGGGGGACTGGGGGGAAGGAAAAAAAATTACTAACGCGGAGGCGATCGGAAGAAAAGGGAGGGTGGGTGAAAGAAAGGGGGAGGAGGGGGGGGGGAGAACAACGAAAAAAAAAAGAAAAGCGGGCGCATTATTTCTTGAGGCCGGGGAGAACAAAATAGGCTAGGTGCTTTATCGGGATGCGAAAAAATTTTCAACAATCAAGAGGGGACAAAAAAGAGGTAACAAATTTTGGTAAGAGAAACAGAGTGAAAAAGGTCATATTTAAAAGAAAAGGGGACAAGGGAGGAAGTGGGGGTACATGCAAGACTGTCTGATGGGTCAGGTGATTGAAAGGGGGTTTAATGAAGGCGCGCAGGCGCAGAAAAAAAAAGTGTCTGTCGGGTGAGGGGAAAAGGAAAAGGGACTTATAAGAACGCTTCCTTACTAGAATCTAACGAAAAAAAGAAAGATGAGGGCTTCACTCTGAAGGAACTGACGAGGCAATGGATTAAGACCTTAACTTCTCTTTGCCTGGAGGGAGGGAATCTATAAGGGGGGGTAAATATGAAACGAAACCAAAGGAGGAGTGATCAGAAAAAACGCGCCTCTCCGGAGGGAAAGAGGGGAGGGGGGCAGGGTTGATCGAGGAGGTTGTGCACCAAGGGTCGAAAGAACCTTCCCCATTTGGGGGTGGGGAAAAGATGGTCTCAGGGTGGTTTTTGTAACCAATTTCAGTAGGAACGCTTCGCTCCTACAGGGTGAGTCACGGAGATGGAGTCGTTTTCGAAGAAGGGGGGGAAATCTGATCAAAGTAGGGGCGGAGACCCTGTGACTGTTTGCTCAAAAACATCATGTGTTCTGTGGAGGGGAGGGCGAGAATCTTCGGTGCTAACAAAGAAAAAGATTCTAGCCATCACAATGACTAAAAAAAATGTTCAAAGAGAGAAAAAAAGAGGGATCTAGGAGAAGGGAGGGGCAAGCAGATTGGGCGAAATTGACGCAGAAAACCAGAAAGGTCCCGGTCATAAAGAACAAGTGCTGATTCCAATAGTGGGGAGATGAGAGGGCAGACCCAAGGGTCAAACTGAGGGGGGAGAGGTGCGGAAACTTGGCTAAACGCGAAAAAGGAGGTCTGCAGAATTGACCGACGAGGAGAAAGGAAAAAAGAAGATGGGGTGGGGGAATTTCAAAAAGGGGCTGGTCATCACTTAATTCCTGGGGGAAAAAAACCAGAAGGATGTATTCTTAAGTGAAAATAAGTGCTCTAGCATAAAATTTACGCTAGAATCAGGGGGGGGACAGGGGGCTGGGTTTTTAAGGGGGCGTGGACCTAGCCGGAAATGGGGGAAAGGAGTGTTAGTGGTCACAAAGCAAAGCAAGGGCCATCACGAAGCTAGACGGGGAAAGGTCCCAGTCAGGGGGGCCCGTAGAAGAAATAAGGCAGGTCCAGGGAATCATGGTTCTGGGAAGCCAAGCAAATTACTATTTTCTTGAGGGGTCAGTCTTGTCGAATCGTTAAGCACGACAGAAGGAAAAAGGTTGTCGGAGAAGGTGGACCACCGTGATTCTCATTAAGAGGCTGTCATGAGATTCAAGAATGGCAGCGTCGAAAAAAGGGCGAAGAAAAAGGACCGAACCGAGCGAGAAGTGGGGCAAATCTTGTTTGCGTGAAAAGTCCGGCGACGAGGCTAAAATTCTTGTGGAGCGGGGGAGAGAGGATGGCGAAATGGTGCTTTTTTGGGCAACGACAAACGAATTCAAAAAAAAATAGCCTCGTAGGGGAACCGGCAACGAATGCGAACAAAGGAGAGGAAGTGTAAGCAGCACTCCGAGCGGCGGAACGTCGTCCAAAAAAAAGACAAGGGGACAGAAAGTTGCCCGAAACCCCCAGGTCCCAATTATAGATAAACGGCATCTAAAAAATGAAAAAAAACAAACAAAGGGGAAGTGACATGATATATATTCCAAGTCGATCAAGGGAATAAATTCGGGAAGCTCAAGTCCTTCAAAGTGTGACGGAACGGGCAAAGATCGAGTAGGCATGAAGGGGGACATTCCTAAGGGGGAGGAGGACTTGCAAATACGAGGCGAGCGGGGTGGGAACGGTCGTTTGCAGGGGAGGAAAAAAAAAAAAAAAAAAACCACGCAAACGACATCAATATCGAATAAAATAAGGAAGAGGGGGCCGGGGAGGGGAAAACCAAAGGACTCAGGGGACAGCTAGCCTCTCAGGGCGGAACTGGGAGAACGGGTAACACCGCTGAAGGAGGTAACCCCTAGCAGCCTAACATACCGAGACAGGGGGCAAGGGGTCAATCCGCCAACGTCAATCACAGAGAAGGTGAGACGGATCGGGGGAAAAAAGACCAGAACAATACAGACCGTCCTTGGAGCTGGCGTCCCTTGCCCGATAGGGGAAGAATGAGGTGTCGGTACTTCTCAAAAAGGAGACTGGGGACAATTTCCGGATGAGGGGGGGAGGAGGTGCCCAGCGGGCTTTGGTAAAAAAAGAAATAAAAAGAATGAAAAAAAAAGGGCGGCTCCGTGTTCCACGGGAAAAGGAAAAAAGCCAGAAATTCAACATGATTAGCAGGGGGGTAATAGGAACTGGTAGGCGAAAGTTAATAATCACAAGAAAAAAAAAAAAAAGGACAAAGGGGGGGGGGGGGGGGGGGGGGGGACGGAAGGAAGGAAAAAAAGCAGTGTGGGGTGTGAAAATTCAATATATGACTGGGAAGATCGTCGGGCAAAATCAGGAGGGAAAAAAGAAAACTAAGGAGGGGGGATTTCGAACAATGAAACGAACCGGCCAACGTTTCAAATTGCGTCTCATCGCCCACGATTGGGGGAGAGACAGATATGAAAACCAGGGGGACGCAGGACTTCAGGGGAGAAAAAGAGAAGGACAGAAGATATGATCCCGAAGAGGGGGGGCGAGTCGAACCTTTTCGGAAGGGGGTGGAGGGACATCTCAAGTCTATCCATCCGATTGAGAGGAAGCAACGAACGAACCCATATCGAGAAAAAGGAAAAGGGGGGAATCCAGAAGAAAAAGGGTCAAAGGTAGGAAGAACAGCAAACGCACTCCAGGGGATAGGGAAAGAGGAAAGCAGGGCCTTCGGAACGCTTCACGGAAAGGGGAAAAAAACAGAGCGAAATCTTTCTCAAAAAAAAAGGGGGCAGGGGGAGATTTCTACCGTCAGAAAAAAAGACGGTCAAATAAAGAAAAGAAAAAAAAAAGGAAAAGAGCGGAGTGATATCACTGGCAAGAGGTCTCGATCCTAGAGGAGACCCGGGGACGACGGACGCGCCTTAGGTCGGACCGGAGGCCGGGGGGGAAAAGGAAAGGGCGAAGAGGGGACTGAAAAACTCCAGTCGTAGGAGAGTAAGATCGGCCTTCGACATAAATAGGAAATGGGGGAAAAACACCTACGTACAATGGGGCTCTTGGCAGGACTGAGGAGTAAGTCATCATCATCCAATGAAAATAAAAGAACAAAAGGAAGAGTGGCACCCAAAAAGAAGAAGGGAAAAAAGAGAAATTTTACGTCCTAAAAAGAGGCGGAAGGGAAGGTTCGCAAAGTGTTTACCTAGGAGAAAAGAGAAGGCACGCTTGTCAGCAGCTAAAGAGAACGAAAGAGGGCCGTTGGTTCCCGACGAAAGAAAAGAGCGGGGGAGGAGGGGAACGTCATTCGGTTGTCTAAAAAGAAGAACAAGGAGGGGACACCCATGAACTTTGGTCACTAGATTCAGAAGACAGTTCCGATTCATAGTGGGAGGGCCGCCGGACGGAGTCAGGCTGCGTATATGATCAGGAAAAGCTAATTAACAAAGCAGAAAGGGGAACCGGAGGGGGAAGCCCTCGTAAGCGGGGGAAAGGTGTACATTGGGGGATAAAAGAGAGGGGGGAGGGGGGGAGGGGAATTAGCCACATCTCGAAAGGCGAAAAAAACAAAATCTAAGGAAGTAAAGGAAGGGAGGTCGGATGAAGAGCGCTCGCAGTTAGGAAAATCAGGGCGAGACGAAGGTATTCTTGGGGAAGGATCTTAGGAAGAGGGGGGAGGACAAACTCAAGTGTGAGGGTGCCCTCAAAGGGCTGGGGGGAAGGCAATAATTCCGAGGCCGATAAAATTTCAAAAGAAGGGAGGGGTAGGTCCAATAAAAAAAACCAAGAAGACAAATTAGGGAGGACATGGTTGCACGCTGGGGCTTTTCGACCACCGGAAGAGACAGGTGGGGGACCCAAAACGCG
>Ga0179593_1547485_pt1 | contig 14482 bp, 19 predicted proteins | sample CZODoug2_1_08_16_FD_185931 | JGI IMG/M metagenome (GOLD analysis project Ga0179593, IMG submission 185931) | Vadose zone soil fungal communities from Angelo Coast Range Reserve, California, USA - CZODoug2_1_08_16fungal (PacBio error correction) | ecosystem: Environmental > Terrestrial > Soil >...
CGCAAGAAGAAAAGTTTAAAGGTGGGGAAAAAAAAGTTGATGAGGTGCTTTAAGGGAAGCGGCGTTTCAAAATGCGCGGTGGAGCGGGAAAAGTATAAGGCCTGGGCTGGGGAACTTTTCGCAATGAGGGAGAAGAGTGAGGAAGAGGAAGAGATTCTGACCAAGGCCTGGAGAAGAAACGGGAGTGAAAAGAGCAGGTACAGTTGAAGGCGGGGGGGGAAAAGGGGAGGAACGTGGTTCAACGAGACTGACAAGGACAGGAAAGCTGAAAGGGAGCGCTGGCGACGATAACGGGATTGGTCTCCCAAGGGGGGAAGGGTGTTCGCTTTCAGGAAAGCACGGGGGGGCGATTCAAGTGTTGTTTGGTAGGAGTTTCGTTTCAAAATGTGAGACAGTGGGAAGAGAAAGCGGAGAAAGCGACCTACCCGGTTTGGGGGTAGATCTCTAGGAAGACAACTGGGGGAAAGTACCATTTCAAGGTTCGGAGATGTGCGGCGTCTTATCCGTAATGAGCGGATCGTTTCTTTTTAGGAGGGGCAGGCATCTGTTCTCCTTTGGAGATTCACTGAGACCCGACACAAGCAAATTAAATTTTTTGAAGTTGAAAGGGGGCAGGAACAACGTCTCGAAAAGCGGAGACGGGTTGTACAAACATGAGGAATCTCTACCGTTTAATTACAGAAGTTGCCGCGGGAGGATCAAGGTCCTTCGAAGGAGCATGTCTCCCTTTTGTGGGGGGCGAGATATTCAAGAATGGCTCACTGGTGATTCGGGGGGGAACTTTCTATCTCCCTCAGAGGAAAGGACCAGAAAAAGGGATTATGTTGAGTACCACTCTTCTCCGGAGTCCTCAATCCTTACGTACTTACGAAACCGTCCTCATGGTGTGGCTTCCCAGTGTCTTTTTTATAAGGTGCTTAAAAAAAAATTCGAGGCAGACGAAAATCGAATGACTGTCGAACCGCGGAACTACAGCATGGGGGGTATGGATGACCGCGAGTCTCTGCTGAACCAAGAAAAATGAGAGGGGGTTTTCCTTCTGAAAGGGGGAAAGCTGGGTGGGGAGAGGCAAAATGTGTGCTTTGCAGAGAAGCACTCCGTGAAAAGGGCAATGCGGCGGTTGACGAAAATCAAAATACAGGGTGTGACGATTTGATAAGGGGAAGGCGTGAAGCCTGTGGGGTTGTACGGGAGACGAGAAAGACGGCGAGAAGGGAATCTCTGCGCAAACAGGGTGTAGCCTCGAGGTGAAAGAGCCTCGTCTCGGGGCAGTTGGTTCCAGTTGCCAGAGCGTAACTTAAAGTCCAAACTCGGGCAAGACACCCACCTAATCAAAGTCAATGCTCGCGATCGTGAAGGGCCTACTAGTGTTTTTTACGAATGGGGGAAAGATAGAAAAAGCCCGTACATCCGAGGGAATTGGAGAAGGCGGAGAGCGGGTCCTTGAGGAGAAGTCGAAAAACAGTTGCGGCCGTGAGCAGGGCACTGCACTCGTATGAGTCGACGATTTTGGACAGTCGCGGTGGCGTCAACTCAAGTCTTGGGGGGACTGTATCCCCTCGAATTTTCTCTAGTTACGAGGCTTGTCGGGGGAAGGGGGTTTCCTTTGACGTATTTTGCCAACATGCCAAGGCGGAAGGGAATTTAATTTCCCAGCGCGATGGTGGGAGGGAAGAACGGGGCTGGAAAGGTTCAGCGGGTAAAAATCAGGTCTTTTCATCGATTCGTTGTAGTAAGGGGGTGTACGGGGGAAAGAAAAAAGAGCTATTATATAATAACGCTACGGCACCGTCAATGGTTTATCGAGACTGGCGGCGGACGAGACAATTGGGAAACCCAAAGCAACAGGGGCGGGCTACGAGTTTCATGCGGCGAGGCGGAAAAGGCCAAATCATGCTATTTGCAGGTTGCACGGGAGCGGTGTTGCGTATGAACATCTCACTTTTCCTCGGGGATACCGTGTCAGAGTAGTGAGGTGCGGGGAGGGAGAGTAGGGCTTTGGGAGGAGTGCTGCCGGGCCAATTCTCGCCAGAGAGAAGACTCCTGGTCGGGGGTTGCAAGGGTCGGAAGGCGGCGGGAGTTACGAACGGGGCGCCGGTTGAAAGGCCGCTTGTTCTCTCGAGGTACCGTGTAGAAGGAGGGTGGTCGGGAAGTCCTACGTAGGGCCCTAGTGGTCGCGTGTTGCCGGAGGAATAGGGGGGAAGTGTCTCGAAGTCTGGAACTCAAAGTAACTTCTACTGGTGGAATATGAGAGCGGAAAACCTCTTGGTGTGTCTTTGACTATGATAAGGGGATTATTGACAGCGCCCGGCGAGGCCCTGCGGAGCGCTTCCCCCACGACTCTTCCGTCTGCTGTCCTCGCCCGGGAGAGACGTACATCTAGGGATCTGGGTTTGCATTCCATGGGATCAAAGAAGAGCGGGCGTCAAACACTGGAGGGGACCAGAGAAAGGCGTACATTTCGGAAAAGGCTCTCTAGTTGACAGGGGAAGAGTCGGGGGATCGTTCTTTTCTGAGCAGGGGTGAGGCCGCGAGGATTTAGGGGTGGGAGCGCGCCTTTGGCTGACAATGTAATATGATTCCGTTGAAGTGTCACGGCCATTAGAGTTCCGGAGTCTTAGGGCCGGATCAGAAACCATGTACTCGTTTGACGTGTAACTCTCTGGTCAAAGATTTGACTTCCTCGGTTGAGGTAGGAAAAAAAACAGTGGCCGTTGTTCAAAAGGAGGCCGGGAGCTTAGGCTGCTACGAATGTCACGCGCACCGGGGGATTATTGGGAAAAGGTCAGCGGCCAGATCGACAGGAAAAGTGGCCGAACAAAGTTCCGAAAAGTTAAGCATATTGGGGAAGGGAATATACGTAGGGGGTTCCGAGATCGAAGAGAAGAGCATTTGAGCTAATACATTAACTGTAAGGACGTTTTTTTCTTGCTTGTCCCTTGGTCCCATGTGTATCCTGCATTTGGAGTCTTGAAGGTTAAAAAGATAAATTTCGTTTACTTGACCTAGAGACCGCGGAGTCATAAGGGGGGCCTAATTAAGCAGAAAAAAACGAAAAAGCAGGACCTCGTTGCATTCGGGAGTTCAACTGCACAAACAAATCTTTTCTTTAAAAGAGCAAAAGGCAAGAAAGAAGGCGCCCTGAGGCACTATCTAGGGGGAGCCGGAAAGGTGAGCCTTTATTTTTTACCATGAAAAAGCGAAGCGGGCATACAAAAAGGAGAGAAACCACCTAGTGATGATTGGGGGTATCATGTATCGAAGCGTGGAGCTCTCTTCAGTTAGGGGGGGTCAGTAGCTCCAATCCGGGGGGATCCTAGGGATGCTCTTCTGGGCTCCGCGCGCATCAATGGGTGGCGGGAATGCTAATTCCTTCGTGGGGGTTTTATTGGTCCCCCCTTTGGTTTAGGGTTCACTTTTCGAGTGTGCCTGTGGAGATGTAGTAATAGTCGCGACCTGGATCAATTACTTTCATTGACCGGCAGATTCACTTCGTTTATAAGAATCAAATCCTCATTCAATACTCTTGAAAAAAGGTAAAGGATCTCAACTAAATCATCTTAGAGTTAGAGGAGGTCATTGCGGTCAAGAGCACGTCAGTAGAACTCACCGAGTAAACGCTACGCTAACGTCCCATAACGATAGCCACAAATGGAAGAAATTTAAGTTCGGCAGGAGCAAATTCATGGCGATCTCGACCGCAGTAACGAAAAAAACTTCGGAACTAACTCATGAAAGTCGACGAGTAAGCACCCTAACTCCAGGCTCGACAAACTGCCTGGGGGTCTTTGCCTCGAAAAAAGGGCAACCGAAGGAAGAACAGCTCGCTTCCCCCGCTCCGAAAGAGGGGAATGTAAGTATCGAATACGGCAATCTACGGGAAAGGGACCCTCTAAATATCAAATTACTTAGGCCCAAGGCGACAGCGATGGTGAAAAAACGCAAATCCTCTCCAAAGAAAAAGCCACAACTACACGAAGCCAGCCTCCGTCCTAGAAAGAGGGAAGAGAGGTACTATCGATGCTCGAAAAAAAAGCCCTTGGGACAAAAAGGGGGGTTAAAAACTGCAAGTCAGGTCCAGGAGGACCATAAAATCGAGAGGTTCTCCGCAAAAAATTGGCGATCAGCGAAATCTGTACCTTCACTCCGGGGGGTTCGCTTCGACAGGGGGGGGCCATTGCGGAGTAGGGGAGATAGGGCAAACCTCTCAATTTCGCACGGGATGACGGGCGGGAGTGGCACAGGTAACCGGCACAGAAGATGAGAGCTGAAAATTTTTCGCAACCGGAAGGGAAAGAGAGGGCAAATTCACCCTCGTATAGTGGAACACATATCCAAGTTGAGGAGAACTCCAATAATAGGCTGCGTTGCGCCCACTTGCCGGCTCTCCACTACCAGGGAATCAACATGCCTCGAAGACAAAAACCACCCAAACTCATCATCAAAAATCTCTAAAACCAGGGGAGACTCACACCAGAGAGGAGACCAAAACCATACCTTCACAACGATCCACAGGGAGCTGTCACGGGAGGCAGGGAAAATTCCCGGGCCATGGGGCTAGTGCCTGAAACTCGCGCAGACTAATTGAGAACTTTTAGGGATGATCGAAGCGATGGCTCGGAAGACAAAAAAAAACAAGTGAAAATCAAGAAGCGTTTAACAACCAGAACGCTTGCGCCCACCGCGCTGCCTGGAACAAACAGCTGAATCACCGAGGGAAGACACTTCCCTGGATAAAAGAATGCGCCGGAGAAGAGACAATCTAAAGCCGCGGACTCAACAAGGACAACTTGCAAAAAAGGTAGCCCCTTAAGTCCCTAAAGTGTCCAGCCAAACAACAAACGCCAGCTCCGCAAAAGCGCTGAACGAGCCCTCTCCAATAACGGGCTCTCACTGTTAGAAAACAAAAGGGGGTCTCCAAAAACGGAACGAGAGGACTCCTGGTAAAGAATAAGGAAGGGGGGTCAAAAGCTTGCTCAAAGATTCGGAGGAAAATAGAAACAAACCCGTATTTGCATTCACGCTCAGAGGGAGCTTGCCAAATAAGGGGTTAGGGACGGCTTACCGCCAATCTCCGGGTTGACGAACTGTACAAAGTCCAATTGAAACACTGACCTCAGCATGGCCTCCTCGAGGAGCAAAAGAGATCATCGGCTCACCCAAAGAACGCGGAGAAGGGAGAAACTCGATTAAATCATAGAATGTACAAGACGATCCAAGAGAAGGATTCTTAGAACAGGGCCAACCGGTGAGAAGGTTTTCATGAAAAGACCGGTTTCGAAAGGCTTCACGAGAAAGAAATCCCTCGCCCCCATCAACGTCCTCAAAAAAAAGAGACCAGGACGCCCCACAAAGATTGTGGGGTAATGCAACTCCCGACCCCATGGGAGAGGGAAAATGATCGCGGCACCGTCCGATGTGAGACCAGACGATGCAGCTCAAAAAAGCCAGGGACAAAGACCCAAATGGATAAGAGGAAAGAGCGGATCATACTTTCCATCTTTCGAAGGCAAATAAGAAAAAGAAGAGATCCCAGTCTATGGAGGCCAGGTAGCTCGCACGTCGAAATCATTCCTGAATAAAAGGAATGAAAATAAGAGACGAGGCACAAGACAAGGGTCGAGCGATCCCCTGCAAAAAGAAAAACGCTTCCCTCTGAATCCAAGCACGAACGGCTAACATTTAAGTCGAAAAACTATCTCCTTCCTATTGTTGTACAAAAGATATCCAAATCAAGAGTGGTCCCCTCCAGCGCATCCGATTCCAACTTAACAAAAAAAACGTAATTCTGCTTTTGGTTCGGAAGCAAGACGGAAAAGACTCGCCAATGCACGCTTTCAACGTAAGCACAGCGAACGAACGTGATACACGAAACAACCGTACCACCTCTCCTCGAGGGAGGGGACATCGCTATACTAGCCTCGTACATGGTCCGCCTTCAGGGGGGGGAAGTCGCTTAGACTTCCAACTGAAAACGGACAAAGAAACAGCATACTCCTTCCAACAGCAAAGACGCGCCGTCCCCAAGATTACTAAGAAGGAAAAACCGAAGAAAACTTCCCCATCAGCCGACCCAAGAGTCGTAAGACCATACCAGATCCTCGTCGCCTGTTCCTTTTTCATAAGAATTGAACAACTCCCTGCTAGCAAATCCTTTGTCAAACCACGACTGGCAAATGAACCGGACACGGGAATAAGTGTCAGTGGAAGGGAGCGCCATGGTCTCTTGCGCAAGAGGGGGGGGGGGGGCCGCCTAGCCGCTCTCTCCCTCACTGCGAACAGAGCAACCGATAGACACAGGGGGAGTCGAAAAATGACTCCTGAAACATAAAAAAAAGAGAGCAGGACCAAGGCACACACGCGATCCCACTCTTCTAGTAATCCCCTCCAATGAAAAAGGAGAAAAGAAAACAGCAGTTTATATCGAGAAAAACACGGAGGGAGATATCGGGGACGCTGTGTGTCGGGGGGTAGGGAAGAGGGGGGATCGCGTTATGATATGAAAAATAAAAAGTTAAAGGGCGTCGGGCGGTGGGCATCTTGGGGCACGGCGGGGAGACGATCGTGAATCGGCTCGGGCTGGGCTGTCGGAGCGAGGGGCGAAATGCGATCAAAATAAGTTCGAATATCAGGTCGCTCTATCAACTGCTAGGACGTGAATAAGAAAAATTGGATGAATGTCGTGTCAACGAGAATGAAAGGCTAGAGGGAGAAGGCTGGGCGAACCGTTGGTGTCTGAGGGGGAGACCCGAGGAGCTAGTGTGAATCTGGCTAGAGGAATCAGTCGTGGGGAGGGGCGGCGTTAGGGGGGTGGGAGTGTTGGTGAGTGTTTAAGTTTCGAATGTTCTCATTTTGAATAGATTAAAGATCGAATAGCCCTACCCTTTTGGAGAGCAATCGAAATGTCGAAAGATTAGAGCTGTTAAGGATGCGGGAGAAAGGAGAGTAGACTATCTGTCTTTGGGATTCATACCGGGGAGCAAAAAAGTTCATCTAGGGTGTCAGAGGATAACAAGACGGGGGTGTATTCTGGCGGCGGGGAAGAAACGGCAGATCGCGCGGGACGGAAATGAATCGCTACCGGGGGCTGAAGAAATACCCATGCCGGGCGGGCGATAGGGGCGAAAAAGGGGGACTGCGGGGGAAATGAGGGTGGGGAGAGTTCTAATAGGCAGGGAAAAGGCTAAAGGTGCAGGCTTGGATCACGGAGACTCAGCAGAAGTCCAAGGCATAAGTATAAGGCGGGGGGAAGACCTCCTTCGTGCGCCGCCAGGCGACATAAGGGTAAGGAAGTGAGACACGGGGCGCGGGGGAAAAGGATTAGCAAAAAAAGGGGGGCTGCACGAGGAAGGCAGTAAATCTCTTCAACCAGGGAAAGAAGGGCCTCGAGGACTGAGTAAAGAATAACGAGAAAGGGTTAATGGATTGGCCAGTAGTAAAATAAAAGGAGAAGTGACTTCTGTCTGATTGTGATCGTGTGAAAGGGGGGGTGATCGGCATCAGCAAAATCCTTAATAACGGGAGACATGCATCACCATTAACAACTGCAAAATAAATGTTCTAATTTCACATGACTTCCTGCGGAGGGATGTTCCAGTCAATGTAACCTGCGAGAGGGGGAAGTAGTCTTCTCGGGATGATGTAATCCGGGTTTAGTGCATGCAAGATCTTCCAGGTCAGTTGTCGTCAAGGTGAGTGCACATGAGAAGCTCAAAACCGCAAGGGCGCGGAGAAAAAATCACTGATTTGGAACATAGATAGAGCGGAATTGGCGCAAGCGGGTGGGTAGGGGTGTGACGTAAGTAATAAGGAAAGAGGGGCAAAAGATGTGTAGGAGGGGGACGTTAAAAGTTGCGGCAAAGGCTTATAAACTTGGGGGGGGGGCTGAGACCCTTGGCGCAACTGTCAGTAACGTATATCGCTGGGTTTCTTTGTGAGAACGCGCCTTGAAAGGAGAAGGAGGTGCCTCGCAGGCTCGAGTTGGTGAGGTTACGGCTTTAGGGAGGATGGAATTGGATTTTTTCCAAACGGGGGAGGCGGGAAATCGGGAAATGGGGGGGAAGTTGAACACGTTAGACAGGATAGCAACGGAGGTGCAGTAAGGTCTGAGGAAGGAGAAAGGGGAATTTACATTAGCGGATTGGTTGAGACGGGTGTAGACTTTGTTCCCTAGTCTCGAATCGCCAAAAAGCCCTCTCCCGTCAGGACCCGGGGTTTAACTTGCGTAGCGGCGCTTTAGCTAAATGCCCCCTACAACATCGCGAGTCTACTTTAAGGAAGAAATTCACAGTGAGTCACTACACTCAGATCTAGGAACTCTGGCGATCATCGTGCTCTCTCCGGTGGGATTCAGACGTTCAGAGGGCGGAGAGACCTACAGTGGGGAGTTGCGTATACGCGCAGGGGAGAGCTCCCTGGAGCAACAGCAGAAGTGAACGGGGAGATGAGAGTGGACAAACGAACAGAGGAAACGGTAAAGGGTGCCCTCCCACGTGATAAAAAAGCGGGAGAGGGGAGGGGAAGTCTAAAGGGGTAACTGCTTCGAAAGGTCTGGAGAATATGGCTGCTTTAAGAGAAATTCGACAGAACAAGCGCCTAGAGGAACCCACCGGTAAATCCGATAAAATTTCGCTCGTCTCTCACCCTCTAGGGCTAATTCAGTCTCTCCATTTCGGCGATTCTACAATAGGCCCATTTCTCCTTCGAGAAAAAGGTGAACACGGTGAGGTCAGATTAAAAGGGATGTTTACGGGGAGATGCCTGTCTTTCTTAGCGGGGTGTAAACGATTTTGCGTGACCAGCGGCAGTACTCTTTTGAGGGATGAAAAGTAAAGGAGGAGGGGAATCCTAGATGGAGGATGGACGTAAAGAGGGAACCTTCCATGTTCTAAGTTTTGAACTTTGTGCTTTTTCTCTATTTTTAACCAGTCCCATTGAACCAGAGTTCGTTGTTCCTGCTTGCCGGAGGATGGGAGTCGAAGGAGGGGCGCAAAGAGGGTGAATTGTGGGGTTCTACTCGGGCTGAGCGGACGGGAAGCATTCATGATTGCCAAGGACGACCAGAGCAGTATTAAATCCTGGGAATATGGGATTGTGACTCAGACCATCGGTAATCTTCCGAGTAGAAGGGGAGTTTCTGAGGAAGAGGACTCGGAGATCTCCTGTCTATATGGGGTCATTCGGTGGGGTGTCTGTTGTTCCCGGAGGTTCATTCCTCGCTGAAAAGGTCCATATAAAAAGAAATAGAGATGATATCTCTTTCTGTATCTTATGTCTCATGACCACCGAGTAAAAAGACAAATGATTAAGTATAGGATCGAACAGGCTTCGTTCCGAGGTGGGGTGGAGGGCCGATCTTCTGGGACAACAGGATTTAACGAGAAGGGTCGCGATCGAATCTCAGTCTCAACAACACAAGGGGTAGAGGGAGGGGGGGAGCGAGCCCTCAGAGTTTGAGGAAAACGCACTCAGGAGAGTAAGAAAGAGATCCGGGGCGATCCTCTTGATAGTCGGGGGGGAAAACCGAAAGAGGGTGCTAGGTTAAATCGCCGAATCGATCAAGGCGGTTGCAGAGCAAAAAGGAGGCCTGTCAAGATGAATCAACTGTCAAAACCGTACGTCTCCCGAAAACAAAAAGAGCCGTTCCGTATCGGGGCATCGTCAAGCGGGAAGAATCTAAAGAAATAAAGCCAACATCTACAAAGGATCGCACTATTCTATTCCACCGGCTTCCGCATATTATTCCTTGAATTAATGACCAATTCTTAGGGCATATAGAAAGCGTCGCGACTTCACCACTTGACACTCTACGGAAAAGGCTGGGAAAGACTAAGAGACATGGGAAGAGGGGGAAAGAAACTTGCTGTTGTGAACAACATCGTTTACTCTAGAGAACGCTCGGAGGTCCAAGGCAAAAAAAAAAGGGTGACAGGGGGATGGATGCGGAGAGACGCAGAGGAATTCTACTGCCTGACCTCGGAAAGAAAAGAATTAACGAGGGCCACGCAAGAGGCTCAGACGGATAACAAGGAAAAAGGAACAGAGAAAAAAAACTCCTCTAAAGGGAAAGAGAGGGAAACATCCTCCTTCACCTCAGAAGATGAAAGAAAAACGACAGTTCTCGTCGCGCGCCCTGCCACCAAGTGGGGGGGTTGGGAATGAAATCTCTAAAGTCAAGATAAAGAGGGACGCTCCAGCCTGGGGAAGAAAGGGTTGATTTTTTTTGTTTTGGGGCACACGGGAACTTTGTTGTTCGAGGGGTTCGGATGTCCCCAACCCCATCAACCCACCGTGGCTTTTATTAGCTGTGTAAGGTTTTTGGGAGGGGTTTTCGTGGGGTGGTGATTTTTGGGGATAGGAGTCTATGATGTGTTTGGGTCCCAGAAGGAAGGTGATGGTGGGGCCGATTCTGTGGAGTTAGCGGAAGGGGGTGGGGTAAGCGTCTCATTGGCCAAGTTGGATTGTATCTAAGACCTAGAGAAGAAGAGAATAAACACTAGAACTTAAAATCAGGACAGCGATCTTACTCTTCCTTGTGCCAAACTAGTCAGAGGGGAGAACAAATACGCTCGATGGTATCTCAAAGGAAGAAAAAGGGACGCCTCCCGCGACTCATTAAGAGCAATAAGGATCATTCAAAGGGTAGTCTCAAGGCTGATAGGTAATAGCCGTGAACTAGAAGGAAGAGTACAATGTCTAAACGCATTGTACACTTGGGACATCTCTAAAAAAACGAGGCTCGTTCCCGAGCCTGCGGTAAAATCAGGGGTAAAAGCACCGACAAATTTGGAGTTGTCAAGAGATCACAGCGCTCCTCCCTTTCAACCATGGACGCGCGGAGGAATACATGAGGGATGAGGATGCCCTAAAAGTCGAAAACGTAAAAAATCACCTCGAGGCCCGGCGAGTAGCCACAGATGAGAAGGACCAACCGACCTTGAGGAGCACTACACATCATTGAAAAAGCAGGGGCTGCAAGAGGTAGGAGTCCGCAGACGTGGAAAGATAAAACAATAAAGCCCTTAATCAGAGAAAAGAAAAGTGCCCAGGACTCCTTCCTCACATCAAGGTTATGGTGACAGAAACCTCCAGACCTAAAGATCTCATACCATCCAAAAGACCCAAGACGTGATTCGCTAGTTTATAAGAAAAAGTCGAAAACAGAATTCCTCCTCTAAAATGGACTGGGGGAGAGAATGCGACACCTAGCTTGTAAGGACTTGAAACAACCAGAGGAGAAGGAAAAGAGAAGGTGAAGCGCTGTTCAAAACTGGTGGGCAGTGGGTTTCTCACAATCTACTTTGGGAAATGTACGAACTCCGCAACTGAAAAGGAAGGGACCTCTCAGCATCTGGACGGGAAGCATCAGCGGGACCCCCAGCACCTGACCTGCTAGTATCCCGATAGAGAAGGAAAGAGCTGAGGTAACATGCTTACCTAACACAGCAACGAGATTCCCATGTAGGTGTAAAGGAGGAAAAGCGTTTAGACGAACGTATTCCCGACTGGAAAGGATGGGAAGGGGGAGCCCCGGGCCCCCCAAAACTTCCCTAAAAAAAAAAACGGAGACAAAAACGGAAGGAAATTTTGAGTGGATACAACCCAAGAAACAAATTTCTTGAATGATTGCGAATGATTCGAGGCAAAGTCGATGTTAGGAACTCGTTGCATAAACAAAGTAAAGAACAAAAAGGACCATCTTACTGGAGAGGGAGCGTTCACAATTAGCGAAGAATCGAACAGGGCAGAACTCAAGCACTTCTGGGAAACGCGGTAAAGAAAAAACTTGATCAACCTGGGAACATTGAAAAATTCTCATTGAGGCGCCGTACAAAGTGCCCCCCGCGCGAATCAAAAAGTAAGGGTAGAAGCCGGCCCTGCACGTGGAGAGGCAGTAGTGAGGCCTAAGAAGTCTCCTTCATTGGTACAGTAAGAAAAACGGAAAGGAAGGAAAAGGGGGAAGAAAGCTAACCGAGGGGGGAACCAATGCACTCACGCATCTTCTGTGAGGTAAACCGAAAAATCTCTCAAAAGAGTGAAAGACTTCAAGAAAAATCCGTAACGAGAAGAAAAAGGGACGAAGAAAAAAAACTCACAGTAAAAAGCCCCTATGTGACGACATTAGAAATCTGACAAAAAGGGACAAAAATCCCAAAGGGGATAAACAACTTCTGAGGCGGACCGCAGAGGACGGCCCAGTCAGGGGGACACTGGAAAAAAAAAAGAATACGTCCGGTCACGGACCATCCAAAAATAAATCGCGCCCGTGAATAAATAAACTTTCACTCCGCATAAGAAAACTCCATCATACCGCAATAAAGGTGCAGACCAGCCGCCCACTTATTCGTGAAAGGAAAATAAGCGATCGCTTAATTGTTCATGTTTCGAAGTCAAAGAAAAGGAAAGGGGCCAAAAAAGACTGTCACAATTGAACGCTGGACTGCGATCGCCATGGCTTTAACAATCAGAGGCAAACATTTGGGGGGACCTTCCCATAAATCGAACAATAAGTGAAAAGGGATTCACTGAAGGAGACAAGCATCCGAAGGTCACGAAACTCTAAAAAGAGAAAATACACTTCACTTTCAAGGACATAAAAGCGGGCCTCAGACTCGTAGAATCCTCCACGCTTCTACAAGCGTCGGACAAGATGGGGAGGATAACAACACAGAAAGAAGGGAAAAAAGATACAATGCTGGTACTCTGTGGTCGACTGGGGAATAATTTAAAAGGGGGGGGAGTGACGGGGGTGACGGAATTTCTCTGTAGGGTAAAGTTCGGGGGGGGGAGAAGGCGTTTGATCGATAGGGTAATATACGAAGGGTGGCGTCGGTGATGTAAGAGTCTGTCACAATTGAAAGGTAGTGAAAGGAAAGGACATGTGAGAGAGGACGGAAGAAAAAGAAAAGGAGGGTAATTTCATTTTCCGGATGGTGGAAAGGAGAAGGTGCCGAACAGGTAGCAGGCTTGGGGGGGGATCTCGCAAATAGAGGGTCGGCTTGGTCTCCAGGACGTGGCGAGGGCTTTTTGGCTTCGGAGCGTCGTGCTTACGAGGGGGTATGCGAAGACCGTGGGGGAGGAAAGGGTTTTCAGGGTGCAGTCATTTTTGAGGGGGGGCCAGCAAAGGGGACTACCGGTGAAAAAGGAGGGCAGGAAGGAGAACGTTCAGGAGCTGGCGCGTAGAAAGGAAGCACGGCTTGCCTGTGATTCGATGTGGAATAAAAAAAAAAAGCGTGGGAAAGAAGGAGAGGTTGTCGTTGAAGAATAAACCGAAAATGTGCAGGGGGTGTCCTGGCGGAGGGAAAAGGGCGGAGCAGCATGTCGGGAGGGGGTCAATGGTACTGGGGATCGCTACTGGGAGCGAAGTCATAAATAAAGACGGGAATTTCTGGCGGACAACTAGCAGTTGAGGGGGTTTGTTTGTGACGGGAAGATGAGCGAAGGGGCGCAAAGTGGTCAGTTCTGGCTAAAGGAAGCAGAAGAGAAAGGCTGTTGAGGACTCTAAAAACAAAGGGGGACAAAGTACATTCGCCATCCGGAAAAGACTGAAGAAGGCTTGTAAGATATATTTTGGGGAAAAGCACTGGCGGGCAAGCGCGGTCCCATTCGGGGTGCCGCGATCAACGGGAGCAGAAGGACGAAGACGGAATTTTGGATGGTGTCGATGGGCCTTCGGAAGTTTCGGAGGGGAGCAAAGTGGGATAGGCCGTGTGGCGAGGGAAGGGGAAGAGCAAGCCTTGGAAGGGCCTAATTCGAAAAGTCGGGAGGGCACCATTAAATCCTGCGAAAGCAGGGTGGACAAGCTGTTGACTAGAGTCCGAAGGAGCCTGTGTAAATGAGAGCGATTAATCCTGCAGGGGGAATAGGGGAGGGGCGTGGGGTTTATCAAGGGACGGGCGGTAAAGAACAAATTGCGTCTGAAACTAGTTGGCTGGTGGGGGCACCGGCTAAATTAAATCAAAACAACGAGGTGCGCTTAACCCAGAATACAACGTATTGTCAGAGAGGCCCAAGTCAGGAGCGGGCATTGCGCAAGGGTGGGGGGACATTGGTGGGGAAGTACTTTTATGAAGTAGGAGGGCAAGTTAAGAAAAACGCCGGAGGATTGTCGAAGGAGGAAGAAGTAGAGAGCGTTGTCTGATAAAAGTTTGAGGAATACCCAATCGAGCGGTTCTTATGAGAGGAGTCGTTTTGAGGAGAGGTGCAGGTAAATAATGGATGAGGGCGGGACACTCGTTCAAGGCGTAGAGGCGAGTTGGGAGCGGGAGTTAAGATTTGTACTTTTCAATTCAGGATTTGGTTCCACAAAGGAACTGCATGGAAGGAGGGTCTAGGAAGGTCATACAGGGGGGACTAGGGGAGAAGGATAAGTAAGGCGGTACGGGGGGGGAATAAGGGGGCGGGTGCATAGGTTTGTGATAAGAAATGTGGAGCTTGTAGTGAGGCAATCGAGGAGGAGACGCGCCAAAGGGTTAAAGTATTT
>Ga0179593_1815085_pt1 | contig 14482 bp, 15 predicted proteins | sample CZODoug2_1_08_16_FD_185931 | JGI IMG/M metagenome (GOLD analysis project Ga0179593, IMG submission 185931) | Vadose zone soil fungal communities from Angelo Coast Range Reserve, California, USA - CZODoug2_1_08_16fungal (PacBio error correction) | ecosystem: Environmental > Terrestrial > Soil >...
CCGCTGGGACCACCCTAACCTCTACAGAAGGGTGAAGGCTCAAAACCCGCCGGAGGAGAAGAGTCGGGTGTAAATTAAAAAAAGGGGGGAGTGAAAGGGGAGTCTCATCAAGATCATCGTCGACCGCGGGGAAATCGGGGAGGAGGGAAACGTGTGAAGGCGACGGCGTTGGCAAGGGTCGGTGCTCTGTGTGGATTTCTGACCTCGAGCGAAAAGGAAGAGGAAAAGGGGGCGTAAAAAGAAAAAGGGAAACGTGATAAGCCCAACCAGAGACACTCTTGTAGGACCAGCGCCCCGACTCATCCGCAAGAGGAAGGGGGGAAGATTTTGCCAGAAAAGAAACTTGAGAAGAAAGGCGGAAATTCTTGCAACGCAAGCAAACCGCCGTTGTCGCAGGGAGTCTTACATAACTCCGGGCTTGCAAAGAAATAAAAGTTTTAAAGGAAGAGAAGCAAAGAACTAACCAAACCCGGACGATGCAGACCTCAAAGAGTAGAGGGGGTCATCTCGAAAGAGGGTCGGGAAGATCACAACACGCACCCGCGGAACTCGAACGACGCAGAGGCCTGGAACGAGGTAAAAAGGATTTGGAATATAAGCCGAACGGAAGCGTCCGGGAAGGCGCCTCAGGACCACGAGCAATCCCTCCGACCCTTAACGAACGGCAGCGTTCCTGCACCTACAAGACCGTCGGGGAAAGAAAGAGCGAGCGTGGGAGGGGTAATAGGAAAGGAAGGATCAAACTCTAAAGACGGGGAAGCCGGCCCTGAAATGTGCCAACGATTGAAAAGGTTCGACGGTAACGCCAGGAGGAAAAAAAAGAATCAGTAAACCCGAGAAAGGGGGGAGAAGCATCGGAAAGGAACCTCTTCGCCTTTAACTTCACCCAGCCGCCGTAGGGTCAACGAAAGGCAGAAAATAAACAACCAAACTAAAAGGAACAGAAGCACCTATTCACCAGCATCAGCGGCGACCAGCGAAAGGAAGAAGACCTGAAAAAAAGACTAAAAAGCAAGGTCCACCGAAGACAGCAGTTCTTCCGAAAAAAATGGGACCCCAGGAAAGAGAACGAGAAGGAGGGGGATCTCTCCCCCCGGAGGAGAGGGGGAAAAGGATCGATGTGTCGTCCATCCTCAAATCGAATGCGAGGTGGAAAAAGGGAAGGAACGGGAAGAAAAATTACTAAAATGGACCGCTCCTTCAGTTCTACGTACCCGCTGCGCTGGGGAGTGCCGAGATGCTGGAATGAAAAGAAAACCGACTGCGTTTTGACACGACTCTCTTTGAACCGCGACAGGCGGCGGGGCTAAAATCACAGGGTCGAGCCGCTCATCTCAGAAGAGGGAAGTTGACGGGATCCCCTCAAGCCGCCGGTGAACGCGGCGGTAGAAACTGAGGAAAAAAGGGAACCGACGGAAAAGAACAGGAAGGGGACTTCTCGACCGCGGTTACTCTAAGGGGCCGGGTCATCTGGCTCGACGAACCAGCGAAAAAGCGGGTAAAGCCGTGATTAGGGTCATTACCGAAATGAAGGGGGGTCAAAAAGGAGGGTCTTTTTCCTAAGAGCCGACCGTCCCGACGCGTAGACGGATCTCGGCAAATAGTGCCGTACCTGTAACTCTGAAGGGGGACCGCCAAAGGGAAAGGCGTCGTTAGGACGCTGAGGAGGGGGGGGAGGGACCCAGCGTCCTTCCGATCTGACCCGGGAAATACATCTCTTGTCGCTGCTGGTCCGGCCTGGGGGGAAAATCTCCGAAAGAAGCAAATTGGCGTCGGCTGGTTAGCTCCTGGCGGAAACGTCTGATAGGGGCTCGACCGTCGACGGTTTTTGCAAGTTGCTAGGGGAACGCGGCAGAGTAAAGAAGTTCGAAGTCGCGGGGGAACCCGTCCCCAGTTCCAACCCTGAGAGCCGGGGGCGGTAGGACGGGTCCTGGTAAGTCAAATCAGGCTGGTCGTCCGCCTCACTCTGCCCGCCGTCCGCGTCAGGTCGACCTGTGATAAAAACCCTTCTTCTCGAGATCGAAAATTCTTCGGGGAAGAAAAAACAGCGCAACAAAAGGCCAAAAAGGAAGAGGAAATCGTCAGAACGAACAGCCTCCTATTTCCCAGAGCGGTCGACAGGATGATCTTTTGCCGAGAAAACGGACTGCACCAGAAGGAAAAAACCCTCAGGGGAGAAATGCTTCGCCAAAAAAAGAAACAAAACGGGGAAGCGAAAGAGGGCTTCTTGCTCAGAAAGCGCCTGTCCCATGGAAGGGATTCGGGGGTGGGAAGATAGTTAGCGACCCTTTTTTATCTAGTTGAAAAAGGGGGTAGACCAAGGAAAGGGGAGCGGCGGCCATGCTCTGGATTCCAAGGGAAAGTCGGGGTGCGCGGAGGAGGGATAAGGTCTTCGTTCGATCTCTTTTGATTATGTAAGAAGGGGAGGAGAACTTTGAAAAAGGGCCTCCTCGGATTCTACCGGTAGGAGAGGAAAACACGGACTTATGCTGGGGGAAGGGGGCTTACACCTTAAAGAGAGAGGGGAGGGCGGAGGAACGACGGTACTCGTCTCCCATGGAGGGTTGATGGTCTGGCAGGAAGGGGACGAGAAAAAGATGTACGGACCAAATTTGCGGCCCGGTGTCCTTAGAAAAGGGGGGGAGGAAAGAAATGGAAAAGAAGGGAGGCCTCCCCTTCAAGCGGCGGGTTTCGGTAGCGGGGGAAAAAGAAAGTTCTTGAGTGGGTCGGCAATCGCATCTCCAAATATGGGAAGACGACCGAGAGGAGTTCGCGAGTAATCCGTCGTCCCGACGCCCCTTGAAGTGAGGGAGGGGGTAAAAGAGTCATGCCTAAAAGAGACAAGAGGGGGGGCGGAAGGCGAGTGACATTGAATAACCCGGGAGATTTCTAACCGCCGACGTTCTTTCGAAGCCTGAAAAAACGGGGAAGGCGGCATGTTCAGAGACGTTCGGCCCGGGTACTTTCGCGTTCTCTACCGTTCTCCGTCAAAAGTGGCGAGAGCATAGAGGACACCAGAGTCTGCGAGACGAAGAAGAGGGCTTTGGGTCTCCACACCAAGGGAAAATATAGATTCAAACAGCAGAAAGGTGCAGGTGAAGGGGAGGCCAAACGAAGGCTAGCGTATAAGAACTGCGGAAAAAAAAACTACGGGGGATAAATCCCCCTGGCCGAACGGGGGTATGAAGAAAAAAGGAAAACTACGAAAGGGGAAAACTGCTGGTTGCGGGGAAGAAATAACGGGTTAGGGCGGATCTCGCGTGGCCGATTGTCGTCTGGAATCCCGTCGGAAAAGCCTTGACCCAAAGAGGTTTTACTTGAAAAGGCGGAGGAAGGGAATGGGAAACCGGGAATTAACCTATGGGGATGCGCTTACGACACCACTCACAGAAAACGACCGCGAAAGAAAAAAAAAGCGAAGTGGAAGGCCGTTCCAATTGGGAAGAAGGCGACGCCACCAAGACGGAAGGCCACGACAAAACTACGAAGGGTCCCCTTCCAGTTCCAAGAGAAAACAAGTAATCGTTAGCGCGTACCACTCTCGCCAGAGGGGGAACAAGTCCACGGCCTGGCCGACCAATATAAAGGATCGCCTGCATCCGATCAGGATTTGGGAGAGAACGGTAAAAAGTGAAGAGAAGCGAGCAAGAACCACTCAGGACAGGAAACCGATATCTTCAAGAAAGAAAAATGCCACCAAGAAAAACTAGGACCAGTGGAGCCATCGCCTTACACATGCGCAGACGAACTAACCTCGAAAAAAAAGTTCAGAAACAAGGGCAACGTAAAACACTTGTACCATACAGAACGCAGAGGTCCCACACGAAGAAAGCAGAAATTTGAACAAGCCCGCCTGTCGGGGACCGGGGAGGAGGGTAGAAAACCGCTGGAAGATTGAAAGGTGCCGCCGGGAAAAAGCGCTGTCAATATCATCGTAAACGAAAATCGAGGCTGGCGCCGAAGAAAGGAGGAAAAAGACGTCTTTGGCGCGGGGGCGCTGTTTATTTGTCGGAAAGAGAAGGAAGAAAGATCGCGACGAGAGGGAAAAAAGGGACGGCTAGTTATTCTTCCTAGGGGATAAGGACCTAGGACGGAAGGCGACAAAACTCGGAAGAAACAAAGGCTAACCGACTTCCGCCCCCTGAGTCGTGGGAAGGGCCGAGTGATGGAAAAGGAAGGGAAGAAAAAAGACTTCTGAGTCTGCAAAGCTGCAAACCGGACTGCTTCGACGAAAAGATGAATAATCGAAGACCTCCACATGGGGCGGCACCAATAGTGAACATCAAAAAATGGAGAGAGGGAAAGCGAAAAAGCCGAAAGTTCCCCAACCCGGTGCAGACCAAGGGACCAGAAGAATTTTCGAGCTAGGGGAAGAAGGTCGTCTCCAGGAAAATCACTTGAACGAAGAAGCACCAAGAAAGAAAGAAGGGGGGGCTAACAAGTCCGAAAGGTACGGAGACAAGTATTTGAAAGAAGACCGACAGTCCTACGGTCGAACTGCCAGATTCATCAAAGAACGACACTGAAAGAAGAAGAACAGAAGAACGAAGAAAGTACCGAAATCTGAGCACTATCTGGGGGGAACGTGGCGAGCCATTGACCGCAGTATTCGACGGCCGCTGCGTGAATCGAATCCCGGTTCCGGTACAACCGGTCGGATTGAAAGTCGCTTGAAAGAACGGGAAGACGTTCCCCAAAAAAGAACAAGGGAAGAGGGGGGAGGGATAAGGGAAATATCTTAAGAAAGCTGGACATAGTCGCCGGGCAGCTGAACCCACCGAAGGCGCGGGGGACTATTTTGGTCCAGGGAATCTAAAATGGTAAGGACGCTTCCAGAAGAAAAAGAGAGAGGAACAATCCAGAAGGGGGGGGCTTCTACCTGTGGAATGTACCGGCGTTTCTAAACCGAGATACGGAAAGTCTTCACCGACCTCCTGGTCAACCAAAACACCCGAACTCATTAACCTCCGCACTTCGAGGGGGGGGGGAAAAAAGCTTATAAGCGTCAGAAAAAGAGGAGGAAAAGCCATGAAGGGGGGAAAAAAGGAAGGATAGTCTGGAAATTGCTGGACAAAAAGTGACGACAACTTGGCCGGGGGGGGGGAGGTAAAACCGACTGTCAGTTCAGTACCGGTTCCCCGTATTATTCTTGAGTGACTCGGGGAAAGGAACCTTTTCGGGGGAGAAAAAAGAGAAAAGTCGTCCTGGTTAATGAAAATCCAGCGAAAAAGACCAGCCGTGTCGATCAAAGCTCCAGTTTCAGCAGTTCCCGACCGGCGGTTTAACGCCGAGTCCCGGAGAAATGGAGGAAAAAATTGTACATGAACTGAAGGACCGCGGGAGCAAATACTGCCGGGTTCATCGGCTCGCCACGACCTCTCGGAGAAACTGGTACCCGGATGTTAAAACTTTCAGCGGGTCTTCTGTCAGGGAACGGGCGGATGAAGGGCCTGAAGAGAAAAGTTTTCTTCGGAGGGCAATACTTGTGGAGGGCCGTACAGACCTTGAGAGGGCTTCACAGGGGGGCTGATTCCTTTCTGAAAAGAGGGTTCGTAGGTAGAATTAAGAAGACAAAGGGCACCGACTTCAAGTACAGCTTCTGATGTGAATCGTCCGGCTGTGGGGAACAGGGACGGATGATACGAACTGCTGCTGGGGCAAAGTTCTTGTGAATGGTTGGCCGCTCCTGGCGGGGGACTTCTGGAGAAGGAGACCGGAAAGTGAGGGAGAGTGTACGCGTTCTTCGGACTTCACCGTGAAGCGGTCGACGCCACCTCCCACTTTGCAAAAAAAACAGGCATGACTGTGAGGGGAGGAGGATCTGCGGCTCCTCCAAAGGGAGGACGGAGCCCTCTGAAAGGTCACAAAAGAGGGAAAACGCGCGTCGTCCAGACCGGGGATTAGAAAAAAAAACGTCGTGAGGTCGCGGCGCCGCTTCTGGTCCCCACCACAAAAAAGGGAAACGCCTTCAGACACGCCGTCACTTCCTACTCGAAGAAACGAAAGAATAAGGAAAAAAGGGACGCTGGAAAAATGGTCTTGACTCGACCGACTGACAAGTCCCTGCAAATAAAAAAACGGGGAACATTCAGTCGGAAAAAAACCTACATAGGAAAGCTGACTTTCGCCTTCCCCCTCTACGGCTTCGGGGGGGGGGAAAGAGCGGAAGTTGAGGTCAATTCCTCGGGGTGAAAAATTCTTTAAGAAAAAGGAGGGTAGGTGGGAGAAAATTCTAGAGAAGGGGGTTTCTTTTGAGCGAGAGGATGGAGGGTGATTCTTCGAGGAAGGGGAATCTCTGGGATGGAAGCGCCTCTCCTCCCTCTTCACCGAAAATCGGACCAGATTAAACCTTGATGCCGGCGACTTCGGAACCCTTTTATAGGAGGGAGGCCAGTCGCGAAAAAGCTCTGGCGGGAAGTGGGGACGCTCCCGAAGTACTTGTGGGTCGGGGGAAGGGGGAACGCACGAAACCGAGAGGGCGGCCCGTGGGGCGGAGAAGACTTCTGTCCCTCCGGCGCAGGAAATTCCTTCATAAGAGGTTTCGCACGGGGCTCTTTCAGGGGGGGAGGATCAAAGAAACTTCCAACGGGGAACAATCGGGGGAAAGAACTCCCCGACGTAACTTGCAGTAGTACGGGGGCGGACAAGAGTCCAAGGCCGACGCGTGGATCAATCATAGCCGTATACCTCGAGAAATACATTGGGAGGCCGTTCGAGAAAGGCAGAAAGACGTGTTTTACTTCTCCTATGACCGTCGTCGTCAGAATGTGAGACTCAGGGCTTCCTAACTCTCCATCCCCCAGTAGGTAGGACGGCAAGCAGTGGAGCGAAGGGGTTCCCTATGAACCGCGAAGAAAAAGGGAAGAAGGAGGCTGTGGGACTCTTAACAAAAAATGGGAGAGAGCGCCCACGACAGCGGAGGGGGAACTGGTCGTAAAAAACTCAAGGACGGTCGATACGGCAAGTCGTCCACTTTCGTCCTCAGGGAACTTGGGATGTGACGAGAAGAATCCCCGGGACGACTGAGAAGAAAAGGAGACTAGTCTGGGGGGCTGAATACCTGCTTCTTTTTGCGGGAGGAAGGAAAATCGAACTTTCCATGGCCTCTCTTACGGCCGAAATTGGCTGGAAAAATCCGCCGGCGGTCGGACACTCTTGCCCGAACCAAGGAGAACTTAGACGAAAAGGCTTACCGGTACTAAAAAGGAAAGGGGGATGCGGAGGCGACAGAAAAAGAGAAGGAAACCTCCTCGGGGAATACCCCTTCCCCGGGAGGAAAAGGAAGCGAGGCGCAAAGCCGAAAAAAAACCAAGGGAAGGTGGTACGACCTCGTCAATGGAGATTCCCGTAAAGGACAAGAAAAAAAAGGTCACCAAGGAGAGCGACCAAAATATAAATGGGGGAATAAGGGTGCCTGCCATCCGCATCAATGAGGGGTGGAAGATCCGCTAAACGGGTCGACCGAGATCTTGTCCGGAAGCGAAAATCCCGAAGGAAAAGCAAGAGATGCAAGTAAGCTGAAGCTCTAAAAAGGAAAAGAGACTGGTCACATCGCCGGGGCGAACTCCACAAAAAAAGCGGTCACCGATACCGGTTCAACGAATAACAGGGGAGGACCTCCAGACGCTCTGTCCCACCCAAAGTCCGCCAGGGGGGAAAAGGGGGAAGGGCAGCTAAACCGAGTTGGCTTAATGGAAACGAGAGAAGTTACTCCTCCCGGCCGGTGGGGGAGGGGGGCAAGATCAATCGGGAAAACTCTAGCGAAATCTGCGAAAAGAATACTGAAGCTGAAGGCTTGCTAAAGGTCCTCAGGGGGCAGGGTAAGTGATGGAGAGAAGTCTCGAGCAGACGAGGAGAAACCGGTCGACGACCGAGAAAATAGATCACCGGAGCCCGATTACCCGACTACACTCGAGGAACAAGTCAGAAGACACGAATCACGCAACTTAAAGGGGGGGGGGACGGGCAGATAGTTTAATTCCTAATCAGAACGGACAGAATTTCTGCAAGGAGGAAAACAAAGCGCCGTCTCGAAAAGAGAACACAGAGCGGCCCCATCCTCCGTTTCAAAACAGCAATGAAAGAACATGCGACAGAAACATCCTAGACCCAGAAGCTGTAAAAAAAAACCATCTCGCAGAAGGTCGGTCGCCCTCTCAACAGGCGGGACCGACAGCACCATTACGAGCTGAAAATTTTCCGGGACAAAAAAAGTCCCAGGAACGGTGGGAACAAGTATTGGGAAAACGCGGTAAAAAGCGAAGCCGGAAGCCCTCGACCGAAAGACTCCGCAGAAGGGGTGCAAGGGAATTACCTAAGACCAATTACGTGTACCAGCTTATCTACTAGCGGTGACTAGCCTTGACAAAAAAGAAAGTCTCCGTAATCAAGGAGAAGACCTGCCCTTTTCCGGAAGTCGGTTGAAAAGTTCGAAAAGGAATACCGCAAGCTTCACCCATCAGGCGTCTCCCAGCACCCTCTCTTATAGCAGCGGCCTCGAAGCTGTAACTAAGTCGGAAAGAACTTCCAAACAAAGAGGACACGAGGATGGCAAAGGAAAAAAATGGAAGGGAGCGTGAAGAACCTATGACAGCAGAAAAGAGGAAAAAAGCGCAGCGGGGTACGTCGAACCTGAAAACCGCGTCTACGCCCAACGAGAAAAGGTCTTGACGACCTCCTGGGTCAAGCAATTCCACCTAAGATAAGGGAACACTAAATCACCAGCGATTGTACAAGAGAAGGGAGGAGAGGATCGATGTCGTCCAATTCCTCGAAGTGCGAGGTGAACTGGAGGTTACCATGGAATACTTAGGGAGACCATGGAGCTAGACGGAGCGGTGGCGTCGAACTCCTGTTCGCAGGTGAAAGACAACTGCGGCGAGGGCGGGAGGGAGACCGGCCTATGCCTTCAGAGGTCGTTGAAGACCTCTTGAAACCACGGGAGTACCTGTTTTAATTGCTTGACGGAAAAGAAGGGGAGAGCTTGGAAAAAGGCAGCGAGGGCAGGTTTACGGGAGCCTGCTTCCCGGAACCGAGGGGTGACGCAAAGCCGTAAAGTCAACCGGTTTCCTGACAGTTCCGGTCCTCGATCTAGAACGCGTGACGGGGAGAAATACGGCCCGGGGTTCGGGGCCGGATCAGCTTGTCCAGCCTGTACAAAAAGATCATACATAAAAAAAAGAAGAGGAGTGCAAAAGGGTTCCGGAGGGACTGCCTCGGTGGGCTTCAATGATCCGCCAATTGGGAAACTCTGGTAGCGCAGGCTGGAGGGGGGTGTAGAAAGGGTTTATTTCCTAAACATTTTCACAGAGCGCGGGCGTCGCCAGGAGGGGACCGTCTTTCGCGTGACCGACCTATGGCTCCGCCCCTTCGTACCAGCTGATAGGATGCATCGCAGATGGCGAGGGCGGCTTCTCGCCTGCTAAAAAAACTGAAAAAAGTTAGGGAAAGAAGCTTAGAGCCTGGCGGGGGGCTTCTTTTCTGAATCTTCAGAAGGGAGAACCAAGCAGGGGTCATCGTGTCAGGTCCTCTTCGCTTCGGACTTCGTTCTCGAAAAAAAAAACCAAAAGAAGAAGAGAGGGTGATCGCGGCAATGTACAGCCAGATGTCTAAGGCGTCCTCGGGCTTATCCACCTACTCCATCAACTCGAGGCGCCGGAACCGGGGGATACTGCCTGTCTTCTCGCAGAAGAGAGTCAGGCGTTAAATCCCACACAACCCCTTCGGCGAATCAACGCCTTAGGGAAAGTACTAGGGGCGAACCCTCAGGGGGAAGTGGGGGGGTCCGGAAAAAAAAAAGCAAGCAAAAGGCACCGGCACGCAAACGGGTCACCTTCTTCGCCCAGCCAGGACGGACAGCGAAAACCAAAACTACCAAAGGTCCGGATAAATGCCGAGGCCTTCCCCGGTCCTTCTACGGAGGGAGGGGGTAGCGTGCGGACCGAGTAGCGGTAGAGACCAGCTTCGGGCGAGGGAGTGCGTCGAGGGGCAACTATTGGAGTATCGGGGTCGCTCTCGAGAATGGGTTGTGGGGGAGCTTAAAAAATGGCCACGCTCGGGGGAGTAGGGTCAAATAGGCGCCGCTTCCGGCCCGTCCTCGCCGCTGGCGCGGGTCTTCCCCCTTCCTCTGAGGGACGGCGAAGAAGGGACTCCCCCCTTTATCGTGACGTTTTAAGAAAAGTCTCTAATTGGCCACCGAGGACGGTTTTCACTCGCTAAGGAGGGTAACGGGGGGGAGCTTGGAAAAATAAGGGGAGAAACGGACGCCGGGTAGGGGGGGGGAGTCAGGGGGGGGGCGAGAGGAATCCTTCCGGCTTCCTCCCTTCGCGAGGGGGTGGAAATTAGCTGAAAAAAAAAAGGACGAGAAGAAAAGCGAACTAGTGTAACGAGGAGTTTCAAGGGAAGAGGGTAAAAGCCGCGTCGGCCCGACGTCCCCCATAGTACTTGGGGCTGGAAGTCCAGGCCGGCGCCGAAATAAGAAGAAAAGGGCCTAAAGTTTCGATTTCTGGAGTTCTTCCAGGAAGAAAACAAGAAGACGTGATTCGAATCCTTAAACACAGTGACAGTTTCGTCCTCCAGTGTTCGGAAAAAATGATTTCTTGGAGGCAAAAGAAAAATGGAGAGAGCAGGCAACGGAATACTCGAAAAAGCATCGACGTGAGAAGTTCACCGAGGAAAAACTACGAGGGACTACGGGGGCGTGGAAGAATCTACCACAAAAGGGAAAGGAGCCCCACTTCTTCCGCTGTCACGCGGTCGGCCGAGGGGGGAAACTTCAAAAAAAGAGCGCTGAAGGGGTATCAGCTTCCTCCGAAATACTTGGGGTAAAAAAAGCAAACCGAAACTGGAGAAGGCGAAGGGGGGGGAGGGAAGGAAGTGGGGTGGCCGTCTTAGAAAGACTGGTTATAGGCCATTGTCGAAGCGCATTACGGCCGAATTGTCTCGATGCCGACGGCCTTGACTCTTGACCCGCCCCGTAACTGCCAAGGGGAGGGACCGACGCGATGAGGCCGTAAAGGGAAGGGGGGGGCGATGGGCCGACACGAAGACGCTATGAAGTCGAACAAAAGAGAAGGGATGAAGACAACGGAAGGGGGAGAGGGACAAGGAAGACGGCGATCAAAGCCCCCGACGACCAAAGACCACGGGCAGGGTTAAAATACCTCGCTTCGTCTAGTCACAAAAAAAGCCAAGAAAAAAAAGGCGCGTAAAATCTCGCCAGCTACGGCCGAAGAACACACTGTCCCCGCGGGAAGAAGTCGGCCTGAGAAAAAACAAATGACCGGTTGAGCTCCTCTACACGGTCGAAGGAGCCGGGGGAGGGCGGCAGATCGAATAAGAAAAGAGATAAAAAGGGCTAAGAATCCACCCGCATCCTCCTCGCGAGCGGAAACCGAACCGGAGAATAAGCCCAAAAAATCAGACAAGGCCGACTAACTCCACCTCAAGAGCGGTCAGAAAATACTTCAACGAGAGACCAAGCTGTTCCAGGGTCGACAGGACCGGGGCGCAATAGCCCGCGACGATGGGAAGGGTAGTCGGGGGTGCCGGGAACTTATAGTGGTACACCTTTTTTGGGGGGGCCTTTGGCAGTCTGGGAGAGGGCAGTGAATCCGAACCTCGAGGAAGAGTCTCAAAAAAAAGGGGCGTAAAGAGCAGCAGGTTTCTTTTTCTAGGAGGGAGGACCCGAAAGGAGCGGATAGAATTGAATAGAAAAAGCGACTGCGGAAGAACCGGGGATAAGCACCGAGAAGACAGGCGACACTCTGGGAAAATGGCCCGCGATCAAAAAAAAAATGCCCAGTACTGGGAGTTGTCCAAATGGGTAAGGGAAGAGAAGAAGAGAAAAAAAGACGGGGCACGCTGCAAACGCGCGGAGCCAGACAGGGAAACCCGGAGCGTCCCGGCCTCCTGTAACAAAAGTTGGAAAAAAAAAAAAAAGCCCACCAAAAGGAATCCTGTCCCAGACGGTAACGTAATGGGTCAGAGCTAAGACAGGAGGGTCGCCCTCAGACTATAGGATCGACCGTCACCCTCGTCTCGAAGGACGCTCTGAAAAATGGGCCGGGAAAAGACTGGAAAAGAAGGGAGGTGCAAGCCGAAAAGCTACTCCGGGAAGGCGGATCAGGCCCACGAGGTCAAAGAACGTCACGAGAGACGAAGAAAGGTTGTCCTTCGTTCCTGACCAGATACCAGTACGGAGGGGGAAGGGACGAGATTTTAAAAGAAGGAAGGGGAAAACCATCACCCCCAACCCCAAAAAGAGGTTAGGATCGAAGCCAGGACCGGCGCCTGTCCGTAAACGTTTTTTGGAAAAAAAAGTTGAGACGAAAAGAGGGGGAAAAGAAACGTCAAGAACACTCGAGAAAGCAGCACGGCTCGACAAGCAATCTTAGACGCGCACTCACAAGAAAGACTGGACGCGGGGAAAACGAACGTCTGTATTGGAAGCCAAAAGAAAGAAGGGTGGGGGGGGGGGGGGGGGGCCAGGGGGGTGGGGGTGGAAGGCGATCACCTATTCCGCTCAATAGGCAACAAAGCCTGAGGGGGGAGCGACCAGGAGAACCTGAGGGGAAGACGTAGAGAAAGACAAAAAAACGGAAGAATCATGATCCAGGTCCCTGGCACGTCGAGGGATAATTGACGCATCGATCCTATCAACAACAAAAGAGAGAGATCGATTTCGTCCCCAATTCAATAAAGTCGTAGGGCGAGGTAGAGTCCATGATTAGAGGGAAGGAGGGGGACGACCTAAAAGAGTTTGGAGGGAGTAACCTCCTTCATGTCCCAACCCCGAAAAAAAAACGTACCCGCGGAAGGATTTAGATGAAGGGGGCTGTGCTGCCAAAGAATCACATGTCACTGGTGTCGAGGCTTGACCAATGAAAGGAGCGGCGGAAGGTGGAGTCAAGGCGAATAGGGTGCACAATTGCGACCGCGGGAGGAGGAAGGAGGTGTTCGCGCTTTCCCCTGGAGACTGGAAGAATAACTTAAAAGCAGAACGGTTTGTCCGAACCGGGCCGACGGCGTCGATGCTCCCGGTTACGGACGGGGGGGAGGGAGCAAGGAACCTCTCTGCAGCTTGTACGAGGCCGGGGAGGTCAAAGGGTCATGAACAACTGCCACCCGGTCGGAAATGAAGAGAAGGTCAGTCCGGGCGGATTACAGCGGGAAGGACTGAAAAAAAGGAGAGGAAAGGGAAGGCTAGAAAATACTTGTCCGCCTTACGCCTAGGTCCCGGACCATTTATGATAATTCGAGGGTGCTGTCTGTCCGCTGTTACGGGATGAGGGAACAAGAAAAAGGAGAAAGGCGGAAACCACGTCGAATCTTGGTCGGGGATATCGGAATTTGGGTAAGAGGCTCGCCTGCGGGAGGCCAGAGGTGATAACTCTAGAATGCTTTCAAATGATCGCTGAACGCGGGGGACGGGTTGCTCGTTGCAAAATAAGTCCCTCTTCTTCGTTGAGGCTTCAATGGAAAAAAAAATAATGGGGAAACCGGCAGAACGATCCGGGCGGAGGACGATGGGAGGGTCCTCCAGAGTGTCGAATCCTCTGGAGAGCCAAACGAAGCGGAAAGGAAAAGGGTAGAGGGGGGGGTTTCTGACTCAAGAGCAAACTGAAGGGGACTGCTTCGCCTTCCTTCGGTCCTCCTCATCGAGGAAACCCAACCCCTGCTGAGGAAAAGAAAGAGAGGGAGAAACGCCAGAAGCTCCGCGGTATGATCTTGACCGCGACGGACTGCCGGCCGGCAAAAAACCCAGGTGTTTTCGCGCCAAGCACTTTCGACAGCGGAAACCCGACGAAAAGTGTCCAATAGACACAGGCCGGAAAAAGGGGGCCAGCAAAGTAAATGTCGACGCTGAGGGTGGGGACCGAGCAGGGGGCGGGGGAAAAAACTTTGTTACTCGGGTATGCTTTAGACCCTCTTCGGTGGTTGACGTTATCCGGCGATTTGCCAAAGAACGGAGGGGAGGGGGTGAGAAAGGGGAGGAGGGTGGAAGGACGGATCGCTTCCCCCTCATTGGGAAGCGTTGATTGTGCGCCTGCTCTTCAACCGCTGCCGAAGATCGGGCCAAGTAAATGGAGGAGGGAGCAAAAGAATGGAGCGTATGCGAATCTTCCCCTTAGATTGCGGAAGGACCAAAGGTCAGCAAGGACCGACCGAGCCGTGGTAGAAGGTACTTGTTGATGTCTTGAAAGGGCCTGGAAGCGACCGAACGAGTCTTAGGACCAGGTGGCAACCGGGGGGGAGAGAATTCTTACCCTTGGCCGCGGACGGTCTGCAGAAAACTCGATGGTTTAGAGGGTCGTCTTCGTAGTGTGGCGGGAAAGAAGCTCCAAAAAGGGAGTTCCCCCGTTACATCGAAGCGTCGGCCCGACTTCCAAGGGGCAGTAGTGAAAGGGGGGAAAGAGGCCCCGGTGGATCCGCCGACAATTGGGTCGGGGCCGTAAAGCCCTAATGCCTATAACCGTGCGGG
>Ga0179593_1271476_pt1 | contig 14481 bp, 12 predicted proteins | sample CZODoug2_1_08_16_FD_185931 | JGI IMG/M metagenome (GOLD analysis project Ga0179593, IMG submission 185931) | Vadose zone soil fungal communities from Angelo Coast Range Reserve, California, USA - CZODoug2_1_08_16fungal (PacBio error correction) | ecosystem: Environmental > Terrestrial > Soil >...
AGGCAGAAAAAGGAAGGTTCTTACTTCGCGAGGAACCAAATGGAGAAAAAAAAAAGAGGAAGAAAGGAACGAGGGAACGTCCGCGCAAAGCGTAGAAAAAGGGAATTCAGGAGGACTAAAAAAAAGAGGAATGAGCATTCAAGCCCGTAAATTCAACCAGAAGGGGAGGGGATCATCTAGCTTTATCTCAATCAAATCCAAGAAGAACCACCAAACGCAAAACTCGCCCGGTAAAAGGTATTCCCGAAAAAGAAATCATCCAGGAAAGGGGGGGGATGCGTTTCTAAAGAAAAAACCGAACGGGGGGAGAGAGTAGATCCTGGCCTTATTTTAGAAGAAGAATGAGGTGAGACTCCCGTCCAATCGGCTTCAATGCCGGGGTAAAAAGGTGTAGAAAGAAGGGGAGACAGCTCGATCTCTGTGAGCTTTGAAGAAGAGAAGGAACCGTAGGCAGATTTAGATGCGCAAAAGGAGATAGAATCGGAATCCTACCATATCGGAAGGGAAAAAAGGGGAAGGAAAAAGATGCCAACTGGATTATCAAGAAGGAGAAAAGGAGTGATCGTTGTTGTCCCGAGACCTTAAGAGGGGGGGAAGAGGAATATAAAACTGGCGAATGCGGAAGCTCGTTGGCGGAGAAAGGAGATAAAGGAAGGGCAGCCGAACCAGGGGTGAACATCAGCGGGGAATGGTCCATCCCTTCAGAATCAGAGGAGAAAAAAAAAGACGGATTCGATGATCTCCATCGATGGAGGCGCACTCAGCCGATGAAAATCAGAGGAAGAGAAGTCACCGCGACAACGGATTCACCCTCTATAGCGGAGGGAAATCCAGGGGAAAAAAAAGAGTTACATTCACACTCGAGCTCGCTTTGGGAGAGGAGGAACACATCCCTTTAAAGCGCAAATATCGAACAAGGTGGCAGAAAAAAAAAAAAGAAAAGGAGGCCTTCCTGGTTCTTATGGTGAAAGAGGCATGACTGAGCTGGAAAGAGGGGGGAGAAAGAGGGCACGAGCCTCCTCTGCCCCTGAAAGAGGAAAATCGGGGGGGGGCATGGGGAAAAAAAACCTTAAACGTCCTATAAAGAGGAAAAGGAAAAGAAATAGTCGGAGAGGAATAAGGAGGTGGAAGGACTCTTCTATCAGGCAACAAAAAGAGATCTGAGAAGGGAAAAAGTACACCGGCTGCGATTATGCTGGAGTTCCGCTGTTAGCGACGCAACCTCTACCGAGAGGGGGGAGGAACAAAGAAAAAGCGGTTCATGTATGTTTCAAAAAAGAAAGCTAGCACGAGGGGCGGCAAGAAGAGGACTAGCGATTACTGGGGCCGAGGGCGATTAAAAAAAGCTATCGTGGAGGGGGGAGCGAACTACTGATAGGAGCATAAAAAAAGGTTTATGAACCAAGTAAAAGCGTTTCGCGCAGATGTCGTCAACAGGAAATTCACTATAATAAAGGGAAGAAGCTTTTAAAGGGAAGGGAGGAAAGATCGGTTTATAAAAAAGGAAGAAGGGAGAAAAATCCTGGCAAAGGAAAATTATGGGGGGAGCATACATTACGAAGGAAAAAGGGAGAGATTCACGCAGAGGCGAGCTCATCCAAAAAGCAGAGAGGGAAGGTCTGAATTAAGGAAAGGAAGGTGGCAGTCCACGAAGGGTCGAGCGCTTGAGAGTGGGGGAAGTAGTGAGGAAAGGGGGAGGAAAAAAAAATCCTTTCCTTTGAAAATCGTAGAGGAGTGGCCAGAGTACTTGAAAAAGAGGGGCGAGCTCAGGGAGGTGGGTGATCGCGAAAAATGAGAGCACTCAATATATCGAGGAAAGGTATGGATCACACGTCCACAGGCCTTTAATTCGAGAGAGGGTACTGGGGCCGGCACAGCCGAAAGAGAGGAATCACGCCATCAGAAATCGTCCAAGGAGAAGGGGGAGAGATATGAGATAGAGTACTGCATTACAGCATATCTAAAAGGGAGGGAGGAAGATCCCTCCTCTGTGTGGGGTGGTGGTCTAGCTTTTCTGAGCAAGAAAGAGGAGGAGATCTCAAGGCACCTCGTTTTAGAAGCACCCTGAAAAAGACACAAACACCACTGTAAGGCGAATCTCCTGCTCAAATCAAAAAAAAAAGGCGTGCCCTCGGGCAAAAAAACCTCTCGAGGGGACTTTCGTCTGCTGGGAACTTCTAAGGGGAGAGAGGGTAAAGCTGGGTCAGGGACGGAAGCGATGAGAAAACAGTCTCCGCCCTGCGGCAAGTTCTGTGAAGAAAAAATTGGGAGGATTAGAAGAACTGCTCTTGAGTCTCCTGGACTGCGATAGGGAGAGGATAGAAAGTGCCTGACAACCACGGGAGAAAACGGATAGAAGGAGAAACTCTCGGATACGTGAGCTAATAAGATCGGAGGACCATGGCGCCGAAAAGAGAAGCTCTTCAAACGTCAGAGAAGAAGCGCCGGTTACGATAACTGTACGGGGACTTTCGATTTCAAAAGAAAGGGGGGGGCCCAACTTCACCGACATTGGTGGAATGGTAAAAGTGTGGTGAAGGGGGGGGTAAGGGAGGGTTGGGGGGAAGAGAGTAAGAAAAGAACTTTCATATCTATGTCTATCGGCATTGGGAACAAACCCGACAGACCCAGTATCTTAGATGGACCCAAATACTTCTCACTAAGAGAGGGGAGGAAGGGGGGTCGTAAAAAAAGGAGGGGAAGAAGCCGAAGAAACTACTCTTGTATCGAGAACTTCGGGACAGAAAATCTGAGCCTATGTTTGACTAAAGAGGGTGAAGGGGAGGGGTTTTCCTCCGCTACGACCGCACGCGTGGATCGTGCGCGTTTAACATCCTCCTACCATAATTGCGAAAGATGACAAAAAAAAAGAGCAGTCAAGAAAAAAAACTCGAGGAACCAACAACAACACGGATAGTCAATAAAGAGAAGGGAGGGGGACATAAAATGATCGGCATCGGAGAGATCGGACGGCGGTAGAACGCTTGGCGCCCGTCACTGTGAATCTGCTTGAGAATGGAAAACCCGGACACAAAGAAGGAGAAAAAAATCTAAGAGATACCGTATTTGCCATCATGTCAGTCCCTGCAAAAAGCTTCCGTAGGAGGTGCTCCAATAAGGGGGACAGGGAAAACCTCTATCCAAAAAGCGAGATTATCCCCAAAGAAATCCTCCTCTATAGAACAGGGGAGGGGATGGAAGGATAAGGGAGAAATTTTAAAAAAACAAGACATGCGATCGGGTCCCAGTCAGAGAGGGGGGGATTGTAAAAATCCGACGAATCAGCCCAAAAAACGAATAAAAAAGATCTCTTAACGATGTTGAACTTAGTGAAGCGAAGAAAATCAGCGGAAGGGGGAGGAGGAAGAGTTACTCCTCAAAAATAAGTACCGGCTCGGGTCCCCCTTATGGAAAAAATCTGAGATGCACGAGGGGTTAGTCTGAAGCGGACGAGGCAGGCTAGTCCAACCACCATCAAGCTTAAGAGAGAAAAGAGGGGAAGTTAACAAAATAAACCGCCGGAAACTGTGGAAAAGAGGAAAGAAAGAAACAGACAGGGAGCTTAAAAACGGCTCATCTCTTCACTTCCCGCGAAAGAATTTTTACTATGAAAGAAGAGGGGGGGGAAGGACTTGATAAAGAAGAAGCGGCGGTCGGTCAAATTTGGGGGGGGGAAACTGGGAGGTTTCTTAAAAATGGAGATCGCCTACCAGATCGCAAAAGGCTAAGACACCAAACAAGAAAGAAAAAAAAAAAAAGAAAAGAGGGATCTTAACACGTGCGCAGGATGAACGATCACTTTCGCAAGGGGGGGAAGAGAAAGAAATGAGCACAACTCCTTGCATTCCTTATAGAGGGAGGAAAAAGGAGGGTCTAAAAACGGAAATGACTCATCTGGAAGGGAGAAGGGGAGAGGGGTAGACCAAGAAGATTGAAAAGAACCGCTTATCGGCGGCTATCATCAATGAGAAAAAAAAAATCTGAGGGGGGAGAGGGAGGAGAGAGCGCGCTAGCTTCGTCTTGAAAAAGATAACGAGGGAAACTGAAGCGTTTGAAGACCCTAAGTGCCTTGAACCCAAAGAAAAAGAACGGCTGCTCACCGCTCATAGGAGCCCAAGAAGAGGTTGAGGCAGTAGCCTCTGGACCTCTTGGAGAATCGAAAATCGTTAATCTCAGAAACGGATGAATGAACGGGACGCGCCTCCAGCCGGGGGAAATGAAACGTGGAAAAGGGGAAAGTCTAAACAGCCCACCTCGGTCTCTCGTCGTCACAAACCCGCTTTTAAACCTCAACAAAAATTCGAGGAAGGATAGTGCCCTTGTAACTTGGAGGACGCGTCGAGACGCACCATGAGTGGCCCCGAACCAGGTTGGCCTCCCGTCGAAGGATCAGAAAACACAAAAAAGATAGAATTTCTTGAGAGATTGCCAGGATCAGATCTCTGAAGAAAGGAATTTGGAAGAAACTCATTGCCCAGTTTGGAGAAACATCACTCATGGCCTCTGTTCTGGAAAAAAATCTCGGAGATTGGTTTCGCGCCGCTTAACTCTTACACGACCAACCTACTAAGAAGGGGGGGGGGGGACAAAGCAAGTCTCTCGAAATTTTTTTGGGGGAAGGGGGGAAGACTGCAAGAGCGCTATGCACCCTCAAGAAGATCCGACGCAGGAGAGGGGGCTTTTCGCAGATAGCAGGCGGTTTGCACTGGGAAAAAGGGAAAAGAGAGATTTCTCGTACGCTCTCGGCACTCGTCCTCAGCGGCGACCGTCATGGACGGGAATGGACGAGAATATCAGGGAAAGGATCGGTGTAACTCACTAAGCCCGGCCGGCCTAATCGAAACTGCCACGGGGAGAGCGTATTTGCGCGTCGTCAAAGGGGGAGTGGTGGAAGAAGAAAATGCACGTGTGAAGGGGTCAACCGAAAGTCCATGGAAGGGGGTCAAAAGAGCAGCTAGGAGAGGGGATATCAGCGGGGCGAGATCGCTCTTTATACGCAGACGAGGAAAACTGGAAAACGGCCTTCGGCAGCAGGACAAAGAGAACCGGCAGCTACTAGATGACCGCAGTGTGGGCGCGGATCCAGAGGATGGTGCCGGCATTTTGAAAAGAAAGCGTAGGCCAACATCATCGGCAGTTCGCGATACTAGCCTTTAAACGCGCTCAAACACGATGTGAAGGGAATAGCTCCACTCAAGGAATAGAAAAAGGATACAACTAGACGTCACAACACTAACCAGGAAAGGGGTAGGAGTATAACCGGGAAAGTCTAGGCGTATCCCTAATCGGCGGCTCTTTCAGGGAGCGTAGAGGCGGGGGGAGCACATCTCTTCGACGGTGGATTGACTTGGCGAAACGCCAATCATCCGAGAGTAGCTAACTGGAAAATACAAAAAGGGAAATGCGTTAATAAGCCGATGTGTTTGTAGTGGGTAGGCCTAAGACTCGGATAAAAGAAACCTTCTTGCTATACGCAGAACAAACGCCGGTGGAGGCTTTTCTACGCCAAGAAAAGCTTTGGCGGAGGAGGGAGAGGCTCCCCGACCTCACACTGGGAGGAAGGTGGGTGTTTCCCGTGGTAAGCTACCGGTTGCGGCCTCACTCTTCTATTCGCAGCCGCCACTGCGAGGTCCCTTACCTCAAAGAAGCGCTCACGGGAAGGGGAAGTTTCTTGGTCTGCCTGGGGAAGAGGAGGGGAAAAGGACAGTGCTAGCGCGCTAATCATTAAAAAAAGAAGCGGCAGGGGGGCTAGTAGAAGAGGAGGGTGCAATCACACTAGAAAGTCAAATATAATAACGAATCTGCTCTCAACACACACTGTTGTTCATACTAGAGTAAAAGGATAGACTCAAAGGGGGGGGAGAAGGTTATGGCAACCCGGTGAGCAAAAAGAGAAGAAAAATAAAAAATGACCATTATACTGGCGCTTGCACCTGTCCGTAAAAAACCATCTCGGCAAACGGAGAAAAACTCAAAAGGGAAGGAGGAGGGAACTACCATCGCTTGGAGCGGGGTAAGCTTATTTATCCAGCCGTAAAGGGTAAGGCTCTACAAAAAGTCAGACCACATAGCCCAGTGCTGTATGGCCATCAAAGATCCGCCAACGTAGGTTCGAGCCCACACGACTCAAAAAGAGGGAGGGGGACTATCTTCGGAGTCCGCGGGGATCAGCAATCGTTCGGACCGATTAAAAACAATCGGAAAAAGAAGAGGGCACCTGTTATACCAGCCGTCGCTCAGAACTGCTAGGGCTGGAGGGGGGGGTCGAAAGACTAACCTTGACTAGAAAGGCGACAAACATTCCGTGCCGACGGAAACGAGCCAGAGTAAAACGGGGGTAGAAAAGGGAAGGGGGGGTCCGGGACGAGGAAGGAGTGACTAACACGACGTCGGGAGCGTTGTGAAAAGGGGACGGGGGGGAAAAGGAGTATATCCAAGTTGTCTGTAAAGCGCTGGGTGAGCTCTCTCATCGATCGATCTTACTGCAAAGAATGGAAATTTCGGAAGAAGCTCGGTAAGCAAACCACTTGCACGATCCCCCGAGGACGGCCCCACAAGAGGGTATAGGGGTCTTAAAGACGTTCTGGTGGCTGGCGCTCGAAGATCTCATCTCGTCTCTATCAGAAGAAGGACCAGCTCGCTAAAAGAAAAAGGAGTCTTCGCACCGCGAGCGTCGGAGTAAAGTGTGTAACAGAAAGAATAAAAAGGATCGCTCGTTACGCGGAAAAAACCTGGAATTCCAAAGGACTCAAGGGTGCCAGAACAGCACGAAAAATGAGAAGGCCTGTAGGCCGCCGTTAAGTCAAACGGCGTATAAAAGTCAATAGGGCTGCATAGACGTTATCCGTGCGCCTTCATAAAGAAAACGATGAGAGGAGGCATGAGCTGTACCTTGGACAGTTGCACACCAGCGAGCAGAAAGGTAATGGAGCAAACTCCAGAGGGGCATTTCTTCTCTTACTCTTCTCTTGCGTGGCCAGGCGCCACATTACCGCAGAGTCGGCTGGAGCGGCCCCTTTTCGGCGTCAGGGTAAGTTGAAAGTGACTACGGGGCGTCGCGAAAACATCTCTGCGCAGCCGAAAAATAAGAATCACAGCTGAGTTCGATGTTTCTCCCACCGCGAGCACCGTTTGGGGAAAAAACAACGGGAAGATCCGGGTCGAAAAAGGGAGCAGAAAGAAATTATCCCAGGCGTAGAGCTTTAGGGTGTGGCCGTCTCTCTCTCCGATATCATCAACCTTTTTACCAAAAACTTTGAAAAGAGGGGGAGAATGGGAAATCTGGGGAGAAAGATCAAAAGGCCACGGGCACTCATCCCGCGCCCGCGGCGGAAAGGAAAAAGAACCGATAAAAAAACAGCTATGTGCCATACTTTACTTCCCGTGCAGATGTCTCGCGCATCGGACTGAGAATTAAAGGAATCAGGGGGGGGACGATTCCCGACCGCGGCATCGACAAGCCCAGTCCGCCGAAAACGGCTGAAGAAGTTGAAGCTCCAATCTCGCGTAAGTCTCAGGCGTGGCGTGCGCTTAAACGTACTTCAAGGGAGAAAACGCATTTCCGTTGTCCAACAGAGAAAAAAGCGTTACGCTGAGTGCTCGCGCGGTGCGAGCGCGATCCCGATCGTAGTTTACGCGGATGAGGCTCGCCTCCGGCTGCCCGATTCGGGGATCCAAGCCAAAAATTGGGAAGATGACGGGGGAAGCTCGGGGAGGGCTGCAACAGGCCTCACATTGCCCTCGGCCCTCGGCGGCATAAAAGGCAATGCGATCGAAGGAGGAGCTAGTGACGGCATGACCGTTATCGCGTCAAAAAGAAATGGGAACGAAGGGAACTCATCGCCTTGGGGAGAGAGGTAAAAATCTGACGCATGCGCCGAGACGCAAGGGGAACGCGAAAAAAAACAGAAGAGACACACACCACGTATAACGCCCGAGAGTCTCGCGTCATCAAAAGAGGGAAAAGAGTCAACATACGGGGAGCAGGGAGGGAACTTGGTCGCTCTGCTCGGTGCGAAGAAACCGCAGGTGAGCCTGGGGAAAAGCTGACAGAAAACGTGATCCCAAAGAAAAAGTTCTTCCAATGGAGAGGGGAAAGCCCACGCGGGGCATCGCCGACTGCTCGTGGTCGGCGCCGAAGCTCTCGTATACAAGTAGGGAATTACCGAAAAACTCTCTCACTTCTCGCCTTAGAACCTCTAGAGGATCTCTAAAAAAATAAAGGGCAGGTAATGAAGGGAGAGGAAGAACCCTATTTCTCATGGACAGACGCCGCGAACGTCCGACGTCCCTTGGGACGAGAACGAAAAAGCGGTAATGGAAAACCGGAAGAGTCCCTCTTCCCGCTCGATCACAAGTCCTACATATAAATCTAAAAGGGGAGGGGAGCGGGCACCACCCACGAAACCGTGCAAAACCTCCGAGGCGGAATGTCTCAAACTTCTACATTCCCGCTGGGGAGGAGAGTGGCAGCAAGAAAAAGGAGGTCCACTACAAGTCTGGGAGCCAAGTATACTTACATAGCGTTCATAGCTGAGGCGAGTGTCTCGGAAGAAGGGGGGGGGGTGGAGTTCCTACTGCCGCAGAAGCAGGTAAGGGAACGGTGGTATCTGTCGGCCCTCGAGATACCAGAAGAGAAGCTGACGATCCAATACCGCGCTTCGTTGAATCTCAAAAAAAACACAAAGTGAGGAAAAGAGAGAATGAGACGCCGAGCGTAATGAAAGCGCAGAATTTTAAGAGGGGAGGATGAAGAGGGGGCCATCTGAGAGCCAATAAACGTGCGGAATAGCACTTGTAGGAAGTAGACGCCCTTCCGATAACGGAGGACACCGCTGGACAAAAGAAAAAATAACGGTATTGCCCGCCTCGGTCCTTCAGCTCGATCTAGCAGTAGGTAGGCTTCCCTACAGGGGGGAAGTCTCCCCGATAAACAAACCAATGTTCAATTTGAAACGGCACGACATCCAAAGAAAAAGAGATAAAGGTCGTAGGGCGAAGCGGTCGTCGGGTGGGGCCAAGGACTCAGGGATCCCGAGAGGGGGGTGTAGAACGAAAATGAATGGGTGATGCGATCGTTGCGTTGAGAGGGCAATAAAAAGGGAGGACACCGCGACTCCGCGAAACGCGAAACGACGAACAGGACTTTCTAACGTCGCCGATCGCTCGTGATGGCACAAGAAGGAAAAAAAAACGGGAAGAAGTATAATTAGCCGAGCTCAAATGGGGTACGAAAGCCCACCCGCCGATAGTCGAGGCTAGCCAGTGCGCGAGGGGTAAAAAGCGAAGAGCGGAGAAAAAGTAAACGTCCGGACCACGAGCAGTGTCGGCGAGATCACGCTCCGGTGCTTGAACAGCCGGGCAACTAAAAAAAAAAAAACTGAAGACAGGGGAGAGACTTTGTCGAGCAGGTATTCACCGGGGAAAAAACGTTGAAAGAGCGCACCTCGCAGCGGGAGAGGATCAACTAAACAAGCGTGGGGGGACCTAGTTCACGCCGAGGGTGTTAGCTCGCGGGAGGAGGGGAGTGGCGATCAAAACGGGGTTGTGTCGAGAGTGTCGGGTGCGGACCAAAAGAGGAAGCTCACTACAAGAAAAAAAAAAGAACGCTCGACACGGCGATCGGGATCGGATCTCGGGGCTCAAAAAGAAAATCGAAGAAAAAAAACGGGACCTTACGGACGCAGGGAGAGCGCGCTCGTGAACAAGCAGGTCCGCCTTCCGATCAGCCACGATCGTGACACCGTGCATAAAGAAGAGGATCGAAGGCTGGGGGGTTCGGGGGCTCGTGGATCACGACTCGGGACAATGATGACTCGGAAAACACAAAAGAGCGATCAACCATATAGATCGGGAGCCTATCCGCACATGAAGGGGAAGAAAAGGGAAGCGGGCACTCAAAAACGCCAACTCGTGAAAATGCGTGACGCCGCGGGAACAAAAAAAATCACCCACAGCTACGGCACCTTCGCGAGATTGGAGCTGCAACCAGGCCATCGTGAAATCAAGAGAGAGGGACCGCGGGGAGATCTCGTAATCGAGAAAGGAGGCAAGTTCGGGAGGAAACAACCCGCGGAGCATCGTTCATTGGGAGTGGGACAGGATGCAACAAAGAGCGCGCGCTGCAGGGTCAAGCTCTTTCCCACGAGATTGACGAGTAAAATGGGAGGTTACGGTACAGCGCCTTCAACGCCTTACGTCACAAACCTGGGGATTGGGGTGAAGACCGTCTCCCTGCTAGAGACGGGGAACTCCACTCAAAATAAAGAGGGTCCTCGCCCGCCGCGTAAAAGGGACTCTCTTCTCTCACGGGAAATATAAAACTGGGTAAGACCTGAGTGGGCCTCTTGGGCGAAATCGCGACGGTGCTTGCCAGCTTGAAGTAAGTGGCGCAAAGTCTTATTTTTCCGCGCAGCGCGGACCGAAAATCCTAGACATCCTTTTTGCCGAGCGCAATAGAGCGAAAGCCTGTTTGGTGGACGCCGCAAGCGAGAGGACCTCGCACGCATCTCTCCCTATGCTGGAGGTTTCGAGAAGAAAAAAGCGGGTCTCGTGGCAACTGAGCCTGGGGCGCTCGAAGAGAAAGAGAAGCTCCCCCGCCGACGACGCTGAAGGCAAGACCGATCCGCACTTGCACTTCTTTGAAAGATCCGCACAAAGTTCCGGAACTAGGAGGAGGAGAAGGTCGCCACGACTCTATTTGCGCGATGAAATGGGCGGGTTCCGACGACTCCAAGCGCTCGTCATGTTCCCGAGTTGGCAAGAACTTTTTCACGAAAGCGCTCGCGAGGCAGACGCGCGGCGAGATGGCGGCGGCGAGACAGACAAGCTGAAAACGGGCTCCCTGCAGCTAACAAAAACTCGAGATCCCCGGCCGTGGCGCATCCTAGAGGTGAGAAGTGCAGTGGAGAGAACCCTGTAGAGGACGAAAAACGTCCTTTCCGAAAGAGCTCGTGCGCCAGACTCAAAATCTTTCCTGAAATGAGCAGGGCCACGCGGATATACGTCAACCTGAGTCCGGCTAAACACCAAGAAACAAAAAACGGTCGACTGCTGGTCAATGTCATCTTCCGACGCAGGCGTATGCCCGACGGGGAGCTCGGTGACGGGGCGATATCCACAGTGGGGAAAAAACCTAGAAGGAGGAAAAAGGGATTTCGCTCGCACCCGCGGCACGAGAGACGCGCGGAGAGACGTCTTTTAATCCCCGGTTATCCAAAGAAAAGAGAGAAGAAGATTTTTGTTTGGTAAACGTGGTGGCGGAATCTTATCCACTAAGGACGGAGAACGGCGCACCCGCCGTTCGGGGCTCGAAAACGCAGAGAAAGAATTACAAATGTTCGGTGATGCGGTCGAAAAAAAAAGGAAACGGGGCGAGGTTTTTTTCTCCGTGGGTCGCGCGACCGGGTGTTCGCGACCCTCACGCTAAAAATAAAACACTGCGAGGGCCACTCAACGGAGGAAAAGAAAGGAATACTAGATTCGAGTGCGTGTAATGCGCTAGCAGAAAAACTCTCTAACTACATGGTGCATCTCTCGCCCAAAACACTGGGTAAAAGGATGCATCTCGGACGCAGATAACAAAGTTTCCATCGGCGCCCAGAAGAGAAGTCTGGGGGGATCTCAACAACAACTAGGATAATTCAATGAAGAGTCTTAATCGCGGGAAGCACAACGAGAATAACGAAAGGACGATCCCGTACCAGGAGCGGAAATCCTGAAATGGAAAACCTCGGTCTCGCACTCCACTCACTCTATCCGGACGAGTGGCTTGAGCAGAGAAGAAGGAACCTAGGAGTTAACTGGAGAGACTCGAGAGTAGCGCCGCCCGGTCGAGACGACAAACGCTGCACAAATCGAACGAGGGGACTGTCACTGTATCCCGATAACCCAACGCCTCCACTGAGGATGAAAGGGTTAAGAAAAAAAAGAAAAAGGAGGTTCCTATCGTAAAAATAAAAAGAAAGGGATTGATCTTCGTTAGACAAGGACAAACGCCATTAGAGCGAGCCGGGTCCCCGTTATACCATCCGTCGAAAAGCGGCTTCAAAGAAAGAAACAGAGGGGAAGCGGAAGGATCAAGGGGGCGAGGAAGGCCTGTCAACATATCTCTCTGGCAGGCACAGAAACTCCAAAAAAAAGAAGAGACGCCGGTCCGACCCCTTCTTGTAGAAGAACGTCGAGGGGGAGGGAAAAACAAGAAGGAAAGAGGGGATCCTTAGGTCACGCGTGGGCGCATCGCTCTGTTTTGAGGAGGGAGGGGAAGAAAACTCGCGAACTGCGATGCAAAGTGTCTGCCCGGGGTCTCCTTTTCCAATAAAACCTTAGCACAGAGAGGACCTCGCCCCCAAGACAGGGAGCGTAGAGCCGTTTAGCGTGGCGGCGCTCGACGGCCGCGAGCAGCTCAAATTAGCCAAAAAAGATAAAGCCGCTGTCGGAGGGCCTCCGCTATCGCGAGCGGGGGTTACCCCTGAAGGTAAATTGAAAGGAAAAACGAGAGCTCGGGACGTAGACTCCGCACGGAAGCCGCGCAAATATCGCGGAATCGACGACCTTAGAAAGGGGGCTGACGTTCATAAAACGTGAGGATCATGTCTCGCGCCTATTCAAGGCCAAGCTCAAATCAAAGAATTAAGAGGCTTTGGTGGGTCTTATCGCAGATCGGACCGTTTGCCCCGGGACGAGAAAACTTACGACTGCGCAACTCCTAATCGGCAGAGAAGGGGTGAGCGCCGGCCGCGGGTCCTTCGTCCACAAAAGGCGAGCTGCAGCGATCCTGCCAAGTAGCAGCTTCTTATTGCAGAAGGGAACGGGAAGCGGCTCATCCCCCAGCACGGAGCTTTGCGCACCTACGCCTCGGGCAAGAAAATCTATAGTGTCCGCCAAGCGTGAGGCCAGTCCGATTTTAGCGCAGAGAGCGAATCAGAGAAAGGGAGACCAGGAGTCAGAGCGGGTTCTTTGGTGAAAAACCGGCTGCGATCGAGTCAGCAACCGGTAGGAATTTCCAGCGTGAATGATCTCCATCAACATGGTCCCCGGCACTATCAGGAAACTAGCCAAGCGATAATGGAAAGGGAGGCAAGTGAAAGAAAGATAACTCGAGGAGCATCCTTGGACGCACTTGCCGAATGAATACAGCGAGGATCGACTAAACCGTTCAGCCGTGGGTTCTATTAAAGAACGAGGAAAGAATCTCAAAAGGGCAGGGGGGGGGGCCTCTCTGTACTGCTTGACACGATGGCCTGGCTCATCTAGAAGGGATCGAATGGGTCGTGAAATGACACGCGTACGGCCAACGTGCACAAACTCATTCCTTTGGGAAAACGGCGTGGCAGGGGGGCAGAAGGGGATACGGGGAGGAAGCGCTATTCCCGATCGCGGATGGGGAAAAAGAGGGTGCTATCGGCAAACGAGAAGCGGGACTCCCTAGTCGTTGGGTCACGAGCACCCTAGCACTGGTCTTGGGGAGAAGGGGAGGGGAACGGCAGCACGCTCTTATAAAAAAAATCGGCTCACGGCAGGCTATGCGAAAAAAGCTCGCGTTCGGCATTAAAATGTATCGCTCGTCGGAGAACGAGACTTTCACTGCCCAGAAAAGGGGGGTCAGGGCTGCGATAGGACTGCTAGTCCTCCGACCACCTCTTTGGAGGACGCAACCGACACGCGAAGAAAAAACAGAACAAACTTTATCGCCGAGTAACGCTATACGACTCGGAGGTAACGCAGGCGGGAAAATCGGACATCGCGTCGACCTCGGATCAGACGCGCAGGAGCAGTGAGAGCCGACGTCAGTTGAGCGTCATGAGAGACGACACCTTCTCCCGATAAAGAAAATCAGGGGGAACAAGGGATGGGGACTAAAAAGAGTAGGGGCGCACGGTCGAAAGCACTGCATCTATCGGCTCGGCGCTCGAATCGCATCTTCCTAATAAACCATCGCGCAGGACTCCGTCGAACTCTTAAGGGGGGGGGGAGTCTGACAGAGGAGCTAGGCTACTTAATCGAGGACCACACTGGGATCCCGGCCGCTATGCGACGTGTCCGCATGACAAAAAAAATTTGAAGATAGGTGAGGGAATTCGGACTGTCGCCGAGCGTGAGCCATTCACCGCCACGATCGAGAGAAATAAAAAACGGCAAAAAAAAATGAGGGGGGGAGAGAAGTTGCGGTCTTTTACACCAAAAACGAACGAAGTGCCGTACGCCGGTATCGTCATTTCGTGCCGGACACTAATGATAAAGGACGAGAGGTGCCGTAGAGGGGGAAAAAAAAAACGGTACGGGGGCAAGCCACTACGACTCTGCGCCGAATGAATGACCTGAGCGATAAAGAGGGGAAGCAAGGGAGGGGGAAAGGACGCTTTTAATTGTGCCGGGGAAGAATGGAGCATAAAGGACAATTTCCCACAGTGGCGTGAGCGGCCCGCAGCGACAGCAGAAAGAAAAAAGTAAGCGAAGACAGGAAGATCAAAACAACTCGGC
>Ga0179593_1390973_pt1 | contig 14481 bp, 13 predicted proteins | sample CZODoug2_1_08_16_FD_185931 | JGI IMG/M metagenome (GOLD analysis project Ga0179593, IMG submission 185931) | Vadose zone soil fungal communities from Angelo Coast Range Reserve, California, USA - CZODoug2_1_08_16fungal (PacBio error correction) | ecosystem: Environmental > Terrestrial > Soil >...
GGTGATTCAAATGCGACTAAAACAGGGGACTTAAAAGTCAAAAAAGGACCGCCGGAGTGTGGGAATGGCTCCTGGTCAGGGGGTCGTCGAGGTGAAAGAAAGACAACTACAAGTGGGGCAACTTCATTTGATGGAGGGGGAAGCAAAGCGAAGAAAAAAATATTAAAATACGAGGGGAACAAGCGCTGCGACTCGTTATAACTGGGAGATCCCGGACTAGGGTAAGGAAAGGCCTATGCAAGGTGAAAAAAAACGCCGGAAGCTGCCCCCGGAGAGAATATAGTGGGAAAGGGCTGAAAAAAGTAGTTGAAAATACGCGGGCGACTGGGGGGGGGGGGGGGGGGGCTTACGGATAGGGTGAAAATACCGGACTCAACATGTTCGAAAAGGGTAGGGGGGGGGGGGGAGAAACTTCCGGCAGCTGGAGCTAATGCCTACTGGGCAGGTGTACAGGTCTGGGGGAGCTCTGGTAGGGGAAAGGAAAGATGCGGGGGGGGGACGCGGTCCTTACCAGGGAGGTTGAAAAAGAAACTATGAGTCGACATAACACCGGCGTCGGGGGAAAGAAAAGGAAAAAAAAGTTGCATTGGACCAGAAAAATAGGCGAGTTAAACCAGACACCGAGACCGGTGGACTTATCTAGCAGAAAAGAGCCGTCGACCTTCCAAAGTGGTCCGGGAATTCATCCTCCAAACGGAGGGTATCGAAGGGGGTAAGGGAAGCAAGAGGGGGGAATTCGATGGTTGTAAAAAAGAACAAAACAAAGAGTCACTTTTCTGTCATCAAAAAACGCAAATAAGGGTAAGGAGGGGAAGTGCTGACAGTAAGTGAAGATTCAAGAAAAAGAATGATGGACAAAAGCTGAAGGGGGAGCACCCAAACATGTCGGGCTAGCACTCAGGGGGAAGGACCCACGGGTCAACGGACCAAGACGGAAGAGAGAGAAAGAAAGAGGAGTGAAATTATTCGACAGAGGCCAACCTGGGGGGGGACCTTGTAATAAACTATAATGAACTCCAAGGGACATACCTCTTTTCTCTAGCAAGGGACGAGGGATAGTTCTCTCTTGTTCAGGGTGGGGTCATTCACTGGGCCAAGATAGGTGAAGTTAAGACCGGTCCACGCAAGGCCCAAGTAAGTCACCGCGGATAGGGCCGAATCTTCCTACGAGGGAAGTACTTAAGAAAAGAAAAAAACAAAGAAATCACAAGATGGGGTGTTCAGGTGAAAATGGAACAAGCAGCAGACCTACCACCACTGAGGCATAAGGGTCCTAATGGGGTTAAGCAGGTGAGTTATAGGGGACAAGAGGGGTCGGATGGGCCTCACTGTTGGGGGGGAAGGAAAAAGCCCGAAAAGAGTCGGGCCCGCTACGCGAGGCCACCAAGAACTCCTGAAACGGGGAAGACGGGAATGGGAAGATAATCGAATTATCGGGTCGGTGGTTTACTCAACAGGGCACGGAGAGTTCATCAACGCCGTCATAGGAATTGTTTAAGGTGTGACAGTAAAAAGGGGTACGGGGGGGGACACCAACCATAAAGGAAAAAAACGGGAATAGAGGGAAAACCATACGGGGGGGAATCGTTTAGGAGAGTCGTTAGGGACGGGAAGACGGGGGGCCGTGACAAAAAAGGTGTTCTATGTTTTAAGACAACAAAAGGTAGGGACCACACCGGAAAAGAAAACGCGAGACCTTCCTTAAAATCAACCAATTTGGGAAGAGTGGTTTGAGGCCCAGAGACTATCAGCATTCCTTGCAAACACACAAAGTACCACCGTTAAACTTTGTGTTGTGAAAAAATACATCCTCCAGGGGGCGGGGGGGGAAATATGTTTCGGGGGGAAGAAAAACGCGTTTCTAGAATAACCTAGTTGGGGGAATGCACACTTGTTTGACGGTCACACTTGTTAGATGCGCGGAACAGGGGAAAAGGAAGCAGAGAAAACGACCACCTTTGGGTGTGTTCGAGGCATAAACGCCCAACTCTGGGAGGGTCTACCTTGTCAAGTTAATGGGGTCAGTTTTGGGTACAGAATCAATGGGGGACACAGTATTTATCGAGGCTGAAAAAAAAAAAGCGGACCCTGAATGATTAGAAACCCTTTGTAATTAAAAAACTTGTTCATTAGGGGGCACGACAAATGGAGGGGGGGGGGACAGCGGTATTGATTTTAAACCCCAGGAGTCAAAAAAGGTGGGAAGGTCTTGAACGGCCCTCCGCGTCCGTGGTGACAATAAAACCCCCAATTTCGACAAATAAGTGCCAAGAATCCGACCGCACTATAAAGCAGAAATGAAACGGATAAAAGGGATGTTTAGGGGGAATGTGTGGGACATCGAAAGATCTCAGAGGGGGGATCCAGGGTAAAAGATGGACGGACAGAATTTAAGCCTGGTGTTCGTAACTCAAAGCACTTCCCGAAACACACGTATGGGAACGTTCACTACTTCAACATTGGTCCTAAAGGGGACTCACAAGAATAAAAACGCCTGAGGTTATTGGAAGTCACACCTGGGCAATGGCGAACCGGGCTTTACGGAAAGAGCTTTTTGGTGTAAAAAATAAAGCCACCAAACTGGCGCAAAGCACGAAAGGATGCAGCCCAAGAAACGTCGCAAAAGAAGAAAGTCTACACGAAACGGGGAAGGAAGGCTCGACAGCCACAGGCGGGGTAAAACACCCGAAAAAATAGATCACATATGGAGAGGTTTTCCACGGGATAGCACTGGTACAACCTTACCCAAAATTACTCGGGGGGGCAGTGGAGACCCGGCAAGAGACCAACAAAGGCGGACCATAAAGTAATTAGACGGGGAAGAAAAAACGGTAGGTCTGGGTGAAGAAAAAAAAAACTCCCTCCGAATTGTTGAAGGACCTAAATATAGTACAAAAAAAGAGGGACAAGGTGGGTGACCTGTTTTCACAACCCACGGGCAACGCAACAGGGGGGGAAGGGGGAAGGTGGGTTCACGATGGAAGGGGTTGTAAAACAAAAAAAAAAAAAGGCCATCGCTCAGGGAGGGCGTGAAATGGATCTGCAAATACAGTCTTAAATGCCTTCAAAAACGGAAAAAGACAAAAAAAAAAAAGTATTCGGCAAGAGTAAGCGCGGACTGATTCCGCGTGTAGGGCAAGGGGGAGTACGTGAAAATGCCTGGAGCGGCTAAATGGGGACAGGTGTGGATGCGTCAAATGGGGGCGGGACAACAACCCAGCTGACAATAAAAGTGGCGGCGAAACACGGCTGAAAAAGGAGACAAGACCAAGGAACACGTTCTTGACAAGAAGGCAGGGCAGGCGTGGGAATTTGTGGGGGGGGCGTACATGGTAAGTAGAGGCGGGCCCCATTCTCCTGGCCGCGATGAATGACTATAAAGACTTACAAAACAAGTCATAAGTAGGGAATGGGAAAGTGAATGGGGTGGGAAAACGGGGGCTAATAAATAACAAACCCACGGGTAGTGCAAAAGAGGGAAAAAACAGATTACCTACTCGACAAAGAAAAAAACCAATCAACAGAACACGGCGTCCGCAACCAAAGGGCAGCAGGGTAGCGAAATATTCATGACAAACCAAAGCAAGGGCCCTGAACAAGACGGCCCGACAGGTAACCCTAGGGGCCTCTCATGGAAACACTTCCCCAAACCAGGGGCACAACGGAAAATAAAGCTATGTGCAGAACATAAATTACCTTCTTTGGGGTAGTCGGGATTGTAGAAGAGAGCCGCACTCGGGTGGCATCCCCTCGAAAAAATGGCTTGGGGGCCAGGGACGAGGGGTCCTCAAGAAGCCAGAGAAAAACCACCGTGGGGTGGGGGGGGGAGAAAAGGCCCTCGGAAAGGGAAAAGAAATGACCCGCCACGCCCGGCCCAATTGGCCAAAATCAATAACGGGGGCCGATGAGATCGAAGTACGCCACGGTACCTTGTGGATGAATCTAAATTGACATGGCAAACACAAGAACTATGGCGAGAAATGCTAAAACGGACTCCCTGGGACAACCTAAAAAATGGTAGGGAAATGGAAACCTGTTTCCAACTGGGAAACGGACGACAATGAAGATCAAGACTGGCCGGGGCTGAACTGGAACGGAGAAGTTCCCTAATCAGCCCGGAAAAGTACGGACACGATCAACAAAAGGCAACGAAAAAAAAAAAGGAGAAAGGGGAAGGGAGGCGAAGGGGGACCGAGTAATCTAAAAAAGCGAAACAGAACCGGAAACGGGGGGGCTCATTCGGTCGGAAAAGCTACAAAGAGTTCCCTTGGGGAACGGATAACAAGACTCCCAAGGGCAAGCGAAAAAGAAAAAAATTGGACAAATACACGGCGATTGGTGAAAAGCACTAGGAGATCCGTTGGGGTCACCGTAAACAGAACGGGGTCAATCAAGGTTTTTAAGACCAAGGGTGGGGGGCGGACAAAACCAGAAGAGGACTCAGACAAAGGCGAATAATCACATACGAAGGTGTAAGGGGCAAAAACGGGTCGAGGCACGAAAAGAACAGGGGAAAATCATAAGGACCAGGGACGGACACAGAAAGGGGCACGGAGTACCCGCCCACAAAACAGAAGTTTTCAAACAAGATACCCCATAATGCGACTGGAACACGTGCACCAATTGGACGAAATGGGAAAAACAGCAACACGTAATCACACGATTCACTAGGGGTGGTCAAGGTCGGCATCACCAAGTGAGGGAACAAAACTGTGGGTCGTTCCAGTGGAAGGGGGCGATCCTAAGAGGCCAGGGATTGCCAGGGCCTTCGATGGGAAAGGGGGTTGGTGGAGGGGGAATCAGCAAACGGGGCAAAGAGCCAAGGAAACAACCGGGTAGGTTGTTTGGGGGGGGTAACAAGCAATAGGTCGGGCAAACGGTTGAAGGGGGAGAGACAGAGGCACGGCCACTCCATTGTAGGAAAATTGAGCACAATTTTGCAACAAAAAACCGCCACCGAGAATGGACTATAGTGAGAGGGGGCAAAAACTCGCAGGGAATGAGAGGAAAAATACATCCCAAATGGTGCAAGCGGGGAGATTGTGAAAAAAAAAAAAAAAAACGACGTGGAGACAGCTTAAGCAAGGCGCAAACATAAAAAGTGATTTGGGGCATTCGGGTAGCTAGGGGGGGGGGCAAAGGGGGGGGAAAACACGGGGGCGAGTCTTGGGGTTGGTAGGGAACGACAACAGGGGGGCAAAACGTAGAAAACGGAGAGATATAGGAGGTTTCCGGGGTGCCCGAAAAAGGCTGGCTGGTTCCGTGAACACTAAAGGTGGTGCAGAAAAGACAGTGTGTGGGGGGGGGGTTTAAAGGAAGCCTAAAAGGTCCAGGGGTGGACCAGTCCACCGGGAAAGGGGGGGAGAAAAAAAAGTGGAATCATATCGTTTGTCTGAGGAGGGGGAAAGCGCGGGGGTAGGGGAAGGGGGAGCAGTAAAACCAAGCCGCCTGGCAAACATCTGAAGGGGGGGGGACGAATGAAAAAAATCTTCAAAAAAAAACCGGAAGGCTCATAATTGCAGGGAACGTCCGGACACCCGGTGGCTAGATGGGAAGAACCCTTCCTTGTGGTCGTGGACCGGATATCCTCAAAAATCCAAAACACAACAGGGAGCTTCCATTGGAAAAAAGGGAAAGGAAGAAAATATGGCAAAAAGAAAAAACGCAAACCTGTCACAAGAGATGGTCAAGAGAGAACGAACCCGGGGGGGGTGGCGGGGGAGGCGACAACGAACCGGGAAGCCCTTGGGGGTGCCACAAGATTGCTTAAATGAAACACAAATTGATCAATGAGCAGATAAGGACTCACAGAGACCTTTCACGTCGTAATCCAGAGCGAGCCTGCAAGGAACGAGTAAGAAAAATTAACGAAAAGATAGGCGCTATAAGACAGGACACGGTGTGAAAAAAGCAGGGGATGCCAACAGAAGCGTCGGGCCGAATCAACCAAAACAAACCCTGGAAATGCAAAATAAAAGTGGACAAAAAAAACAGAGCAAAAAAAACGGTGTCCAATGGAGCACCGAACAAAAAGGAGATGACATCTCATAACAGGCCGAAATAGAAAGGCACGTGTGTAAGAAAAAATACGGCACCAAATTACAAACAGCCGGTACTTCCAACCAGAAGAAAACAAAGGGAACATAGTGGTATCCGATGACGAAGGACAAGAAATATAAAGCACGCAAACTCAAAAAAAAGCAAACTTCGAAGAAAAAGGCACTTATCACTTGATCATGTGGAGAGTGCGGTTTTGTGGGTGGGGGGAAGGGGTAAAACTCACGAATTTAACAAGGGCAATAAAGAGTATTAACTAAAAGGGAAGAAACACGGGCGGGTAACAATCTGTTGGCCACTTGGTCGCGGAACTATGGATGCAGCAAAAAAGTATTCACACCCAAATATTCCAAGGACAAGGCAATCGGGTCGGGCATTCAAGATCGAAAGGGGGGAAAACGGAACGGAAAAAAAATCGGGCCTCAAGAAGGGGGGGGTGATACGAAATTCATGGAAAAGAAATTGGATGTGGAGTGGTTAGTAGAGAGCATAAGTCAATGGGGGGTGACACAATGGGGTAGTCGGGCTCAAAAAAAACAAAACCAAACAAATTTCCCCAAAACGGGGTGGTGGGCGGGGTAAAAACCGGGAGCTAAAAGGACCCTTCATCGGCTCAAAGGGCCCTCAAGGGGGGGAGGGGTGGTGGGCTAAGGCAACTTCAACTTTGGGGGTGACATCAAAGCAAAAAAAAGAAGAACGGCAGTCTCCCAAAAACCTCGGGGTCGTTGAATTCTCGGACCACGTGGGGGGGGACAGCAATAGTGAGTCGCAAAGACAAAAAAAAAGAGAGAACGCGCTTTCCCACCGATGGTCGAAGGGTGACACAAGCCGTCCAAGTCAGGCAAAAGCCGCACGCAATCAATAGGAACAAAAACAACAACTTGGAAAAAATCTGGTTGGCGGGAAAAGTGGAACTACGGTAGACGGCGAGAGGGACCAGACGGGGATGGATGTTGTCAAGGAGCCAAAGGGAAATCCGGGGAGTGTGCGTTAAAAAAATAGAATGTTGGAAACCCTAAAAGGTTAAAGAGGAATCGTCGTCGCAAAAAGGGTGGGTGTGGTTGGGGGGGTACAAAGTGTTGTAAAAAAAACCAGCAAAAAGGAAAGGAGTGATAAAGAGCAAATCCACCAGTTTCAGGGAGGTTACGGAAAAGCCACCGGGGGCCAATAGGCCCGTGGTTGACTGAAGACAAGGGGGGAACGATTTCAGTGCAAAAACAACGAGAAAGGGGGGACCACTCACCCGTGTCAGAAGGGGGGGGCTCTAGAGGGAGGGAAAAGCTCGCAACGCACACAAGAGTCAAAGTTGCAGAGCAAAACGGCAAAAGGAAAGATAAAAAAAACTCCGGGGAACAAAGCCTCGAAAGAAGGATGAAAGACGTGAATGCGACGCAAAAGAAGACGAGAGCTGCGAAAGCTTGCGGCAATTTTCCTGGGAATAGAACTCCGAGCATTGCGCCGGGCACGGCAAAGAAGGGAAACTGAGTTGTTATGGTAGAAATAGGGGAAAAAAAAGGTTCCATGGAAATAAAGAAAGGGGGTTGGTAGAAAAAGGCCATGAAAAATCGACTTTTTACGGGGGGGTGGTAAAGAGGGTACAGGAATCCCCGGGAAAGGAACTCCAACTAGTTATAAAAAAGCGGACAGGGGGAAAAAGAGGGGGAGGGATTGTTCGACAAAGCGCAACACAGGAACAAAGAAAGTGCATACCTCTGGGAAGATCACAAAAAAAAAAATTGCCCAGGAGTACCTGAAGAAAAAACGCCATCACGAAGACAGCCAGCGGGACAAAAACCAAGCATCGTAAACGTAACCTAAGTCTCACAAGGGGGCATCCTCTTTGGCCAAAAGGAGGGGGGGGGGCGTGAAAAAAGAAAACCAGGGAATATCGCTCCAGGTGGGAAATGAAGGGGGGACAAATGAACAATCCAAAAAGGAAAATGGCCACCGAGCGGGGGAAAACGGGGAAGGGACACAAAAGGTAGCCAAAAAACACGTCCGGGGGGGGGGAGGGGGAGGTCTGAGAAAAAACTACGTAGACTTGATGGAAGTCGAGCGACACGAACCGGTCCGGGCGTCCGCTTCACAAAAACGAACAATCCTTTGTTTCCGAGCCCAAAGTGGGGTGTTCGAAAAAAGGGGCGCAGGGGACAAAAGAGGAAAGGGCGGCACAGACCGGGGGAAAAATTGACCCACGCGAATATATGGGAAAGGGAAGAACAAGAAATAGCCCCCATTGAAATCCCTGCCACGTCGTGGTGGGCTACAGCACAGCACAACCTTTACGAGAACAACAAAAAATACAAAGCGCACCACCAACTATTGAAACCAGAAATCAAAAACAGGGGGTACGGACAGCTAGGAAAGGAGGGGGGAAAAAAAGGGGTAAAAAAAAAAATCAAAAAACGCAACCGCATTGTCAGAACGGTTGGGGGGAGGGAGGGGTGGTGGGGGAGACAAGGCAGTAGGCAAATCGCCCAGGCGGGCGAGCAGGTTTTTGGCGTATCTGGGCAAAAAAAGGTGAAAGGTGCCCCATAAACGGGCCCGGGGAATCGGCTTCCCCAAGGCACTGGGACGAAAATAACCAAAGAGAAAACATCGGGTATCAAAACGAAAAGAGTGCACGAGGGTGCGTAGCGTCGCGAGGAAGGGCAAGTGACGAAAAAGCTTCGAATGCCTAAGTTAAAAACCAAAGCTTCTCGTGGGAAAAACAGCAGACCGCCGCCCGGGGGAGGACAAGGTGGAAAAAAAGGCGCATAATTCCGTTGAAACAACGAAAAAGGTTGGGTCAGACAAGTGATACCAGCGACTTAGACTGAGAAAAAAAGCGGGGTTTAGTCAGATCGCACTTCCAGCACGACGAGAATCCCGGCAACCAGGTCCAAAAAACTGGAAAGAAGCACATAGTGTGGGGGGGACGTGGAGATAGTGTGCCACGTCGCGGCAGAAACCATCAACGGGAGGGAAATGTTCTCAAAGCACAAAGGGGAAGCAACGTGGGGAAGAAAAAGAGGAACAAGGGAGATGGGACCACGCTGTGAAAAAGTCAAGGAACCGGCATAGCGCTGAGCAACAAAACAACAGAACGGGTTTGTGGTTAGGGAAGAGCAGACGAAAAGGAACACGCTGCGCCATGGGGGGGTGGGGAAACGAGCCAACGCTAACTGGAAGTGTTTGAAGGCGCGAAGAAAAAATGGGGGCGGAAAACTCGACCGGAAAGAAGCTGCCCGTGACGAACTCCTTCAACGCAAAAAAAAACTATCCACCGAGTAACAAAATTAAGGAATTCCAACGTAAAGGGTCGCCCAAGATGACAAAGCAAAGAAAAAAAAATACTTGCAAGAGGGGGGAATATCTCGGCGGGAAAAGAATAACTATTAAAAACTGGAACGCGGGGAGGGAGCAAATGCGAGAACGGGAGGGGCAGGGTAAAATCGGGGGACCAAGAGGATTCCAAAACCTACAACGAAAAAACTGGACCTCAATCACGGGGGAGAGAAAGGGCGTATGGATATTTTAGACGTTATACCAAAACTTTAACGAACCGAACGCTTTGGGAAGGGCCACTCGGAGAAGGAACGTCAAAACTGGGGGGGTGGGGGGGATCCGGAGGCTCACCTGGGGCCCAGAAAAAAAGGAAGGTCGGGAGAAAGTTAAATCGGGTGCGGCCATACCCTGTAACGCAAAAAAAAGTGACAAAAAAGATATCAAAGAGGGATCTAGGCACCAAAGATGCCTGTTAAGGGCGGCGAAGGGGCGGAAAAAAATAAACAACCCTTCTCAGCGGTTCGGAAAATCTAGAGGAAAAAATGCAAAACGTTCCGCCAAAGCCAAAATGGGAAAAAAAATGGTCCCCGGGGTAATACCCGGGTGAAAACACGAGACAACATCGAACGGGGAAAAAAAGGGGCTAATAATCTCATGGACTGGTGACGGAAGCGGGGGGGAAGATGATTGGTTCAGTCGGAGGTAGGTCACTCTTCAAAACCTGGGAGCCCCTGATCCTCAAACAACAAAACCGGAAGAGGGAGGAGAGGGTCACAAAAGGTAAATGACGAAGCCACCTCAGAGTCTCAGACCGTCACAAGGAGATCAACAAGAAGGGCTCGATGCAAAAGCACAAGAAAAAAATGGCAAAGAACACCAACTGAGGCGAAGAGAAAAAGAGAAGTTAGGGGGAAAAAGAGAAAGCACCAAAGACCAGGGAAAGGGGGGGAGGTCAGCTCCGAATAGGGGGCCTGCACCAAAAAAGGGCATCGAGGGAGAAATCGAGATCCGAGGTCCGCAAAAAAAGATCGGGTTTTACTATGGGCCCCAAAGGGCCACATGCGGGGGGAAGGGAACACAGAGCACAGACGAAAAGAAGAGAAGGCGACCAGGCCGATACGCGGATTGAAACCGAGAAAAAACAAAAAAGGACGCGAGATCAAAAGAGGCACGCATAATATTTTCCGCAAAGGGACACTATGTCAGACATACGTGAGAAGACCGAAAATAACTGAGGTGTAAGGGGTAAGGCGGGGCCGAGGTCCCAAAGACCAGATGGGAAATGGTCAACGTCCCGGAGAGCGCACTCACAATAAACCGAAAGGGAAAAACGGAGGCAGCGCCGATTACGCGTGTGAAATGCTGGGAAGCATACTAGTGGTCGCAGGGTGGGAACAGATTACACCCAAGAAAGGGGCCACGAAGGGTGGAGGGGGGGTATGCTTTAAGTACACGCGGGGACACGGAAAGAAAATCAGAGCTTCTCAACGTCCTTGACAATCTTATCTTAACTCTGACGAAGGGGGGGAAAAAAATCACAGAAAAAAGCATATCGCATGAAACATATTTCACATAAACCAGTAGCCGCAGGAATAAGTGAAAAATCTAAAAAAAACGGAAAAAAACCAAAAACAAGGGCAGGAAAGTCCTTTGGCGACACTCCTCACTGGAAAACACAAGAAAAAAAAGAACCGCGTGTGGGCAAAGGGTGGGGGGGGACAAGCCTCAACGAGCAACCCATCTGACGGTTCCCTCCACGAAAGAAACGCGTGTGACAGAGGAGAAATGCCACCCTGGGGCAGGTGGGGGGATAAGGTGACTGCGAAGAAAAAAGGGTTTTTTGAACTTTTCAAAACAAATCGGGCACGCAAAAAAGGGCTCAAGGGTCACCGAAGAACAACGTGCCCGAGGCGGTTCCCAGTTTGTGAGGTGGGGTCGCAGCCGGACACGAGGAAAAACGCAAAAACTCTTTGCTTCCAAGACGTGTATAAAAGAATGAACCGGTTTATAGAAAAGCGGGTACAACCCCATAAGGTCTCAAATTTTATTCAAAGGGGTAAAAGGGGGCGACAAAGGGGTTGCGGTGGGGCAAATAGACTCGTGGAAGGAAGAAGGTTCCCCAAAACCCGGAAAGGAGTGCCAAGTGTGACAGAGCAAACCAAAGTGGCAAAGAAAAGATTCTGTCCGGACCAATGTGAAAAAAATAACGTCAAACGACAGGCCGGTGAAAAAGATCACGGATTTCCGAGCGAAAAGGGGTCCCTACTGCAAAACAAACAAAAAAACGGACAGAGGGAATCCGTTGTCCAGAAAATAAAACCCAAAATCTGCCGAACGACCCAAGGAAAAAAGGAGTGAAAAGGTCAGGGCGGTTCTATGACATCAAGGGAACCATTTTTGGTGTTCAAAAGCCTTACGCGTGAAAGTGAAGAGATAAAAAAAAAATGCGAATTGAGAACGGAGGTGATGGAAAAAGCTGTTGAGGGGCAACGAAACTGGCGAAAAAAACCCCCTAAGCGCGCACCACGCCCAGCAAACCAGGGTAGGTACCGTGCATATACATGTCAATAGAAAAAATAGATGGGTACTTCCTTCTAAAACTATAGCAAGGAAACGTGGCAAGGGTGAACATTTGGAGAACCTGCCCTACCTTCTTTTCTACCCCTGGATGGTAAAACAAATAAAAACCGAAGGCAAAAGAAGGGACATTCTAGGACGCTGAAAAAGAAAACTGGAGGGGCGGGGGGATCTATCAAAAAGAAAGTCCCGCCGGAAGGGAGGAAACGAATGAAACCGGCATAAGTTGTGTGTAAGTCGAATGGTATCAAAACTTTGGGAATCGGCTACAAGCCATGATGGGGATTCTAACACAAGGTCAAACGTACGGGTCTGTACAACGGGGGGAATTGTGTTTAGACTGGTACGAATGGAGGGTAAAACCACGGGGTCATCATCCGGATGTCTTCTACGGGTGTGGATGGGCGGGAAAGTCATGATAGGAGGGATTCTGACTCACATAAAGGAAAAAAGGGAAACCTGAGTATGGCTGTCCTGAGCAAACTTGCACGTCGTGCGCCAAAAGTGATACAAGTGAACGAGTATGCAGGGGGGGTTGAGGAGGCCCGGGCAAAGATCTCGTACCCACCCAGTTCAGGTACAAGGGTATGCGGCAAAAAGGCCGAGAAGCCGAGAAGCGGTGAGTGAAACAAGAAACTATACAATGTGGTGGAAAAAACTATGTATCAAACAGTCGTCAAATTCTATTTAAAAGTACATCTCCAAGTTAATACCCCAACCTCAATCGTTCCTTGAAGGGTGACACAGAACAATGTGCAAGGAGTTTACCTGAATTGGTGTGGACAGATGCGGCGATGGTGGCCTAGTGCCCACGCGACCAAGCACACGGGGGCACCGGTCGGGGTAGGTGCGGGCTCAAGGGTCCAACCACTAGGGCCGAACATTCCAACATAAAAAAAAACCTCCAAAAAAGAACCGTGGAAAAAAACCAAATTTCTGGAAAAGGCTCACTACAAGAGGAATAGCATACAAAAAAATATTCAAATAATCGGCGGGCACCCAGCCAAAAAAGGGCAAACCCGGGTCAAAAAGCCGGCTGTCCGATGCAAAATTTGAAAACGGCAACCGAGCGTAATGGATTTCACGGTCACGAGAAACGGAGTGGATGATCTATTCAAACCATAAAACCGGCTTTCGGGGAGGGGTTTGTTTAAGACAAAAAAAAAAAAAAACTCTCAAACAAACCTTTGGGGCCATAGAATGATCATAGGGTAGAAGATGGTCACGCTTGTGATGTCAGGACTTCGTACAGATGAAAAATTTGAAAACTAAAGGGTGGAAAAAGGGAAAAAGCATGGTGGGGACAAAAAAACCCGAGAAACAGTGGGACTTACAACCCACCCCCACCAAAAACCGTGTCCCGCAGTCCACTCCACAGCCGTCAACAAAACCCGTCCAAAACAAAGAGAACACAAAGGGGCCAAAAAATAATGTAGGAGCGCGGAAAAAGCTATCAGACACACTGTGCCTGCGGCAATCTCAACCTTGAGTGAAACCCCTACAGGGGAAGGGCGAATCAAAAACAGAAAAAACAGGCGCAAACTCTGCCCTCACTATCGGCAGCATCACCTGAATGTAGTACGGAAAGGATCGATGGTTGAATCAAAGTGTCTCGACGAGAAAGGTAACACTCCGTTCACATCCACCGTGGGAGCATCAAAAGAAAAGGGGGGGGCGCGCAAGTAAGCGTGGCGACGGGGGGAACCAAGAAAGCCACAGAACGCCCGGGCCGAAATTACGAAACCTGACCCCGCAAACAAACTGTGAAGGTCGAAGCAAGATGGGGACGTAAACAGACTAGGGGGGGATTCAACGGATCTGACGAAAAGGACACGTTTCTGAGCATCGGAAACGGTAGAACGCGTCACGCAAGGAAAATTTCCGGTGGGGTGCGGCCACATCAAGAATCCAGGGGGGAGGAACGAGGGGATCGAAGCCCACACAGGGGGGTTAGACGACAAAATCAGGGTGAACTTGGCGCAAGGGACAACGGGGCACAACCTAGCCTCTGGGGGGGGGCGAAACGCACAACCTATGAACCTCAAGAAAAAAAGGCAGGCAAATGTTCGAGCACGATACAACAGGAGCGCCGCAAACACGTAAGATTGGAAACCAAAACCCAAGCCTTCACTGAACCAGGACTACGACGACAGTTGCGGTCAACAATTGACTAAGAACGCACGCAAATGACACCTTAATCACGAAATGTTGTCTCAATAAACAGGGTACAATGCGACGGGGCGTAATGGGGGGGAGTAAGAGACCAAAACCAGGACTCGAAAAAAGGGAAAAAAGGAAATTGGGAAAAATCTCTGGGGAAGTGGTAAGTGGGGGTGCCAATGAGTTTTCGTGAGAAAAAAGTAAAGAAACATGAGATAATCACCAGCAACAGACTTAGGTGACCCGCACTAAGGAACGGCAGAAAGGGGGAAAAGTTGTGGAAACCTATCAATCTGAAACCAAATCAGGGGGGGAGCACGAACGGCATGGAATAAACCGGAAAAATAGAAAAAAAGGAAGTTGAAATAGTGGCTCAAAAAGGTGCGGAATTCTAAAGAAAAAGCCGGGAAAGAAAAAAGG
>Ga0179593_1529657_pt1 | contig 14481 bp, 26 predicted proteins | sample CZODoug2_1_08_16_FD_185931 | JGI IMG/M metagenome (GOLD analysis project Ga0179593, IMG submission 185931) | Vadose zone soil fungal communities from Angelo Coast Range Reserve, California, USA - CZODoug2_1_08_16fungal (PacBio error correction) | ecosystem: Environmental > Terrestrial > Soil >...
CAAGGGAGGGGGGAAAAGGGAAAGGTTGGAGACCAAATTTCCCGCACTTTTACGAGGAAAAAAAGAAGCCCCTGCGAAAATGGGACCCCCGTACTTGTTCTGGAAAAGAAGAGGTAGTTCCGTCGCGGTTATAGGGGGGGTGCAAACAGGATTTTTTAGGGTTGACCGGGAAAGAAATCGCAAAAAAAACATAATAATGGGGGGGGGAGGGGAAATAAAGGAGAAAAAAAAGGGGGAGAGAAAATAAAGTACTCTTCTGGAAAGGACGTCCTTGAAAGGGGAAAAGAACAGGGCAGAATAATCGGAAAAGGGCGCCCAGGGAGTGGGAAAAGAGGGGGGGAGGGAACGTTTCAGAAAAAAAAAAGCCCCTTCCCTCTTGGAAAGAGGAGATGTTCAAGAGGAAAGGGGGGGGGGAAGGCGATTGCTAAAAAAAGTACGACCTATTAGGGGGGAGCATCGCAATAACAACAAGCGAAGGGGGAAAGGGAAAGGGAAAGGGTCCTGATTAGTACGCAAAAAGAGAAAAAAAAAGGGGGAAGGGACGAAGGGTTTTAGCATCCCTATGGGGGAAGAAGTGTCCCCCATGCAATAGATATGGGAAAAGTGGGGATGGGTTTTTCGATTTGGGAAAGAAAAGGGGGGGGTGAAGGTCGGGATCTTTTAAGTCACACCGCAGGGGATGGGGGGATCAGGCTAATGGAGGGAAAAGAAAGGCCCATTGGGGAGCGCGTGTTGTAAAAAGAAAAAAAAAAAAAAAATGGGTGAAAAAAACAAAGGGGTTTGGATAGGGAGAAGGGGGACGGGCCACCTGGCACTTTTCTCAAAAAAAAAAAAGTGCATTGGCACAAGACAAATAGGGGGGGGGGATTAACGGACAACGGCTTGGGAGAAGTGAAAAATGGATTAAATTCTTACGCGAGGAAGGAGAGAGGGAAAAAGAACGGGACCTGCTCAATCGGGGAAAAAAAACGAATGGTAAAGGGAAAAGTTTTTTCCCGCCAGGGCGAATGGAAAAAGGGTGGGGGGGGAGAGTCGCCAAAGAAGAGTGACCATCACACATAATGGGGGGGGAAAAGAAGGGCAATCGATTATTTGCTGCGGGAGAAGTGTTGGTGGCGCTTAAGACAAAAAAATCCTCAGAGAAGCAAAAAAAATCAAAACTTAGATTAATTAAAAATGAAGGGAGAGAAACTCCACAACCTAATGCCCTACCTTGAATACTAATGGACCTGCCGTATGCTACCTAGAGAAAAGGAGTTATGTACTGTAAGATGGCGTACCTCCGGCCCCCGGAATAAATCAAATAAATCGAATGGAACCCATGAGAAGTCGACTTTGGGGTTAACCAGCTGGGGGAAAGGAAAGGTTAAATTTTTCGACTCAAAAAAAAAACCCTCCACAAAAAAGGAAGACCAGGAGGAGGCGTCCCGAGTGGTGGGAGGAAATTACACGGGAGGGTCACGCAGGTCGACAGGAAAGGGGAATTCACAATAAAGTACCTTTTCAAAGCCTGGGGAAGGTTAATCAACAATCGGATATGGGGGGTCTTTGTTTCCAATTCAAGGGGGAAAACGGCCTTCGGAAAAAAGTGGGGGCCGGGGTCACGGAACAGACCTATATCCAAACCAGAAAGGGGCACCAAAACCGCATCTGACAAAAAGAAAATTTAAAGATCCCCCAATTTCAGTAAAAAAGAAGACCCCCACAGAGGGGACTGAAAACAATCTCACCTGAAAAAAAGGAGTAAACTTATCCACAAAAGAAAAAAAACAAGTAGTCGAAAAGAAAAGAAAACCCCCATCCCAAAGGAAGTCTTGGTTAACAGAGGGGAGATGGGAAGGTGGGCCACCTAAAAAAAGCATATGAGAGAAACCTTCGAAAGGGGAGAGCCTAGGAGTAATAAAGGAAAAAAAGAAAAGAACCCATCGACTTAAATATCAAGGATTGGTAAAAAGGATGGTGTTGTGATGCGAAGAGTGCTCCTGAAAAGGAGTCGTCTTTTCCAGAAACAATTCGCCGGAAATCGCAAGTGAAAAGAAAGAACCAGGGCAAGAGTTCCCAATAGGAAAAAGGGGAAGGGAAAAAAAAAAGTTGTCTTAGGAAGGCAACCTTCCCAAGAAAAGGGCGCAGGGGAGGAAAAAAGGGAAAAAAACAATTCTCAAGGAAAGAAGAAAAAGAGGAACTATCCTCGAAGAAAGTGAAATTAGCCGGAGGGGAATGTTTTGTTGGAGGGGCTGGGGAGGAGGGAAGAACGCCCCAAATCCTCGAAAAAGAACTCGACTAATAAAAGGTGTATTCCTAAAAAGACCTTGTAGGAACAAGGGACAAGTGGGTGCAAGAACGTCATCCCTCTGGGTCCCCGAGTGACCTGGAAAATAAAAAAAAATGTAGGGAAGGTTCCAAACGTGACTCAGGGGGGGTGCAAGAAAAAAAAAAGAGGGCGTGTTTTTTCCGAAGTAGCCTTTCGGATGGGGGAACAAAACGGTCTTCTAACAACAAGGAGTGAAAGAGGGAAAACCCGGGTTTGGGTAAAAGTTCCGATTTGAAGGGGGATCTCCCACAGGGGAGAAATTTTCCTTCACGAAGGAAAAAAAATTCCTTTTTGGTAAAGGGTAAAAAAAAAAGTTTAAAGGGGGGAGAAAGGAAGAAAGATTTCAGAAGGGGTCCACGAATCCGGGAATGTATGGTAGGGTCCCGGTAGGGGGGGGACAAAAAAGGGGGGAGCCTATTTTTGGAAGCGCGCGGATGTAACAAGAGGGTACAAGAGAAAAAAAAAAATTAAGAGGGACTAGGCCCATTGTGGAGAAAAAACTGATTTCCACACGGAAAGGGGGGAAAATGCACCCTTTGAGGAAAAGGAACTGCGTGGAAAAAGAAAAAAAAAAAGGGGGGGGGGGGGAGCAAAACCAAAAAACGGGGAAGAAAAAAGGGAAAAAAGTAGTTACCGGTTGGGGAAAAAAGAGGCGAATCTGGGCCAGAAGGGGGGGGCCAAATTTTGTGCACACAAAAAAAAGGGGGGACAAAAGTTTGGACAACTCCACATAAACCTCTGCTAAGGAAAAAAAAAAAAAAAAAAAGAAATGCTTAAAATTAAGATGGGGGGGGGACCTGCCTTGGCGCAGGAATGCCCAGAAAAAAAAGAAAAAAAAAAACCGACCAATTCCAAGCAGTGGGGGGGAAGGAGAAAGAGAAGGAATCAAGGGAGAGGGCATAATTATAAAGAAAGAAAAGGGTTCTCTCTAAAAACTGCTGGGAAGACGAAGGGAAATACACCTCCTACGTAACAGGAAAAGGGGGAGGAAATAAGGAGGTAGGTCTCCGGAAGCAGGACGAAAAGAGAGGGAAAGGGAGGAAAAGAGGTCCAGGTCTAGAAAGAAGCTTCTCAACACACAAAAAAGATCTCGGCGGAATTCAAAAAAGACAGTTGCGGCCTGCTTCGAAAGAGGGACCCAAAACCTTCCGTCCCCATGAAAGGAGGAAGGGGGGGTGTATTTGCAAAACTTAAACGATACGCGGGGGGGGGGGAAAGAAAGACGAAAAGTGTTGAGAGAAAGTGAATTGCAAAGCCTTCTCTTAAAGCGGAAAGCGGTACAAACAAGAGAAAAGACAAAGGAATTTGTAACGGTGGGAAAAGACTGCGCCCCAATGGAAGAAAAAAACCACAACTCCTAAAAAGGAAAGGGATGTCTGAGAACACGAGGGAGAGTTTTTGTAGGATGAAGGGGGGGGAACAAACTGTGAACAATCAAAGGTTTGAATTTTCACCACATAGGAAAGGGGGGGGGTGCCCTTGGCCAAAGAACGACCCGTGCAAAAGGGTGCCGAGTAAGGAAAGAAAGAACTGAAAAAAAGAAAAAAAAGGGGGTGGCTGTTTTCGATTCAAAAAAGGAGTGTTTTCAGTTTCAAAGAAGAAATGGAATCACAAACTCCAAGGGGGGAAAAAAAAAAAAAAAAAAATAAATTGCCTTTTTTTGGAAAGGTTTTCGTAACCAAGAAGGAGGTGGGTGGGGAAAAAAGCTTGAAACCCTCACCGTCTTCATCCAAGGAGGAGAAAAATTCCAAAAAAATAGGGGAGGAGAAAACAGGAGGAGTGGACCCGGAATCGGGGGGAGAAAATGAAGCGGATTCGTGAATCTAAAGAGAAGGATCTTGACCAAGAAAAAGAGAAAAGAGAAGTCTGCCAAAAGAGAACACAAAAGGGGGGGTTGGGGGAGAGAGTTTTAATTAACCGGAAAAGGATAATTTTGGAGAGTCCCATCATGAAGAAACGGGGTCACACAGAAAAAGGGGGTCAAAAAAAAAAGGAGCGGAAGTACTCCTTTGGGGGGGGGGTACACCATAAAAAACTGTCTTTTTTTAAAAGGGACAAACCCGACAAAAAAACTGCATCAGAAAGGGTCACGTGGGCACCCAGAAAAAATTTGTCCCAAAGGGAAAAAGAAAACGGGTAAATTGGGGGAGTAGGGGAACGCAAAAAAGAGCTGCTCACAGTTTTCACAAAAAAAAAGGATTCGAACAAGTAGAATAAAAGGTGGGAAAATCGCGTTATCGGGGGGGTGTTGGCGGAAATTTGGGGCGTTCCGAAAGTAAAGGAAAAAAACGAAAGGACAAAAAAAACAACCCAGAAGAATGTGGTTCAGAAAAAGGGAGAAACTGGGGAGCTTCCGGAAAAAGAATCGTTTAAAAAAAAAAAAGGGGGATTGACAGGCGAAAAAGGGGGGGGCGGGTTTTGATGCGGGAAATAGAAAAAAAAAACGCCATCCCCTGAAGGGGAAGGGGGGTCAGGGGAGGAGAGAGGGGAGAGAGGGGAGGAGAATTGCTTAAATCGCAAGGGGACGACGATTGAACGAAAAAAAAAAAAAAAAGCTCATCCCCCCACTCAGGAAAAAAACCCGGCTATATTCTAGGTCCTGAAAGAAGCAAAGAAGGAACAGGCCGGAAAAAAGGGAAGATAAGTGTGGCAAAAAAGAGGTTCCCAATTTGGAGAAACAAGAAGGAAATCTTGGGGGGGGGGGGGTCGATTGGGGGAAAAAGACCGTTTGGGGGCCAGAAGTAGAGGGGTTGAAGGAAAGGGGTGCTATTGGAAAAAAGAAGAGACGTGGCCTAGAGGACATTGGGGGCATAGGGGAGGGTGGGACGAGGGGGGGGGAAGTTTTCAAAGGGGGGGGGGGAAAGCGTTCGTGACAACCCGGGGAAGGGGGAGACAGGGGAGACGCAAGAAACTGTTTGGGAAACAAGGCAAATGGAACGATTGGGGGAAAACTTACAACAGCTTTTGCGAAGACTTTGTATTAGGGAAAGGACGCGAGAGGAATAAGACTGCGTGGACCAAGAGAAATCTTTGACACTTGGAAGAAAAGAAAAACGTGCTAACGCCATTTTCAAGAAAACGCAAAGGTTCCTGAAATTGGGGGGAGAGAGGTGGGGTTGAAGTGAACGGCAAAAAAATTGAAGGAAATCACACATAGGGAGAGGAAAGTCTCAGTTCAAAGAGGGGGTTGAGGGATTTGGCGGAGGGACTCCCTCCGGGGGGAGGGAGATCTCTGGGAGGAAACAACTATTTATTACAGAGAAAAAGAGGAAGCCTGCCCAACTAATAGGAAGAAAAGACGGAAAGAAAAAATAAATCGAATGGAAAAGGGAAAACTTCGTCAATGGGGGGTTGTAACCGAAGGGAAGATTTTACATTTAAAAGGGAATCCTCCAAAATTCGCCCTGGGACTCAAGGGTTCTTAAGGGTTAAAAAAAGGAAGGGGTCACGATGGGAAACAGGGGAAAGAAGGTTCGGAAGGAAGAGAGTGATACTTTCCCCTAAAAAAAAAAAAAAAAGGGGTTGTCCGTTAATCAGAGGGAGGGTGGCGGGGGGAAAAAAAAAGTTTTGGAAAAAGGGGGAGAATTGCCATTTGTCCAAGAAGGAAAAAAAAGGTTGCAAACGAGCGAAAAAGAAAAAAAAAAAAAAAAAAAAAAAGAAAAAAAAAAAAAAAAAAAAAAGCCCCCCCCCCCCCAAAAAAAAAAAAAAAAACCCCCCACCCCCCAAAAAACAACCAAACCCCATAAAAAAGAAAAAAAAAAAACCACCCCCAAACCGAGAAAAAAACAAAAAGAAACCCCCCCCCAAAGAGGAAGAAGAAACCCCCAAACCAAAAAGAAAAAAAAAAAACCCAAAAAAAAAAGAGTAAAAAACCAAACATCCCCACAAAAAAAGCCAAAACCCAAACAAGAGACCCCCCCCCCCCCAAAAAACCCACCCCCCCAAAAATAAAATAACACAAACCCCCCCCAAAAAAAAATAGAAAAAAAACACAAACCCCCCCCAACCAACCGAAACAAAAAAAAAAAAAAAAAAAAAGGACCCCCCCCCCCCCCCAAAGAAAGAAACAAAACCCCACCACCACCCCAAAAAAAAAAAACAACACCCCCCCCCCAAAAAAAAAGGAAAAAACAAACCCCCAGCAAGAAAAAAAAAAAACCAAAAAAGAAAAGAAGGAAGCGACCCTCCCCCCCCCCCCGATAAAAAAAGTAAAAAAAACCGCCACCAAATCGCAAAAAAAGAGAAAACCCCAAACACCCCCCCCAAAAGAAAGAAAAAAAAAAAAAAAGAGAAACGAGTAACCCAACAACGATCACGCGGCAAAGAAAAAAAAAACACCAAAAAAAGAGAAAACCCCCACCCCGCCAAAGAAAGAGAAGAGAGAAGGGAAAAAAACCACACACAAAACCACACACCAGAAGAAAAAAACCCCACCCCCCCCCACAAAAAAAACAAAAAAGAAAAGAAAAAAAAAAAAAAAACACGCGAGAAAAAGGAAAGAACGTTAATCCATCCCACTCATTTAAAAAAGGAAAACATCTAGTGTGACCCTTAAAGAAAGGGAAAGAGGGCCCCACGGACGGAGGGAAAAAAAAAGCGAACCAACCCCCAGAAGGAAAGACTAAGAATCTCTTTTCCCAATTGGGAAAGAAAAAGGGGGTGTCCACAATAGGATGCTAAAAAGAAAGGCAAAAAGGTTTTCTCGGGAAGGGGGAAAGACGACCTATACCGGCCGGGGCTTCAAAAGGGGGGGGGATGAAAAAGAGAGTTCTTCCTTCCTCTCATCAAGAGGAACCCTCGATTGCAAAAGAAAGGAACATTTTTTAAAGGGGGGAAAAAAAGCGGAGTCAAGCGCAAAAGGAAAAAAGCCTGAGGAAAAAAAAAAAAATTTCCATTCTCAAGGAAGAAGACCTTAAGACGGAGGAAAGAATATACACGAAAAAAAGGAGGAGTAAGCCCCCTGAAGGAAAAGTGTTGGCGATTTTCTTAAAGGGGGGAAAAATCCCGCAAAAATGCAGAAAGAAGAATGCCGAAAGCAGGGGGAAAGTCCTACTTGGTGAGAATACAAGGGAGGTGGAGGTCTCAGTCTTGGGAAGAAAAGGCTGTAACCTTGGAAGGGACGTTGCCCACGTGGGAAAGAACAGTGGTGCGCAACCTTAAACCAAAAAGTCAGGAAAGTGAAAAATACTGGACTCGTCTGGTTCAAGAAAAAAAGCTAACCAAGGGGGAAAGTACCCTCAAGGACCCAAGAAGGGGGAGTTCGAGTGAAAGATGAAAATGAGGGAAAGACCAAAAAATTCCTTCAACCTTCTGGGGAAGGGAATTTTTGTAGGTCAGCAGACAAAGCCGCGATTCCATATTCAGGGGGAAGGAAGAGCATTGTCCTGTTTTACGGGGTTCAAAAAAAGGGATGAAAAAAAGAGGTTGAATCATAGTATTAAAAAAGGGTTTTCAGATCGGACAAAGAAAAAAAAGTCAGCGAAAAGGGAGAAAGAACTGGATTCACAACAAAAGGGGGAGTTTGGAAAGGAAAATTGAAAAGGAAAATTCGGCCGTGAGAAAAAGGGGGATCGAACACCACCCACGTTTAGAGGGGAAGGGCGAAAAAAAAAATCGTGAGGGTGTGACCGGTAGGCGAGATGGGAAAAAAAAGGGCAACAAAAAAACTTTTGTCAAAAAAAGGTCAAACATATGTCAAAAGGAAAAAAAAAGACTAAAACACTCGCAAGTTGAAGGGGGGGCGAAGAAAATCCAATTCTGAAAAAGGGAGAAAAGGGGGGGGGTGGGAGGGACCGCCTGCCTTGGGCAGGAGGAAAAAGGTTGAAAGAGACCTCTTTTTTTTTTAACGCAAGAAGGAAAAATCAAGAGAAGCCTTTGCATCAGGAAGATCAAACACGTTAAGGGAAAAGGGGCTTCAGCGTGAACAAATAAAAGAAAAGGTTAACAGAAAAAAAAAAGTAGTTCTCCGTAAGCAGGCGCCAAGCAAAAAAGAAAAAAAAAAAACTTGAATCAGAAGAGAGCAACAACAAACACGGAGGAGGAAAAAAAAAACGGAATTCAGCTGGAAATACGGGGAGAATGGCAGGGAAAAAAGACCTACTCATAAGTGGGAGGAACATGACGTTTACGTAGGAGTTGAGAAAAAAAGAAAAGATTGGAGAGCAGCGGGGGGGGGGGTTTCGCGACGAAATGGGGGAGAGGAAAAAGTTCCTTCCTTGATGCATGAAGGAGGGTTAAAAAAACCCACAAGAGGGGGGGGGGGAGGGGCGCCCAAGGCTTGGGAACAGGGAAAAAAGAACCCCCCCCTGCAGGGCCCCGGAAAGGAGGTCAAAAAAAAGGACCATTTTCCAATCACGGAAGAAAGAAACCAGAACTTAGCAGAGGTTGGGGGAGGAATGTGGCTTTGCGGGGGCCAAAGGACCCACATCTGGTTTTGAAAGGGGTGCAAGGGAACAATCTGAGACCTGTCCCCCCAAGTGAAAGGGAAAAAGAAAAGAACGGTACTACTTTAAAAGTGAGAAACTTCCCCTAAAGTGGGGGGTGTTTTCAAGAATGAAACCAAAAAGACCCTGGGGAACACTCCCCGAGGTCTTCCACTCAAGGTTGTGAAGGAAGACATAAATTCCCTTGTGGAAGGAAGGGGGGAAGAAACACCTGGCTCTGGAAAAGGCAAATTTCTTAAACATCCCAAAGAGGAAAGACTCCGAAGGGCCTCAAAAAGGAAAAAAAAGTTCTTAGGGTGAACCTAACCAGAGGAAAACAAAAACGTATTCTTGAGCTGGAAGGAGGAGAGAATCGCGGCGTCTCAAAAAGAGACTGAAACCGGAAAGAGGGGATACCAGAGGGGGAAAGTGGAAAATACCAAACAGCATTTCATCTTTAAAAAAGGTTTCAAAAAGGGGAAAAGGGTAAGAAGTGGGGAAGACCCGGTGGTGGAAACCACAAAGAAAAAAAGAAAGCGAAAGGAGGAGAACTTGCTTCTGGGAGAAAAAGGACGAGCATGGTTCTTTGAAAAAAAAATGAAAGGGGAGTAATTTTTTGTTCCAGTGACAAAGAAAGAAGAACCCGAGCCCCTGCGAAGGGAAAACCCCCCCGAAAGGGAAGGAGAAAACAAAAGTAGAAATACAGATGGGAAGAGGACGAGTTTGTTTGTATTGGGGAAAAAGGAATTCGTTACGGCCATGCGCCAAGGAAAAAAGAAGAAGGTGGGCACGGAACTAAGCCGGGAAGCTCCTTTCAAAAGAGGAATCGTTCCGAAAAGGGGACATTTACAGCCAGGACAGGGGGGGAGAATAACGTTGGGTGTATGGAGGGAAACGCCCTCCCTGAACGCAAAAAAAGGAAGCTTGAAAGAGGGGAAGGGGATGAAGAAAAAGCAATAGAGGGGGGGGCGGGACCCTAAAAATGGCATGGAGAGCCTGTACGACAGAGTTAGGTGGAGAGGCATAAAACAACACTGCGAAGAAACGAAGAAGGAAGTAGAAAGGTCCTGGAAGGAGGGGAAAGGGGAAGAAGAAAATTCCGAGAAGAATCCTATGTTCCACAAGGTGGGGGTCTGTGCCAAAAAGGGAAAAAGGGGGTAACCAGAGATTCTTTGGGGGGGGGGGGTCTTTCCTCCTCAGGGGGGAAAACGTAGTGATCGTTGGAAATAGGGGCTGTGGTGAGAGGGGGGGAAAAGGCGGGGGCTTGGGGCGAAAACAAGGCGCGTTTGTTGTCGAAAGGAAAAGGGGTTGGATAGGAGAGTTCGGAACTGCACTGGAAAAAACGGAAAAAACCGATCCAAACAGGTATGAAAAAAAAGGAAAAAAAAAGGAAAAGGGTTTTTCTTAACTTACAACGGCTTTGCGAAAAGGGAGAAAATTCTTACGCGAGAGCAAAAAGGACTTGGACCTTCGAAAAAGGAAAAAAGGGAACCTGAGTCACGAAAAAAGAAAAAGAACATTTTCCCTCCCAGTGGGGGGGGGGGAAGGATGGAATTTTTGGGGGGAGGTCCCTGCAAAAAGGGGAAAAGAGGAAAATAACGAGAACAGGGGAAGGACTAATTTTCTCAGGTCCCGGGAAAGGGAAGGGGGATGGCCGTGGGCGGGGGGGTGGCGCATCAATCCCGAAGAGGGAGATTCTCTGAGAAAAACAAAGAAAAAAAGGAGGAAAAAGTATTAAAGATATATAAGAGCAGAAAAAGGGGGAGAACACACAATAAGGGAAAAGGAAAGAAAAAAATAAAAATCGATTGAAGAAAACCCACCAAGGGGGGAAAACTTCGCTGTTTTTGTAAAAGAAGGGGTGAAAAATAATCAAACCAACATGCAAATCAGAAAAAGGAGAAATGCGAAAATGAGTAGAGAAAATTTCGTATTAAGTGAAAAAAGGGGGGAAAATGCACGATTGAAAGCAAAGGCACGAAGGAAGAATCAGAAAGAAAAGAAAAAGTAAGACATTTTCAAATAAGTGAAAGAAAGGGGAAAAAGTGTCCAGTTTAAAAATGAGGATATTTGGGAAAAAAGGGGGCCAATTCAAGGGGGACGAAAGAGGGAAAAAAAACGCCTCCCTATTCCAACCCCAGGAAGACAACAAGAAAAAAACCCGAAAAAAAATGGCCGTAGCAAACAGAAACAAAAAGCCTTGACCTAGCCACCAAAAAAATAAAGGGGGGGACTTAAACGATCCAAGGGGAAAAACAAAAGTACTGGGGGAGAAAAAAAGAAATCGACCAACAGAAAATAGGCCTCCTTCTGCCAGAAAAAAAGAAGAACCGTTGGGCCAATGAATAAAAAGTAGGGAAGGCAATGTGTAGATGGGGGTCTTAATAGAAAAGGGGGGGTAAAAAAAAACTCTTCGTTCTTCAGGGTGGTTTATGGCTCTGCTCTGGGAAAAGACGTCGGTAAAGAGAGGAAAAAAAGCACAATTCCGCAGAAAAAATGAAAAAAATTCTCCCTCCCCTAGTCTTTCAAAGAAAGGAAAAGGGAGAGGGTAGGGGGAGAGGGAAAGTCAACCGTCCCAGCCGGCCAGAAGGGGAAAAAGAAGGCTAACGATTCAATGAGGACAAGAGAGGGGGAGAGAAAAAATAGGAGAAAAAAAAAAAAAAAGATCAACGAGGTTCGGAAAAAACCAAAGTTTTGCCCGTGGGGGGGAGGGTAACGAAGCCGGACCAAAGCAGCAAAAAAAAAATGCCGAGAAAAAAAAGGATCTGTATTTCCACGAGAAAAACAAAAGGGGTTCGCATCTTCGGGTAAGAAAGGGGGATGACTTGGACAAAAATCAGAGTTTGCCACGTGAAGAAGAGGGAAGCACCTTTGCCCTCGTAGGGGAGCCAAGACCCTTCGTCTTGGAAAAAAGAATCCCCAAGGAGTACACTCAGGAGGGGGGAAAGGGTTTCGAGGGGGGCTCTCCCAAAAGTCGCAAAGGGACCGGAAAAAAAAACTTCCTTTTTTTGGAAAAAAAAAGGGAGAAAGGTTTCCTATGGAGCGAAGAAGGAAAGATCCGTTATCGAAAAAAAGACATGTCTGTTCGGGTCAAAAGAGGGGGGGGACAGAAAAAAAGGGGTGAAGTCATAGTAGTGATGACGCAGGGGGAAAGAAGAAAAAAAAAATACGTCAGCGCAGTGGAAAAGAACCAAAACAGAACTATGTTCAAAAAAAGGTAGGGACATGCACCTGGGAGGGGAAGGACATGAAAGACCGTTTGGGATCGAAACCAAAAAGGGGAAAAAGTCGAACGTAGTACGGGTGGAAAGGGAAGGAAATTCTGTGGGGCAACAAGAAAGGAGTGCCAACTTTTGTGGGTGGAAAAAAAAACCTGGAGAAGTTTTACACCTCCAGCCAAATACTAAAAAAAGAAGGGAAAAAGGGGTCTCAGCAGCATGACCCTGGGGGAGAGGGGGGGGGGGGGGGGAGGGTACCGCAGGAAGGGGAAAAAAAAGTTTAAAATCCGGGCGACCTTCAATTCAGGGGGTTGGAAAAAAAAGGGATGCATCCAATATACTTTGCCAAGAAAAAAAAAAAGGGTTCCGTTCCGAAATGCTGCCCAAACGGAAGAGCAAGGAATAAACCTCACTAAGAAAAAAGGGGGGAAAAAAGGTGGAAAGGACTCCTGCGTAGGAACGGCAGAGAAAACGCAGAAGAAGAAATTTGAATCCCGCCGATATCTCTCTGAAAAAGGAAAAAGAGAATAGATCTCACGGAGAAAGGGCGGAGTCAATCTGATAACGGAAGAAGAAAAGAAAAAACGCCGCTTCCTGACTAAAGGGACCAAGGGGTACTTATTATTTTTTTTTATTTTCAGGGAAAAACGGGCCTTGGTAGAGCACAAGGGACGGAAAAAGGGAGAGGAAGAGGAAGAAGATTGATGCAAGTCAGCAGGGGAGGGAAAAAAAAAAAAGAGAGGCGCCCGGCATTTTAAACGAAAAGAAAGCCCAAGGGCATGCCGGGAAGCAAAAAAAAAAATGAAAGGGGGGTTTCAGCATTGCTGCTGAAAGGAAACTTAGCAGGGAGGGCTGTTTCCCACTTGTTCCAAGGGGCAACAAAAAAAAGGTTTGGAAGAACGGAAAATGGTGTCAAGGGGGAAAAAAAAAAGGACGCTACCGGCACAAAAAGTAAAAAGTTCAAGAAAAAAAGCGCCTAAACTTGGTGTGTGTTCAAGAAAAAGAGGGGAAAGTTTTTCCAACAAGGAAAGGAAGGCACGAAAGGGGGGTGCATGGAAGAAGGTTGGTGTGAATCAGTTAGTGTTGAGGAACCTGGAGGGGAAGGGGGAAGGTGGGGCCTAATTTGAAAAAAAAAGAAAAAGACGGGACATCCTCCTATGGCACAAAAAAAAAGGAGGAAAAAGAACTCTTCCACCTAACAAAGGAAAGGAGAAATACCAGGATCCGGACACGGGCGCTCATAAAAGGAGAAAAATGAACAAAAAGAATGTTTTACAGTTAAGGGGAGAATTTTTTTAGATTCCCAGCAATGGGGAAAAACTTCGGAAAAAAACCAAGGGAGAAAAGGGGGACGAGGTAACTAACAAGTGTTGAAAGGGGGTGGAAAAAAAAAAAGAAGGGGAAGGGGACACTGGAAAAAAAGCAAAAAAAGAGGTGATTGAAAAAAGGGGGAGGTTCACGTGGAAAACAAAAAAAAGAAACAAGTCATCACTTTTTTTATACCAGAAAAAAAGAGAGCGAAAGGGTTGCAAAAAAAAAGGGGAAGTTGGAGTGAACGAACAGTTGAAAAGGAGAAGGGGGTTATCCTGCAAGGGTTGGGGGTTGAGGGGCGTTTTCCTATTGGAAAAGCAAAAAAAAAAAGAAAAAAGAATGGGGGCTACGGTTCAAGAAAAAAGGGGGGATATAGCTAGTGGGGAAGGAAGGGAGGGAAGGATAAATGAATCGTTCAAAAACAAAGGGTAATTTGTATTGAAAAAAAGGGGGGACGGTTGATATTGAGAAATCAAGGAAAACCCTCTTGAAAGATGGAAAAGGAAAGGAAAAGAAGTTTGCTATAGAAGGTTGTGAGAACTGTGCTTGAGGGAGAAGACGATTGACTTGGGGGAAATCGCAGAGAAATAAAAAAAACTCCTGTTGCTATATTCGAGGGAAAAGGGGGGGGAAAAGGGTATTAGCAAAGAAAAAAAAGCTGAAGGAAGGAGGGAATCCTAATGTGGTCAAAAATTTGGGAGAGGGAGAGGATGGTTTAACCAAAGAGGAGGGGTCGATTTTTGTCCTGTAACTACTGAAAGGGAAGGAAGGTGGATCGTTTTTTCAAGAAGAAAAAATTTCATGCTTAAAATGCGGGGGCTTGGCTACGGCCAGTGGGGGGGGGACTAATGGGAGGGGGGGAAAGAGTGTTGGTCAACACAAGAGGTGGGTTCAAATGGGTTGGAAGGGAGGGTGGACAACTGGAGAAGGGTCCGACCGAGAAAGAAAAAAAAGAAAGACAAACTTGAATTTGAGAGGGGGAAGGAGATTGGGGGGGGGAGGAGGACAACGCCAAGGGGGAGACTTTATGGGGAAAAAAGAAGGAAGGAGAGCATAATCCGAAACAGAAAGAAAAAAAGGAAACAAGAGAATACTTAATTGTACCTACGAAGAAAATTTTTTTTTCCCGAGAGGGAGGATGCATTTGTGGGGGTTTGGGGCACCAAAAAACCAAAAAAAAAAAAAGGGGAGTAAAAAAAGCACTAGAGGTCAGAAGGGG
>Ga0179593_1401880_pt1 | contig 14480 bp, 17 predicted proteins | sample CZODoug2_1_08_16_FD_185931 | JGI IMG/M metagenome (GOLD analysis project Ga0179593, IMG submission 185931) | Vadose zone soil fungal communities from Angelo Coast Range Reserve, California, USA - CZODoug2_1_08_16fungal (PacBio error correction) | ecosystem: Environmental > Terrestrial > Soil >...
TCATCAAACACGTACCAAAATATAGTAAGCCTTGTCCCTGCGGGAACTTTAGTGAACACTGGGACGGTACAAAAAACGGGGACCCCCTAGACAAAGTTCCGGCCACCTTCTCGTGAAATAAGGTAGGAGAAAAAGAACATCGCCAGCCAGACCAGGAGGCGGTGGCGAGCACCTTGTGCGGGAAGACGTCAAGGGAATCCTAGGGAACGAGGTGAAAGCGAGATGCAAAAACTCACAAGGGAAAAAAAGAGCATTTTGCAGGAGCGTGGGAAGACTGAAGAACAGGGGGCATGAGGGGGGTCGGTATCTCAAACCAAAAACAGAGGCAGGAACCGCATTGGGGGCACAGCAAAATTGCCAAGGAAGAATAGAAAACAGACAAAGGGGGTGAACACCTCTCCCGCCTTTGGTATCAGACAGGGAAAAAGAACCATGGGACGAGAGCATAAGTCTTCCTGCCTATGGTAATGCAAACAACTCGCCCTAAGGAGGAAAAGGGCGGTGGAAGAAAGAGGCAGTCCTCCCATGGAGGGTAGTGGGGGAGCTAGAAGAAACAAGGTGCAAGTCTCTACGGGAGTGGACTGGGGGAATGAGGGGGGAGAGTGGAAAAAGACCCGTCCTTTCGGTGGGGTGTTTCCAGTCCGTGGTATTGCAATGCGGGGAAAGAGCTCTAAGGCCGACTGGAAGAAGGGTCCACAACAAAAGGTCCACTTGAGCCGATCGCCGGGCAGACAAGAATCTCAAGGAAGAAGAAAGAGGGGGGTGATCAAACCGAGATTGTTATATTGGGTGTCATTACCGGGGCATTGAGCATAGAGGAGGCCGTTTGAGGGAGAGGGGGAGAAAAGGGAGACAAAACAACATAGGGAGGTCGGGTTCCGTAACGAAATATGACAAGGTAGGATAGACAATTAAATTAAAAAAAGGCAGCCCTGAGGCGGAGGTTATGCTGGAGGGAAACCTCCCCAGGTCTATTAGACGACGACAAGAAGATCGGCTTATGTTGTAGTCAACAGAAACGCGCGTCGGGGATGAGGGAGGGGAAAATTCAAATGCCAGCGGGTCAGCATCTCTGAGGAGGACGGCAATTGCTGACGAACCAAAGTCTCGGGGAAAAACTGTCGTTCATAATGAAAAACAGCCAAAAAACCCGAGCGGGCGAAACGGAGATTAGGACAACGCAGGGAGAGCGATGGGGGTGAGAGAAAAAAAAAAGGAAGATATGCAAGCAAAAAGTAGACGTAAGAGGAGTGATAGGTCCGATTCTGTCGGAAAGGAATAAAGGCGACAGGGAGAAGGGGAGAACCAGGGCAACATCGACGAAAACACCGAAGGGGGGTATTGAAAAGAGGAAACGTTTGAGAAAAATGCGGAAGCCCTACTGTCTCCCACCAATGGGTCGGGGTTACAGCATCCGCGATGACGACAAAGGGGCCTCCAGGGTCAGGGCCCTCCCGCGTTCAAACCAGAGGGATGAAAATGAACCGATAAAAAACACTAGAATTGACCAAGAGAAAGGGCCCTCGAATATTGGATGACTGGGTTAAGAAGGAAAAGGCGGGAGATCAGGACAAGGGGGGGGGGAAGAAAAAATGCCGCAATCATTGGCTCGACCTACGGTGCACAGTCCGGCCGACATCACTCAGCTGAGATGTGCTCAACTTATCGTTCAGAAAAAAACTAAGGGTCACGGAGCTGAGATCGTGGAGACGCCTGTAAATTCTAAGAGGGAATCTGGTTTCAGCCCGCGAATGGTTCTGCTGCGACCTGGGGATAAAAGTGGGTGCGGGGTCTACCGCTTAAGCAGAAAGAAGAGCAAAGTGAAAAACTTTAGAGTTTTCCGGCATGAATACTCAATAGTCAACACGAAAAAAAGGTCGGACAAGAACCGCAAAACGTATCTGCCTCTTGCTGTCGCAGGTGAGGACTTAGGGCGAAAAAGGGCCGCGTATCAGTGGGAAGTCCTTGGAACATAAGGGAAGGAGGCGAGGTGAAACCAAAGACAGGTTTCCAGAGACGTCCTGCGGACACGAAGGAAAGGGACGACTGGCAAGGAAAATCAGGTTATCGGATTGTCCATCAGGGTTCTCTGAACTGATAAGAGGAGAGGGAGGCGGAGACTGAAAAAAACAGAGTCCACCCAAGCGGTAGAGAAGGTAAAAGAGAAAAAGGGGGAAAGAAGAGCTCCTCAAAAAAGAAGCTCAAACGGCGCCGCGTTTCCGAAGTTGTAAATTTAGGCGGGCTGAAGAGCAAAGCACCAAAAATTCATGAAATTCGAGGACAAAAAGATCTGACTACAAGGGGGAGTAGCAACGAACTTCTGAAGGGAAAGAAAAGACAATGAGAAAAAACGGCGGGACGAGTCACACAAAGCGCGTACTGCACATAACGATAAGAGGGAGAAAGGCGAGAGCAGTCCGATGCAAAGCCACCCCACGACAACACCTTACACACAACTAGTGGCGCGATTTGGGAAAAAACGTGAAAAGAGCCGCGGCAAGCGCCCTTCATCTATTGCCTGGGAAAAAAGAAAAGGGGGAAGGAGGAAAAGACGCGGCCGACATCGGCGCCAAACCTGAAGGCCGACAGGGGGAAAGAAGCAACCTCAAGAACCATCGGAATCTTGCTTTGGCTTCTTTCTCACGCCATCCTCCAAAAAGGGGAGAGACGAGACTTCTAAGAGCTTAATGAATTCCGGAGGAGAAAAGAAGAGGACAAGAAAAAAAACTAAGACAAAGAACTCACCTCAACCGGCAGCATAGACGCTGGGAAAAGCTAAAACGCCGGAAATGGGGTCCTACTCGTCGGCGCCGTAGTCTAATGACGGGTAAGAGAAAGAAGGCTTTTTCAAGTAAAATAAAGAGCACAACACAAAGAGGAGAGGAAAGGTAGGAACCCGGAAAAAGGAAGTCAGGAAAGGACTATTCAGGAATTAGATTCGCCACGTCGGAAAACAGGACCTTTTCCTTTGCTTAGAAGACTGTTGTCCAAGAAGGAGAGGGCCGCGTTGAGTTTTAGAGAAATTTATTGTGGGTAGCGAATAGGGACCAGGGAGATGTAAAGTGAGGCGGGCTAATTCGTCCTTGGTCATGATAATCCTCCTCTCCTCAGGGAAAAGGCGGCGGAGAGGCGTGTCGAAACGCAAATGCACGCTTGCTATTTTAGTGAGGGTGGCGTGGGACGTAGGGAAACTTGAAGCCGTCGCCGGGGGGGACGGGGGGTGCGCAGACTCGAAAAGCCAAAAGCAGTCGCGTGGAACCAGGAAAAATGCTTGGGTTACACTACATAGAGGGGAAGGGCTGCTTGCCGAAATTGGCGAAAACGGGGTCGAACTCTCGAAGATTGGGTTTATATGTGTTTGTCTGTGTGACAGCATCGGAATGGGCGAGGCAATCCCGGGTCTTGAACGAGTCCGATCGGCGGGCCGCAACTGAGCTGGGGGGGACTGGACCGCGCGGGGGGGTTCGGTGCAGAGTCTCAAGGATTTGTTTCCTTCAAAAATGAGGACTCCGCGGAGACCGGTTGGCCTCGACAGAGATGAATTGGTTGTTGAATAGGAGAGGAAACTCGGCAACGCGCGCAGGGGGGGATTTTGGTAGAAAACGGAAGGGGGAAAAACCGTGGTGGGCTCAGGGGACCCATCTTGGGTTGATATTGGTGTCGGGTTAAAAGGGAATCGAAATCGAGCACTGCTGTCAAAAGTCCTAGCACGAAACGATAACCATTCGTCCAAAACAGACGCAAAGCTGCGCAGGACTTGAGCGAACTCAGAGGCAGCAGGAAATGTTCTAAGAATTCTTTTCAAGGACGTCATCTTAGAAGAAAGGACGAAAAGAGAGCCAACGAGCACAAGAGACATTTATCAAGTTTTACGAAAAAGGCTGGGGAAAGGAAAAGGTAAAGCTCGAAAGATGGATAGTAAGCGAACAGAAAAAAGCCGGGCTTGGACAGAATGCGGCTTAGACAGACATGGAAAAACCGCCACAACGGAGTATCAACCTGATTAAAATCAGAGGCGAAATGAACAGGCTAGATCCTTGCCGGCGGTCTGGACTAAAAGATAGAGCGGGAAGAAAGGGTTGTTCTGCCGATAAAGATCGCGCCAGGGGAGAGAAGACGGCGATTTGCCCGAGGGAGCCCAATGAGGGCGAAAGATAATTCGCAGAGGAAGTCAATTATAAGAGGCGACGGAAACGGGGGGGAAAATTAGGGGCAAAGATTCGTAGAACGGATATACGGGGGGACAGAGTAGGACTTCTCCGGCCAAGTGGCCACTAGCTGCCGAGATTGGCGAAAAGAGAAAGCCCCTGTTGGGAGAGAGGGAGGATGAAAAAACAGTCGCGTTGGAAAACAGTCATAGGAAAAAAAAGTATCAAGATGCCAGAACCTGGCCTAAGGTCGGTGGGTTTTTTTTAGTTCCAGGAAAAAAGTAACTGAGAACCAGGAGGAGAGGGGAGATGGAGTGGCCGGACAGAAGAAGACACAATCGCAACAAAGGGGTGGCTGTAACAGGGATCGGAATTGTCGGAGGGGAATGAGAGAAAGAGATAAACCTTGTGGTTGTCTTCAGATCCTTGTTTCGGACCGTACAAAGCGTGGGGAAAAAGTAAAAAATGATTACGAAAGGAACAAATCGAGACGGAGACAGACCAATCAGGAAAACGGATGCTTATGCCGGCTGCTAAAGTCCGCGAAGAAACGCCTGCGCGGTCGCGGGGGGAAAAGAAAAGACAAGCATGATCTTAGGGAGCGAAGATAGAGAGACATTTTAGGTTTCCCGAACTCAAAGAAAAAGAAAAACCCTCGGGGTGCTCAGGTCTGTGGTGAGAAAGGGTAATTTCCGTCTTCACCACCTTCCTGGAGGGTAAAAAAGAACGAGGAAACCAGGTGTCATGGCTTAAAATGGGAGGCCAATACTGGAACAGAACTCGAACGAGGATCACTTGAGCTCAAGGTCAAATATAACAACCTCTACGGGGGGGATCAAAGACGGGAGATGAGCTCCAAAAGAAGTTAAGGAGGCCATAAGGGAGCGCTTACCTTGAACAAAGTGGGAGAAAAAGAAGGCTACTACTTCGATTATGATCTAATTGGGGTCTCAAATCTCAGGCAAAGGCAACCACGAAGGGAAAGACCAAAAATACGGGATCTTTTCTACGAGTCAATAGAAAAGGGCCCCGACAAAGGGGGACGGAAAACAACAAGAGAGATAGAACTAGCGACTTCAAAACAACGATGGGCCGGGGAAGTACTCCAATCCCTCGGGGTAAAACCAGGAGCCTGGGGTGGGTGACGAAAGGACCTAGTAAATGTGAACAGGCAACTCGAACGCAAGCGGGATCAACTTGTTGATGCGCACCTAAGGCGGGAGCGGGTTACGGAAAAAAAGAGCCGAATGGTGGAGCAGTTCCACTTGTAGGGAACGGCTGAAGGAGGAATGGAGTTCGCCTACCGGACAATGTCAAGAAAACGATAATGGAGGGCAACTGCAACACCGATAAGGCAAACTGGGTGAAATGGTGAGGGTCGGCAGAAGCAGCCGGGGGGAGCGCAAAGGTTGCACAGAGGATGTCCAGATCGATTAAAAAAACAAAGGTTGCTCGGGGGAAAAAGTCAAAAGAGGAAAAGGTCTTGGAAAGGGGCGTGGTTTGGGGTACGAAGCCAGGGAAAAGGGGGGAAGGGGGGAAAGTAACAAGTGTCGTGGGACACACCATATGGTAGGAAAGGGGGGAACGTAAAAGGGGGTGGACAGTCAATGCCATCAGGTACAGAGACTCGAAAGGGGCGGTAGGGTGAGACTCTACGAAACAACAAACAGATAGATGGGGGAAGAGAAAGAACGTAAAGACCAAGCAGAAGTGGTAAAGATGAGGGAAATACAAATAACCAGAGTGGGTTACCTCCCGAAAACAAGGGCCCACCTTCTCGTTTCATCATTTGAGGTCGGACAACAAACAACGCAGAAATACACCCAGGCCAGAGTAAAGAAGAAAAAGGAAGGGAAGCGATCATAAGAAGCCACTCGTGATCTGTGAGAAAGGGGTCAAAAAGAATCCGACCTCACCAAAGTTGTATCGAAACACGCGTTGTACAGGATCTGTTCAAAAGGAAAAGAGGTTCAGGGGATTAAAATGGGTCAGTAACAAGATACGGAGGAAGCTCTTGGGCCCCGCAAAGGGTGCCACGAAGAGAGAAAAAAGAAAAACCGTGGGTATAGAACCCCTCCCGCCTTATTGGCAGAATTGTATCACCGCGGGAAAGCTCAAGTCTCTACAGGGAAGGTAATTCTTCCCACAAACAGGACCGAATGAGAGAAAGGCTGTGCCGTAGAGGACGCCGCCAGGGAGGGGTCGTGGGGGGAATCGGGAGGGGAGAGCGTGTTGGAGGGGTCCGGAGAGGAAGGCGTGATGGAGGAGATTGAAAGTATAAGAATCCCGGAGGGTCGGGGTGGAAGGGGTGCAAGAAGTGAAAGGACTGCAGGATGGAGGCCATGCGCATATGCACAAGGGCAAGGACGCCAACAACGGGTGGAAACGGGAAGCACAGCGCCGGGAATAAAGAAACTTCAAAAAAAAGACAACACCTCGTTGATCCAACCAGAGGTGTTAGGGGGAAAATTCCGAGGGAAAAGGTAGGCATAGGAAGTTGAAAAGGAGGTGGAGATCTCCTCCAGCCCAATGAAAGGGGAAAAGAAGGAAAGTACAAGGATAACAATGGGAACCAAAGGAAAATGAAAGTCAAAAGAAAAGGGAGGAAGGGGGGGATGCACGGAGAAAAAGAGACCCGTCTTACGAGTCGAGAACAAGCAAAAAAGCTGAGGTTGTTCTGGCACTGACTGCCGGACGAGGAGTTCGGGAGGGGGACTGGTCAGGAAAAATAAGTCCGATGGAAAGGGAACTACCATCATCGAGAATGAGCGGGAAACACCTTCACCAGTTAGAAAAAGAAGGGGAAAAAAAGGGATCAAAAAGAAAATGATCGTGAAGACAAGCAAGGGAGATTGGGACTCGGAAAGGCATCCTAGGTAAAGAAAAAAATTCAGGCGGGAAAAAGGAGGTGAATCAAAATTCAGAAATTAGGTAGTAAAGTCCAGAATCGCGCAGGGCGGAACAAGCACAGTTCAACACGACAAAAAAAACGACACGGGTGCCAGGGTTCAATGGTAACCACGTGGAAACTGAACTACTGGAGTAAACGAAGAAAGGGCTGTGCAATCCCGAGCGAGAAAAAGGCCTCATCCTGGTTACCGCCGAAAAAGCCAAAGGAAATAAGCACTACGAGCCCAAATATCGCCGGTCTACGAATCTTTGCTGAGACCTAAAGCGGGGAACGAGGCGCTCTCTTCTTGAAGGAAGAGAAGAATTCGCCTGAGACAAAAAGCTTGGACAGACGTGAAAAAAGAAAAAAGGAAAGATCCGCTTCTGAGTTAGCTCTGAGCAGAAAAAAAAACACTGATCTATCCGTGGAAGACCCGGCGTAGTCGACGGGGGGGGGGGGGGGGGTGGTTCAGTCCAGAAGGGAGGCCGGGTGAATCTCGTGGTGTCGGTCATACCGGAGAATCAGCCCCCCTTGACAAACCAAACCTCAGACCAAGAAAAGCGAAGACAGACTTCAGTCTTTAGATTAAGAGTTTGAGAAATTTAGTAAGAGCTAAGGAAAAAATTCTTCCACGAACTGATCCTCGCAACCGTGTCGTGAAAAACTCTCGGTGATTATCTGGGCGTGATGACTCTTCGTCCGTCACCGCAAGGGGAGTGCCTGGATGAAGGTCCGGGAAGAGAGGAATTACGCCACACTCAGGAGTTCCGCTACTTCTGCGAAAGACGGAAACCTTGCTGCTGGCTACCTGGCAGTTCTCGGCGGGAGAAGGGGAAAAAAAAAGGACTCGGCAACTGGAAAAGTGCTTACAGCCTTACGACACAATAGCGCTCGTTCAAAGAAAAGGACAACACGGGGACCCATGGAACAGCCAGGTCTCCTCCAAAGCTCTCCCACGGGCGACGGGCCGAGCTAGAAAGAAAAAACCACCACACTTCATGTCTATGTAGTCCAAAAAGGAGGAGAAGAACGAAAAAACGCAGCTGAGGAACGAGAACGCAAGGACTGACATCCCGAACTAACATCCCCCCCAAAAAAAAAACCCCCCACGCGCGGAATTCCCACCCAGCGCGTCTGGAGCCAGACGAGGGGGCTGAGGAAAAGGAGAATACGCATGACGATCTTTCAGAAAAAAAAGAGAAAAAAACAAGAAAGGGCGCGATGGGGGAGCTGACGACGCACTCCGTCACCGTCCGAGATGTCGGTGCCAATTTGACGGCGGAGAACGAGTACGAAGAACGAGAAGTTCGCCTCCACCCGGGCGACGGCCAAGTGGGACGTAGAAAACAAAAAGACCTAGCCCATCGTTCCTTGTGCATCCGAAAACGGAAGAGAAAAACGTTGAAGGCTCACGAGGAGGAGATCTTCATGACCAGGAAGAAAAAACACCCAAAGAAAGAAGAAAGAAAAAGGACGCGGCGAGAACCTACGCCAATCCGCGCAACACACAAGCTCTCCAGCTCTGGACCAGCGAATGCTCCAACCGGGAAAGGCGCTGTTTCCGAAGAGAAAGGAGAATGAAGAGAATATGAGCTGCGCGACACAAGAAACAGTTCAGGGGGAAACGGCCATGAGAAATCAACAACAACTTATGAAGGAGATGGCGGGATGCGGACAGAGTGTCGCTCTGCAGAAGGGAAGGAAGTGAAGACCTTAAGACGGCAAACCGAGGTAGGAAAACAGGAGATGTTCCGGTCTTAGACAAGGAGAGGAGGTAAAGAAAACTTGAATAAACAGAGGGGATGGGTCGCTGATTGGCAGTCAGGGGGAGACACGTCGTGCCTGTTTGTCCTGATTGGGCTGGCGATGCCGGGTCAGAAAGACACAATTCTATCGGAAAAAGGAGGTAGGAGGTCGTTGAGAGAAAAAAAGAAAAGGGAATGGAAGGGTTGTGACTGTGAAAAGGAAGTCACCCTGGTCCGCTTGTGGCGCCAAAGAGGACGCATCGCTAGACGTCAGCTAAATGGCCACACCCTTTGCGGGGGTGGACCCAACAATAGCGGAATGGCGGGATTGCCGATTAGCGGTAGGAAAAGGGGTCGGGAAGAAAAGAAGGGTTGGGGGTAGAGGGGGTCTATGAAAGCATCGAGGAGGAATTTCACAAGGGAACGCAAAATGGCCGCCAAAAGATGGGTGGGACTGTCCGCAACTGGGGAGTGAGGAGGGAGAAACAGGCGTCGGTTCCTTAGCAATTCGTCAATCACTGAGGGAGAAGGAAGCATTGTGGTGGGTGTTATCTTGCTCGCGCCGCTCGGAGCAAAAGTGGGACTGTTTTGAGAGGAGACCTGGGCTGGCCAGCAAAGGTTGGCAGGAGTCGCGAAGCTCTGGGTGTATAGTTTGGTCTTCATGAGAAGGGGAAAAGAGAAGCAGGAAGAAAGAGAACAAAAGGAAATGAAATAAGACGAAGGAAATTGATACAACAGGCCAGGGACCGCCCGTCGCTGCGCAGGACGTCGATGAACTCACGATGGGGCTGCATCAGGAATGGGCAAGCAAGGCCTTCTGTGCAAGTTGACGATAAGGGGGACAAGAAAAGGGGAAGGGGATACGAGCAGACAAAAACGCAGAAGAACTAGCAGGTAGAAACTGGGGGCGAGGCACGGTCGTTGAGAAGAAGGTACCGAAAAGACATGGATTCCTCATGACGACGTAAAAGAAGCTATCAATGTCTTTCGCCTGCGGGCGTAGCAGGGAAGGAAAAAGCAGAATGATCCACCTGAGTAAGCCTACCAGCGAGGAAATGCCACAGAGGAAGAATGACCCAAAGAAGTGCTTCTCACACGCTTATCGGGAAGGGGAAAAATTGTTCAGCACGCTCAGAGCGTGAATAAGGAGGAGAGGAGGCCGGAAAGTAAAAAGGATCGGAGCCACTGCTATTGCGTGGGAACGAGTGCTTCCTACGTCCTTCAAGGAACGAGAGCGAAATGTGGCGGTCAAGGGGAAAAAGTGGGAACAAAGAATTCGTAGAAAGGTAGAAAAGGGGGGACGAGGTAGTGCAAGTGTCCCAGAACAAAAAAGAGACCGCGGAGCAATTTTGCTCGAATCGCTGGAGAGGGCCCCCAGTAGAGGGGGAGCGTGGGGGGATTCAGCAGGGATCAACTGCGTGCATGGAACAGACCATTGCGGGGTGTGGGCGTTCGATGGGTGGAAAAGGGCAAAGGAAAATGCTAGATGCTATGGACGTTCCGACAGAATCAGGATTAAAGACTCTGGAACGAGGGAAAGGTGTGCTTGACAAGCGGGATGGGATTGGGCGGCTAAAAAAAAGCGTCTCAAGGGATTGGCTTCACAATCCTGTGGTTGACAGTCACCGAGCCCCTCGGCGGGAGGAGGGGTGCATTATGGAACGGGGAAAACCGAAAACGCGCTGCGCGTCATCGCCATCAGACGTCCTCATCGGGAGGAGAAGAACTGTGAAGAAAATTCCGCGCACGACGGAAGAGAGTAGGACAACAACCTCACCATAGCTCTGGCAAGAGGAGTTAAAAAGCGAGAAGGAAAGGGGGTCCCTCCGGCAGCACATTGAAACGGCCTAGGGCGACAGTCTGGGAATTTCAGGTTCGGGAGGGAAAGCCTTGGGCAGAGGGAGGGGTCGGGGCCGACCCGGGAAAAGAACAGTTCATGTCAGTTCGGTCGGAGGCGATCTGCCAATGAAAACCTCTCTCGAGAGACGGGACTCGAGGCCAAGATCAACAACCTCGAGGGGGGATGACAAAACGTAGCAAAAAAAGGTAAGGACTTGTCTGCACGGCCGATCGTCTTCCCGGGCCACCCGTGGTGAAGGATAAGGGGAGAGGACGGAAGGATGAGCTAGGGGAAGAAAAAAGCAATATCAAACGTAAATGGACAAATGAAAACGGGGATGCTACGTCAAAATAGCCGCATCAGTCCACCCGAGAAACTACGGACCAGCAACAAAGAGGAGAGACGAAGGTCCACAAAGGAAAAAAGAAATGTGGTCGCGTCCTAAAAGCAACACAAAAAGAAGGGAAAAAAAACGCGGTGCCTGTGTGGTGGACTAATTACAGCGGGGGGGGCCGGGAAAGGATGGAGACACCGCAGCGGGTGACTTGGAAGGTACAGAGGGAGAGTTAAACTTATCACTGATCGCCGAGTGGGTGCGAGATGGAAAGGGCTGGGGACAATGCGGCCTTATGCTATGTATGTGGACTAACCGGGAAACAAATGTCACGAGACCTGACCGGTCGAGAGGGAGGACAGACACGGAAGCGCGACGCAAAGGAGGCGGGGTGGCCCTTGGGGGAGTTCGGCAGATCTAAAGTTGACCTAAAAGGAGAACGAGGAAGATTGCATGATAGCTGAACCGAAAGGGTTGGCAAAAAAACGAAGGACTGGTCTGGAGAGAGGCAGTTGTGGGCCGAAAGCCATTCAGGGGGGACCAAGAGGAGGGGAAGGAACCTTGCTTCGGGAAGAAACGCGGGGGAAAGAGTGGGAACAGGGGGGGGTCCTCAAGTTTCCGCATTTAACAAAGCGACTAGATGGAAGTGTTACGATGATATACTAGTCAAAAAAAAAAAAAAGTAGGGAAGATAAAGGAAGAATCCTAACCAAAAAACCAGATTCCTGGACTTGTACCCATGCTGAAAGGGGATTGAAAAAAATGGAACAGGTAGCACTCCTACCAGCTGGGAGTTTCAAAAGAAGTGAGGCAAAAGTATCGTAATCTGCGGACTTTAGGAAAAAAACCTGCCATTCGCCGACAGACCAGACCGAGTCGGGGAAACACTTGGCGGAATCAAAGCATGAATCATCCTCGTTAAGAGGTGGAAAAAAAAGAACGACCTCACAAGTGGTAGAGAGAAAAAATCAGGGAAGGAACGGGGTCCGGCCTAATGAGGCGGTCATTGGAGGGACATTGGGTCAGGTTAATCGCACACCGAAAGAGGAGAAAGGGGCAAAAATGAAAGGGGGCCCTGGCCGATCGCAACCATCAAAGAGGGGGGAAGGGGAAAAACCGCTCCCAAAACGTTAGGGACATCCATGAGCCCCGCGTGTACGAGAAGAAAAGGGCTGACGCGATGGAATTCTCCACAAAAGGAAAGAAGGGGAAGAGAGGGGGAAACGAAGGGCTGGTCCCGGGATGCCGTCCCCGGCGGTCAAAGTTTGGAAGACGAAAGAAGAGCGTGTTTGCTGGTTCCGTCGAGGGCGGAAAGTGGCCTTGATGATGGAGAGGGAAGGAGAAGGACAAATCTTAAAGGTGACAGTACTTTGAGACGGGTGAAGAGGGCGCCCAGAAAGCATGCGGGAGCCCTTGTATCCCGCAACAATGGTGTCACGAAAGAAGGCGGACAGGGGCAGACAAGATCTTCACAGGCTTCTCAAAAATGAGGGGGAAAAAGAGGTAGTGGGCATTCCGGGAGGTAAAAGTTAAAAAAACCTATAGGGAGGGTCCAGGTAGGGAAGAGAGCCTCCCGCCCATACATGAACCTTGCGGAGCGTGGGAAGAACGAAAAGTACAAGGGAAAAAGAGAGGAAGATAAAAGTACTGCCCAGAGGACGTATTTGAAACCGGAGGAAAAAATGGGCGTCGTCTATTCGGAACTAGTCCAAAAGAGATCTGCTTGAGGTTGTTCGGGGGGAAAGGGAAAAAAGAAGTCGTCGCGGACGTCTGACACAAAGAAAGGAAAAGCATCGAGAGGAAAACGGCATTACGCAGCAGCTCGATGACTTGAACCCCTTTCTTTCATAATGTCAAACACAGACGGTGACCCCGGGGAAAGCGGAGAAAAAGATCTGAAGACACGAAGGAAAAAAGAGAGGGTAAAAGAAAAGGAAATTGTTTGCAATCAAAAATTCAGGAGGGAAAGGAGCGTTAGAAGGATTCTGTAAATGAAGGGACCGGAGACCCGTTCACTCGAACGAAAAACAAAAAAACGAGTTCCGGGGGAATTGAACGCACGTTGATTCTGCAAGAAAAGGAGAAACCAGCGGTCCCTCATACCAGATAGGAAGGCAAAAAAGGAACAGGAAAAAAAGACCCCGACAGCTAGTCCAGCGGCGAGGGCACTGTCCTTATAACTAACAGCCACAGGCTCGACCGTTCTACGAATCGGCGGGAAGGGTCAAGAATTAAAAAAAGGGCGCTCCGGTATGAAGGAGAGAAGAATCAAGGGTCGCCCTCAATCTCTGGGCGCGACCGAAGGTTCCAAGGACCCCAGGCACGAAGCCGCGGCCGATTTCGCCAAAAAAGAGAGAAGGGGAAGAAAAATCGTAAACTTCAGCGATATCACTGAGACGCAGGAAATGAGAAATAGAAAGGGTAAAAGACGAGCGAATCTTTACTCCGGTGATACTCCTTGTGAGGGGCATGAAACTCTGGCCTCGAGAAAGAAGCGGCCGCCGTGCGGCTATCGGGGGGGAGAAGAAAAGAGGCAAAGTAGTCAGGACACTACAAGAACAACCCGTAGACCAAGAAGGCAAATGGGGACTGCTCCTTATCGTCACCGACCTGTCTTAGTCCTGGATTAAATTCAAAACAGGGGGACAAAAGGAGACCGGGCGAATTGCCGCCTCCCTCGGATGGAGAGAGAAGAAAGCCGAAAAAATGGGCAGGCATGGCTAACGCTGGATACGGCGGAGAAAAACGGAATTGCGGGAGAAATAGATACGGATCGAGCGACTCCGAACACACAATACTCCCCCCAAGAGAGGTCGAGCTTTCACAGGAAAAAGGGGGGGTAAACATCCGCAGCCAGTCGAATCCAAAAGCCCAAAGGGGAGAGGAGGAAGTTGGAAGAAAAATACATATGTCTAGGACAACCCTTGGATCGGATAACGAATCGAAAATGGAACTGAGCAACCGAACTAACCAGCGGCTGCGTCCAAACTGAGAGGTCTAAGAGTAGGAGGGACAACGTTACCAGAGCATTCCTATGCTTTCCAAAGAAAAAAAAGAGAAAAACCAACAGTGACGAACAGGGTGTAAGAAAATCTCAAGAGGAAAACCACCGGCTATGTCGGGACCCAATATTTGACGCCGGTGAAATTTAGCTGACGGTCAAAAGGCAGTCCTCGAATAGGCGCCACCCGCGGCGACGTAAAAAGGGGTAAAGAAAAAAACAATCAAAGGGGACTTGGGTCGGCTGAGAACAGACTCAAGAAGGAAAGGTGGGAGAAAGGGAGGGGCATAAATTTCCATTCAAAAGGCGACTTCGCCCTCCTCAATCATGAAAACTGGGGGGGGGGACGGCAAAAACCTCACCCCCGGGTAACAAAAGGGCGGAAAAAAGAAAGGAATCCAGGCCCACTCTGAATAGAAGAAGATTCAGGAGAGTTTAATACGATAAGATAGAGGCCTGAACTGCCCTCAGGGACATATGGCAGCTCTCGACAACGCTGAATCAGCGGGGGGTTGAACGCGT
>Ga0179593_1558562_pt1 | contig 14480 bp, 25 predicted proteins | sample CZODoug2_1_08_16_FD_185931 | JGI IMG/M metagenome (GOLD analysis project Ga0179593, IMG submission 185931) | Vadose zone soil fungal communities from Angelo Coast Range Reserve, California, USA - CZODoug2_1_08_16fungal (PacBio error correction) | ecosystem: Environmental > Terrestrial > Soil >...
GCCCAAGGAAAAAAAATTAAACCACAAGGGAGGAGGTCAAAGGTGGACGAGTTACAGAAAGGGACGCGAACCACCGCAGGAAAAGTCCTGGGCACAATGCAAATCCGGCACCGTTGGGGCATTTCAGGGGAAAAGAAAAAACCTGGGTGGGCACGTAAGGGACTCGCAAGGAGTGTGTGTGATATCCGGGAAAGGGTGGTGGGGGAAAAGCTGGGAACTGAATTAAATCAAAATAATGGTTTTCTCCAGGTCGGTCAACCGACAATGCCAAAAAAAACAAAAGGAAAGCATTGGTCAGTCAGCAAAATGGACAGACATCAACTGGGTCCAAACAGGGGGGAAAGATAAAGGACCCGACAGGTCTAGGGGAAAAGAAGCGGGACTCGGGTGTTATATAGGTGAAAAAAAAGGGGGAGCATTAAGGGAAAGGGGAACCGGTGAAACTGTCGAAAAGGAAACGGGGGGAAGAAACGGAGGGCGGAACCATGCGAATTTTGCGCCAAAAACTTGGGATGGGGGGGAAGTAAAGGGGAAAAAGAAAAGTTGAGGAAGCTGAAAGGCGTAAAGTCGTCATTAGGATGCCCCCAAGGAACAGAGTCTCAAAAAAAAAGGGTCAAAAAGAAAAAAGGCTAAACGAAGCCAAAAGGGTTGGTGGAATCCGAAGGAAGAAGGCGGGGAGGAAAAAGATGAAGACCGGGGGTCAAGGCATGCCCATATTAGCCGAAAGAAGAAGGGAAAAAGAGAAGGGGGGTGGGAATTCGGCCCGAGAAAGAACCAAAAGGGTGTCCATGATGTGTAAAAGGTGCACACAGGTTGGCGGGGGGGGCAAAAAAGGGGCGTCTAGAAAATGAAGGAAGTTGCAAGGTGACGCGGTTTGGAGTTACGGGCGATATGTGTTGGTACCGCACCCCATTGTAAAAAAAAAAACAACAAAAAAAAAAATACCACGAGGGGGGGAGGGGGTTGGGGACTGGGAGGGGGAGCTCAGAAAGTGAAGGTGTCGACCAAAAAAAATGGAAAGCCTGTGGGGCTGCGGAGTGGTCAAAAGGGACGGCCAGTGGTGTAAAGTGGTTTGCTATGCGCAGGGATCAACGAAGAAAGAAAAAGTGGGAAAAAGCAGGGGGCTGAAAACCATTTCCCCCCGAGAGAGGGAATAGCTTCTCACTTGGTTGTTCTGTGGGATTGTATCTATGTCATCGGAACATATTTTCCGATAAAGATGACTTATACAAAAAAACTGAGGTCAAATCAAAAATGCGGGGGGCTTTGAGGGTATACGGAAAGGGAGGGCACAGGATAACTTAAAGGCTGTCCGGACTAAAAACCGTAAAGGAAAAAGCCGGTCAAACCAAGAATTGGTAAAAAAAAAAAAGTGCTCATGGGGTGTACTTGGAGAAAAAAAAAAAAAACGGGAAAAAAAGGGTAATCGTATATACCGATCTTTCCGTGCACCCGAGGACCACGGGGGAAGGGGCAGAAGAAGGAAATATGTATCAAACGCGCAAAAAGCATAGTTTCAGGGTGACAGGCATGGGATCGGCAGCTGACCAGGCCCCGGTTAAACTGAAGTGGGGGGGGGGCAAAAACCGCAAGAAGAGGACGGTGAGGGGAGAAGAAAGGGAAAGTTCACAGGCCACGAACACGAACAACATTAAAAATCTGATTGGGGTTGTCCATGGGTGTTGGGCCGAGGTGGACGGTTTGAGGTTCGGGGGCCATGCCAAAAAACTGAGCCCCAGCGCCAACGCTTTCTTAGAGTCGAAGGTAAACACGAGGGGAAAAAGCTAAGCTAATTCAAGAACTAAAACGTTTTAAATCAACCAGGGGGGGGGTATGGAGGGTAGGGGGGGCGTGTAAACGGAAAGACAGAACCCCCACTGTCGGGGCAAAAGAAAAGTTCTGAAAATTCTGGGGGGAGAGACCACGGCAAGGAAAAAACAATCAAAGTACTACGGATGTCAAGAAGAAAGTAGAGGGGGAGTCTTTCCTTACAGCATGAGGAGAACTTCATGAACCTTACGGAAGGAACCTGTGGGGTGGAGGGGGCCAGCCGAAAAAACACAAGGAACCAATCAGGGGTTTGGGCAAAACGATTCAACTCCTTCACGGGGGGGCCGACCCAACGCGGGTTTTCTTGGACTGGAGAACTGCCTGGAGTCGTGCTGATGTGTATGGAAAAGCAAACTAATCCCAAAAAAATCCAGTCCCCCAACTTCGATGGTCCAGGTGTAAAATCGGGAAAGGATCAAACCCCCCATTACCTCCGGTGAGTTCAAAGGAACCATTAACACAAAAAACTAAGGGGGTCAAACTTGAATGGATGAAAGCAAAATTAGCAGTGTGCACGAGAGAATCGGGGCAAAAAGGGTGGACGGGAACAGGCGAAGAGCATTTTTCACAGTTCGACCACTCGTGGAAAGGGAAAAAAAGCGTCGGAACGGGGAAGAGACGCCTCCCGGATCAGAAGGTGGGATTGCAAAAACAAAGTGCGGCGCCTTTGGAATTTGGGTTGTTTAAAGGGAAAGAGCGAAGAGGAGGTGCAGGCATCGATTTGAAAAAAAAAAAAAAAAAAAAGGAAGTTTTCTCTTCACATAGGTTGTTATTCGGGGGAGGTGAGAAAAGAAGTGGGGAATAAGGGGAAATGCCCAGCACACCGAGCACAAATGGTAAGGCCCTGGCCAAAAAAACCTGAGGAAAAAAACCAATCCCCTCAGGGTCATGAAATGTGGGAAGGGGGACTGAAAATTCCCCTGGACGGGGGAGGGTGGAAGAAAAAAAAAAAGTGGGGTTGAAGAAGCCATCGTCTCACGGAAAGAAAACGAAAGCACAGGGGGGAGAAGGAGAAGAACCTATCGATCGAGCTTCTGCAATAAAAAAAGGGGGGGGAAAAGGTTTTGAACAGGGGGGGAAAGGGGGAGAAGCCCAGTCAAAAAAACAACAAAAAAGGATAAAATTTCCATAGAAAGGGAAAGGAAACGGAAAAGAGAATTGTGAGCGATCTTTCCAAAGGGACGATTCTCCGGTTGGGTGCAAGAGGGGGGGGGAGGAGAGGGGGTTTTGGGGACCTATGCGTGGATGAACGGGGGCTGCCCTACACAAAAAGAAAAGACAGAAAAGGAAAAGGGAATAGGACAGAGGCTTGCACTCTAAGCGGGCGCGACAGCGGGGGCAAAAGTTCGAAATTGGATCTTTCCCAAGGTAAGAGGGGGGAGGAAAAAGGAGAAAACGCTCAAGAGAAGGAAAAATTTGACAACGTTTTAAAGGTTAAGGAGAGGAAGGAAGCAACGCTACAGTTTCGACGCCCTCCCAAAATTAAGCTCACGGACAAAGACAAACAAAGTAAAGGAAGAAGGGAAGTGGAGGGAAAAGGGAAACTTATCGGTATCAAGGGGTTTCGAGTTTTGACGAAATAAGGGGGGAAAAAAGGGATTAGCGAAAATTTCTTACGAGTACGAAAAGGCACAGAAAACTAGGGTTTTTGATGTTCAACAGATTAAGGGGGGGGGGAAAGAAAAAAGTGTGGAGGGGGGGAACAACCGGCAGAAGGAAAAAGGGGGGGCCACATAGGCAGTGCTAGTTTGTTGGTGTCAGGGGGAAATATTGATTGGGAGAAAAAAAAGCGGTGAACCTCGACACGGACGTAACGAGGGTGGGGGGGGGGGAAAACAGAAAATTAGGTAGGCGTGTGCCAGCGGCCAGGTACCAATCAACAACAAAAAGGTTGGGGAGCCGGAAAAACCAAGGGGACAGGAATTCAGGAGAGAAAGGCGAATGAGGATCAATCGGATTTTTGAAAAAAAAACTGTTGCTTTAGGGAAGTGGGTGCGCGATCCCGCCGCCTCGTCCAGCCAAAGAAAGGGGGGAGGTGGGAAGAAGCGGGGGGAGATACACCCACCACCAAAGAAGACGTATCAAAAAAAGGAAAATGGGGGACAGGGAGGAAAAAGATCAGATATAGCCCACGGGTCCCTTGAAAGGTGGAAGAAAAAGGAGAAGGAGGTAGAAACGCATAAGAGCTGGCAAAAGTTTTCCAGCATTGGAAAAGACAAACAACTACAATCAACAAGCCAATATGTTGCCCCCCAAAAAAAGAAAAAGAAATGGTAGGGGGGGGGAGGAAGTGGAGGCCCCCTTAATGTCAGAATATCAAGGAAGTTAAAAAAGATCCAAGTTGACTTTTTGCAACATGCAGTAGCCGTTCTTCAGAAAGGACAAGAAAGTCCGTGAAAAAAAGTAACTAGTCATCCGAATGCAAGGGTGAAAGGAAATGAAGGGTGGACTGGCGACCTTGGACACAACATGTGACAACCAGCAATTAAAAAACCCCAAAAAGAAACCTGGTGGGGGAGGGGAAACTTGATGGAAATTCCAGGAAAAACCGGCTACTTCTAGTGAGGAAGGAAAGCAAAAAGAAAAAAAGGAAGGAACTCCTCCTAACGGCTCAAAAGGGGGACAGAAAAACGTTGCGTACCGGGGGGGGGGGAAGGACCGGTGAAAAGAACCAAGTGTTTCCTGGACTTTATGACGAAAGAGGGGGGGGAAGAGAAAGATAATCAAGGTTACCGGGCCACACACCGAGGAGAAGGAGGACGGAGGAAAAAAAAAAACAGGGCCACATCTTAATTCACGAAGCGCCTGGAGGCAAGTAGGAGAGCCTCAAAAAAGAAACAAACGTCTACGCAACGTCAACGGGATCAACGAGCCCAGGAATGGAAAGAAAATTTGGGGGGAGGGAGAATGAGGTCAGTAAAGCCCGAGCACAAAAAAAAAAAAATACGGTTGGGGGCAGGACGATGATGGCCTGTGTTTACAAGTGGTTTAAGAGGGGAAAAGAAAAAACAAAACGGGGGAAAAGAAGCCAGAATCAAACGGAAGTTTTAAAGACTCCCCACAAAAAAAACAAGGTGAGTGCCCCGACAGCACTCGACCGGGCGCGGCCAAAAAGCAAAAAAAGGAAAAATCAAAAACGGACATTTCTCGGACAGGAGACATCAACGAAGGCGCACTAAGAAAAAAATTTTTTAATTGGTCCAATGGTAGGCAATGGGGGGGCAAACACACCAGGGGGGGGGGGTCATCAGGAGAGGGAAAAAGCAGGGTTGGGGGCTTCGCAGGTTAAACACTTGGTTGGGGAAAACACACATAGAAAAACGAGGACCGGGGTCAGGCCGAGCCCTATGATATTGGGGAAGAAAAGGAAAAGAACAAAGAAGAGGGGACACACACACATAAAAAATGAAAGCGCGCAAAACGTCCATGTCCGCCTCAAAGGGGAATAACAAAGAGGTCCCCGGGAAAACCAGAAGAGTTCGCAACAACGGCTAAAAGCAAAAAAAAAAGTAGCCCACCACCTGTGGGGCCTATAGTAACACCAGGCTGGGGAAGGGGAAACTGGAAAGTCCCTGGCAAGGGGGACGGAACAAAAGGGAAAAGTGCGGCCAATGGGGGGGCCCAGAAAGTGAAAGGGAAAAGGGGAAAAAGGACATGACAAGGAGGAAAAGCCACGCAGAACTTAAAGGGGAGGAACAAGATAAGGGGAGTGTCAAACCATTCACGCTCACACGATGTCACAACAACGTCTTTCAAGAGAAAACGTGTTACGTGACGGGGGGGAAGGGAACCGCGGGGGGAAAAAAAGGAGAAACCCAAGTTATTATTCTGATCAGAAGAATCGGGGCCTCAAAACTGCGATAGCTACGCACGTAGCCCACTGCGAATTCCGTACTATGGCCAAAAGTGACAACAACTAAAGAGAAAGGAAAAAAGGGAGAATCTCGTACCCTTGGGGGGGGGGAAATCTCTCAACAAGTTAAGGAGTTAAAAAAAAAAAGAAGAGAAGGGCCCCAAGGAAAAAAGACACATCAAAAAAGGGGTGAAGGAGGGAACGGGGAAGGGGAAGATGACGAAATCGATTGTTGGGGAGCAATGAAACAAAGAATATATCTCAAAAGGTCGCAAAGGGACAAACAAAATTCAGTCTTTTGGACATGAATCAAAGTAAAGGGGGGGCAAAGAGTAACCCTAAAATTGACAGTAAAACAAAAGGGGGGAGAAAGAACGGGGGGTGTTAAAAAAGTTGAGAGTTCCTGGGAAACCCTATCTGGTGTTCCTCCGTAGAGGAAAAAAAAAAAAGCAAACGAAGGACAGAAAAAGGGTGAATTGAGGTTCTTCAAACAAATTCTCAACCTAGGCCATTGGCCAGCACTCCACCTTGGGGGTTTCCGTGGGGCACCGCCGAAATTTCCCTTATGAAAAAAAAGGAGAGTAGTAGGGTGGTTAATTTCACCTCCATTCATGCCTGTAGGGGAATGTATCAAATTTAGGAAGAACCCGAAGGAGGGGGAAAGGAAAGGGGACGGAGGTTTTGTTATGGAACAGGGGAAGGAGGAAGGACCGGGGGGAAAAGGGGAAACCGCAGATTGTTTGAAATCATTGAAATGAAGGAGAAATTTTCGACCAACATGAAAAAATGAAAAAGGCTACAAGAAAAACCGAACAGCGAAGGGGGAAAGTGTTCCCAAAGAAAACAAATCTCTTATCCACAAAGGATTTGCGGGGGGAGGGGACAGGGGAAAAAATCGGTAAGGGGGGGGTTCGATAAACTGGGCAACCCTTTCAGTCCATGAAGATCAGAGTGAGCAAGAGAAGGAAGAGGGAGATCACTTGGTGGGGGAAAGGCTTGACAGGCGACCTGGGGGCAGTGAGGGGGGTTGTCAACTTACAGGTGGGTGGCGGTTGGGCAGTTCCGAGAGGGAGGACATGCAGATGGCATGAAAAGGGGGGCAAGTTGCCAGGTTGGGACCGCGGAACGGGGTAAACCGGGAAATCAGAACGGGAGGGAAAAAAAGGGGAGGCGGGGGGGCTAATGCAAAGCAGCTTTTCGAAGAAAAAAAAAGGCTGACAGCTGTACTGCTTATTGAGGAACATGGAAAGGACCAAGGGGGGGGGGGGGGGGGGCCGTAGACGGGTGTGACTTTCGCGAACGGAATACAGAAGGGGAAAGGAGGGAATGGTGGGGCAAGGTGAAAGAAACGCGGACCAGGTTGCCAGGGCAAAATCTCAGGGGGGGGGGGGGGGGTGCGGTAAATGTATTGGTCATCGACCAAATATAGAGGAATAAAAAGAGACTTACCCTGAGACTCACTTGGAGGGGAAAGGGCGAAAAAAGAGGGAAAAAGGGGGGAAGGGCAACATTTGTGAAGTACTCGACGACCGGGAGGGGCCCCCGAGAAAGGGGGCTGGGTTACGGACCTCACTAGACAGAAAGGGTAGAAAAAGGGAAAGCCAAAAAAATTTTCCGCCAAATTGGCTGGGTCAAAGGGTGGGGTAATTGAAACAATGGAAAAGGGTGAGGTGGGGAGATCCTTTCTCAGTCAAGGGGCCAAGTCCGAAACGGAGAGGAAATCCTCTCAAAAATCGTTCAGTTTGACAGAGGGAATCGGCAAAAAAAGGAATAAGGCGGTGAAGGGGAACAAAAACGCACGCCCCTATCCTTGGTGAAGGAGAGAGGAAGTACCATGGGAAGAAAAAGGCAGGTGAAGAAGACAATGGAAGGTTTTCCGGTGTGGCAAAAAAAGAGGTGGGGCGGGTTTATGTTGGTCAGGTTTTCGGTTGGCAATGCACACGCGAAAAAACGACTCGCCCAACTCCCCGGAAGCTTGCGGAATAAAAGGGGTTCGACTGCACAACAGGACCAGTAAGACCTTAGTAAAGGGAAGAAGGGAAAAAAATCAAAAGGGGGAGGGAAAAACGGATTTTGGATTATCGGGACAAAGAAACTTCTGTCCATCCCCCTTTGGGAAACTTGTTCCAGGAACTATCTTAGGGGAAAAGAAAAAAACAAGGGGGACAATGGTACAAGAAAAAGTACTACGAGGCTTAACGTCTTCCTAGATAAGTATCAAAGGGGGAGGACCAGGGGGGTGAAGGGGGGAGAACCGTGCAACACAAGATGGCACAGTCCCACGAAGAAGGGAAACATTTATGTTTGACACCAATCGTTCAAGGTAAAAATGAAGGTCAGAGCCCTTACGTGTGGGGGAGGGAATCAAAAAAAGAATATAGAACCGAACAAAGACCTGCGAATGGATTTGTCACCCAGGTCGTGTCGATCGGACCACCAAAGGAAGAGTCCACAGCCAATTCGAGGGGGACCACTTAACTTGAATCGGGAATGAAAAAATGAAAAAAATTAGACAGGGATCAAGCAACATCGAAACTTACGTGAAAAAGAAAAGCGAGCTCCAGTAAAATATTGAGCGTGTAAGGGGAAACTTGACCACTGAGAGAAGATTCAACGAGAAAGCCAAGGAAAAGAAGACTTTGTTGAATTCGTTTCGGGGGGAAAAGTGGGTTTTTGAGGGGCCTCTCAAAAGTATTATTGCTAAGGAGAGGGGAAAAAGGTGGTCTAGGGGGAGAGATTCAGGAATTATGATTCGACGTTAGACTGGGAACTGCCCTTAGAAAAACACGGACGTAATTTGGCCCCGAAACTGGGGAACGTTCTGCCAATCTGCAGCGTTTTCACAAATGAAGGGACTTGTGCTTCGAAAGTCAACCTAAAGTGAAGAAGAGGTGAGAGGACAAGAACCACGTCAAGAACACAGGTCAGACAAAAAAACTACGAGAAAGACAAGAAAGACGTTCTAAAGGGCAAAGGATAACGAGAGGCGCCGATCAAAATTGGAAAAACAGTTCACGGAAAAAAGGGGAAAGGGATAAGACATCAACTTTAGAAAAAAAAACAACCGGGAAGGAGAAAAAAAAGGGAGAATTACCGGCCGGAAAACGGAGGGGAACTGCAAAAAATAAATCATCCGATCGTGGGGTACGGGGGGGGTGATATTCTCACTCGATCAGGGGAGGAGAAAAGTGGGTGGGGGGGGGGGGAGAAGGGATGGCGAACTGTTCACACCCGTCAAAAACTCGTCCCACAACTGAACTGTGGAAGTGGAAAGTAACATCAATAAACCGCTATCTTCGCTCAAAGAAGGGGAAAGGGAAGGAAAAAAAAGGTGGGAGAGCTTGTTGGAGTTATCCACGCTCGAAGCAAAGAATAAAAAAAGGCTGGAAGAGACGACAGAGATGGAAAAGTCAACAGGAGAATTCAAGGACCCTCAAAAGAGGGGTAGCGAGAATCAAAAAAAGAGCAGGCAAACTAAAAAGTCTGAGACGGTAGGACGGTTCATGACAGATTCGAGAGGGCCAATGGAAAGAACAGTTGGCGAAAGAAGAGGGAAAACTGGCGCAGAGAAAAAGAGGAAGGGGGGGACAAGTGCAAAACTGCAGCAAAAATTTGTGAATGAACCGATTAGGAAGAAGGGGTTCGGGGGAAAAACGGGTGGTGTGGGAACGAACCGAAGGGTACAAAAAGAAGGAGTTGGGGAAACTATTTTGCGATAGATTTTTGGGGGGGGACAGAACAGCGTTAGCCAACGGGCACGAGGGGGAACGGGAAGGGGTTTTACAAAAGAAAAAAAAGTATGAAAGGGGAGGGGTGGGAAAAGAGCAAGTTGCTCCCGGTTCCTCGAAAGGGGGGTATGAAAAGGAACTAACTTCTGAGAGAGAAAAAACAGGATAGATAGAGAAGTTGGCATTGCTGGGTGCCCGGGGGGCGGAGATTGCAGCCGAGGTCAAGCAACAGAACGGGGTTAGGTTAGAAGAAGGCGGGAAAGACGCCACCCCAGAAAAAAGCCAACGGGGAATTTTCACAGGGGAAAGTTGGGGAAATGTCCCTTCGTAAGAAAGACGACGTTGTGAATCTGAAAGCGAGCACTTTGCGCATCACGCAGTGCAACAGAAAAAAAAAAGCAAGAAAAGCCTGCCCAGACAAATTAGAAGGGGGGGAAAGGCACCTGAAATTGGCTAAGGAATAGAGGCCTTGGGGCAAAACAAAGGATATGGCCCGGCGGTTTTTTGCCAGCCGGAAAAAAACTTGGGCAGGACAGGGAAAAAAAGGACCAATCCACGCAAACCCGAGAGTTGCGGTATCCCGGAAATAAAAGAAAGGGTCGAAGAACCCAAAGGCCGGTACCTCACACGAAAATGACCTAGGAAAAAGGTCAGTGGGGATAAAGGCAACACAGAAAAAAAACGAAAAAGGATTTTGTTTTCTAAATCGGGAATCCAGGGGGGGCAAACGGCGAACGGGCAGAGGGGTAGGAAGACGCCAATGCAAGAGAAGGGCCCTGGTGATACTCACCTAGGTGCCGAAAAACAGGGAGGTGGGAGGGGGAAGGGGGTCACCCGCATCAGAGCGAAACCCGGAGATTCCTTGCTTATCAGGAAAAAAATTATGGGGCGAAATGGACCAGAGGAAATCAAGCCCGCAAAAAAAAAGGAAGGGGGAATCGATGGAACAGGGGTCACAAAGAAGTCCAGGGGGAAGGAAAAACACCGATCAAGCCAGTCTCTCTGAAGAGGGGGGGAGGGAAAACATTAGCCAAACACACGTAGACGACCACTGGGAAAGAACGTGATCAAGAAGCCTCAAATATCAGAAAAAGGTTTGAGGTCGAAAATCGAGCTTCCTCATAAAGAACAACCGCAAAATGTTGTAAACTGACGTATAAGGCCGGGTTCCCCACGGGGGAAAACCGGGAAAAAATTGCCATCTCCTGAAGGGGTCAGAAGCGTAACCCCACAAAAGACAATGGGCCCCAACATAACGGACAAGGGGGGAGGAACCAGGAAGAAAGGGCCAAAAACTCCGCTCTTTTTCCTCGGATCAGGAATAATGATTGCCTGCAAAACCCTTGAGCAAGGGAGGAAAAAGTTATCAAAAACACTCAAGTACGGATGGAAAACGGCAAAGAAGGGGGGGAGAAACGCCGGGTAGAAAAGTTATTGTGGAAATTCCTGGGATAAGAGGAAGGGGGTTCTTCGGAGAGGCCAAAAAAAAGGAAACGATTGTACATAATGGCGAGAAAAACAATGAAATGTAAGAATGAAAAAAAAATAAAAAGGAGGGGAGGCAAGGCGCCAAAAATCCAACAGTGTCCTAACACCGAGCTCCGGCAAGTACTTCGAAAAGGAGTCCAAACGGGCAGTACAAACAATAGACTTAGAAAGGGGGCAGGGAATAGAACAAAAGAAGAAAGGGGGGGGGGAAACAAATCCCAGACCGGCACTGGACCAGGGACCAAGCAACCACGTGAAGGTGGAACTGCTGGCCAAGGAGGGGGGGGGAAAGAAAAAAAAAGGTATGACAAACCATCGCTCCAGGGGCTGACAAATACAAAGGAAAACAGAGAGAGGCCGGAAAACGCTCACCGAGGTTTCAAAAAAACCTTCAAAAAGGGGGATATCAAACAGTGGTATGTCGGGGTGCATAGGGGCGGGAAATGGGCCCAATTTAATAGGTCAGGATGTCCCACGAAGCCGCTAAGGAAAAGGGGGCGTCAAAGGCGAAGCGTTCCGCCCCCACAGGGGCAGAGGTCGTAACCATTGCGAAAGAAACGACGAAGACTTGGTTATCTCTCCCTTGTACATCAGACAAAAACAACTGTGGAGAAGAAGAAGGAAAGGGAAGGGGGATGAGACGGAATGTTAATTAGTTAGTTTTGGACATGGTCGCAAACGGAACGGGAAGAAAGGTGGGGAAGGGGAGGAAAACAAGCAGAACGCCCGGCGACGGGGAAGGCAGCCGGCGGTCGGGGGAGGAAAGCAAGGGTACCGGGGGGGGGGTTGGGTGGGGAAAAGACTGTGGTAAAAGGAAACGGGATGGGAGAAAAACGCAGGAAAACGTGTTTTGATCCAGTGGAAACGGTTGTGGTTGGGGAAAAAAACAAGGTTCGTGAGGGAAGAAAACGCAATTGGGGGTTTCACCAAGATCGGTCACCAGCAAAAAAAATACCCGAGGAAAAAAAAAGGGGGGAAGGAGGGGGACTCAAGCCCACCTCAAGCCGTGGCAAAACAGTCCAAGGACCGTGGTTTGGAAGACTTACAGCAGGTTATAAGGGTTAAAAGGAAAAGCGGCCGCTGGGTTAAGGAAGGAAAAAGGGGCAAAGGCAGGAACTTATTGGTCTTTTAAATGGAAAGAAAAAAGCCTTTTCTAAAGTACCTGAAGGCCCTGGAGACTCAAGAACCCTGTATGCGGGCCCTGGCGACGTGGGGAGAGGAAGGGATGTCTGATTGAGTGGCGCATGGAGCCGTAACAATCGTACAAAGGGGACTCGCAAAAAGAAGCCGAGCCTCAGGAGTTACCAAAGACCCAAAAGGGAGAAGAAGCCAAGGTTTTTTCGTTAAAAGAAGAAATCCGGAGGGGTGTGATAAGATGGCAATCCCTGGGATTCAGAAGAAGAAGAGGACTAGCACTCCTCAATGGGGAAGAGTGCGGGGGGGGGAGGCGGGACACGGGACAAGTGGGCTTGGTGGAGTTTCGTGGCCACAAGGTGGCGGTGGGATTGAGCCTGGGAAGCCACGTCTCTAGGTGGGTGTGAAGGGGGGGGGAACACCTTTGGGAAGGAAGAAATAAAACATCCATTGGGGCATCCAAAAAAAACGCCGTACAAACAATGCGGTTGGGAGAGTTCATTAAAATTAATCACGGGAATTGTGAGAAAAAGGAAAAACACAGTAGGCGGTCGGGGGGGGATCAAGTTGAATGAAAAAGTGGGTCGGTAAAAAAAAAGAGCGTGGTTTACACAGAAATCCTAAAAAAAGTACCTCTTTGGATCGGCAAAAAATGGGGGGAACGGAAGTTTGCAGAATACGGCCCCCGGGGACCTCAAACCAGAAGAGAACCAACTGTTGTTGTGCGGGAACGAGGGGTATCTATCATCACCATATGAAGGAGAAGGGGTAAGGAAGGAGAAACGGGGAAAGGAAGGCGGAAAGAGAACAAGTAAAACCCGAAAACTGTTGGGTAAGTATAACCGGAGGGAATAAAGCCTGAAGGGGATTCCCGGGTCCCTAGCAAAGGAGCAGGGAGGACAAGGAAATGACCAGAAGTTTTCCAAAACGAAAAAGGCCTTTGCAAGCTGGTTTTTAATGTTAAAAACGGGGGGGAAAGGGGGTGAATAGGATTCTTGGGTCGCAGTCCTCAAATTTAAGCGGGTGCCGCTACGAAACTGATTGAAAAAAAGAAGGGGAAGAGGGACAGGTTTGTTGACTGGTCGGTTCCAGGATAGCCACGGAAAAGGCAATGTGGGCAAAAAAAAAAAGAAACCTGCGTTTGAAGAGAGGAGGACGAATATCATGTCACGAAGGGGAAGGGGTGACTAAGATTTAGTCCTTGTCCGGGGTGGGGGGACAAAAAATAGTGGCCGGTTTGGAGGTGTCAAGGGTTGGGGGGCGTGGGCAAAGGGCAGAACAAAAAGAAAAACAGGGGAGACAAGCGCCTCTCTGTCTGATAAAGAAATTCGACTGAAAAGAAGGAAAAGGGGGCGAGGGAATTCTGAAGGAAAGTCCGAAGTAAAAAAATACCAAGGGACAGACGGATTGTGGGGTGGTGCGGAAGGTCACAAAAAAGCAAGTGCGGGGAAAAAAAAAAGGGGCTGGGAGAGAGTGCGGGGAATAGACCACAAAAAAATGGAATGGAAAAGAAAAGAAAAGTTGATTGCGAAGAAATGGGTGGCGGATTAATGTAGGCCCTTTCGAAGGGGGGGTGGAAAACCGGACCGGGGGGGGGAGGGACTAAGGGGGGCCAACCCATCCAATTGTGAAAGTTTGGAGAAAAAAATCGTTCACGTGACGAACTTTCAGCCACGCTGGGGTCGAAAAAATCAAATAATCCCGAACAAAAAAATGTCCCAACTGCTAGGGGATTTACCAAGTCTTCAGAGCGGCCCCCAACATTAATGGACGTTTCTTCCCCGAAAAAAAATGAAGACGGGTTTAAATCGGTAGGGGAAAAAATTACGGTTAAATTGGGCACCACTCGGAGCCGTAACGACGAAAGAAATGGGTCAAAGAGGGGGGGAATCAGGGGAAAAGGTTTTTACATGGGGAAAAAAGCAGGAATAGCCGGCCATCGACCGCCAATTCAAAAACGGCAGACTTTGGGTCGTCCACCGGAAGCGGCTTTGATTTTTTTGGGAGGGAAGCAAAAAAAAAAAAGCATGGCAGGAAAGGCGCTGATTTGTGAAAAAAGGCACTCTGTCGATCTTCAAATTTTTTTTTTTAAGGGAGGGGGGGATTCGGAGGTGAGAACTGGAGAAAGAAACGGACGTCCGAAACCAGCCGGGATCAATGGGGAAAGCAACTTTTTCAAGTCCTACTGGAAGACCCACCCTCGGGCGGACTCCTCAGAGGTGTCAGGGATGTCAAACTTGAATGATAAGTTAGATTGCCGGGAGCGCAGGGGTGAAGTCCAGAATGTCACCATAGGGGTGCACAGGTGGGGTCCCGCAACAGGGGCGACAAAAACAAAAACCGGAAAGACCCCAAAAAACAACAAAGGGGGGCAACAGAAAAAGGATAAAAGTCTCCACGTATCATGATTGCAGTGGAACGGGGAACGTGGACGGGACATGGAAGAC
>Ga0179593_1673596_pt1 | contig 14480 bp, 22 predicted proteins | sample CZODoug2_1_08_16_FD_185931 | JGI IMG/M metagenome (GOLD analysis project Ga0179593, IMG submission 185931) | Vadose zone soil fungal communities from Angelo Coast Range Reserve, California, USA - CZODoug2_1_08_16fungal (PacBio error correction) | ecosystem: Environmental > Terrestrial > Soil >...
AGAAAAGCCAATTCCCTCCACCGCTTTCACATGCGCAAGAGAAAAAGGAAAAAGTCCGCCCCCCCTCGCCCTCTTAACTCATAAAAAGAAGGAGCGAGGAAGGGGGAAAAGGCAACCGGTCGAACCTTACCGAGGAGGGAAAAAAAAAAAATTGGGCAGCGGAGAAGAAAAAAAAAAGGGAAAAAACTTTTGTGCCTCTCTTGTATCAACGAATTCAGGAGGAGGGAAAGGAGGAGAAAAAAAAAAAAGGCCCCTCCGGTCGGCCCATGCAAGGTCCAAAATGAAAAGAAAGGAGAAGGGGGGAGAGAAACCGATTTGTCTATTTACTGTGGCTAAAAAGACAAAAAGGACGTGCTGTCTATTTTTCTTAACGCAGAGGGAAAGGGTTTTCGGCGTCCTGTCTTGGAAAGAAAAGGGAGGCTGATTGTTTTCCTGTTCCTGCTGCAAAGAGACTGGAGAAAAAAGAAAAACAAGTCCAATTGACGAAGGCAAAGAGAGCGGAAAAGAAAAGGGAAGGAAAGAGGTGCTTCGTCCTTGACGTGTTTTCTGGGGGGGGGAGACGCCATGTAGCGCGGCGTGCAGCAGGGAGCAAAAAAAAAGAAAAAATTACCCGTCTCGAAAAAAAAAAAAGAAATCGCGTTTCAAGGGCACCAAAAGAACCGGCCTTCCGGGGTGGGGCCAGAGGGGAGGAAAAGGACCTAACAAGCGCTATTGCTTTTGGGGAGGGGGGAGGGGAGGGGACGACAGGAGGAGTGGCGTTTGGTAGAAGAGAGAAAGGGGGAAGGAAGGGGAAAGAGAGGCACCCAATTTCTAAATATTGAGAACAAGCCCGAAAATGGGGGAAAGGGACGACCGCTGTTGCGGTGAAGCCGCTTTTATGGATGAGGGAAAGGAAAGGGAGAGGTGAAAAGATGGCGGAGCGTCGGACCGGGTGATGGAGGGAAAGGAGGAAGTGAAATCTTTTGAGGGTTGGGGGGGGGAGAGGCCTCTATTACGCGGAAGAACCGTACCTTAACGGAAGTTCCGAATGGCAAAAAATTAAGAAAAGACTTTCTTTCTACGAAAGGGAGGGATCCTAATGCGATTGATGTGGAGGGGAATTTTTTATTACACCAAGCTGAAGGGGAAAAAGCAAGACTCCTCGAAGAGAAAAAAGTGGTGAAGTCTTTTCTTGACTGAGGGAGCTATCTAAGGGGAGAAAGAGAAAAGGGGTTTCTTTCCACGGAGAAGAGGGAAGAAGGGATCTGAAACATCTCGTAACGAGGGGGTTCAACAGGAAAAAGAAAAAAAGGACCCGCAATTTTACCTGGAACGGGGGAAAGGGAGCAACTTCGCTGTTTGGGGAAAAAAGGGGAGAACGCGTTTCTGAGTGGAAATGAACGCGGGGGGAGGGAAGCTTTTCTTCATAATTTGTAGAAGGAGGGGGGAAGAAATTGGTGACTACAAAGTGGATCATGTGGGTCAGGGGGATGAAAAATCGCTCTTATGCCAAGGGAAAAGAGACGCTTTCCAAAAAAGGGAAAGAAAGCGGAATTGACTTGGGGAGGAGGGGAAGGGGAGAAGACAATCGTTGACAGACGAGGGAAAAAAGGAAACTTACGAAGGGAAAGAGGGAAGGAAATCAGCCTCTTTACTCCCATAAAGAGGAGGATTGGTCTCTTTTCGCAATCGGGGGGACAAAGAAATTCCCAATTGATACAAATGACGAGGGGGGGGAAGAAAAAAGGGGAAAACGAGGGGCTATGCAAGGCACAAAAGGGGGAGGGGGGGGTCTTTTTCTCCTTGCCAGGATGAAGGAGAAAAACACAAAAAAGAAGAAGGAAAAAAAAAAACGCGGTCCCCCCCCGTCGGGAAGGAAAGGGAAAGGCTTGCCTATATCTTAACAAGAGTTCGGGGGGAAGAGGGCTATTAGAGGGCCAGAGGAACTGCGTTGAAGTCGGCACAAAAAAAAGCACGCACGTCGTTGAGATGGGGGAAGGAGGAGGGATCAACCCCTCCGCCCTCGTGGTTGAAAAAAAGATCAGAAATGTGTACTTTAGGAAAGGAAAGAAGAGACGGGTGCAGAGATCCCTTTAGAAAAAGGGAGCGAAAAGGGGGGTTAGGAAAGGGATGCTTTTCCACCTCTGATGATAAAAAAGGGAAAAGTGGATAGAAAGCCCGCCACTCTCACGTTGACAGGGAAGGAAAAATAAGTTTCATTCTATTTGAATTGAGAAAGGGCCGCACGATCCGCGGCATTACACCCGCGTATACACACGAAAAGAAACGTACCGTTTTCCAAAAAAAAAAAACCCCCAAAAAAAAAAACACCCCCAAAACAAAAAGAGGGAGAGGGCAGGCAAAAAAAAAAACCCCCCCCCCCCCCCCCAAAGAACCCTCATCACTTATTTGGACCCTAATTAAGAAGAGTCGATTTTTCACCATTCCCTCAAAACTGGGGAGGGGGAAAAAGAAGCCCACATAATGAAAGGGGAAGGGTAGAATCTTCGCTTGGCCGAAGAAGGAGGATCTTCCGCGGAATGGAGTTTATCTCCGTATACGAAGAAAGAGTAGCACCGGAAACCCAGATGTTTACATGTCGGAAGAAAGACTCCTCCTCCTCGGGAGAGGGGGATACCAATTCCCCATGGGGGGATCAAAGGTTTTCCCGGTGTATTTGTTACGCAGGGAGGGTGCCTTTTCCTCCCGAGTGGGATCGAAAGGAACACACTCCTAACTGTATCACTTCCAGGGAAGGAAGGACCCAAGGTCGGGTTCTGAAAAAAAAAAAAAAAAAGATCTCCTTTTGGTAAAGAAGAAAGAAAAAGGCACAGATTCCCTCTTTCCAACTAGAGGGGAAAAAAGGAAATCATGCTTCGCAAACTTTGGCGTTGGAAAAGGGTGGGGAAGGGGCGAGGACATGATCCTTGTTGCTGTGATGCAAAGGGGAAAGGGGGGGGGAAGTCAAACCTATCCTGCAAAAGGGGGGGATCGTCACGGAGCCTGGACGAGAGAATAAAGGAGGGAAAGGGGGATGTCTTCATTCTAGAGAAGGGCGAAAAAGGAAGAGGAGGCTCATTTCTTTTCTTCCGCCCGCTAAGGGAAAGACACGAGACCGATAGTAACCCACGAGTTGAAGGGCTCAAAAAGGAAAAGGCGCGTCAGGGAGATCTTTTTTTAAAGGTTCCAGAGCGAAAAAGGGCCCGCAAAGTCCCCTTTGCCAGGAAGGGGAAAAAAAGGAGGACGGTGAAGGTTTCCTGTGGTTGGGTCGTAAAGCTTCTACGAGGGGCAAAATACAGACATAGAAGAAAGGGGAGGAAGAGTGTCCTGTATTTTCCAGCGTAGAGGGGGCGCGACCCCCAAAAAAGGAAAAAAAAAAGAACTGCACAACGTGACAGGAGGGGACGCAGCGCGTTTTGGCAATAGGACAGATGGCAGAGAAAAGAGAAGGAGAAAGGACTCCGCCTGGTCTCAGCTCGAGGGTTGAAAAAGGTGGGCTTTACCGCTACTGGGAAAGGGGGGAAACTTAGCCTCAGCTACGTGGAGCTCGTCCAGAAAAAAGGAAAGAGGAGATCTACTTACCGCATAATCTGGGATAGAAAATTTACTCTAATCTCGTGGGGAAAAAAACACACGCTTCAGGTTGCGAACAAAAAGGAGAAGGGAGTAGCTTTATGAGTTTCCAACGCAACGTGAAGGAAGGGCCATCCATCTTACTCTTGAGGGAAAAAGAAAAAAGAGCGCTACGAAACTTTGAAGAAGGGGGTTCTGTTATTTTGGGGCAGAACAAGGGATGGACCCGAACTGTTCATTTCTCAGGAGGGAGACGCAGTCTCATCTGCGAGCACTCTTAGGAAAAGGCAGGGGAGGGAGGGGAGGGGGAAAAATACCCTTGAACCTTTTATATCCCCATAAACAGGGGGAGCAGGCAAGCCTACTCGATAAAGAGGGCGTAGCGCTTTACACTCCAGAATGGGGGGAAAAAAGAGGGGGAGGTTGCTTAATTCTTTTCTGAATAATGGGGGGAGGGGAAAGAGAAAGGGGGTAGCTGGAATTCTCCTTAAAAAGGAAGAAAAAAGATTCTTTAACAATGGAACTTCCCATTTCGTGGGGAAAGGGAAAAAAGACATGCTATTAACTACTGACCAGTCCCGGAGGAAGGGTGACAAGAGGAAACGGAATTCATCTCCACATCATTCCTTCGGGCAAAAAAGGGGGGGGGGGGGGAAGGGGGTCGTTGTTTCAGAATAAAAAGGGGGGACATCTTAACTCTAATTTAAACGGGGAAGAGGAGAAACGTGACGGAGCTGGCGTTGCTCTGCTAGAAAGGAAAAAAAGGGAGAAGGAGGGGGAAAAAAGGAAGCACCAGTATCCTTTGGAAAGTTAAAACAAGGGAAAGAAAAGGGGGGATCAGGGCTCTCTGCAAAGAAGAGAAATACCAAGTACAAATTTTCTGATCGCATAAGGGGGGGGAGGAGGAAAAAGAGGGCGGTTTTTTTGCTCCCTGTCACAAGGGGGGAAAAGAGAAGAGGAGGGGGGGGGGTCTGTCTTTACTTACTTCAAGGGAGAAAATCCCGTCGATCATAGACTAGCGAAATGAGACAAAAAGGAGGGGGGGGGGAAGAAAGAGAAACGCCTTTTACCTCGGGGGAGGGAAATATCCAAAAGGGAAAAGGAAGGACTTCCACAAAAGAAGGAAAAAAAAAGGGAAAAAAATTCTTGGTCCGGTTTTCTGTGCCTGGCATGGGGAGGAAAAGGACGCTGTGAACTTAATGTGTTAAGGAAAAGTAAAAGGGGGGGGGAGGTTCGTCCTGCTTGTCTCTGTACCCAAAAGAAAGAAACCAAGACGACCTGCGCGTAGGGGGAAAGAGGAAGGGGGAAAGAAACTTATTTGGCCTTCATTAAAGGTAAGGGAGGAAAGGGGACGAGGAACTCTCTTTTCTTCTCAGAAGGGGCCCCATGAATTACGCTTAGAGAAAAGGGGGAGGGGGGGGGAGGAGGGGAGAGAGAAGCCCTACCACTTTGGCATGAAAAAGCGATAAGAAGGGGAGGGAAAATTGCGGAAATCTTTTCACATTATGGAGAGAAAGGAGGAAAAAAGCTTCCACACTTGGGAAACGGAGGGGGAAAAAAGAGAAATGTTCCACCCTTCCGCCACTCGGAAAGGAAAAAGAGGGGCTCCAGCTGTTCGATAAGGGAGGAGGGAGGGGGAAGCGTCTATATTCCAAGGGGGGGGAGTGAGGGTCAGATTCCTCACTTGAATAGGAAAGAACCCCAGGAATCTGCGAGCGGGCAGGGGGGAAGAGGGGAAAGGAAAGGAAAGCACCTGCCTTCACCAAAGGGGCATGATGTCGCTCCTGGGCGTATGGATAGGGAAGGAAAAAAAAAGGGCCGTATGAAGCCTGGGGTTCAAACCAAAAGAGAAGAAGAGAAGAGAGGCTCCCTGCACGTACTAATACTTGACCGAGAAAGGAAGGGGGGAAACTTCGAGGAAGGGGGGAGAGGAAGAGGCATTCTCTTCTCGAAAGGAAGAAGAACCTCCAATCCCTCCCCCGCTTTAAAGAGGGAAAAAAAAAACAACCCGGTCCGCCGCCCGAGAAGGCACGACTCTATACACTCGCTGATCATCACGCTTCAAAAAAAAAAAAAGGAAAGGAAAAAGGGTCGAACCTTATCCGGGAAAAAAAAATTGGCCGCTCTCCTGGGAAAGAAGGGAATCGCCTTCTCCATCGTAAAAAAGGGGGAAAGGGGGAAAAAAGAAAGGGCAGGCGATGATGGTGAACTGTGCGAGGCGAACTCCAAGAAAAGGTCGGCCCATGAAATTCCAAAAGGGGAAAACAAAGGGGGGGAGAGAAACCGAGTTGTAAATTACTGTAGACAACCGAAACAAGGAAGGAAAGGGGCCGTTACACGCTATTTACAAAAAGGAAAAAGGGCTGTCAGCATTCCACGTTCTGCTGAGGGGTGCCCGAAGGGAGGGGAAAGCCGCGCTCCCTGCGACCGGAGAGAAAAGGCCACGGACGAAGGAAAAAAAAGGAAAAACAACAACAACGGAGATTAGGAAAGAAGAGGGGATTTGCCCGTAAGGGAAGGGGAAGGGGGGGAGATGGAGGTGTATTCTCTTCAGAATGAAAGAAAAAAAGGAAGCCAGAACTTTTCATTATCAATACATGACGAGAAAGGCGACGTTCACGGCACCCTCTCCAGACACGAAGAAGGGGAAAAGAGGGGGAGGGACAAAGTAAATTCTACCACTCGGTTTCAGATAACATGGAAAAAGGGGGAAAAGTTTCATGTTCCTAAAGGGCGTGTGGAAATCTCTCACAGTTCAAGCATCTAAGGGGGGGGGGAAAAAAGAGGCACAAAATTTCTAAAGATGGGGGGGAGGGGCCAAGGTGGTGTTGTGAGTGCCGGCGAGGGGGGAAAGGGGAAGGGGGAAAGCCGCTGTTAATTGCTTGCGGGAAATAAATGATTAAAAAAAGAAAGAAGGCGGACCGGTTGATTGTGGCTCCCGACGACGAGAGGAGAGGGCGTGAGGCGAAATGACGAGAAAGGAAAAAAAAAAGAAAAAAGAGGGGAAGGAAAGTGGCAGCTCATTAATAGGTTACGTATAGGAAACGGGAAAAGGGGAAAAAAGGGGGCGGTAAATTCCCGGGGGGGCGCACTGTGCGACGCCGATCAATACCTCACGGAGAAGAGAAAAAGGAAGGAGGGGAGGGACTTCTACTTTAACGCTATCTTGAAAAAAAAGGAAAAAATGTTTTTTCTTTACCCTTTTCGAGCAGGGAAATAGTGAAACACTCGGACCTATGTGTTGGAAAAAAAAAAAAGGAGAAAAGGAGGAATATCCTAGCGCCTCAGGGGAAAGAGGGAAACTTCTTCTTTTTTGAAAAAAGGGAGAAGCGTTGCGGAAGGTTTGAACTGACGACGGGAAAGGGAAGCTTTTTTTTCTTCAGAAAAGGGAGAGGGTAAGAATGTGCCAGATTTCCTCAAGGGGGGGGAAAGGGGGGAGGGGGTCTGATCGGCTCTGATTGCACGGGGTAGGGGAGGGGAGAAAAAAAGATTTCCCCTACCTCCTGTTAGGGGGGGGGAGGCACGTGCTGATGATAAACAAGCGAGGGAAGAGGGAAGGGAAGGAAGAGAAAGTCCGTACGAATCCATAGTTCCGGAAGAAAAAAAGAGGGACGTCTGTCTCTTGTTCTCAACTCGGGGGGGGGGGGGGAAATGACTATCATTCCCAAGGATACAATATGAATAGGAGGGAAGGAGAGGGGGGGAAAGGAAATATTTCAATTCACTAACCCTACAATAGCTGGGGGGGGAGAAGAAAGAAAAGGGGGTGGCGTGATTTCCGATTCTATCTCAAAAAAAAAAAAAAGGGCGGAATCATGGCGCGCGAGTGTCCACGTCAAAAAACCCAAAAACCACCCAAAACCCCACCAACCGTGCCGAATATGAACAAGAAGGGGGGGGAGCGAGTCTATGATTCGAAGCGGTCGCCGGTAAAGGAAAAGAAGAGGGGAAGGAGTCACGCCAGACAAGCACAGAAAAAAGGGGAATCTCTCTTAAGCTTCTTGAGGGGAAAAAACGAAAGTTTTCCCGACCACGCCAGAGGGAAGGGAGGGGGAATTAGTGACCGGCTCCACGAGAAAAAAGAAAAAGAAAGACTTTTTTCGAGAAAAGGGTGCTTCGTTGAAAAAAGGGAAAAGGACAATTTGCCATTGGATAGCAGAGACAAGGCCAAGAAGGGAGGGAGGAAGGGAGGAACTAATTTTCCATTCGCGTTAGGGGGGAAGGACGATTCCAAAAAGGAGGGAAGAAAAATCCGCTTATGACACCCAGAACCAAAAGGAAAAGGGGGGGGACGCTCACTGTTTGGGGAGAAGAAAAGGGCAATCCCTCATAGGGACAGGGGGGAAGAAGAAAAAAGGTGTCCGACTTTCAAGGACATGGGGGGAAGAAAAAACAACAGAATGAACGTTAAAGGGGTATAATCTGCGAGGGAGAAAAAGGGGGGAGAAGGGAAAATTAATTATACTTCCGCGCGGGAGAGGGTTCTCTTATACCCTCCTCAAGATGGGAAAAAAGGGAAACCCAGATGTTTCCATTCTGGAGGGTAGAGATGGAAAGAAAAGAGCGCATCTAGTATTCTTCCGGGACGCAAAAGGGGGGAAAGGAAAAAAGGGTATTTGTTCCGCCCGAAAGAGAGAAAGAGTGCTCGCATATTAGATGCGCTGGGGGGGAAAAAAAAAAAAGACTGAGCACTGCCCCGTTCGGGAACAAAGAGAAAGGGAAAAAGGGGAGGAAACTACCCTCCACCAAAGTAGAGGGGGGGGAGCTGTGCATGCCCCCGGAATATCCGAAGGAAAAATAGAGGGAAGGGGGTTCATCATTCTTCTCAAAGGGGCGGGAAGGAGAAAGGAGTAATTGTTTCTGTGTCGGCGAAAAAGAGGTGCCGCAAACAGAGCCCGGAAAAGCGGAGGAGGGGAAAAGAAAAAGCCTGACATACTCCATAACGTGGGAAGGGGAGGAAGGCATTCGATATCTCTGAAAAAAAAAAAAAAGACAACGTAGCTGAGGCTAAGGTTCTTGGTTCCGCCTGAAAGAAAAAGGAAGAAAGGGAAGGGAAAAAAGCCCTATCCTATAGTAACCCACTCGTGAGGTGCTAAAAAGAGAAAAAGAAAAGGGGAAGGGTATAAGTTCTCGCTGTATATGACATCTGGGGAAAAAAAGTGGAACAAAGTTGCCCAGCAGAGTCCCCGTGTGCCAGTAAGCCGAGGAGGGGGGAGGAAAGGAGAGGGGGGGGGGGGATGAGGGGGTTGGGTCCTTAAATCTCTACGCTGCAATAAAGGAATCTCAAGAAGGAGGGGGAAAGGATTTGCAAGCTTATAGCTTTACTACCCAAAACGAAAAGGAAAAAAGGAAGCACTGAACACCGCGCGCTACCTGGCACAAGGGGGGGGGAAGGGAAGGGGAGGAGGGGAGAAGGATGCGGCGGTGACGCGAAAGAAGGAAAGGGCTCCTGACTCCTTCCTTGTCGAAAGAAGAGGGAAGAGTGGGTTCCTATCGTATCGGCGTGGGGAGGGAAAGGAAGAGGGTAAGCTGGTTTAACCCAGACCTTCACGAGCTACGGGGGGGGGAGGAAAAAGGAAGAGGAGAGGAATACGCCATCAATCATGGCAACGAGGAAGTGACGAATAACGCGTTGTGCCGAGAGGAAAAAAAAAAAACTGCAGTTTTCTGTCCGCACAAGAAAAGGGGGGAGGAAAGTGGACGGTTCCCCTTGCCAAGGGGAATATGGAAATCTCTAGTTTCCAGCGGTAATATGGGGAGAGGAGAAAGGAAAAGAGCTAACGAAACTTTAAACGGAGAGGGGTTTTGAAGGAAAAAAGAACCTCCTGTTAAATTCTGGACTAACAGTCGGGGGTTGTTGCGGGAAAAAAGATAAAGAAGGGAAAGGAACGACTTGAGTAAAAGGAAAGGGAGGGAAAAATACCCTTTAACTTGGGGGAGAGAAGGGGATCGGTAAGGCAGCCTACTCGATCAGAGAGGAGGAGGGAGAGAGGAAATCCAGAATTGTAAACATCTGGGTTTCAGGGACGGGAGGAGGGTCGGATCTGGTGCGTCGAAGAAAAGGGGCAAGCCTTTGTAGTAGCGGAAAGTAGAAGGAAAGAGAAGGGGGAAGAGCAGCTTCTTAACAATGGAAAAGTCAAGGAAGGAAAAAGGGGGAAAAGAATGCTATGAAATACTGACACAGAAGAAAATGGAACTCTGAGGATGCCGGGAAGGAGGGGAGAAAAAAATCAGTTCTGCAGGAAGGGGGGGGATTTTGTTCTTGGGGGAAGGTAACTGCCAGCGGATCGGCGGACTGGGAACAGAAAAGGGAAAAGGGTTCCCCTCCGAATGGGGCTGGAAAAAAAAAGGACTGCTATCCCAATGGCAACCTTTTAAGAAACGCAAGCAACCATGAGTCTGGAAAGGGAAAAGATGGGAGATTCTGTTTTTATGAAAAGGGCGGAAAGGAAGGGGAAATCACTTACACATTTCTGGGAGGCGTGGCTCGGGAAAATCGCGGGGGTTGGGAAAAGAAGGGCAAAGAGCAGAGAGATCAATCTTGCCACGAAAGGGAGGAAGGAACTTCACTGAGGAAAGAAAGAAATCCTTCGAATCATAGACGAGAGAAGTAGAAAAAGAGGAGAAAGAGGGTAAATATCTGCACGCCGTGAAGCGCTCTAAAGGAAAGGGGGGGAGGGAGGGGAGCGACATCTTAAATTCACGAAAAGAAGAAAAAAGAGGTGCCACATCATTCTTTTCCGTTTTACGGGGGGAAGGGAGGAAAAAGAAAGGTTAGCTGTTAACTTCATTTTTAACTTCACGAGAAGGTGGAGAAGGGGAAGGGGAGGGGAAATGCTGTGCTCTTTTACACAAAAAGAACAAAGAACGCCCTTCGCGTATGGCAGTAAAAGAAGGAAAAAAGAAGGGGGGGGGAAGGACGGTTCCTTTAATGGCATCTGTTTCAGATATACTGGAGGGGGGGGGGGGAAGTCTCATCATCCACTCCAACCAGGAAGTACGCTTCGCGAACGGCGTTGAGGGGGGAAAGGCGGGGGATGCTTAAAGGAAAAAAAAAAAAGAAAAGGGAAAAGGGCGTACACTTTTTCATCCTATCGAGAACGAAAACCTGATCCGGAGGAAAAAGGGGGGGAGGAAATCTTTCACTTCTGGAAAAAGGAAGACATTCTGAACATCGGAAAAAAAAGGGAAAGGGTAGTCCGTCACATCCACGCTCAAAAGGAGGAGGGAAAAGGAAGAAAAGCGATCTCCACCCTTTTACAAAAAAATCGAGGGAAGGAAACTCTTCCCAGTGAAGGGCTGCAGCGTCGGATATTCCAGAAGGGAGGCGAGGGGAAAACATATATTCCGAGAGTGTTGAAAGGATGGAAGAAGGGGGGCCCGCACCCATTTACTCGTCTCGAACCCCCTTCTAAGTCGAAGCAAAGGGGACGGGGAGAATGGTAGGTCATGATGTCCGCCGGGGGAAGAAGAAGGGGGGAAAAAGACGAAAGCCTGTTTCCTCCAAAGGGAAGGGGGGGGGAAAAAGAAGCGCATTCGGATCCTCACGGGGATCAAAAAGAAGGAAAAAGGGAAAGGGGACCCTCTTCATCGCGAAAAGTCGCCGAGGGAAAAAGGGAAGGGTTCTCGTTCCGATCCACTCGGAAAAAACCAAAAAAAAAAAAGGACACGATCCCGCTCGTCGGAGGGGAGAAAAAAAGAGGGAAAAAGATAGCCATCTGGCACGCTCTACACTCGCTAAGAGCCTGGAAAAGAAAAAAAAAAAATTCCCGTCAACCGGGAAGCGCCTTAATCACCACCACAAAACCAGGGAAAAAAGGAGAGAGTAGAACTTTTTTTTGAAAAAGGAGGAAGGAGGGAACTGTGCGCGATGCTACCAAAACAACACGCCACTAAAAAAAAAAATGGGAACACCAACACTCTCGCTTGTTTAGAGAAAAAAAGGGGAGGGGGGAAGAGGGGAGGCAACAAGCGCGGCCACCCCGCAGCAAGGAAAAAAGGTACCACCGTTTTTTGAAGAGCGCATGCCAGTTCTGCTGATGGTTGGGGGGGAAGGGAAAAGGAACGGACGCGCTCCTGCGGTCCACAAACAAAAAGAAAAAAAAAACAATCCAAGACTAAGGAAAGGGAAAAAAAACGAGGAGGAGGAAAAGATAGAGATTCGAAGGAAGAAGGGGGGAGTGGGAGGTGGGTGAGCGGCCGCATGGGGAGCGCAGGGGCTTGAGAAAGAAAAGGGAGGAAAGAAGACATTACTCGAAAAAAAAAAAAAAAAAGAAAAAAAAATAAACCCTTTACATTCGTTTAAAGGAAAAAGAAGAGAAATGGAGGGTGGGCTCTCTGTTCTTTACTAAGGAAATTAAAGGAAGAAAGGAGGGAGTGGTTTTCAATTTTTTACATTTCATGGGGGGAAAAGGTAGCCATCGCGCACAGTTCCCGGAAGAGAAGGGAAGGGGGGGACAAAAGAGAGGCACAAAATTCAAAGGAGTTTATAGAGAAGGGGGGGGGGGAGCCGGCGCGGTAATTTTGACCAGGAAAAGGGTAAGGGCTGCGGGAAAGCCTGATGATGAAAGAGGGGGGAGGAAAAAGAGGCGGAGCGTGCTGACCTTTTTATGGGTTGAGGACGGGGAGAGGGGGGGAAAAAGGAGGTGTAGTTATTTGGCGTTTATTAGAGAAAAGAGCACGTCACCTGAACGGAAAGAAGGGGAAAGGGGAAAGAGCATTAATATTGTCACGTATTCGGAAAATTCAGGGGGGGAAAGGAAGGGGGAGGAAGGGAAATGTTGTCCTTTAAATTCCCGGGGGGGGGGGGGGGGGGGGTTTTTTAGTAACCCCAGCAGGATAGGGGGGGTGGAGAAGAAGATCAATACGCCCTCTACATCATGGGACCAGAAGAAGGGAGGAGGGAGGGACCGCTAATCTATTTTAGAAGAAAAAATGGGTCTGGACACTGCTATTCAAGATTAAAGGGGAGGAAAGGGAAGATAGGATAGATGTTTTTTGTCAAAAAAAAGAGGGGAATATCCTACTCTTCCGCAAAGTGAAAGAAATGGAGCAACTTCTCTTTGTTGGGAAAGGGGGGGGGGGGGAAAGAAGAGGGAGGGAAGTGGAATGACTTCGTTTGATGCTGGATCAAAGAAAAAGAAGGGGAGGAAATTGTTACTCTCTTTACGAAGGAGGGGGGGAAGAAAAAGGATTCATTTTTGGTCTTTTTGGAGGAGAAGAGAGAAGGGGGTATGATAGAGCTACGATTATCCCTTATGGACCCTAAAAAAAGAAGGAGGGGAGGGGATGATGATAATACAATCGCGTTCCTCGAAAGAGGAGAAAGGACGAAGCCCCTATGGGGGAAAGGGGAGAGAGAAATACGAGAAGGGGGTCGTCTTGTTCTCGTGGCGCCACCGGGTGGGGGAAAAAGAAGGAAAAAAAGAACAAGATTCTCGTGAATTAACCATTAAGGGGAAAAAGGGGAACGAAACCGACAAGAATGCCTGTGGTCACGATGGGGATGGGGGAGAAAAAAAGGGGGGGGGGGGGAGGGGGGGGAAATGGAAGAGAGACTCCTCGACGCGCTTCGGATCATGGCGCGCATGGAAGGAGAAAGGGGGGGGAAGGAGAGAGGAGAAAGGATCTCTTCCTATGAGAGGAAAAAAAAAGAAGAAAAGCACACGTCTTTGTCAGATTTGATGAGAGAGGAGGAGGGGGAAAAAAAACAAAGAAAAGTTTTCCCTATCCACCCATATTCCGAAGCAAGAATGGGAGGAAGAAAGAGGAGGGGAGAGAGCCCCTGAGAAACAATACTCCCGAAGGGGGGAACTTTGCTTCTTTTTTCCACCGCTGATGGGGGGGAGAGAAGGAGAAAAGAAAAGCTCTTTCACTTTGAATCTAGAAGCAATAGGAAAGATATTAAAGGAGGAAGGGGGGGGACGCCGATCCTCTTTCAGAGAAGACTCTTATGAAAAGAAGAAAACACGTTAAAGGGGGAGAAATGAGGGAAGTCATCCCTCTAAAGGACAATCCTCCTTAAAAAGTGAGTATTTCATAGCATGGTGAAAAAGGGAAAAAGAAAAGATGACGTTTCCATTGTTAAGAAAGGAAAAAACGGCGTAGGCTTTAAGAGAAGGAAAAGGGTTTGTAGATCCCCAGAGAAAAAGTATCTTCGTCTACCCTCCAAGAGGGAGGGAAAAAAGGGAAAGGAAACAAGATTTTCCCTTCCTGGAGTGGGGACGCGAAGGAAAAAAGGGGAGGAAGGGGACGCTACCACTTCCCCTGGGGAGAGCCAGGTTCCCTTTTGTATTTGTGTAAGAAAAAAAAGGGGACACGGGGGGCCTCAAATTGGCTCGCTATAAATGCTCGGGGGAAAAAAAAAGGGGGAGGCAATGCCCCGTTCGGGTCCCATAAGGGAAGATGAAAACTACCCGCCCACAAAAATATCTCAGGGAAAAAAGGGAAGGGAAGGAGGGGTGAAGGACACGCTTAACTCATATTAACGAGGAAGGGAGAAGGATCTTCAAACTTTTCTTTTGGGGGGGAAAAATGAGCAGGTGCTTTTCGCGAAAACAGGAAAGGGGGGGGGGGACGGAAAACGATCCGTCAACTCGCTTATCGCAGTGGGGGAGCTAAGAAAAGGAAAGGGGGGGGGAGGAGAGGTGCGTCTTCTCGATCTATGCGAAAGAAATCCATGAGCTGATGCTTAAGTTCTGGGGGAGAGACGAAAAAAGGAAGGAAGAAAAAAGAACGATAAGATATTAACCCACGCGTTGACAGGCTCAAGTATAGAAAGGGAGGGGAGGGGGGGGGGGGAAGGTTCCTCGCTGGTAGGACATCTTTTTCAAAAAAAAAGAAAGAGTCCCCGTGGTGCCCGTAGGCGTCTCGTGTTCAGGAGGGAAAGAAGAGGGGGGGAAGGAAAGAATAAGCTTGCAAATACAGAC
>Ga0179593_1356677_pt1 | contig 14479 bp, 24 predicted proteins | sample CZODoug2_1_08_16_FD_185931 | JGI IMG/M metagenome (GOLD analysis project Ga0179593, IMG submission 185931) | Vadose zone soil fungal communities from Angelo Coast Range Reserve, California, USA - CZODoug2_1_08_16fungal (PacBio error correction) | ecosystem: Environmental > Terrestrial > Soil >...
AGAAAGGGAGAAGGATAGAAGGCTAAAAAAGAGTCATTCGATAAAACTCAAAACAACGGAAAAAAAAACATTTCGAAGCTCATGGTAGGACGAAAAAACTCCTCACCGGGAAAAGAACCACAGGAAAAGGTCGGGCAAACCAGGAGGGTTAAGTCCCACGGGGTTTTGTTTCGGTTTCGCCACCCAAAGCACAAAACTTTTTAGCGGAGGGGAAGCGAACGGCAAAAAAGTTGACCCTTCCCAAAAAAAAGGGTTTGCCGACAGAGAGGAAGTATGTCACAGGCAGAAGACTAAACGGGAAATCCAAAAGGGGAGGGGAAATGGGGTCAAAAAAAAAAAAAAAAAGTAATTCACGGGGGGGAAAAATCAGCGAAAAAGGGCGAAAAAACCCAAAAAAGCTAGACCGAAAAAAGCTCAAGGAAAAGGTACGCAGACGCACGGCAAGAAAGGCGAAAGAATGGGGCGCTTGCCCTGGAGGAGGCTAAAAAAAAAGGGAAAAAAAGCAATTGGGAGAACACGACCTCCCAAATCGATTGAAAAAGGGGGGGACAACCAGCAACAATAGGTTTTCAAAGGCAAACAATGAACGGACAGGTTCTGAAGAAGCAAACTAAAAGGGAAGGAGGGCACCACAAAAAAGACAAACCAAAAGGAACGGGGGAAGGAATCACTCGACGAGAAAAGTCGCAGGGGGCAAAATATTCCCGTACCCAAGACAAGCAGGGGGGGGAAAAAAAGTAAATTTCAAAAAGCGAGAGGGGAAGGGAGGCATCTGAAAAGGGAAGCCTACTTACAAATAAAAGGGAGTCTATGAGCAGTGGGGGGGCCTCAAGGAGGAACGGAAACGGGGGAAAAAAAAAGCATTGAATAATCAGTAGTGAGAAAAAAGTATCCTGTGGCCCGCATAAAAAAGGGGGTCTGGGGGCGCATGGGGGACTGAAACTTTAAAAAAATGTAAAGGGCCGGGAAAGGGGGAGGAAAAATAGCAACCATCACCAAAAAAAAAGAATTCGTTCAGCAGCCCAAAACCAACGGAAAACCAACTGGGAAGAGGAGCGGAAAAAGCTCAAAAAAAAAATCAGGGGGGGGGCGGGGAAGGCACTGGAAAAAACCAAGACAGAAAAACGGGCCCGGGGAAAAACAAAAATGTGAGTATGAAGCGAAGTTACAGCAAAGGAACAAAAAGAGCGATCACAGGGAGACCAAAGGCAAAGAAACACATTGACTGATGGCTAGCCAAGAACAAAAAAAGATAATTCCTACGAAAAGACTGGGCGCGAAGTCAGGAAAAGACTCCATGAAGGAAAGGGGCTCGGGAAAACGGATCCTCGGAGAAAAGGGTTAATAGAAAGGAAGCTGAAACGAAAAGAAAAACAAACCGCTCTGTGAAGCTGGTAAGGGGTCACCAGCGACCTTTGCCCCTCACTCTCTCGGGATGGGCAGGAAAGGAAACGAGGGAAATAACTCCGCTCTTATTCGCCCATTGAGCTGGAACTCGGAGACAAAAAATGTCCTAATCGAGGGGGCGCGTGGCCACCCACTGGGGGGGGGTCGCAAAAAAGAAAAAAATTTCCGTACGGATGAAAAAAAGGTGATTTTAAGGGGAAGACCTCGCAGAAAAGGTTCAGAAAAAGAAAAGGTCATCAATGTTCCATGAAAAAAACACCCCAACCCACACCCAGAGAAACCAACTACCCAAAGCAAAGACGATTTGAAAAAACTCAAAAAAAAAAAAAAACGCCTAAAAAAAAAAGTCTGGGTCGGAAAAGGCCAGTAGGGGTAAGAACTAAAAGAGTAGTTTCTTAGATCACGGGACGGAAAAGGGAAAAATTGAAAAAACAAGAGGAACACCGAAAAAGGCTGATCTTTAGGGATGAAAATGAGGGAGTAGCGCGGATGGGTGCCACCAAAAGGGAGAGAGGTGTACAAAATAGGGGAAGGAGAACGGGCGGGTGTCTAATGGATCACCAGGGAAAAAAATAAATCAAAGGTTCGGAGGGACGGAAAAAGTCCCTTTGCAATCAGAGAGAAAAACAGCAAGGGCGTCAGGGGAGGTGGAAAAAAGGGTAGGATGCCAAGGTAAAAAGTAAAAAGGGTGTTACTGATAAAAATCGAGAGAAGGAGGAAAAGAGGCCCCGGCATCAATGGGGCATGGGGGGGATCACGTCAAAAAAAAACAAATCATAAGAAAGGAGATTTCAAAAATCGCAAAAACTATAGAGGGAAAAGGGGGAAAAGAGGGAGGAACGTTGGGAAAAAGAGAATAAGAAGGAAAAAAAGAGTGGCCAAGAAAAAAAAATTAAACCAGAAAAGGGGGGTAAGTTGAAGAGGGGGGGATGAAGAGGACCGATGTTGGGAAAGGGAAAAAAGCGGTGGTTGGCCAGATTTTACAGGGGAAAGAAGCGGGCCTCAAAAAAAGAAAACAGACCTGCACAAAAACACCCCGGGTCATTCAGAAAAAAGAGGGAACAAAGAGGCAGGGCAAGAGTGACTTTTCAAAACAAAGGATAGGGAAATGGCACGGGGGGGGGAAAACAGCCAAAAAAAATCAAAGGGGGACAAAGACACCCTTTACAAGGGGAACACGCGCGATTGCAGAAGGGAGACGCAAAAAAAAAGAGCACTGGGTGAAAAGGAAGAGAAGGAGGTGCCAAGAAGGAGACATCAGCAAACGCGAGAAAAACACCAACAAACGGATGCGAAAAAGGAGAAGGGGGAGAGAGGTTTGAGGTCTCACCAGAGAAAAGATTGCACGCAAAGGGACGTTGAAAGGGGGAAAAGGAAAATCGGAAACGAAAAAGAACGTTGCAAAGTGAGAAAGGGAAAATGGGCATCTGGCAATTGATATCCAGGAAAAAAGAAGAGGGAACCTAGTGGTGGAAAGAGGGGAGGGGAACGTGGGGGCAGGTGGACAGCCTATCAAGGAACACTCTCTAAAATCCAAAAAATAGGACAGAAAAAAAGTGGTCAAATCCTAAAAACAGTCAACGGGGAGGGGGAAGCCGAACCCCAAGAGAAAAAGGAAATTCACAAGAGAGGACAAAAAAAAAAAAAAAAGAAGGGAGAAAGAGAACACTGAAAAACCAGTGCCAACAAGGGAAAAAAAATTGCAAAGCCCAAATTTCAGAAGTGAGTGGCCTGGAGCCAGGTCAGAGGGGGGCGTGGGGAAACTGAAGAATTGCCCATGACTAAGGAGGAACCCGTTGCATGGATCACTGGGAAAAAGGTCAAAAAAAAAACGAATAGGCCAAAAATCAGACAGGTAAGGCAACAGACAACAGTTCGGACATAGGACACAGACGGGCATCGGCAGGGACGAAATGGAAAGAACGGCTGAAAAAAAAAAAAGGGTGGTGTGAGGGTGAAAAAGAGTGGGGGGGAACAGGGGAAAGATTGAAGAAAGGAACCATCAAATGGATTGTGAGAAAGGAGGGGGACCCGAAAAGTTTGACATCAGGGGTGGAAAAACCAGAAGCAAGGGGGAAATACACGAGAAGGACCTACATTTGAGGGGAGAAGGATTTCAGAAAAAAAACTTGTCAGGTCCCGTTGAATCGAGAAAAAGAGGGGAGAGAGGAAAAGAGGCGAGGCCGGGGGAAGCAGGGGGGGGAAAAATGTTGGTTTTTTTGGAAAAAATCGCAAGGGGGGGGCGTTTGGGAGAGTAAAAAGGAGATCAATGCAATTGAGAAAGGAAAAAAGTGAAAGGGACGACCCTTCAATGGCAATCCACCGAGGGGGTGGGAGAAAAAGGGGAACCATTGAAAATCGCCTCTAGAAAGAAGAGTCTGGCAGAAAGACATGCTCAAAGGGAAGAGAAGAGGGGGGGTATTTCTCAGGGAAGAGGAGGCCCTCGAAAATAAACTAGGGGGGAAGGAAGAGGGGGTCAAAGACATCACTCAGGTGTCAGGAGCAATCTGGACTCACAAGGAAAAAGGGAGGCGTCCAGGAGCGCAGAAAAAGAGCTCTGAAAGACGGTCGGAGAAAGGAAGGGGCGGGAAGGTAATCCTTGGTTCGGCTTGCAAATAGCACAAACCAAAAAAAGGGACGTGTAGGAGAGGGGCAGGTCTCAGAAACATAGGGGGGAAAAGTAAAAGGTCCCAGTGTGACGCAGGAAAAACAATGGTGTGGAAAGTTCGAGGTGGTGGGGAAAAGACCAAGGGTGGGAAGGCGGTGGGGGGAAAATAAGCAAAAAAAAAAGAGGGGAAAGGGAGGACGGGGAGGGCGGCTACCAAAGGGTAGCGCCGGGAGGATGAATGGAATGGGGGGTGGAACCAGAAGTGTCTCACTGAACTCTTAATGGAAAAGGGAAGGCACTCCCACGACCGACTCCAAGGAGGAGTTCAGAAAGAATCTAATAGGGAAACACGAGGAAATGGTTCAAAAAGGGAAAAGGTTTGACCCAGGAAGGAAAGACGGCCGGATTCCCTACCTTAAGGACGGAAGGGGGAAAAGGTATTCGGATCCTAATTGCTGAAAGAAGAAAGGGCTGAATGTGAAAAGGGAAATGCCCAGCAAGGGGGGACAACGGGCAAAGGAAAAAGGACATCAAAAAAATTACAGTCGGGAGAGGCGAACGAAGCGAAAGGGGGGAACGGAAAGAAGCACGGCTTAAAAAAACGGGGGGGGCGATTGTAGCTAACATGGAATTCATCCAGTCCGTGTAGCCCAGGAAAAAAAAGAAAATGGACGGTAAAAAAAGGAAAATCGAGAGGAGGGACCTTGAAGAACTCCTAAAAGAGAAGGGGAGGAAAGCCAACGGAAAAAGGTCCGCGTCAGAATCCGTACCACGGCCAAAAGGGAAAGGGAAGTGTGCAGGGAGTAGGTGAAAAATATGGACTGAACGGTAAAAGAAAAAATTCTGAGGGGAGGAGGAAATATGGAAAAGTCTTCCAAAAAGTTCGATCGTGGGAAAAGAGGGAAAGACCCAGGCAAAGAAAACTGCACTGGGGGGAAGGGGAATCGGGCGAGAGGAGGAAGGCGGAAAAAAAGGGGTGGGAGAAAAGAACAGATTTTTGCAGAAAAGCTAAGGGAAACGACTGCGAATATCATACCTTAGAGCCGCAAGAAAAGGGAAAGTCGAGAACTTCTTTCCGAAAAAGGTGCAGTGAGAGGAAAAAAAGAGATTCCACACGGTTCCATGTAGAGAAGAAAACGAGAAAAAGGAACAACAAAACTGGAGTATGAGGTAAAAAAAAAGAGTTGCGAAGAGAGATGATTCTGAAGCGAGGGAACAAAACGGGCAAGGCGATATGAAAGAAAGGGGCTCGGCCCTGGGACATATATCTGAAAGGAGATTAACCAAAAAAGGACGAGGGTCTGGTGAAAAAGAAGAGGGCTTTGAGGAAAAAGGAAGGTTCCATTGGGATAACAACATTTTGAAATATAAAAGGAGGACGCACAAAAGGCGGCCGCAAATGTGACAAACGCAGATCTTACGGGAAGGGAAAAACGACAAGAGGGAAGGAAAACGGCCACATCCGGAAATTGAAGACAAAAGTTTACAGTTGGGAAAAGGACAAGTGACATAATTCACGCAAAAACAAAAACCTTCAATGCCTGCTTTTCAAAATGGCAAAACGGGTACGAAACCGTGGAGAAGAACAAAAAGAGGGAATAGAACTGGGGGGGGGCAAAACCAAAAAGAGCGAAAAAATGAAAGTCCTGAAGAAAAGACACGAAGAAGCTCAAAAGAGAAGTGAAACCTTGTTTGCGAAAAGGGAGAATAAATGGGGGGGGAAAAACGAAAGAAGAAAGGACTGGCAGGCGATCTCCGCCAACCAAAAGGTAATGACTTGAATCGAAGAAAAATGAAAGCCCTTGGGGGGCGCTGGCTGAAGAGACAGAAAGACGAGTTGACCCTTTGGGAGTCGAAGGGGAAAAAAAAAAGTCAGGCAGGATCAATTTTCAAAGAGGGAGAATCTTCAGGAGGGCAACTGGATGGCAACCTTACAAAATGAAAATGCGACGATGGGGGAGGGGGAAAAGACCGCGAGAGGAAAAGTGGAAAAAAAAACGGTTGATCGGCCCCGGCAAGTGATAAAATTAGAAGGGGGTGGAGGGAGACAACAAGAGAAAAGGGGGCCCGCAGTTTGGGGGGGGGGGAAACGCGAGATGGACAAAAAGGAAAAAAGGGGAAAAGGGACCGTGAAAAAAGGGGATCACCAGGGGGAAAAAAAAAAGGAGAAGTAAGAGCGAAAACATGAGCTCGCCACGGGGTCCTTGGGAACAAAAACTACAAATAAAAGTTTGGGGGGGAAGTATGGGTGGTGTAAGAAACCTCATGACACAGGGGGGAGGAAAACAAATCGGCAGGAAAACAAGGGTGAAGAATAAAGAAAAGGGGAACCTGATCCAGATGAAGGGATAACGCGGGGGGCAAGGGAAAAGAGCCAAAGGGGGGATGAACGCCGCACAAAAAAAAGGGCGTGCAAAAAAAGAAAGAATTATCTAAGGAGGAAAAAAGAAGGAGCCTAGGAAGAAAACTCAAAAATGAGCAAAACGCAGACAATCAAGGTGGAAGAGGAGAATCGACGAAAAGAGAACACAAAAAACCGAAAAGCGGCGGGGAGGAAGCGGGACCAGTGCAAAACCGGGAAAAGAGCGACGGGGTGAGGGCCAGAAAAAAAAAAAAAAAGAGAAATAAAGCAAAACACGGGGGAAAAGTAGGCCTGGGAAGGGAGTGAAGCAGCGGGGGGGGGAAATGAAGGTCACCGGGAAAGGGTCCTCTGTCAAAATGGTCACCCTAAAAATAACCTTGAAGGCGGGAGGAGGGCAAAAGTGATAAGGGAAGAAAGAATGTAAGAATGAGGTCGCCGAAGGTGTTCCTTGCCGACAAGAAAACTAATCCAAAAACCAGAGGCAAAGGGTCAATGGGGGAAAAAAAAGAAAAAACTACGTAAACCGCGGGGCAAAAAAGCATCCGAATGGTAATCTATGTATCTTTCACAAGGAGGAGAAAAGTGAACGAGAAAAAGGTAAAACGTCAGTCCCGCAATCGAAAAACAGGGAAAGGTTATCTTTGATGTGAACCCAAAACGAGGAAAAGGGAGTCCACCTGAGAGAGGGGGAAGGAAAAGGGAAGGGAAAGAGGGAGGGGAAAAGTGACGAAGGGATCACCAGAACAAATTATCACAAACTGTTAAAGCGGGCGGGGAAAAAGAAACTCACACAGAGGGGGACGAACGGCAACTGCAAAGAGGAAGTGGCAGGAAAAGGTAAGGGCAAGTGAAAAAAAAAAAATGTGGCATACTGAGAAAAATCAAAAAAAGGAGGGAACTTAAGTCAAATAATTGGGAAGGGGGGGGGAGATCTAAACGCCAAAAAAAAGCGAATCAAAAGGGGAAACGAAAGGAAATCACGAGGAAAGGGAGAGGCATGCGACTTTAAAGACAGCTTAAAAAAGGAGGCACCAACCGAAGAAGCCTACAGAGGTGAAGAAAGAGGGGGTTAAAGAATTTCATCGAAGGAAAAGTGTCAGAAGGGGGAAAAAAAGCGTCGGGGGGAAAAAGGGGAAAGGTCACTAAATGAGGAGAGGTCAACTACCACCAACGGGTTACACCTGGAAAGAAATCGGGGGTAAGGCACAAAAAAGAAAAGGGGGCTTTTAAAACGGATATGGCAAGATTAAAATAAAAAGTAAGGGGAAAGCCGGGAATCTCAAGTGTGAAGAAAAAAAAGGGAGGCGCGCCCCGGTCACTGAATCAAACAGAACCCGGGGTTCATGCTCTCATAAGGGGGCGAAAACCGGAACATTGAGGGGAGACAAAAAGATGATATCAAAAAAAAAAAAAAAAGAGGAGAGAAAAGAGAAAGGCTGGGCGAAGGGGAAAAGGGTTCGAACCTAGGAAAAAGGGAAAAACGACAAGGGCGGGGGGGAGGGCACAGGACGGAGCGTCCGACGTGTGGGGCAGAAGGAAAAAGGGGAGGAGATACCCAAAATTGGTTCATCTGGAAAAAAAAGGGAAAAGACGGTCTTGGAAACAAACAGCTGGGGGGGGGAAAGTGAAGAAAGGGGGGGGGGGGGAGGGTGAGCTTACGAGGAACGCCAGTCGAGAAAAATCCGAAGAAACTTACAATGCGAAAAAAACAGGAAGAGGGAATATCAACCCCGATTCAAAAAGGAGGAGCCAGGACCAATAGAGGGAGGAAACTATCTCAAAGGAAAAGGAAAATGGGGAAAGGGACCGAAACTGTGCTCACCTCAAGGGAGGAAAGGGAAGTCGAAATCAACAAATGCAGGGGAGGGTTGCAGAAGTAATCACAAAATGGGAAAAATGAAAAAAAAACAAAAAATTACCCGGAGTGAGCGGGATTTGCCAAAAGAAGTAGGACCAAAAAAAACCTACCACGGGGGGATGAATGAAAAGGTAGGCGACATAGGGGTACGAATAGAGGGAGAAGATAAGGAGCGGAGTGAGGGGGGAAGGGAGTACGGGGAGGGAGGATAAAGAAAAGAGGAGGAGGAAGGAGTGGGAGAGGAGCTGATAGGGAGGGAAGCGAGGTAAGAGGAAGCGAGTGGAAGTGGTCTGAGAGGACAGAGGTTTAGGAGGAGAGATTACGAGTGCCGTCTACTCTACGCTGATCGTTTTGCGTGTTGAAGGAGTCCCGGTCTAGGGTCGGCACCGGAGTGTGTCTCCGATTGGCTATCTAAACTTGGAGAACCATCATCCAACAAAAAAGGAGAGTCTCCATTTCTATCCAGGGGTATTATACAAGGGAGGAAGCTAGATACAATTAGCAAATTGGGATGTCCTAAACAATAAATCGACTTCTTCCTAACTCTCTATAGAGGGGGGAATACTTAATCTGGGAAAACTATTGCGTATTCAAGGTGGGAAAGGACACGTGAAGGAAGCAACTGAAATGGCTGGCGGGGACGGGGAAGGGAGTGAAGGGGTGAATAGAAAGGGGCGAGGGTGGAAAAGGAAAGGGGGGTAGAGAAAGAGGGTGAAGAGGAGGCAGGAAGGAGGAAAAGGAACAACTGACGCAAGGACGGGCAAATACGCACGGTTTGAATGCGCAGCTGGTACGAAAAGGGGTGTGAGTTGATATTTGTTGGAAACCTGGGGAAGGAAAAAATGGTGAAGAAGAAAGTGGGGAGAAAAAGATAAGAGAGGGACCCGGCCGAAAGGAGCAGTTACGAAAAATAAACGCCGGGTTAGATAGGGACGCAAAACGGGGGAGGGAAAAGAGGGTCGTTGAAAAGAAAAAGAAGACGAAGAAAAAAGGGGGGAGTCAGACAGAGCACGAAGGGAAGGGGTTCCGGGGGGGGAGGTTTGGGAAAGTGAGGACATGGGGGGAGGGGGTGGGATTAAGTCTTTTCAAAATGCAATGGGGAAAGAAATCGGAATGAAAAAAAAGCCAAACAAAGAAAGGGGGCAGACAAAAATAGAAAGCCTCTGGGAGAAACAAGGGGGGTACTCGGACTCGGGAAGGGAAAACGTCCCGAGCCCAAAACCTGGGGCAACAGGAAAGGAAGGTCCAAAAGGAGGAAGAGGGGCGGAGAAAACCATCCTCACCAAGCGTAAAAAAAAAAACAGGTCCAGAGAAACTCGGCGTGGGTGAGGAAGAAATTCAAATCTTGAACAACGGGAAGGGAGGAAAGGAGCCAATGGTTGGGGACCGCCAAGAAAAAAGCTCAGATCAAGCTAAAGAGAGGACTGCAGTCAGCTTGGGGGGTTAATGGGGGGAACATCCAAGAAGGGCGGAGGGGGAAGGGGGAGCGTCCAGAAAAAAAAAAGAGGGGGGGGGGCCGAGATGACGCTTGGAAGCAGGGGAAAAGTTTACGCGATTTTGGTGGAAAAACAAAAAAACCAAAAAAAAAGGGGGCGAGGGGGGGGGACAATACAACCCACAGACGAAATGGCAGGAAAAAGGAAAACAGGGGCGCAGCACTCCAGGCGAAACTGGAGTTTTGATGGGGGGGGGGGGAAATTTTTTAGAACATCCAAAAAGCTGCAAACGGGGGAAAAGTGAGCGGACGAGCAACACGCCGGCACAGGCCGGGTTGATGAGGGAAAAAAGACTCATATCACGCCCGCAGAAAGAAAATTGTTTGCCCCCGGAACCACAGAGCAAAGGAGGTCCTAACCAAAGGCCATAGACGAAAGGGGGGGAGGGCGCAAACGAAAGGGAAAGCCACATGAAGACCAAATAGGGGAGTTAGAAGAACACGGGGCAAAAGGGTCCCAGACCTGCCCACTCTGAGGAAAAAAATAAGAGGGGGCCAGAAAGAGAACCGAAAATGAATGCAGGAAAAATTCACAGGGGAAACTCGTGTTGGAAAGGGTAAAGAACATTGACAAAAAAAAAAAGCAGCTAGACCTAGCCGAAAGGTGGGGAAAAGGGGTCAAATGATGTCCCCCTAGGACGGAGGGGGGGGGAAAAACGGACATAAAGGATCCATTGTCAGGGCAAATCAAGACCATTTCCGAGGGATCGCGGCCCAGGTCTTCAATGAATCAAAAGGAGAAGGGTGAGGAAAGGTGGAAAAAAAAAAAGGACTACAGGAAAGGTAAGGATAAGTATCGAAAATACAGGGCCGGGGGTGAGGAGAAGAGTGGAAAAACGGTAATCGAGAGCAGGGCGCAAAAAAGAAAAAATGGACTGGGAAGAGGGGGACAACGTACGACGGAGAAAAGTTGTTGCCAAAACGAACGAAAAAGGGGGGGGCCAACAGAAACGGAAAACAGAAAGGGGGAAAATTCCGGATTCGCCCTGGAAAGAAACACGAAGTGAGAGTCCCCATGCCTACGAGAGCAGGGATATCAAAAAGAAAAAAGCAGGAGCATAGAAATAATCTTAAACAAAAACACAAACGGGAAAGAGGAAGGAAAAAACACTAGAGGATGCCCAGAACTGGAACACTCCTAAACCGCTAAAACAAAAGAAGGGGCCTCCCCTTTCATGGATTAAGAGCAGACAAACGATGCTCCACAAGCATTAAGAGACAGCTCGTATGCCCGGTGAGGCAGAAGACCAAAAAAACTTTTGGGGGGTCAAAAAGAAACGGCAAAACGGAAGCAAAGACCCCTCAGAACAATCAATGTTTGACTTCATTGGGCTCAACTACAAGAAAACGATTCGCAGACGACTTACCAGGTCATGAAAAATGGTCGAAGCATATAGAATTGACAAGGGGAAAATGGAAGAAAGAGGAAACCACAACACGCAAAAGGGGCAAAAAAAAAAGGGGGAAGTTCCCTGGGGAAGTACCCAGTTTCGAAGGGAAAAAGTCTCGGGAACCCTGCGAACGAAAAAATGAAAAGAAGGGGGGAAAGCTCCCTACGACGACGAATAGAAGGTCCCCACCTCCCATAGAAAAAATGGGGGTCCTAAAGAGGGGAAATATTAAAGACATGTCCAGACTGACAAAATACCAAAAAACGAATCGGAGGCAGGCAAGCGAGGAGGGACGCCGAATCCGAAAAAAAATAAGTACAAAGTCGAAACTTCAAGAACACATCAGGAATAATTCCAATGGGGTTTCGAGAGACGGATCCGGACAAGCGAGGGGAAAAAACTTCTGCGCACGGAAAACAAAAAAAAAAGAACCAATCAACGGCGGGGGAGAATTGGATGAAGGGCCCCAAACCGTAGCAGAAAAACTTTAAAGGTCGGTGAAAGGAGCGCTTCGGAGTTAAAAAAAGGGGAAAAGGAGTGACGTGGGGTCAGAAAACAACATAAGCCTGGGTGTCGCAGTTGGGAAAGAAAAAGGACTTCCAGGGGAATGGGGATAGGGAGGGGGGGAGGTGCGGGATGTCAACAAAAAAAGGACAAAAAATGGGGAAGGGACCAACCGCGCGGAACTGGGACGAAGGCAGAGAACGGAGGACTGACATAAAAGGGGGGGGGGGGAGGGGTGGTCACAAACACCACCCAAAGCATGGGCAGTCCACCAAAATCAGCGGGAAAAATGGAACCCGCTTAAGGATACAAGAACTGGAAAAAAACCTTCAAAAAGGATCGAAAATCAGGAGAGGAAGGGAGACGTCAAAAAAGACTTTCTTGGGAGGGAAAAAAAAAAACTGCGAACACGAAAAATCAGGGCGGGAGCGGAGGGGGATATGTCAGTCTATAACTCAGCCATGGGGGGGGGAATAGCACCACACTTGCGCTCAGCCTTGCAATGGAAGAAGAGGAAGAGAGGACGCAATAACAAACCAGAGCCGCGTAGCTGGAAAAAGAGGTGCCTCAAAAAAAAATCGAGAAAGGAGATACCGAACGATGAAATCCGCAAGAGGAAGATGTGTGCACCTGGATCAGGGTGGAAAGCGGGGCGGGACTCAGAGGCCAAAACACGAAAAGAGTCAGCTGGAAAGGGGAGAAAAGGAAAGACCATTGCCCAGATCGGAAGGCCAGACGGGAAGAAAAAACTCAAAGTCAGATTCCGAACAAAATCAGTTAAACGAAAAAAAACATCCAAAAAAAAACCTGCAGAATGGGAAAAAAAGAAAAAAAGACCGACGGAAAAAACCGAATCCAGGAATGTAAAGGGAAAGGGACCCGGAGGAGGCGGATCAAAAAGGGGAAGCACGAGTTAAGAACAGAGGAAATAAGCAACGACGAGTCAAGTTTGAAAATTCTCCGGGGAAGGAAAGGACACAAGATCTATAGGTTCAAAAAAGGGACAGTGGAAAGAAGGTCGTGGGGGAGTGGGGAAAAGAATCAAAACCAGGGGGGGGTGTCAAAAAAAAGAAGGTAAGACACAAACGGGGGCGTAATCGAGGAAAAAGGACAGACTTAGTCGAATGGAAAAAAAAAAAAAAAAAAAAACTCCTTATGGGGGAAGGGGGAAAACAGAGATGCCCTTAACGGAGGGTTTAAGAAAGAAAGCCAAGCTAAGGGACGGGAGATGACGAAGGAAGTTTGACATCTGAAACGCACAACAATATAGAAAAGGGATGGTGACGAAAAGGCCAAGATCACACTATGACCGGTCAATCAGGAGGGGGAAAAAACGTGGGGCCAAACGGCAGGTCATCACGAAAAAATCCCTCCCATCAGGGGGTGAGTCAAGAAAAAAAAGAGCTGGGGATACGTAGCAACTATGTTGAGGAGGTGAAAGGTTGAAAAGGGGGGTGGAAGGGAGAGGGGCCGTTACACGAGTATACTCACATTCAAAACACCAACGGTGGGGTGTCCTTGAATCAAAAAAAAAAAAGGTAGGGCACATAAAAGGCACGAGGGGCGGTGCAAAACGGAGGTGATGACTGAAAGGAATCCCGGGAAAAAACGCTCCATGCAAAAGTGACGTGGCGGGACCAGATGGTGCTGAAAACCCACGTGAAAAGCAGAACCACTGGGGGGTGATCCTCAGAAGGGGCGAAAAAAACATTCGAGCCATGAAAAAAGCAAAAACAAAGAGGAGGGGGGATGAAAGAGGCGAAGGGACGCAGGGAAAATGGCGACGCAAATGAAGGAAAAGATTAAAGAAACAGGGATTGCAAACGGGCTTCCAAAAATAAAACGGAGCCGAAAAGGGCAGGGAGAGAGGATGGAAAGGGGACAGTTGAAGATCGAACGAGGGAAAAGTCCTTAGGGGGCTATTGGGGGAAATACACCCGGGGGGAGAAGGACGGGGGGGCAGTGGAAAAAAACGAGTGCAGGACGAGAAGAAATCGGGACATCAGGCCGTTGCAAAACAGAGAAAAAAGGTGAGGAATTCAAAAGAAAAAGGAAGGAACCAAGAAAGTGAATTCCCAGGAGAGGGGAGCGACTCGAAGCCGGAAAGGGCAAAGGACAAGGAAGGAAAAAAGGAAAAACCCCAAAAGGCAAGAGGTGGGAGCCGTGGGCGGCAGAGAAAAGGGGGTCTAGGTGCAATAGGACGGGAAAAAGGACTGTAACTGGGACTAGAATGGTAGGAAAAGGAGGCAAACAAAAAACAAAAAAAGGGGAATGGACGATAGAACCATCCAGCAGGGCCCATCAGAGGGGAAGGGGGTAAAAAAGGAAAAAAAAGATTACAGAAAAAAGTTTTTAGGGGTTTAAAGGGGGGGTGGAAAAGGGGGATCAACAACGAAAAATAAAAAGAAAGTGTTGTTGGAAGAAAAGATCATCGGGTGACGCAAAGTAAGGCGCGAGGGAAAGACAACGAAGGAGTGACTCTTTTTCAAGAAAAGTGTTGAAAGATGCTGTTCTCGAAGGAAAAAAACGCGGAAGCGAGAAAAAGCGGTAGGCGAAAAAGGCCGGTGCCGGGAGTTGTGATGTGTTGGTTGGGGAAACCATAGTAAGGTGGGGAGGTGGGGGTAGCGGAAAAAAAAGGGAAAGGGGGGAAGAGGGGTTAACTCCCCAATCAATGCACAACGGGCACCTTGGCAGAAAAAACGGACCCAAAAAGGGGAGAGCGGGAAAGGCGCAGCAAGGGGACTCACAGACCGAATTCGCAAGGGAGGAAAATGTCAAAAAAGACGGTTATTGCAACAAGAAAGCGAGGGAGCCAACGGGGGGAACAAAGGGGAAGACTCCGCGCGGGATGGCA
>Ga0179593_1397441_pt1 | contig 14479 bp, 16 predicted proteins | sample CZODoug2_1_08_16_FD_185931 | JGI IMG/M metagenome (GOLD analysis project Ga0179593, IMG submission 185931) | Vadose zone soil fungal communities from Angelo Coast Range Reserve, California, USA - CZODoug2_1_08_16fungal (PacBio error correction) | ecosystem: Environmental > Terrestrial > Soil >...
TGTCTCTTTATGGGGCGGAAGGCTAAATAGGGCCCAACTCCAAGCTTCTATTCTATCGCAGTTGGAGGAAGAAGAGACCAAGTCAAAATTCATTCCTCAAAGGAATCATGCAAAGGGGGTTTCTTCTGTTAAAGTGCCGAGACATTTCAAAAGGGCCGGTGTTGTCAGCGGGCTGCGTTCAAGCATACTTCAGGAAGGAAGGTGCCACGGAAGCCCTAAAGAAATCCAACTTCGACAGAAATCGGAGGGCGATGGAAAGGGGACCACATGTGAGTCCGGAATTTTAGGGAGGACCGGGGACTAGTTATAACAGAACCTCCAGTGTTGCGTAAACGGACGATAACCATAGGGGGGGAGTCTTCGGATTCTGAGAGTATCATTTTAAATAAGCGGGAACCATAGAGCTGAGATCGACATGTTGGAGGTGGCGGGCAATCGATGCGTACAGTAAAACTGCAAGGGGAAAGAGAGGAAGCGAACATGATTGGGATAGATACTGGTAAAGCCTTCATTGATGGAGACCAGCAAAGGGAGGTATTGCGGGGGTCGATGGCGAAGCTGTATTTAGAGGTGGACAATGTAACAGAAACCCTTGGGAGATAAGTATCCCACACGACCTTTTACTGGTCCACTCAACCAGGCAAGGTTGTAAGACAAAAGGTCAGCTAGCCGGCGCCGGAGAACAAGAGATGTTCCAGAGCACCTTAAGGGGAAGGGGGAGGGATAGGCGAAATACAAGAGGCCAATACACAGACAGTACAGCATTTTCTATTAAAGTCAGAGAGAAAAAAAAGGAGGAAAATAGAAAGAAGAGGGGAAACAGCAGTACTGATTGTAGAGGGGGAAAAGCGGACCTAGAGGAAATAAGCCAGCCAACCATCCGTAGAGTGTTGAAACTCTCGGAAAAGGAGGAAGGGAACACAAAAACACAAACGAATCAAACGGGAAGGGGGTAACCCAGGAGTTTAGTCGACTCTGAAAGGGTGGAAGAGGAGGAAGTCAACTTCCGTCTCCCGACCTCTGAGTGAGCAAGAGAACAGAAAGAACCCACTCCCTGTTGACAACTGCAGTCTCAAGAGAGCTCCTGTTTAACGGAGGGGGGAGGGGAGACATCAACACTAAACTCCCCGGGAGTCTGCTGGCCAAATTTATTAATTAAGGAGAGACAACCAAAAAAATTATCGCAGAGACAGTAGGAGGTGCTGGGACAGAGGTAGAAGCAAAGCCGGTCGGAATACTCGAAAGTCCAGAACGAAGGTTTGAAGGAAATGATAAAAGAGGGACGGTACAAGATTCAATTGCAAAGGGATTCGAGGATTTCTCCCGAGGATCAACATGGGGCTTAAAATTGCTAAACCTTAAAACTAACTTGCCAAAATCCGCTATTGAGGCAATCCCTACGTTTTTCTTGTTACCTTTATGAAGTGGAAAACGTTAAGAACTCTAAGAGCGGGGGGGGGCCAAGGAAAGGAAATTGAGTGAACGTAATGGTCGATTACAATCCATAAGAAAAGAGAAAGGGAGCAAAAAACCGAAGGGGGACGTGGGGCTCAGTTTAAAAACAAAAACCAGATAGACCACCGCCAGGTAGTTCTTGAAGCCCCTAGATTTAGCAATTCACCTGAGCCTAACGAAAGGAAAAAATCCTTGCAACAAGTCAAAGGGTAAAAAAAAAAGTAATAGTTCGGCAAAAATGCGAGCCTATGCCAATGGCCCATAAAAAACGGATAACAAGAACGAATCCCGTTGGTCTGAGGAGTTAGTCAGTGGAAGGGTCACAGCTAGCTGGGTAGAGCCTGGTATGAACACCTTAATACCCACTGAAGCAAAGGTGGGTTTGGGAAACTACCACCGAAGGTTGAAGCAGTTGGTATGTGTGGCGAAAAAGGGGAGGGAGACTGGCTTAGGGTTGGGTAAGGGGAAAAAAGATATATATCCGTGACATACAAGCAGAGAAAGCATTGTGGTTGTGTATGGCGACGCTTAGCAGAAGGTCATCTGCTGATGATCCATGTCATCACTGAAGAATTCAAAACTGGCATCAATGTGGTACGGGGCTCGTGAAGTCAAGAAGGGAAAAGGAAGGATTAGGGTACTCCCATTAAGTGGGGCTGGCGCTGGCAGGAGTTCTCTGAGCTCCTCTCCAGAACTCTTGGGGAGAAGTGTTGCTGGCGAGAGGGCCACGGGATCCCTGTTGCATCGGGAGCCTCAAGCCCTAACCGCATAGGGGAGCCCCTTCGGTGAAGGCGGTAGACTTGGACATAGATAGGGAGTGTGGCTTCCCTCCAAAACAACACATTATTATTAGGAAGGGAAGAAGGAAAAACGGCATCTTAGATTCAATAAAAAAAATACGAAGGCAGAGGGGTCGGCCTTTCACTGTGGCATTTACGAAATTGAAGTCCTCCGGCTTATGAAAAGACACCAAGGGAACTCGGAGGCGAGGAAAAGAATATTGTAAATCGTTACCAGAACCAGGAACCAAAAGAGCCTGATCAATAACGAGAATTACACTGAGGAAGGGAAGAGCGGAAACACATAATTGTACAACCCTAGGAAAAGGGAAGGCCGTCCATTTCGGAAGGAATTTCTCGAAGGAAGCTGAGGCAAAAAAAGAAAACACACAGTTTCAGGGATAAGGATGTAGGTTTAAAGGCACTGTTACCCAAAACCCTCGGAAGTCCTCGCGGCTCCACTACCGAACGCTAAACACGAAACCTAGGAGGGGGGTGAGGCAAACTCAGTCTGGCGACATTGGGGGGAAAAAGATTTTACATAGAAGTATCGACGGCAAGACCAAAGTGAACTCCAAGCGCTCCTCCTACACTTCTCTGGCTTTAAAAGTTCACTCACTAGGCCTCCGCAGGGAAATAGGATCCTTTTACAACTTCCACTCTCCTGGGGAAAAACGGCTGTCATCTGGATTTTTGATAAGGGAATTCGAAAAGATCGGTCTCAAGAAACTAAAGGAGCCTAGCTGACGTTGTCTGAAAGGGGGAACGGTCAGCTGACGGGGGGAGAAAAAAGGCATATAAGTATCGAAGGATGCTGGAAAATTTGGGGGTCCCGGGAAAGGTGAAGTTCAGCTTTTTTCTTCTGTCATAGAAGACGCGGGGGTGGCCCAAGCGGCCCATATTTCACTAAGAAAAAAGGAAGAAACCTTTTCGAGTAAGGACCCACTATTTGGTCAAGTGCGAAGTTAAAAAGGGAGGGAACCATGGGGGGGGGGATAGAACCAAGGGTTATCTAAATCTCTACTACTCGATTAAGGAAAGATTGAGGAGGTTGTATTCACGGGGGGGGAGGATTTTTCCTAACATCATCAGTTCGAAAAAAAACTGAGTTTTTTGGTGGGGGAAATGACTCCCGGGGGGCAGAAGAGAGAGGGGGAAGGGGTCTAGAATTACCAAATTAGCCTTGAGCCTTACGTGTATTAACAAGTGGGTAGGGGCCTTGGGGAGGGCGAGCCAGTGAAGTGAACGGTCAGGCAAACCCTGGCGCTCGGCGCCAAACCTTAAGGGGAGGGGTCCATCAATGGTGGTGGGGGGGGGATCCGGGGTAGAAAAAACGCGCATTTTCCTTCTCCTATCACAGCGAGTTGAACAACACATAATGTTTACTCAAGAAAAAAAAAAAATAGGTCTTTCCTCGTCCAAAGAAAAAAGAAGGAATGAAGGGAGAGCTCTATCAAAAACAAGGGGGAGAGAAACATCGATTTACATAGACATCAAGACGGGATGGGTCTATTTTAGTTCTCATTCATCTCCCGGAAGGAAGAAAAACCGTCTGGAAATGAGGAGGGGGAACTCTACGGCGGGTCGAACATAAGGTGTCACTTTGGTGACACGGGAAAACGGTTTTTGGGAGAAACTGCCGGACGTGTGTTGGGGGGGGGGAGGAGCCGGGGGGGAAAGTACCCGACTTGGAAAGAAAAAAACTCACGAAATAAAAATAACGGCTTGTTCTCAAGGCTCAAGCATTCTAAACTGGTTCTACATTGGAGAGAAAGTCACTGTCCAGAAAATCTGCTTCCAACGGGAGGAAGAGGAGAATTGCTAACAAAAACCATAGGAGGAGGCATCAATTCTCGCGACTGCTCCGATGGGAAACAAGCCGCGAGCTACAGCCCCACTTACCGGAAGGGTGGGGGACGCAGTAGGGTCGAAGGATGAAACCGGCAATTGGTGCTCGCATCTCAACTTTGTAGTACGATCAAAAGGAGAAAGTAATACCAGGTGGGTTCCCTCCAGAACGGCAGAAGGGGAAAAATGTCCACAAATCCTACATGGGACATGCCAACTTTTCGGCCTGGGCCAACCGAGGGGGAAGAAAGCTTAGTGGAAACTAAATAAATTTCTCAACGACATGGACCAGGGACAATCAAAGAAAGGCCGGGCGGAGAGTAGCGGATTACAAGGGGGGGAAAAAAAGAGGGGTTCAGCAAAAATATCTAACTGCCACCTAGTCTTGGGTTTATAAGCAGCGAGGCTCATTGCAAAAAACCCTTTCCCCTTAGCACACATTCCTCAACATTTAAAGATGACGGCTAATTGAAGTGGAAAAAAACACTTTCTAATCTCGGGCGGAACTAAGACGGACATGGGCAGAGAAACCAGCAGAAACAGGGGGAGGATGAGAGGAAGTAGATGGTGACTGGATTCTGCGAGGGAAGGGACACGGTCTTTACAAAAAAAAACTGATTGATATTTAAGGAAGGAGTGTTTTGCCGTCCTAACACAAGGAAGGGTGGGGCCCCAGTGATTGGTTTAGCGACCTGGGGCGTTGATTCATGGCACGGGGGGGGGGGGTAAAGGGGGGAGAACAGCGAAATATAGGGCAGACGTACTAAACGGGCCGGTGGCGGTGGTGGGCTGAGGCCGCCGAGTTCCGAACGCAAGTACGGAAGAAGTAAAACCGACTATAAAACGTGTTGGAAAGGGTTGCAGTCCGACGGGGCAGGACTAAAGTTTAGTGGGGTCCTGAATTCAGAATGGGGAAAACCCTCATCGAAGATGCTCACTCAGGAAAAGCGGTGGGTTGGGGGTGCATCAGTGTTAAAAGATGCCCGCTGGAACATTCTTGAATGAAAGAGAAAAAGGGAAGATCCACGAGGAAGACGGAGGTGCGCGGGCCATCATTAAGCGAGAGAAAAGACTACAACAGTATAGGAGAAGGAAGAAGACAAAAAACTGGCATCTAGCATAATCAGGCACGCCGTCAAGGAGGGGGTGGCGAAGGGAGGGACCAGGGGTGTGAAAGAGTGCCTGCTTGAGAGGGGTTTGATAGTCACAAAAAATTCCACGCGTTGATAGGCTGATTAAACGGAGGCCAAGCCATTAAGATAAAGGAGGGGTAATTCCAAAGGAATTAAAAGGGGCGGACGTAGAAAAAAAAGAACAAGTTTCAACAGGGGACCCCCGGAATGCGCCAAAGGGGGTTGCCGTGGCGGTCCATGGAATAGAATCAAGAAGACTCGACGAAAAGCAAACCACAACTTGGTATTATGGGAAATGTCAAGTGGGGGGGTGGGACTCCCTTAAAAAGAAGCAAACTCCAAAAGGGGAAAAAAGCATCAAAATGGAAAAAATGAAAGGGGTTAGGGTAACAACTCCACCGGAGTTCTACACGGGGATAGGGTTGGTCCAGGGGATCTCTCGCCGAAGGTGCACCATACACTTGACGCCTCTAATAATCAAAACCTTATGTTATGAGATGGGGGGGAAAGGGCAGGGCTCCTACGAACAAGCAGTGTTTGTTCCACAGTATTGCGGTCAAAACCTGGTATGAAGAGGGAGGGGCGAAGGATTTTTCGCATCAATGACAGGAACCGAACTCCACAGTGAAAAGAACCAATTTCGTGTGCTCAACCGACTGTCCAAGGGAGAAGAGGGAAGTAATACAAGGGGAGAAGATTCTGATGAATTGTCCCGGCGAAAACGGGGTGAATGCATTGTCCGTTGGCCCATAAAAGGGCTCAAGCAAGGGTAACCGGCCGCAGAAGGGCAAGGAAAGAAACTTGTATCAATAATTTATTTCTAGTTGTAAGGTAAAAGACCACAGGAGGGGGGGGACGGGAAGTAAGATTTGGATCTAACGTTTCCGTGGAGTGAAATAGGGGATACATTGCCCGGAAGAAGGGGGGGGAAATCTCGACACTCGATAAGGAGAGTCTTCCGGCGCAGGATTACTTCGAGGGGGGAATAAGCACTTCTCCTAGATGTTGTCTTTGAGATCGGAGAAAGGGGGAAGAAACGCTGGGGGAACCGGGAGATGCGCGAATAAAGAAAAAAATATACATAAACCCGTCCGGGAGTCGAACCAACATGGTTGTTAGGTTGGGGAGATGGCGAACTTCTGGGACGTAAGTTGCCCATCCAAAGGGGGATCGTCCAACCTCCGTCGCAAAAAGAACGTGGACTGCTAAGAATTTGGGAAGGGGGGACTAGATCGGTGGGCGAGGAAATAGCCTTCGTTCACAATATGGGGACCACTCAATATAAGGGGGTTAGGCTAGGAGGAAGAGAGGCTACACCCATAGACAGAAGGGGGAACTCCTGGTGCTTAGTGACCTAAAAAAAAACCGGAGTAGGGAAGAGAGTTTACAAAGAAACAGCGTAAGTATGTTCTAGGGGGGCCATCCTCAATATCTTGGCAAGGCCTATGCCTCACCCCAATAAGAGGATTGGCAAATACGCTTGAAAAGGAAGCTCTCCTGGGACACGATCTATAACACCGGGGGGGGGGTCATTGGTCATGGAGAAAACGTGGAACCGAATTTGGGGGGAACAATCAGTAAAGGTGAGATTGGTCAAAGTTGCAACGAAAGGTTCCTCGACCATGAAAAGCCTAAAACACCTACAAACTAGAAATAGTTTTCTCGAAACGAGGCTCAAGCTACTCAAAGACTGGTAGACACTGGCCGAGTACGCGCCATGGCGAAATCGCCCGGTACGTGGAGCTGCAAACGGGAGAAAGAAAGCTCTAGGAGACGTAAAAAAACTTGAAGAACTTCCGGAGAGGAGGATTAGGGAGAAAGATATTAAACAAACCGAAAGATAAACCTAAGGAACGGAATTGAAGATGTTAAGAAGCCCACGTAAAAAAAGGGGAGTCCGTATTGCGACCTCTCATCGCACTGGACTCGTGCAAGAAAGTCAACTGGTTCCAAACGAAAAGGCCGATTTGAATTCAACGCCGACGTTTGCTGCGTCCCTTTCTTTCACAGCAGGGGGACCCTTGAAAGAAGCAGTATTGGGGGGACAAACTAAATAATAAAGCTGAACCCTCCGGGGAATGTACATGGGTTACAAGAACAGAAGAACCGGGGTTGAAGAAGGAACAGTGGCAACTGAGCAAACTACAGATTAGGAGTCACAATAAGTTACTCCAAGATATGAGGAGAATTCGGCTCAGAAATCACTATGAACATACCTTGGACAAGATATAATTTTAAGTTTAACACCAGGTATAATAAGTAAATCCCTTGGGCCAATCGAATGCATGCCGGGGGGAAGGAAGGAGAAATGGGGGTCAAGGGGAGGTGAAATTTCCTCGCTATCACCGGTTTTGGAACGGAAGTCGGAAGAGAAAAGGGGGTCCGCAACGAACACCCGCAATTGGAAAAAGTTTGTTGGGGGTAGCGAAACTGGATGGAGCCGACGTGAGTGCGCGGTTGTGGGAGGTCCAGGGGAAGAACAGAGAAGAACACCTACTCAAACTAATAAAGGGGGTCGGTTGGTTGGAGGAAGGGAGGAGAGGGGTCATCACCCAAAAAAAGATCTCCCATGTGCAAATAAACACGGCGGAGGCAGCAGGAGCATCGGGTGCGATTCAATACATGACCAGAGGAAAGGGGAGTGGCGTAAGACTTCCGGCTTGGAAAAGTTCCCTCGGGTACCACATTAAAAGTGAAGTGTCATCAAGCAAAAGAGTGTGTGGGAGGGGACTAGGTTCAACAAAACGGATGGTAATGAATGCAGCCGAAGGCTGAGGCCCCGAGGGAAAAACATGATCCATCACTAGGAAGGGGATGGACTTAAGAGGGGAATGTTGGAGATAGAAATCATCACAACAAATGTGAGGAGGATATAAGAAGATAGAAAAACTGCAGGCATACTCCGAGGCAAGCGTTGGGCGGCGCCGGGACGGCATTGGAGGGGATATGAGGCATTGGGAGCATCCTGTAAAGCCAGCACAACAGACAGAAACTTTGGAAGGGAACGGGGGAATTCCAAAGCAAGTAACTCCAAACTTAATGGTGAATTAATCCAATCTCCTTAAACGGGAGTGGCAGGGCTTTCTGAACTCAGGTTCAACAGGCTCCAGTTGGAGGAGTCCGGTATTCATCTCGAATCAGATGAAACTGAGGGCAAAAAAAGCGCACGTGCTGGGCCTTATTCAGGTGTGGAGTGATCTTAGAACTGTAAAAACCGGAGGAAGATCGGATACAAAGTCTCAAAAAAAGAAAGAAAGATGAAACTTAGAGTGTTCGGGAATTACGCGGCAGTAGAAAAATTTGAGAAGAAGTTTGTCAATACGGGGAGAGAGCCCGACAAGGAACGAGTCAATAATAAAGGTCCCGAAATTAAGTGGGGGTATAGATGGGCCTGGATCGCCGCCGAAAGGAAACATTTTTGTGGCACTTAAAACCTTTGTCAAAAGGATGGTTGATTTGGCAGGTGGGAATTGAGAAAGAGAGTATTCGGAAACAAAGGCGGAGAGTAAAAGTAACGATAGGGGTTTGATAAACTAATCAAAAAAAGGACAGGAAGGGAAAAAATGAGCATCGTAGTCGGAGTGTAATTGAACAACAAAGGGATCACGTGTAACAGTGTTCAGGGGGGAAAAAGAACACGGTAACAGGGTACAAGGCTACAGAAGGGACTCATAACAGAGGTGAATTGAAATCTGTCTGCGAGTGGGAAGGGGAACCACATGTTGGAGTGAGAGGGAAGTGGTGCGATGATAGAGAAGCAGGGGGTGGAACGGCATCGGAAAGAGAGAATACACTAGTTCCTTTACGGTGCTCTGTTATCGGGCGGCTGGTTTGGTAAGCATTGAAAAGAGAAAAGGATTCTACCATGGGGTTGGGGGATCACGGAAGATCGGGAGAAAGTGCTAAAGACCTGAATGAGAAGGCACAGAGGGGAGAAGAAAATTATGAGCTGAGGTAGTGAGAAAACATCTTGATTTTGGTGTATGGCGGGGAGTTAGAAGCGGGTAGGGTAGAACTTTTTGGAAACTGGAAGGATCAAACCCGAGCTCTCTTAGAAAACCAACCCTTCCGGTACGTTGTACAAAAAATTGGGAAAATGTGGGGTGCGGTGTCCGGAGAGTGAAGGGAGACACCGCTATTTGAACGCAAAGAAGGTTTAGGAAGTCGTCAAAGGATGCAGAAGAGAGAGACGACCAGAGGGGAAATGGTTAGGGAAATCTCAGGCCAAAAACGACAACAAAAAAAGGGAAGGATAATGAAATGGATATAAGGGAAAAAAAAAAAATGCAGTAGAGTGGGGGCCGCTCTCGGAAATTGAAAAAAACATCAAAAATAGAGAGGGCAGGTGGGAAAATTAGCGGGACAGGAAGAGAAGGAAAAAATGTATAAACCACCAACTTGGACATAAAATTACCGGGAAGGGGGTGGGCGACACTTACGGGTTTTTCTAGAGAGGCAATGGTCACAAGTGCGTCAAAAAATCTTCTCCGAGACAACCAAAAAAATCAAGGATGGGGGTGGCAAGAGGCAGAAAATAGGTATAAGACGTGTCTACTCGGGAGTGATCTCAAAATACCTTTTCCGCGGCCTGCTGATTTGCAAAAAACTCGATGCATAGAAACCAACAACGTGAGGATCAGAAGGAGCGCTGAACTTCTCAACTACAATAATACAAGTAACAACAGGAAGAATTGGTTAACGGGCACTTATGTTCCTCCTATACCAAAAAACGAGAATGTAGGGTCTCTTGAGAATCCAGACTAAACAGGGCTAGAAGAGGGTCAAGGAAAGAACAAAGTGGGGGTGAACCTCCACTCCAAAGGGGTTATTGGAACACATAGAGGGTGGGGTTCGTGACTGTCATGGAAGTTAAACCAAACCAATGGGGAGAGGATCCGGGATAACACGCAAAGATACATCTGCCAAAGACCTGGAATTCGCGGGAAAGAATTCATAATCAGAAAGGACAAACTGTCTGGGAATGCTACGGAATGTCCTTTGGTTTACACTCATTATTATAGGAAAACGAGCCGCCTGTGGAATAAGCACAAGAAGAACTATGATGAGCAATTCCACTTACAAAGTCCATCCACTAGAACCGTTCACACGGCAGGTGGAGTGGGAAACCACCCTTAAAAAGATCGGGAGCGAGGAAGACTATGCCCGTGGAGATATACCATCACTTCTTTTTTAATGAATGAAAGGCTCGCGAAGAGGGGAGCAATGGGAGGGGGGCGCGAGAAAAGGGGGTTGGTATTAACATGAGGATAAACACAGGAGAAATCCTGAAGTTTTCCGACTCACCTGCGGGGGGCAAAGTGGGATAATTGGCTTGTGAGTGAGAGAAGGGAGTCGCGGGGGGGGGGAAGAAAGAATATCCGTGACGTGAGGAAAAAGAAGTACACTTTCTGGGGGGTGACAGTCTAGTTTACGCGAGAAAAGGTCAGCCATCACGGCGACTTCACTTTCTCAGGGTACCTTTTAATGACAGGATGGGGATAGAGGAAATGGCAAAGGCAAGGGGAAGGTAGTAATTAGATTAAAAGGAAGCTGTTGAGCTTTCTTCCTGGGTAAACTTCCTAAGAAGCACTAAACCTAGCGAACGCAAGGTAACAGGGGCTGGGAGAATCCCGGTCCACCCTGAATGACTCAACAAAAGGAAGAAGATAACGCCGGGAACGAAATCATTCTCGGGGACCACACTCATAGGAGGTGACTAGAAGTTAACTACGAGGGGGTATTGATCACAAACACGGGTATGAGGTAGATGCGCCAGAGAGGGAGGGATTCCAGGAAATAAGGAAAACCTGAGCGTTGGGGGAAATTGGGGGAACTGTATATGAGGCGCATGAGGAAGGGGGGGATTATCAATGGGGAATGAGTCAGCACCCAACTTCCACCGTGAATGCGGAAAATAGTAGTAAGGAAAGCCGAGGAAAAACAAAGAGGGGTAAAATAACTCTCACTTCACTGGTATACAAGAAGTCTACCCTTGGGTAACCAAAAAGTATCTAAGTGGAGAAGTGAGGCGGGAGTCTAGAGAACGTGGCCGCCGCAGCGCAAGAAGGCTCTACAGACACCAGACTGAGGAGTCTACGAGGTCTCTTGTGGAGGAAACATGACCAAAGCGCACGACCCAGTAGGGCCCCTCAACAAATGTCGCAACATCAAAAGGGGGGAGATTACTGGGTTGTTGTAAACAACACGGCTCGAACGTGGGGGATCCATTTTTTCAAACCCATGGGGAGGCGGACGAAATGCACCTCCAAGGAAATAGGAGCACCAAATACCTCCAACCTAAGTTAATAATGGGGGTCAATCACAATCTCCTAAATGTATCAGGGGGTTTTGCCAAGTCCACTTCGCAAGTGGGTTCAACCGTTAGGCAGAGGGGGAGGGGGGGAATTGTCGGGTTTGGCAATAATCTCGGGTGATGAGAAACTACAAACATAGTGGGGGAAAGGTCTTCTGAGTGGCTGAAAACTCCCGGAAAATCAATGCACGTGTCTGATTCAATGAGTTGAGGGGGACCGAACATTCCATCGGGGGGCAGATTTCCTGGGGCGTTGGGGACCAAAGCCTATAGGAGCCTGGTTTTGTGGGGGTGAGGGGGGGGGGGGGGTGGGGGGGGAACACGTCGCCCGAGGACGCAGCAAAAAACGTCTTGGGGGAAGGTAAAATTCTTCTCTTTGTGGGCCCAAAAGGGGGCTTTCTCGACAATTGAAATGTCGAAGCCTGTGAAGAGGTGGAGGCAAGAGGGGGGACCTCGAGGTGGTGCACTTCCTATTAGCTGAAGGACAGGAAGCTATGCACTTCGTTCCAGGGAGGGGAGTAGTAGAGTCTGTTTGTAATACAGGGGACGGTGATCGATCTAAAGGGAGTCGAGGCAAAGAGTTTGAGGGGCGAGCAAAAGGACTCAAAGTGAATAGAAGGACAGGATGTAATGAGAGAAGCGACATATTTCACAAGTATTCTACTAACTTGAACATGAAAGGGAGGGAACAGTGAAGGGGGTTATTAGGGGGGATGGAGAAGGTAGGATACGGGAAAACCTCCTACGATAGAAAACCGGAGAGATAGTAGACCCAAACTTTCCTGTGGATTTTGATCATCAAAGGAAATTTTTTCTCGATGTGGAGGGGAGAAAGTGGTGACCAGACACAAGATACTTATTGGGTTATCAGAGGGAGAGAGTATCTATAGTCCTCTGCCAAAGCAAGTGGAGGGTTCGATAAACAAGGGGAGGAGAGGGAGAGATTTCAGGTCAGTACTGGGGGAGGGGGTCTAGGGTCACGATAGAGAATGACATCTATGAGGCTTCAAAAGAAAGTATTCGGGTAAAAAAGGTGGACACAGTCCTCCGCTCACAGAAAACAGAAAAATTAAAGGGGGGTAAAACCTTCACACGAATTTTTTTTCTACGAGGACTCCGAAAGGGGAAAAATACTTTATTAAAGTATTAACAGACCAGACACCGGAAAGAGAAAATCCTGAGGTGAGAAAAGAGAACATTCTCCAACTAACTGTCAATATTTAGGGAGATCAAGACTAAGGGCAAATGCTGATTCTGCAACGTACGAAGATAGTATCAGGGGCGAGAAAAACACCAATTAGGAGAGGAAAGCATCAGCTTCAGCTTGCTGATAAGCGGGGAAAAAACCATCCTCTCCTTACAAAGGGGAGGGGGTGATTCCCCTCAGACCCCCGGAAAAAGGATTTACTTCGAGAGGAGTCTATAGTGCCAGGGAACCAAAGAAAAGAGTAGACAGGTTCTCAATCCAGCTGAAACATTGAGAAGAATGAGAAAAGAGGGAAAGCTACCCTAACATAGACGCCCGAGTTGGGGGGAATACGTGTTGCGCTTGCCTTCCAGGGAAGACGGCAAAAATACTTTCTACTATCATGATGGGGTGGTAAAGAGTCCAAGGAAAAAACTCATGGGATTTTACGGAAACAAAGAAAAAAACAGTACGTTCGCTTGTGCGCAGTTCTAGGGGGGAGCTTTTGTATAGGGTAGCCAATGAAAATGACCTATGAAAGAAAAAGCCGAGGGTCTTGATCAGCAAAGAAGAATAACTAAGAGAAAAGGAGCCGCCTTCATATATGGAAAACTAACGCGGGGGGGGCCACGAATGAAATTGGGAACAAACACGGTATCAGATCCTGTCGGTCAGAGGGAAACTTGAGAGATCCCGAAATACTGAAAAGAAATGGGGATAAAGGAGAGATAAGGGTGGGGGGGGGACAAACGGGCTTCTCTCCCAACCAAGAAAAGGGGGATTAAGAGTATACAAGGGGAAGAGAGAATCCGGTGGAGGGAAGCCCACAGGTTCCAGTTGTGAGTGTTTGTCGGCATGCGGTAGACTGCTTTGGGGGTAAAGGGGGACAAGAATATCCGTTTACGGACTGGAAAGGTGTGGAGGGGGTAGAAGAGCCTGAAGGGGCTTATGGTCAGAAACAGGGCCCCAAAGGACTACTTAAAAAATTTAGCATTGACCGGGGTGACAGGGTTGCAATAAGCAGAAAAAGTGGAAGGAGGGTGTTATGTATTACTCAGGACTGTTTGTATGTGAAGAAGGCTGGTACCCGGCAGGAGATAAACGAAAAGACGGGGGAGGGGGGGGGTCTTTGTAATCAGTTCACAAAGGGCAAAGTCCCAGTGGATCCTCAGAAGAAGTTGCACTTCAACTGCAAAAGTGAATGTCTTGAGAGGAGGGGGGGGGACCTGACTAATCCTGTTTCGCGAATAGAAAAAAAAAAACATGGAGAGGAAAATAAAAAGGGATCGACAAACTGCGGAGGAAGAGTCATAAGAAACGGGGAGTAAATACGGGGCGAATCACGGGCCTTGTCCTGGAGAGAACTGTTCATTGTTGGAGGAAAGAATGGGTTCAAACGGAGGGGAAAATCCCCAAATTACACACGTGGAGAGGTTGATCATCTTCAGGAAAGTGATTTCCAGAGACAGGACCCGTCAACTAGTAGTAACCGAACTCTACCAAGATTAAGGCTAATGCAAAAGGAAACAAGGTGTAAAGGAAAGGAGACAAAGTTAAGGCGTAACGGGAGGGGGCTGGAAATGCTAAGCAATACATCCGTCCGAATGGCAGTACACAGCCACCTTTTACTGATTCCGACGAAGTAATTAGCTGTTGAAAGTCAAGGGCCACCAAAGGACAAGATGCTCCACACGAAGAGTTCAGATAACACTCAGAAAGTTAAGGCCTTGGTGGGAGGACGGCAAATAAAAAACGGTTGGGAGCG
>Ga0179593_1566657_pt1 | contig 14479 bp, 16 predicted proteins | sample CZODoug2_1_08_16_FD_185931 | JGI IMG/M metagenome (GOLD analysis project Ga0179593, IMG submission 185931) | Vadose zone soil fungal communities from Angelo Coast Range Reserve, California, USA - CZODoug2_1_08_16fungal (PacBio error correction) | ecosystem: Environmental > Terrestrial > Soil >...
GGATTCTAGCCTTAAGTACTCTAGAAAGGAAAAAGCTGAAAATCCGCAGGAATCCGGCTCTTAGGAAGTTTAGCATAGGAGAAAATTTTTCGGCAATCGGGGCATCCGAAATCATGTGGAGGGGACCAAGCATGTTGGTCTCAAGGCGGGGAAACGGGTTCTTTGGAGGACCATGCTGGGTGTAGGGGGGGAACTCAGTCGTCGCAAGAAAATACACCGAAGATGAAAATTCATTCAAAGGAGGCTGAACGTCCCATCATGAAGAGGCAAGAGAAGTGAAAGATGAACTCGGTGTGGATTCTAAGCCGGGGAAGAATACAGACAAACGGAGGACAACCTAAAAGGGGTCATTAAACTAAACCGACAAAAACGGTTCTCGGGGGAAAGGTGTGATTGGAAAAGTAGGAAAGTGTATGAGGTTTGCATCCTGATCAGACGAGGTGCGGATAGGGGGGCAGTATTTAAAGGGATAGGGGAGAGGTCGGGGGCTGCAAGTGAATTCAAGAGCACTTCAGTAGGGGGGGAAGGGGTCACGGGGTTTAAGTGCAGGAGGGGGGGGGGTGGCAGGGTGCGGGGAGAAGGTAGAGAGGTAAAAAGGAGTAATGGGGGGAGGAAAAAAAGCGATTTTGAAATGAAAAGGAAAAGTTGGTTGCACAAGAGAACCAAAAAATAAGAAGAACAAGAAGCCCAGCATAGGAGAGGAAGGAAGGACAAAGACTGGTCGATTGGGGAAAGAGCACGGAGAAGGGAAAGGGGACAGGAGAGGGCGGGCTTTAAGTGAGGAACGTAACAAAATTAAATAGTGGAGCTCAAAAAAGACTGCTCGACACGAAGGGAAGTCAGCAATGAGGGGGAGGCTGTTAGATGGAACAGGGGAAGACTCGGGGTGGAACACTTGGGTTACAAAAAAGTGTCGGGGTAAGTAAACCGAAAATCCCACGGGGAAAAAGGAAGGGAAGTTGGTGCTTACTAGTCAAAACTTAAGTCACAAGAACGGAAAAAGGGGGTAAAGACCCGACGGGGGAGGAAAATAAAATTATGTAAGGAAAAGGAAGGTAAAGCGATAAAAAAAAAAACTTAAAAAGCCACCATCGCGGAGCAATAAAAGAAAGGGAAGGAGGGAGAAAAAAGTAAGAAAAAAAGGGAGGGGGGAGGAAAAAAGAGAATCAGAAAAAAGAGGCCGGTAGATAAAAAAGCGGAGGGAGGTAACGTTTCAAGAAAGAAAAGGGGAAATCCGGGGGGGGCCAACAAAACCGGGGGGGAGGTGGTGACAGGAGGAAAACGCAAGGAGAGGAAAAGGGGAGAAAAGGAATAAACATGGGGAATGTCCCTAGTAGTAGTCTAGTGGGTTTGGATGAGCTGCCCAGTGCGATGCCAGGGGTCTTTTCCCAAAAACTGGCAGATAAAAGATTTACACGTGTCTTCAGAGGGGGGGGGGGGGGGGGGCTGCCGGGTCTAAAGAAAGGAATAACCGTGCATAGGAAAACCCGGGTAAACGCTACAAGATCAGGAAAGGGGCAAAGGGGGATAGAACAACGGGGGGAGGGGGGGTTTTTGAAAAGGGGAGAGCCGTTCGATGCATGGTAGTAATTCGGGGGCGATAAAACACGAGGAAGTAATATATATGAAAACAGGAGCATCAGAAAACGAATAGGAAGCGGGCTCTGAACTGGGTTCACTATAAAGATGAAAAATTTTTGTGTTATGAAAAATGTCCGAATATTGTACCCAAGGGGTGTGTTTCCTTTTGTACCCGGGTTGATTTAAGGGGGGAAAAGAACTAACGGCGTAAGGAAACGTGGAAGGGGGCTGCCTTGAACAGGAAAGAAAGAGGAATCAACTCCAAAGGACGGTCTCTCATGGGAAACAAAGAAAGGACAACTACATCTGAGGAGAAGGGAAAAACCGCAAAACATCTTGCCATGTGGTAAAGGACAGCTTGTCTATGAAAACAGAGGGAAGATGGGCAAAGAAAAAAGCAGTCCTTGACTTTAACGTGAAAAAGGGGGTTCGTCGGGATTTTAAACAACGCCATCAGACGAAACAGTATCGAGAACGGATTGCTCAACTGGAAAACGGGGGGAAAGAAAGAAGCTCAGGTTTTAAATGAAAGCCGTCGACATTTTCCTCCAAAAACGAGACCAACTTCTAAATTCCTGGGGGAAAAAAAAGGGAAAAGTCACAAAATCACGAGAGAAAGAGGAAAACAAGAAACAGGAAAGAAGTTAGGGGAACTTAGTGGATGACGGGACTTGGGTCCATAAAAGAAAAAAAGATTGAAAATATTAAAAAAGGTCAGCAGGAATCAGGATAAAGCGAAGATGAAGAAAAAACGAGGACTGTGTCGTGAAGGGATAAAACCTTGTGTGGGTAAAGTTGGGGGGGGGGGACCACCCTAAAGAAGGGCATATGACGTAAATAATTGAGTTCATGTTTACTGGAGAAGGAAAAAGCAGGGACTAAATCCCTTGGCAATAAACACATCACAATGACGTCCCAACACAAGAGGGAGGAAATTTTCAGGCCAGGGGGGGAAGAGGGGTTAGAAACCAAAAGCGATGTGCGTTCTACGAGTCAAGAAAAAAAAACCACCACGATCAAAGGAATTCATAAGGAGGCAAAGGACACTCTACCAAGGATAACAGAAAAAAGCGGGAAGAAAAGCATGCTAAAAAAGAGAGAATTAGGTGAAAGCAGCCGGACAATAAGATTGTCTAAGGAAGATTAACCAAAAATCGAGGACGTCAATTGAATGAATCGGCTTTCCATGCGGTGGAAAAGATCTGGTACAAAGAATAAGGGGAAAAGAAAAAGTCATACCTCGCAGGGTTTACTCGGTCAGAAAAAGAAAGGGGGGAAAAAGCAAACAACCCGACCAGCTGGATAAGAGATAGTCAACATCAACCTGGTATGGAAGGAAAGGGGGAGGAAGCCTCTCTATATAACCGGGAAAGAAAGCAGGGACTTTAAAAAGGATGCCAGCTCTCCTCCTCTGCAAGCAGAGTAGAAGAGAGAACAGAACCCATGACAAGCATTTACAAAGGGGAAAATTAAGTCAGGATCAAATACTCCAAAAAAGAAAGGAGGGATCAGTGAGGAGAAAAGGGGAGTGTCATATCTTAAGGAACGGTCCAGCTCAACTTTCTCGGAGAGAGAGGGACGCTAAGGAAGCATTTTACTGCGTGAAGGCAAGAAAGACGTCTAACGCACAAGGAGTTGGAAGCCGCTGTCTGCGATTATTCAGTCAGGGGGGCTCGGAGCGAGTAGGAGCGTCAAACGCGCGTCAAAAAGGTGAAAGGAAAAACAACAGACGATCTGCCATCGAAAAAAAAGTAACTGAATATTTATCCTGGGGGGGTTCATGCTTGTGGGGGGAGATCTTCGGCGACTTCTCTTCAATTAGCGGACGGGAGGAAGATATGGGGAACGCAATTAAATAAGACTCAACCGGAGGGGGGGAAGGGGAAAGAGGAATGAGGGTCTTGCCCATATGGGACGGGGGAGGAACTTGAGACATCCGAAGAGACAAGGTCAGGAAAATTAGAAAGCCAGGAAGGGTTTAGTAGCTGGAAAGGGGGGGTATGAAGGGAGGGGGAAGAGTTGATGCCACTATAAGGGGTGGGGGCAAAAGCCAGACGGAGAAACGGGAGAATGTCCTACAAGAGTAAGGGCACGCGGCGGGAAAGAGTGAACTAAGCTTTAGGGAGGGCCGGTAGCTTAATTATAAGTTCGAAAAAGGCAGAATAGGATTCTGGAGAAACGGTAAAGGAAGAGAGAAAAGGGAACTTGGTTGGGCTCACTGCCGCCGAATCAGAGGGTCGGAGAGATGAAGAAAAATTAAGGTCTTGTGAATTGCTCGGGGTGAATTTATTTAACCATGTATAAAGTCTGCAGAGAAGGGAGGTAAAAAAGCAATGGCCAAAGGAGACTTATGTGTCCCTGGCGCCTCGAGGCTTCGCAATACAGGAAAAGAAAAAGGGGGAGTTGAGTATCAATAACCATAGAGAGACTCGCGTGTTGTCGCAAGGGGAAAAAAGTGCTGATACGCGTCACTCCGAAAGGGGGGGGAACGTCTATAGGAGAGGAACGTCGTGTCAAGTCCACCGTGGAAGGAAAAAAAAAAAGTGGTTAAGGCTCATTGAAGGATCCGGTCTTTGTTCGTCTGTCTCACGGATCCAATCTTACGGGGAAAAAAGTAATTCTTATGGGGTGAATAAGATCATTAGCTGATTAGTTGGTTCAGGACCTCGGGCTTTGTGATGGGAATTGGGGGGTCGAGGTAAAGTTCCCGCGTCTTGCTTAAGCCAACGTCTGTGGGGGAGAAAGTACGGTACTCCTAGTAAAGAACGAGAAGCATCAAAACCATCGATATGTCTACGATAAGAAGGGCTAAAAAAAAGAAGAGAGGGGCGTGCCGCAATCTTGGACGGAATGGGTGTCATCCAAGGGGGATGTCTGGTCCCTCTATGGCAAGATTATCGATCGATCATTATTAACAACGAAAGGAGGGATTCAAAAACCTATCGACGTCATCATGCGCTATGAGTTGTCAATGCACAAAAGGAAAAGAGCCAAAACCGGTCTACCATTCATTGTATTTCGATATTTAGTAGCGATCTCCTGATTCAAGGAAATTGGCACGGCGGAGGTTCAAACTTGAACATCCTGTCTTTTGCTTCAAGTACTCAAGTCACTGCAACTGACAAGAAACGATGGCAGGCTAGGTGCTTTGTCGTTCTTGTAGAGACAAGTTCCTTTTGGAAAAAAGACAGGGAAAGGGGGGGGGCGAACCTGAGAGTTTGGCTAAAGCAATGAGAGAACGTGCTACAAAAAGGAATCACGAGAAAGACCCACAATCATTTTCATTTCTATAAAACATAGACCCAGAGGGAAGTAGGTACAATTTCCACAGGGGAGGGGCGCAACCTGTAACGGACAAAGTGAAAAGCTGTTGAAAGGGTTGCATCTCAAAGGCGGGAAAAACTAGAGAAAAGGGGGAAGAGAAATGGGTGGACAGGTCTTTCTTCCCCGGCCTGCCGGGTATGGTGGGTGGGGCAATTTATTTTTCACCGGAGAGATGGGTGCATAAGTCAACATTCCGGGTCTCGAAAAGGCGAACTTTCCACGTGTCTTGGAAGGGACGGTCCGGTCCATCCTTGAGACTTAAATCAAAGTCATACAGAGCCACACAGGTGAAAACCTACAATTCGGGAAGGGTGGGGGTTAACGGGAAACCACAGAGCCTTGGTCAGAGAAGGGTCGAAGGAGGTGGGGGAGAAGATTAAACAACAACACGAGGAGGGGTCAAAGAAGAAGAGAGAAACCAGCGACATTGATCGGACTGAACCTGACACAATGGGGGAAGGGCTACCATGATGGACCATCATGTCACCTGGAGAGGTGACAGGTGGGTAGACTTTGGAAACTTGTGTGAAAGGCTCCCAAAGTATGTCCCGGTGATCTTGGGCAGGGCCAACGTGTGTAATTGGAACAATTTATAGACAGAATGGTAATGCCACAGGGAACCATTACTGCATCAGACAATTTTAAACGAGGGCACAAATATCTAATAAGGATCATGGGGGGGAATCCATGAAAGTTGTCTCTGCTTGTATTAAACGACAAAGTCTGGTTAAAAGAACATCTGAAGTTTCTTAGGTCGTGTGAAAGGAAAACTTCAAAAAAGGCTTTATTGTAGCCCAATTGGGCTCCGGAACGAGTGGACGGGGGTTATGCGAACCTGTTACAACTTTCTTTGATAAATCGATTCCCTCTTGAGCCCCGTCAAGGAAGGTGCGCCGCCAAACTCCGGAACCAACGTTCAAACATGTGGCACCAAAGATGGTCAAATTCCGCCAGCAAATCACTTAAAGAGCAGCATGGAAATCAGGGGGTGGGACTGCAGGGGATTGGGTGAGGTGAAGCCAAGACCTATGGACAGCCGAAGGCCGCGATTTGCATCGTATCAGGAGAAAAATCGAATAAAGAAGTAAAAAATTGGGATGTTGTATAAGTTGACCATTGTTATTAAGTTGGGGCCCACAGAGAACCGACTCTTGGGAATGGAAAATAAATAGGAAGTGGGGCTTAAGGTGGTGGGGGAAGACAGCGGAGTGGGCGGGGAATCAAGCAGGACAAAAACAACAAATCATGACAAAGAGAGTCGGGCCAACCCAAGCTTAGGGGTATTTAGAAAAGAGAAGGAAGAAGAGACACCAAACGGGTGAGAGAGGTCTTTAGTACTATAGGGCCCGTGCCGAACCCACTTTAAGAAGAGGAAATGCCTTTGTAAACTACACCGTCGTGACCAAAGGTTAAAAAAAACACATAGGGAAACCATCAGCGCGAAAGTTCGATTAATATTAAAGCAATGCCGGAGAAATCCCCTTGCTGCAGTTTCCAACGATGGGGGGGGGAAAAAGGAAAAAGAGCTGCGCGGTAAGTAGAAATCTCTCTGGCGTTTTCCATAGGGGGAGGAAAGAACTGATCAGATAGCGCCCGCACTATGTCGGAATGGAATCATAAAGAATCTAGGGCCCGCACACACGCGATCTTAGAGGGAGAAAGATACGGGATAAAGCTATGGGGCGACTACAACTCACCGTGATTTTATCGAATCGTCGGAAAAGGGGGACAATCAGAGCAGAGTTAGGAGAGGAAAAAGAAAAGCATCCTCGCTCTCAGTCAAGAATGAGTTGAATCAACATTCCCTTGAGAAAAATAGAGCAATTTAATCACATAATATGGGGGGGGGGGTGGGGGGTGGATAGTCTCGAAAGAGAACGACGATGGACTGGAAAGTTATGTCTCAACAACCATCATTTCTATTCTGTCCAATTAGACTGGAGCAGCAGAAACGGAGAGGATCGAAGGGGCGCACAAGGAGTCCGGGAGTTACTCGCGGTCACGGAAGCTCAAAAAGAATGCATTCATGCGCTCTTTCGCATTTTACACCGTCGCATTTACCGGTGTCGTTTGCGAAAGCTAGTATCAAAGCGGCACATATCCTCCTGCCGGATCTAACCACCAGGAAGGAGATGAAGAAGGATTTTAATTGGTCAGCATTTACAGAACCGGAACTGAAGGTGCTTGACTCTTTCGCTGGTACTCAGTTATTCGGGCTGGGTATTACGGGGTACGTGGAGAACGGCTACATAAAGTTAGGGCCGGAGCAGAGGAAAACTCCAGTTCGGAAAATGGGGGGGGGGAGTGACATTGAGCAAAACCCAGTGGGGGAAGAAACAAAAAAAAAGGAAAATCCCAAAACACCAAACACCCTTCGCACCCTTGGAAAAACCTGAGGAAACTAAGTTCAAGGGCAAGGAATAACTAAGTAAGAAGGGTCGGGGGGGAACAGGAAATATCAAACCAGGTAGGTGGGGGGCTGGGGGAAAGGGGGGGGGGGCAAAAAAAAAAAGTAAAAAATTGAAAGAGTCAAAAAGTGAAAAAAAAAAACAAAAAAAACCCAACCAAAAGAAAGAAAAGGAAAAAAAAAACACAAGAAAGAAGAAGAAGGAACACAGCAAAAAAAAAGAAAAAAAAGAAACAATTGCTAAAAACCTCCAACACGAATCACTCAGGAAAAAATGTCGCATAACACACCAGTGGGGGGAGGGGAGTCAAGTGTTTAGATTCCAAGGTCTCTGTTTTTTGCTACAAGGTGAATACGCGAGTTCGCAAAGACTACATAAACCGTCGACGGGGTTTAGCCTGCTGGGGGGGCAAAGCGCCGACGAAGTGCGAGATCTCAAAGTTAGGGGGCCGTGATGAATCTTGAGTCGGGGCGCGAGTAAGGTGGGGGGTTCCTGGGACACAGCCAAAGCCGAGATAAGAGTTGAAGGGGCGTCGCAAGGGGGGTTTACAGGGGGGGTCACATCGCCATCCAACGATTTGTTGGTGGGGCCCTTGCCCGTGGGGGGGGGGGGACGTTCAAGGAAGTCGAGGTCCTTGCAGAGACAGAAATAATTTTGGGGATTACATTGGGGCAAGGATGGTGCAAGGGAAGGAGGGAACAATGTAGTCTGCCACAGACTGGCAATATGCTAGAAGCAAGTAGGCCGAAGAGACAAACTCTTAGGTCGCCAGTCGGAGATCACGTCCCATTTGACCCTATTTGATTACAGATCATCGCTGTTCGGACATCCCAGCAGGTTGAATCAGAGGGTCGTTGTGCGGAACGGGGGAAGTAGAGGCGAGGGGATTCCAAACGACACAGATCCAACGCGATTTCCTGCTCCTACTCCGGGGAGAATTATCCGTCGGTCGACGCGGGAAGGGGGCGGGGGGAGGAGGTATGGAAATTGACAAGCTTGGCCGTGAACCCCGAGCAGATAGGCGACAGAGGACCAGATCCCTCTCTTAGTGAAATGGGATCCGATCGATTTCGGAAAATATCTCAATCTAGGTAGAATGGGACTTCCATTGATGGGTGGGAAAAGAGGGAGGGTCAAGGAGACCTATCGTTCATTGTTTTCGGGAGGAACTCGAAATGTCAATGTCTCCACTTTTTGGGCAGAGTTTGCACCGAGAAGAAGTTGACTGCTTTTGGGGTGGTGCGTCGTCGAGTCGACGGGGGGGGGGGTGGGTGGTGTGTGGGGAGGGCGGCGGCGGGGTGGGTCTGATCTTCTTGTTTTTGCGTGCGTTGTTTTCTTCTATAGGGATGGTTGGACGCCAGAAGTTTGGTCCTCTTCATCTGAGTGGCGGAGTCCCTTGTGCCGCTGCTTCGGGGGCAACTTCCTTCCTGATCGACAGGGTGTTTGTGGGTTAGTACGGAGGTTTGAGTGGGGCCGGTGGTGGTCCCTAGAGGAGGTCAGGTTCCATCGGGGGGGGAAGCTAGGGAGACCCTGGGAGGACCCCATCTTCTATTTTGAGAGAGTTCGTTAAGTTGAAGCTCAGGAGAGGGCCGTGGAAGGATGGGGGGTCTCGTTATTTTCCTTTCGTCCAGACCGGGGCTCGTTATGTCTTGATCCGTGGTGGGTCATTTTCTGGGGGGGCATGTCTGTTCTCGGGGCAGGAAGAGGAAAGAAGGGAGGAGAGAGCGGGATGTGGTGTTCTATGATTTTGCTGTGCCCTGGAGAAGTTTGCTTCGTTCCTAGACCGATCTGAGGTGAGGGAGTGAGCGAGCATCTTCAGGGGCCCTGTCCTGCGTATGACCGGCTACGGTGCAGAGGGGGTTCGTCGGAAGTAAAGAATGACAGGGTCAGTAACGAACGGTCTGGGTGAGTAATGGGTTTTTTTGGGAGAAACGCCGCTTTGTCACCTGTATGCCCAGAAAGCTCAAGGGGCGTGTCAGTAATCTGAGGGTGGGGGGGGTCCGGGCCGAGAGGGGGGGGGCGGGGAAACGGTATAGTTGGCTCACAGTGGAGAGCTATTTGAGGCTTTACACACTCGGGGGAAGGGCAAGAGCCGACTCGCGTTCAAGATCGTTTGTGTACCCTTGGTCTAAAGATACTTGGATGAGGGTGTGGGAGGGTGGGCTTTATGCTCAGGTTTTAGTTCGGGAGAAGCTCGAGTTCGACAGCTTCTAGGGCGAGGGGCCGTCTGAAGTTTGTCCGGGTCTTTCTCTGTTCAATGGCTGTCCTCTGGAGTAAGGGTCCTGGGGGTGGAGGGTCTTTCTTCACGTTGCCTCTCGGTACAACACAAGAACGGCGGTGATGTAGTGCAAGGGGCGTGTCATCCAGCGGTGAGGGCCAAGGAGTATGCGGGGACGTTGAAAGTGGGGAGGGAAACGGGGGTCGGGCCAACCGCGTACCGAATGGGCCAACCCGGGTAAGACTCGACCAGGGGGGGAGCACACATCCGGGTGGCGGGGGGGGCTGGTAGCCGCTGCTTTCAGAGGATGCTTCTGAGGTGATCGTCGGAGGTAGGTGGGGTCTCGAAAAGGGGGGTAACATAACCTGGGGGGGGGGGGAACTGGAGAAGGTTTTTCTTGTCCTGAGTGGGTTTTCTGCAAAGTAGAGCTCCGGAGGTTCTTCACCACCCGTCTTTGAGCTCAGGCGGCACGAGGCAGCCGGCGGACTTGGGGGGGGGCAGCGTTGGGGGACGCGTATAGAAGTTCAAGCTTTAACTCGGTTCTTGGGAATGGGGGGGGGGTATTATCCGAAAATCCGTGCTTGGACCGGAGCCTTGGGAACCTCTGGTCCAGACTCTAACCACTCTCTACTCACGTAAGGGCAATCTGAGACTGAAACCTAGAAGCGAGTGGGAGGGGGGAATCATCGACCAGGGGGTGGGGGCATGGCCATGTGAGGAAATCGCAATCTTCAGTGTATTGGGGGGTTCTAGGGGGGGAACAAGGGGCCACATGGGGGGAAGGTCAAGCAGGCTGAATATCCGCTCAAAGGCGGGGCAAAGAGAAAAGTTAAACATGGGAAGGGTGGGGCATGAACTCCATGTGCGGGCTTCCATCCTTTTCTGAAAAACGGTGAAACCTTTAGAAAAAGGGAGCAACCCCCGTTTAACAAAGGCAACACACCCACTGATGTAACTACATTTGTTTCAGTTTGAGTCCCGGCCGTGTTTAGAGAAAGTCCATGAGTTCCATGGAGAGTGGGGAGAAGGGGTTTATCTCTCCCACAGGAGGAGGACAAGAGAACCTGATTGCAAACTTGCGGCACGATCGATGAAAAATGGTGTGTGAAGGTAAATAAGTAACATGAGGGAAGCCCGTGGAGAGGGGAAAGGTGGTGCGAAGAAATATAAAAAACGGGTTGGATGGAAAGGTCGCAAAAAAAGACCGCATGATGAAAATGGGTAAAGTGCTGCGGGAGAGAAAAGGATTGGAAGGCAGGGAACTCTCCCAACGGGCAGCTCAGGGGGGGGGGAAAAAATAATATCACACAAGCGTACACGGGAGCAGCCCTAAATTTGGGGGACGTGGGACGTCGACTTAAAGGCGATGCAGTGAAAAGAACAAAGGATCCTCGTCCCATGTACTCGTAAAGGGTCCATTTCAGTGAACGTATAGATTAAGCGTGCGGGAAATTGGAAAAGGCCCAGCAAGGAAAGGTAACCCGGGAATGTTTCCTGAGGGGAAAAGAGAAAGGGGGCAACGGGACTTGAGGACAAGCTTCAACTCTGTTTAAGCACGGGGAAGGAAGAGGTGCGCCCGAAACCAGAACGCAACGTCTCAAGAAGGGGGGTAAAACGGGTGTATGTCGAAAATCAAAGCAAACAATAAAGAAGCAAAGGGGAGCAGGAAATCAGTTGGTTGTGAAAAAAAAGTGGATGATGAATATGTACGTCCAAAGGACCAAAATGCAGGATCAAGGGCAAGTGAAAGAGCCGAGAAGCTGTCTGAAGAAAGGAGAAAACTCAAAAAAAAAGGGATCATACATGAAAGATGTCAGGGGAGGGGGGGGGGGGCCTCCATGGGGAGTAAAGGGGGGGTCAGAACAAAAACAGGAACGGGCGTCATGATGACTGTAAGAGGGAAAAGACTTGAATTGGGGGAAGACTGATAAGAATGGGGGAAAATTGGCATTAAGACACGAACACAGTTGCTGGGAAAGAATGACACAATAAGAGGGGAAAAAATCCCAAAGAGTATGATTTGACCTTCCGAAATTCAAAAAGCGCCGGGGTAACATCACCGGAAGATGTGGGTTGCGGAGGCACTTAGGAAATGGAGGAACTTCCTCTAACTGGGCTGCCAAGAGAAATTCCGGAACTAACCAGGGGGGGATTGAGGGAGGGAGGGAAGGGGAGAAGGGGAAAGGGGGATTCGGGGTGATGGGGGTCGGGACCAAAAGCCAGATTAAGAACCATCAAAGCGCATAAATTTGAAAAAAGAATTGGTTCCCAAGAAGGTCAAGGGGAGGGAAAGACCATAACAAGAAAGCGCTAAGGGAAAGAATACAGCTCTCGCTTTAAGACGGGTGGAATACTAGGGGGTTAGCAGGAGACATGACGGGGGATGGGCCTCATTCAGGAAGCAAAAGAAAGAGGGAATTTGCCGCACAAATACAAAGATACTGAAGAAAGTATATGGGGGTGCGGAATCAAACCATCAAACGTATGGATGAGGGCTAAGCTAGCCTCTTTCTACACGGAAGAAAGGAGTGTCTTTCCACGTGCCAAAAGAATTAGGCTCTGCCGAGTCTGCAAGAGAGACAATGGTTCAAAGTAGCAACAACCATAGGAAATTTTGTAAGGAAAAGGGGAATGGTTTCGGGCGTTGGGATAAAGAAGACGAAGGGGGGGTCTGTGGTCTAAGGGCAAGTGGAGAAAAAATAGATTGTATTTAAAAAACGTTTCGTGAGGGCAGCAGCGACTGGAGACTGGTGGTCTCTACTAAATTCATGGAAAGAAGAAGAGATAAGCGCACCGAGGAAGGGAAGCTCCCCTCCGGTTGGGCTGAATTCCGCTTAGACTGATCTGGCCTGTTCGCAAGAAGGAAAGGTATCGGTGTGCTACGCGTATCAAGGTGGCAAAGGGATCAGAGAGGGCTGCCTGATCTAAACCCGTTGAAGAATAGCCTATATGACTCAGGATTTACTTTTGGGGGAAGGAGGTACGGCTGTCAGGCTGGGAAAGTCTCACAAGACGGACGAACCTCAAACGCATAAGTCACGACCCCTGAAAACTATTAGGGTAGGAAAATAGATATAGGCCGTTCCAGGATGCGTTATAAGGAAGAAGAGGTGGTCGCGAAACCTAGCAGCACTGGGAAATGAGAGAAAATTATCCAGGAGTCTAATATATATAGATAGGGGGGGGCAGAGCGCTTATCTGTCGAAAGAGAAGATCTTTTGGAAAAAAGGAACACTCATACCTGCCTGTTAATGAAAGAGCGAAGAATAAACTAATCTGAAGTCATCTCTAAACAGGGGAGCGTGAAGTGAGCGTGGGGGGCTTTACCAAAAAATGGAATTTCAATGAAATTCCCTTTCGAAGAGAAGGAAAAAATATTAGGGCTTAAGGCAACTGAAGGAAGGAAAATATTACTTTTTGTTAAGAATTATAAAAAGGTCGGAAATGATAGGATTCGGGCTAGAACGGAGGGTAACCTTGGGAGGAAAAGTGAGCAGGAATGTGCATGAAAGGGAAGGGGGGAGTCCTGGAATACCTCGCTAGGTGAGAGGGGGAGAGGGAACGAAGGCTATCAACTCTGGGAAGGGTGACGCCTGGAGGAGGGATCACAAATCCCTTCCAAGGGGTGTGGGGCGGTACGCAATCGGTTAAGTAAGCTGGTATCTCTAAGAGGGAGTGGGGTGTTTCTTCAAGGAGAGGAGCTTGCCGTATCGAGGCAAGAAAAAGGGGGGACATGACTCCTACGAGTAAATGAGAAGAAGTTGCAAATGAAACTCCGGGTTAAGGAGCAAGTCATCATGAGGAGGTATTCTTGTGGGGGGGCGGCGGGCCGATTACGGGGAAATGGGGGGGGGAACCTAATCTTCTGAAGAATACGCTAGAAGACTGATTTTTCTCTGATTTGGGGGTACTTTGGTGAGGGGGAAGTTCCGCGGGAACTTTAGATAAGGGGAGCGGGACTCTATACTGAAAAACGCAGCAGCCACCATAGGTGGTGAGGTCTGAATGGAATTGTTGAATGCGAATAAGAGGGGGGGGAGGGAAAAAAATCGCGAAAAAACTTTTTCGTGGCTGGCCACGGGAAATCAGGGGACGAACATCATCTTAAATGAAGAAAAGAATTCCTATCTGAGGAAGGAAGATAAGTGCTAGCGCAAACACTTTATAAAACGGGAGGCCCAACCTTTTCTAAGGAAACAAGTCTTTGGTGAGGGAAAGGGTTCTTTAGGCGATTGGGAGCAATGGATTCAGAGAAGAGGTATTGAAGAACGTATCAGCTGGAGAAGGACAGAACAAAAAAAAAAAAGGCAAAAAAAACTAAGTCAAAAAGCGGGGGTCAGTCGTCGGTCTGAGTGATTGATTTAGGGGAAGTTGGGGGGCTTTAGAATGTGCCATCCCCTTTTGAACAATTCGGGTTGGAAACTGGGGGAAGAATTATTCAGGACCCTTTAGTAAAACAGAGCTACGAAAAAAAATTTGCCGCCCGGGCAGCGGTTAGGAAAGATAGTTTTTGGGGGCCGTGCGAACAAGTTTCGTTGTACAATTCCGACGTGCTTATATAGAAGGCCCTAAAAGAAATCCTACTTCGGGGGAAATGGGGGGGCAATCTTCACGTGTTGAACGGAAATAGGTCGTTACGGGAAGAAAAGAAGAAAGGGAAGTGGCATGGGTCTGGCTCAAAGTTTTAAGAAATGAGGAGGGGGGTGCTATGGGAGGCAAGATAAGGAAAAAGTCATTTTGCGATTCGAAGGGATGACCCATTAAGGCCTCAAGATTTAACTAACACTTCGGGAGAAAACGGAGGACCTCCGTCCAAGGCCTGGGAGAAGAAGACAAACCAAAACAGGAGAAGACGACAACCAATACCCCGCTACAAGATTAACTGTTACCATTGGTTTCTGACGGAAGTTGGAGGAGGAAAAGGAAGGAAATTCGCTATGCTCATGTG